>JACCDG011068039.1_pt1 | contig 109607 bp, 117 predicted proteins | sample 7442471 | NCBI WGS metagenome assembly JACCDG01 (sample SAMN15323444, study PRJNA562643) | freshwater metagenome | isolation source: river surface water | place: USA:Blue River Watershed | collected 2017-08-17
AAATGTCTCATCTTACTTCAAAATCCAATCTACGAACTTTACGCTGCTTTCGCTGCTCCTGAAATTGTAGATCCTGTTTCGTTAATACTGTTTGTGGTTGCTTGGACTTGGCTCCCGAGATTATTTCTACAAGGGATAGGTCCACTCCGCTGATACTGCCACCACGGATGCTCGTAAGGTTGGGGCATTGGCAACATCGGAGCTGGGAAGGATGTTCCTCTAATACTTTCCCGCAATTCCTGCATCTGATAACTAACATCTTTCAACATCCTTTTTATTTCTTTCAATTCATTTTGGATTTCTTCCATAGTTATTTATAGATGTAATGGGCGATACTGGAATCGAACCAGTGACTTACCACTTGTAAGGAGGCCACTCTACCGCTGAGTTAATCGCCCTGACGAAGTTCTACATGAACTTCACGATGACAGTTAGCACAAAGTATAGCACATTTGTCTAATTCTGTCAAGACCTTATTCCAATTCCATTTTCTCATCTCATTCCAAGATGCTTCTTTGGTGTTTGGATCAAGGTGATGGAATTCTAAAACATCTGAATACTTATTGTATCCACATCTTTCACATTTTCCACCTTTGTATTCTACAGCATCAAGTTTTCTTTGACGCCATCTCTGAATACAATACTGATTAAAAGAAGCTTTTTCTTCTTCAGTCATCAGTTTATATGGTTTACTCATTAGATTAGTCCGAATAGTTCTAATCTATTTAGCAAACCAACAGGCTCACCTGGAATCGAACCAGGGACGACCGCTTAGAAGGCGGTAGTTATATCCGCTTAACTATGAGCCCAATCACTCGTTCACTTTACCACATCCGATGGGCAGTTGTCAACCCATGGAGCACAGAGTCGGATTTCTCCTCCAAGTGCTTGACATTCAGGAGTGTAGCACACCGAGGTGTCTACTGGTTTTTCTGAACGTCGTGGTGATGGAATTCTAACACGTCCATCGTCTCCTGTCAAGCGTTCATACTCAGCAATTGCTTTGTCAACGTCACGCTTAACTCTGTTGTCTAAAAGTTTAGGATCTTTGATAATGTATTCATTCAATTCAGTATTGGGAAAATACTTTCGTTGAATTTCATCAATCAGGTCATAAAGATGTTTCTCATCAATACCTGAACATTTTGAAACGGATGCTACAAGAGTTGTTAATACTACTCCAATAATTGCAAACCTAATTGTTTTCTTTTTAAGGTCCATAAAAAAGGGGAGTTCTGCAGCACTCCCCGTTATTTATATTCTAATCAAACCCGTGAATAACAAACACTTGCGACACCTTGCCCTGGGGAGGCAATAGTTGAGAACGCACCGTAAGAAAGGTCAAGGTCTCTGCCGCCTACATATGGTCCACGATCATTTACACGCACAATCACTGATCTACCATTTCGTTGATTGGTCACACGCAATCTGGTCCCGAAAGGAAGCCATCGATGTGCAACAGATTTTCCATATGCATTGTATCTTTCGCCATTGGCAGTTGTCTGCCCGTGATATCCATCACCAACTCCATAATGTGATGCGAGGGAACATCCGCTCGCTGCCTTTGCTTGAAGGGGTGCCAGTCCTGCAGCGGCAATGGCAATAATTGAAAAGATTTTAAGCATTAAAATTAATAGAACTCTACATCCCAATAGAAGGGGGGTCCACCACCCCTCTCGGGGGGCACCTTCCTGGGCACAAATTTTCACTCACTTTCTCATGATGTGATCCCCACATGTGAGGAAAGCATAATATAGCACTTATTTAGGGTTTTGTCAACCCCCTTCAATAAATATAATTGAGTTGATATGTACGTATGTACTCTTTCAAAGAATCTGATGTCCATAAGCTCATTGATGCATGTGAATTATACAAAGATTATACTGGTTCTGAATACATGTGGGAAAAATATGATTCACTCATCGGAAAATTAAAAGTTTATTTGGAGCAAAATTTCCCAGATGGACGAGAGAAGAACATTTAATACTCCAGTAAGAGAATGCTGGAACGCTCCAATACACAACCTATTAAAGGCAATAGATAACCATACAAAATTATATCTGCAAACAAAAAATTCCTGGCATTTAGAAAAAGCTCAAATGCTCAGGGAATATGTTGCAGAATTAAAAACCTGGATTCACAGAGAAGAATCTAAATAGATCTCCACAAATTTCCTTCTGCTTTTCTTCTTCTTGCTAATCCTGCCTCTACATTACTACCAGGATTTCTATAAAGATAAAGTGCATCAGGTACTTTATCCCATTCCTTATTCTTCAAGACCCTTGTAATAGTATTAAAGTCAGAAGAACCATAGAAATCTCCACCAAGATTATAAGCAAAGCAAAGTAAAGCCCCTCTTTGATTGTCATTCATTTCCTCCCAATATGGTATTTTTATAAGTTGTGGAAGGAACCTATTCTTCAAATCAAAATCAAATAGAGCATCTGCATATTTTTGTGTGATTACTCTGCCAAGTTTAAAAGGCGATCCATCAAAATCTCTGGTACTTCCCCAACCAATAGTAATTGGTTCTTTGCCAGTTTTAGGATCTGGATATGCTTTTAAATGACAACTTTCAAATTCCTTGATTAGTTCTACTCCCCTTTCAGGAATAGAACCCTCTACTTTTTTACTGATTCAAAAATTCGACCCCACCCATCATTGCCTCCTGGACACCACCTACGAGCGAGTTCTGAGCGCCTGTAGACCGCTCCTTTACCATTGGTGACTGCACCAGTATACCCGTCGTTAAGGCTGCCGTAGGGGTCATTTACGATGTAATCACCAGCAGGTGTTCTGCCAATTACTACAACCATGTGCCCACCAGTAGGAGCAGATAAAGAACCCCTGTGTAGGATACCAATAACAATAGGTCTACCGTTGGATAACTCACGATCAAGATCAGCAAAAGATAGGCTGTAACTAAAGTGTGACTTAATGCCATAAGACGCCAACACACGGGTCTGAACCAAGTGATCAGTTGTGTCGCCAATCGAGAATACTTTTTGAACATAAGCATCATCGCCTTTTGGTCCTTTTAGTGTTCCTGGTTTGAAATACTCAAGACACATCGCACAGGCAGATGAATTACAGGTTCTATTTGCATCTCTGTAATTATCTGTCTGGGGGAACCAAGGGAAATTATCTAGAATGTTTGTTGCTTGTTTTTGTGCTTTTGCTCTGTAAGTTTTAACCCAACCAGAAGCATCATCCATTTCTTCTGGTACTTTTTTAACAAGAGCATCTTCAAGATATCCAACAGCTTCTACGTGCTTTGGATTATTTTCGTCAAAGTGTTTGAAGAAGTTGTGTAAATCAATCCTTGCCATCTTTGTCTCCGAATAGTTGAATGTAATACTCTGCGTCTATAACGACCAGTGGTTTCTTGCCATTCTTTTTAATAACAACGATTGGCTCATAGTCACCACAGTTAGCGGATGCCTGTTCATATGCATCCCAAATATTTAGTTTCTCAACATTTTTACATTCAATGCTATGAGGAAACTTTTGTCTGGCAGCTCTTGCCATAATAAGATCCTCTCCGCCAGCACCCATGCTGCGAGATTCAATATCTTCTGGGTGAATGTCGAGACACTCAATTAGTTTATCTCTAACCCACTGTTGAAGACGACGACCTTTTGCTTTTGCTGATTGAACTTTCATAAAAAAATACCTCCATCACTGGAGGTATTTATTGAAATATTAAAGTTTAAATCCAGCAAAGGTATCCTTTTTAACGTCTTGCTTAAGTCCACCAATAACATAAGATTCAACTTCTGTTTCTTGAGGAGCAACTTGAAGACCCTTGGAAGATAACCAATGCTCGGTCCAGGGAAGAGGATTGTTATTGAGAGGAGCATCAAAGATAGGATCAAGTCCAATTGCTTTCAGGCGACGATTAGCAATCCACTCAACATACTTCTGAAGTAGTTTTGCATTAAGACCAATCATCGATCCATCTTTGAACAGATAATCTGCCCAAAGTTTTTCTTCTTCAACACACTGTTTGAACATTTCGTAAACAGTTTTCTCTTCTTCTTTGGCAATTTTTGCCATGTCTGGATCATCACCATCACGCCATTTGTTTAGAATGTTTTGAGTGATAACCAAATGTTGAGATTCGTCACGGGCAATGAGTCCGATGATTTTGGCATTGCCTTCCATTAATTTCAGTTCACCAAAAGCAAAAGAGCAAGCAAAAGAAACATAGAAACGAATGCCCTCAAGAATATTAACGTTAGCAATGGCACGGTATAGTTTACGCTTAAGGTCATATAGAGTATCTTTAGCAGCATCAACGCCTTCAAGTTGATGCTGCCACTGTTTGCCCGAAGAATATTCTTGGGCAGCACGAATGAATTCATCATATGCTTTAGTTACACTTTCTGCACGTTGAAGAATTTGTTCGTCATTAATAATAGTATCAAACACTTCAGTGGGATCTGCATACACATTTTTAATGATGTATGTGTAAGAACGGGAGTGAACCATTTCCATAAACTCCCACACTGTCATACAAGATTCAAGCTCAGGTAGTGAACAGTATGGGATAAAAGCCATCCCAGGACCACGCCCTTGTACAGAATCCAGGAGGATCTGGTACTTAAGGTTGGAAGTGAAAATGTGCTTTTGTTCGGGGCGAAGTGTTTGATAGTCGGCACGATCTTTTTGTAGAGATACTTCTTCTGGTCTCCAGAAATAACCCAACTGCTGTTGGGTCAGTTTATCAAAGACAGGATACTTAAACTGATCGTATCTTTGGACGCCCAAAGGGGCGCCAAAGAACATCGGTTGCTTCAAAGTATTAACTTGCTCTGTGTTAAAAACAGTCATTCCTTCGATATGTGTAGGCATGTCTTTTTCGTTGAGTTTAAATTTTGCAACTGTCACAATCATCCTCCTGTAGGTTCAATAAATCATTAAGCATGTCTTCAACATCCTGCTTCGCTTTTTCGTCAATGACTTCATCCTTCTTAGCATCATATGTGTTTTGATAATAAGAAGTTTTCCAACCATATTTGTATGTATTGAGAAAATCTTGAGCCATCACGCTAACAGGAACTTCATTATCGGCATAATTTTCTGGGTTATACGACCAGTTTCCACTAATCGCTTGATCAAAAAATTTTTGCATAACAGCAACAATATTGATATAACCAGTATTGCCAGGCATATCCCAAAGAAGCGTATAACTGTTCTTAAGTGTTTGATACTGAGGAACAATTTGTTTGAGCGGTCCTTTCTTTGATTTCTTAACGGACAAGTAATCTCTAGGTGGCTCGATTCCGTTTGTTTCATTTGACACAACGGAACTGCTTTCCGAAGGCATTTGTGCGGACAACGTTGAATGTCGTAGTCCATGTGCTTGAATCTCGGAACGTAAAGTTTCCCAATCATAATTAAGATTGTTAGGTACGATTTCGTCTACGTCTTTTTTATAAGTGTCGATTGGGAGAATGCCGTCAGCATATTTTGTTCGATCAAAATATCCACATGCTCCTTTCTCCTTTGCGATGGTGTTTGAGGATTTGAGGAGATAGAACTGGAAAGCTTCAGTAAGGTCGTGGACGAGTTTCCATGCGTTTGGATCGTCATATTTAACTCCATGTTTTGCTAGGTAATGTGCCAATCCAATATAACCAATGCCAAGAGAGCGACGATTGATCGTAGAAGTTTCAGCAGCTTTAACTGGATAATTTTGATAATCAATTAATTCCTCAAGACCACGAACAGATAGATCACACAGTTCTTCAAGATCATCAAGATTCTTCAACTTACCAACATTAATTGCAGAGAGAATGCAAAGTGCAATTTCTCCTTCGCCATCGATGTGATCAATTGGATCTGTGGGAAGAGTAATCTCCTGACAAAGATTAGACATGTAAACTTTGTCTTTGAAAGAAGAGTGTGTATTGCTGTGATCAATGTTCATGATATAAACACGACCAGTTTCTGCTCGTTCTTTCAGGAGATCAAGAATCAATTCCTGAGCATTAATTGTTTTCTTTTTGACGGAAGGATCCTTTTCATACTTCTCATAGAGTTCGTCGAATTCAGGATATCCAAATGCTTCGTAAAGACCAGGAACATCATGAGGAGAGAACAGAGAAATATCTTGTCCTGAGATAAAACGTTCGTAGAACAATTTACTGATTTGAATAGAGTAATCAAGTTTACGAACTCGATTATCTTCAGTTCCCTTGTTGTTCTTGAGAACAATAATGTCTTCTATTTCTTGGTGCCAGATTGGAAAGTGGACAGTAGCACTTCCACCACGAATCCCGTTTTGTGTACAGCATCGGACAGTTGCTTCAAACTTTTTGAGGAATGGGATAACGCCTGTATGAGCAACTTCTCCCCCTCGGATTTTACTGTTGACTCCACGGATTCGACCTGCGTTGATACCGATGCCTGCCCTTTGAGCAACATATTTCCCAATAGCCATATCACTGCTAAAGATGCTATTGAGGGTGTCATCAGAATCAATAAGAACACAACTTGCAAATTGACGAAGTGTTGTTCTAACTCCCGCCATGATTGGGGTTGGGATGTTGATTTTGTGTTTTGAGATTGCATTGTAGTAACGACGAACGTAATCTAAACGAGTGCTCAAAGGATACTCAGCAAAGAGAGTCAATGCAATCATCATGTACATGTATTGTGGCGTTTCGTAAATATCGCCACTACTACGATCTTGAACCAGATACTTATCGACTACCTGGCGAAGACCAGCATAAGAGAATAGATAATCTCTGTCATGGTCAACCCATGAATTAATTTTCATCCACTCTTCATCTGAATACTTGTCAAGAATTTCTTCGTCGTATACTTTCAGAATGGTCGAATTGTATAGAGCAACATCATAAATGTTAGGCATTCCCTCTTTCCAAACATTTTTGTGGAATACCTGTTTACGTAGAGCAAAAAGAAGTAACCTTGCTGCGACGTATTGATAGTTTGGATTTTCCAGTGAGATGAGATCACTGGCAGAACGAATTAAAATTTCTTGAATTTGTTCTGTTGTAATTCCATCATAAAATTGAATGCCAGAATTCATTTGCACTTGTGATGCAGAAACTCCAGCAAGACCTTCACAAGCTTCATCGACCATGCGATGAATTTTATCTAAATTTAGAGGTTCGATAGAACCATCACGCTTAGTAACTTTGATGCCGTTGCTCATACTTTTTTCCATTCTTTGAGTTTTACTAATGCTTCTAATCCTTGATAGGTGTTACATTCTACCACAGTTTGAACGTCAAGTCCAGCCAGCACCATATCGTTGATGTCTTTTTCAACAATATTGGTTGGCCAAATCACGACCTTCTCTCCATTGCTAATTGCTTTTTCGTATTTGGATACGATTTGTTTGTTTCTTGGTTCGTTGTCGTAAATAAATGTGCGATTAGGGTAGTGTACCCGATCAAGTACAACGTCACTGCCGCACATTGCAATACTGTTTTCAATGAACATTGAATCAAACGGACCTTCAACAACATAAACATTCTTGTCAAAATTTACTCTATCGAGTCCAAATACTTTTGGTTTTGATTCATCCAATAGTATTGTGATGTATCTTAGTTTAGCTTTTGGTGCCAGTGATCTTCCTTGATAACCAAAAACTTTTCCTTGTTCGTCCCTTAACGGTATAATTATTCTTGGACTGTCTTGCTTCAGATTCGGAAATACTACAATCTGAGAATTAGTCCACTCTTTAAATTTTGGGCAATAGTAAAAGTAATCTAAGTATTCTATTTTTCTTTTTTCTAAATATTCCCTCGCTGGGTGTGTAATATTTAGTTCGGAGATTTTCTCAAGGTTAATTTCTTTTGGTTCTTTCTTGTTGAACTCTGGTGCTTTGAATTTGAAATCTGGATTCTTGGTTTGAGTTCCTTTTCCAGTCAATCCCTCCCTGTACCGTTCCAACAAATATTGATCATACAAAGAAACACAATTATCTTTGAGAAAATTCGTAAATGTTCTTCCTACACCACAGTTGTGACACTTAAAGACATAATCATTCTTCATCTTAAAAAGATACCCTCTCGCCTTATCTTGTCTTTTCTTACTGTCACCACAGTAAGGACAACGAAAGTTGTAGAGGGTTTCTTTTTTTCTTGCGAATTTTTGAAGTTGAGGAGAAATTAGATTGATGTACTTAAGGTCAAGATAACTCATCGTGTAGTGGTCTGCTCAGTCCCCCCATTATAGTACGATCCGAGCATGTTGTCAACAAACGGGACGATGAACCCAATGGCGACGATGGCAGCACCAACCAAAGCGAGTGCTTGCCATTTGAATTTTGATAATTCAGCGACACTATCTTCAACCGTTTTTATTCTTGCAGAAACAACTTGATGTTCCTTTGAGTTTGATTCTTTAACTTCTTCAATCATCTTAACGATGAGTTCATCTGTTTTAATACTCTGCTCAATTCTTTCGTCATGCTTAGCGAGGATGTTAGCAATACGTTGATTAGATTCTGAGATTTTGTCTACAGCGTTCTCCAACTTGTCTAACATCTCCCTGGATAGTGTTTCGTAGATGTTTAATTTAGATTCCAGAACATCTAATTTTGATAATTCTCTTGTAATGTCTTTGTTAAACATCCACCCACCCCATCAAACGTTTCTTACTGCGAACTCAAGAGCACTTTGGAAAGTAGCAGCATCTCTATTCAACATGTAACGAAACTTTTCTTTATTGCCATCATCTAATTGTGAATAAGCAGCGGCAATTCTCTTAGCAGAAAAATTATCTAGGTTTTGTTGAGTACCATCATCGAAAGTAATTTTTGCGAATGTGGTTTCTCCTGTTGGATTTAGTTCGGAAGTAGCAACTTCAAGTGCAACTTCAAGGGCATCCATTTGTGCAGTTTGTTCAGTCATCATTTCACCTTCGGGTTCATAAGAATTTTGTTGTACTTTTTTCTGTTGTTCAGAAGCTTTCTTTTTGAAATCAGCAAGACGTGCTTTCATCAAAACATTCATTTCAGCAGTTTTTGACTGCATCTTTTTCTTAGCTTCATCACGTTGCTTTTGCAAATCTTTCTGTCGGTTCAACTTTTTCATTTGACCGATTTGCTTTTGCGCTCTCTCGGTTTCCGAGGGAGCTGCCTCAGCAATAATTTGTTCTAATTCTTCTTTCATCTTTTTACGTTTGGAAATACGAGAGAGTAAATTTTTAGCACCTTTTGTCCTCCCATCAATTTTAGTTGCTTGCTGATTTGCTTTTTTATATCTACGCTGAGAGCGAGGATTTACAAAAACAAATGCAGGAGGCATAGAGAGTGCTGCTCCATCACCAGCGATCATTTCGGTTAAATTAAATTCAGTTGCTTCAGACATTCTTGATCAATTTCTGTATTTAACGACTCTGGTAATCTATTTAGGAACAGTAAAAATGCCTTCAGAATTGGCCAATAAGTTGCTTCTGTTTTAAAAAACAACAATGGCGTGGCAGCATCATCAAAGACATTATACATCAGTATAATATGATTTAAAATAAGATGGGTTTTCAATTCACCTGTAGTTTCATAACGTCGAAGTAATCTTTTAATATATTTAAACCTGTTCAGATCTTCTTCAAAATCTTCATAAGTTACTGAAGCAGGATTATTATAATGTTTAATAGCAAACATCACCCAATTATCTTTTGTCAATTCACCAAAAATCATATATTATATCACGCAGCAGTAACTGTTAATGTTGCAGTATCAGTGAGAGTTTCTGGAGCACCGTTATTGGTTGTGACCTTACAACGGAACTTCTTGCCACTATCAGCAACGGTTAAACCAGTGAGTGATAGGGAAGCCGAAGTTGCACCAGAAATATTTGTCCAACGAGTTCCTGTAGATGCTTGAACCTGCCACTGATAAGCAAGTGATCCAGAAGAAGCAGTTGCAGTTACAGCGAACGTTGCAGCAGCGGTAGCAACAGTAGCAACAGTAATGGTTAGATCGTTGGTTGTATCAACACCACCAAGAGCACTACCAAGAATGGTGATAGTGTCGTTAGCAGCATATCCAGAACCAGCACTGGTAACAGTGACAGTGTACGATCCACCAGCTCTTGCTACAGTGAACTTAGCACCAGTTCCAGATCCAGAAGTGGTTCCAGTTACTTCAGTGTAGGAAGCAGTTCCTGTCGCTGCAGTTCCAGCAGAAGTGACAGTTAGAACACCACCAGCAGGGGTCTTAGTAGTTTGGTTTGAAGGTTGACCAGAGATCGTAATGGTTACGATTGAATCTGCTGCGTATGCATCATCCGTCTGAGTTTCTTGTGCGTTTGCTTCTGGTCCAGCAATAGTTACAAGATGCTCTGCTTTATGTCTGGTGCGACCTTCGCAATCTGTGTATGAATAATACGACCACCAACCAGGAGCATTTAAACCACGCTCTTTGTTTGCTTCGACCTGTGCTTCTGTGTTATCAATGAAAATGATCTGTTTTGCTTGCGATGATGCAGCAACACCACGACCACCTTTGGTCTTATTAGTGTTTGAATCATCCTTCCCGTATAGAGACATTTAACCTCTCCAATTGAACTTTATATCTAAAAGATATTTATAAAAAAGGGGGAGTCACCTCCCCCTGATCATCTTCGATAGCAAGTCATTAATAAAATCAATGACGCTATTTTCTTTGAATCTTTTGGTCTTACCTAAGTATTCAGAAAAACTGAGGAGTAATGCCAAAATAACAGTTACTCCCCAGTTTACAATTAAGCAAGTTATCACTTACAATTTTTTAGAAGTGCAGTTCTTACTGTCGCAGCGATTACATTATCAATATCATTGTCGGTCGTATTGACATAACGATCAAGTAATTCAACAACAAGACGCTTGGTGTGACAAGAATTCAATGCTGCAAATAAAATTGGTTTTACGATTTCTACTAATGCTCCCATATTTTCCTCCTCGATTTAGCTGAAGGGGCGCCCTGGACTATTTATGTCTTTGGGATCTTTTTCTTGACTTTTTACAGCTTTGCCAACATACTTACGATGTTTCTTTTTGTCTTTAGCAAACTCAGGTGACTCTGCTGTTGGTAGTTCTGGCAACACTTCAATGGTTGCCTTTTCTACTTTTTTTCGTCTAAGATCTCCTGCTCAAGTTCAATCGACTCTTTCATCTTTTTATGTGCGTCGATGATCTTACCAACTTTCTTACGACGAGCAGCAAGGTACTTATCAGATTTATCGTGATCACCATCGTTGTCAATATCTTTATCTTCTTTGCCAACGGGATCGAGAGCTTCTTTCATTTCTTTATTTTTTTGCTTCCATGCAGTAGCATAAGCAATGCCCTTTTCTTTTTTGGTTAAACCATCATCAGAATATCCTTTCTTGATATGCTTAACCATACGCTCATACTTAGCACCTGGAGGAGCTTTTTCATCCAATTCAATAGTGCCGATTTCTTCCTTCACGCACTTATCTTTTCCTTTCTCTGTTCCAGCATAGCGATATCCTTTCCAGCAAGCTTTGCCGTCGATACCTTGCTCTTTTCCTTCTTTATTTTTCTTTTCAAAAATATAGAAGACACCATCAACAAAGAGATTGAATGTCTCTTTCATTGATTCTTTTTCTGCTTTCTTGCTGTCTTTGGTTTCTTCCTTCTCGTCTTCAATCTCTTTTGGTTCTCTTGCTTCTTTGGTAACTACGTTAGTGTACTTAATTGTAGCACCATGAGATTGCTTTACACCTCTTCCAGTTTTTAAATCTGGATTAAGAGCGACTGCTGGATCTGCTGCGTTTGCTTTCTCTTTTGGATCTTTATGAGTGAAATCATCCTCACCACCTTTCTTTTGTAATGAAGGGATCTGCTCTTCCGAAACAACCTTTGTCCCACCAAAATAAGAGGCGGTTGCTTCAATCAATGCTTTAGAGAAATCATCATTGTGACGAATCTGTGTGGTTGGTTTCTGTCTTTCCATTTGTAAAGAATACGCTTTTCCTCCCTTTATTTATGTTTTCACCAACATTAACTTCTCGTATATCCTTTACCCATGCACGGAACATCTTCTGTTCTTCTGTTACCGCAATGACATAGTTAACTCCAGTACGGATAATCTTTCCCTTTTCCCCCGTATTGGAATTCATTACAGTATCGCCTTCCTGAAAGATATCCTTTTGTTTGTACCTTTTTTGGGTTGCTTCTTGTTTTAAGAGACGGAAATCTTTCATCTAAGAATTTTATTTTTATTTATTTTTTCAATGGAGAATAGCGGACTTGAACCGCTGACATCCTGCTTGCAAAGCAGGCGCTCTACCAACTGAGCTAATTCCCCAAAGCGGAGGGTGGGCGAGTCGAACGCCCAAGGGCTTTAACACCTCAACTGTTTTCAAGACAGGTTCCGTCACCAATCGGATTGACCCTCCATGTTTATGGGGCGTGTGCCCCAGTTTTATTTAGCGATCATCTGCCGCACGATTTTCCGAGTAATAAACATCGAACTCGCCACCAGGATAACGCTTCATCAGTTTATTCACATTTGTGGCAACCACTTCGTCCATGGTGATTCCAAGTGCATTACATGCTTGAGCAACGTACCACATAATATCACCCAGTTCAATAATAAGATGCTCACGATTGTCATCATTCCAAGGTTTTCCTTGGAAAACCATTTTCTTGATGATCTCAAGAAACTCACCGCCTTCAGCATTAATGCCAACACCAGCAGTAAGCAGTCGTTCAATATTGGCACCCTTACCATCAAGTTCAACGAGGCGATCAGAAAGCGCAAGGAAATCCTTAGAAGCATCAGAAGTTACTGCATCAACGAACTCAATATAGCGATCAAAATCAACGTGCTTTTCCATAAGTGTTTAGATAATAAAAGAAGAAAATTTGTTTAGGCGGGATTGTCTATCTGATAGATCCTCAAACTTGTCGAAGGTATCCTCTTCAGGAACCTCGGTGATTGACCCGTCTGAGTCCTCTACATTATACAGCTTCATCTTCGCTCTGTCAATACCCACTGTGAACCTCTTGAAATAAGTCGGATCGTTGTATCGGTTCTTAAGTTGTTTAACCATAATGCGACCAGATTGTTCAAGTTCTTCAGTAGCAATAAGAGCAAACATAAAGTCCGCTGTAGCAGGCAAACCAAAGGATTCAGAAGTGTCGGTAAGATCAACGTCAGAATTCCCAAAACCAGAACGAGTAGTTTGAGTAGCACTGACAACTGGTACGTCATGCTCAACAGCAAGACCACGAAGCTCCTCAGCAATCGCTTTAACATAAGTGTAACTGTTTACAATGTGCCCCTTGTATCGGGCGGATGCACAGATATTAAGATAGTCGATAAAGATAATGTCGGGTTTGAAATCTTTCTTCAAACGAAGATCGTTAAGAAGTGCTTTAAAGTGACCAGCATGAGCAGAAGCAGTTGGGTATTCCTTGATAATAAGTTTACCCTGAGATTTTCTACCAATCTCCATGATGCGTGAAGTAAAGATAGATTCTGGAAGTGATCCAATATCTTTGATATTTACATTCAGTAAGTTCGCATCAATGCGTTCTGCAATCTTCTCTTCTGCCATCTCAAGAGTAATGTAGAGGACATTTTTCCCTTGTGACAAACAAGAAGAAGCACAATGACACATAAAGAGAGATTTGCCAACACCAGTTCCAGCCAAAGCAACATTAAGCGTTTTGTTCGGGAGTCCTCCCTTAGTAATGAGATTGAATTTCTCAAGATCAAAAGGAATCTTTGCTTCATCCTTGTGATAAAAATCATAGCGTTGCTCGGCATTATCTACATAATCGTGTCCGATGTATTCATCAAACGAAACTGCCAGGGCCTCTTGAAGAATCGATGGGATTGAATCTCTTGATAACTTTTGATCTTTCCCATCTGCAATTTGGATCGACTGGAGTAGGGCGTTATATATGGCCCTATCTTTACACCACTTTTCTGTTGCAGTGACAACCCAATCTTTGTCAATCCACTCTTCACTATATTCTTTGATTTTCGTAACGCTTTCTTTGTAAACGTCTTCAGTAAGATCATTTCTATTTTGTAGTGCAAGAATTAATACTTCCTTGGTAGGAATTTTATCATACTTAACTGAGAAATCTTGAATCTCTTCAAAGATAACTTTCTCAGAAAACTCTTGAAAATAATCTGCTTTGATATGAGGAACTACCTTTCGGTAGTATTCCTCATTGCAGATTAGATTTCTTAAGATTGTTGTTTCAATCGTCTCCGTCATCAGATGCTCCGTAAAGAAATTCAGTTCGTGCTTGTTCGTCAAGTTGCTTCATTACTTCTTCGGTGAAGTATTGATCAGGATTTTTTAGAATTTCTTTACCATAAATTTTCTTACCATCAACTTCATAACGACCAGCACTGTTCTTCCAGATGCCAGCACGTTCACCCAATTCTAGCAGACCGTAGTGGCGTTCAAGACCCCGCTCGTCAAAATACAGACGAGTTTCAACTTTGGATCCCTCACGGGTCAAACGGGACTTCTTCGCCTCGCATTTAATAATGTTTCCGATGAGATCGGTTCCGTCTTTTTCTTTTTTCTTTGAGAGGTATATGATTGTAGAAGCAGAATACTTAAGACCACTACCACCGCCCATCTCTTTCGTAGGAACGTAAGCGCCAACAACGTCATAGGTATGATTAGTAACTAACATAGGAATGTTCGCTTTGCCAAGTTTCAGTGTCAGAATTCGGAACACTGATTTGGTTAGCTGTGCCTTGGTCATGTCACGAACATTCTTGTCGTTGGAAGCATCCTCGACTTCTTTATTGGTGGCAAGCATTCCAAGGGAATCAAGAACAAACATGAGGGGCTTACGCTCCTCTTTCGGTTGTTCCATGTATTTATCGATGATACGAACTGCCTGGGTACGAAACTCTTCGATGGTATCCACAGGGAAGATAACCATACGCTTGGAATCGATACCCCTACTCTCGATCATCTGCTTACTAATGGCTGACTCAGTTTCAAAATAAATGACTCCAGCATCAGGATTAGTATCAAGGAAATTACGAACGACACTAAGACAGAAAAAAGTTTTTCCCGTGCCCGACTCTCCAGCAATAGCCGTAATTTTATTTGAGGGAATACCCCCATACAAACTTCCAGAAACCAGGGCATTAAACACGTAGCTCCCAGTATCAACAAAAGATTCAACGTCGCCAGCAGCGATCCCATCAGCAGCAATTGAAGCGAATTCATTTTTGCTATCTTTAATTACTTGTTGTAAAAAATCCATAAATCTCCTAACTAAAAAAACTCATGAGCGAAACCTTTCGCTCGGCATCCCACCCGATGCATTCTAGCACATTTCTGAGCGGTTCGTAAAATGACTTTTCAAATTGCATCTTATGGTCAACGTACTTTTCCAAATTAAATTCAGAAGGAAGGTTTTGAAAAAATGAAATTACATTCTCCTGGATCGGATTTGGTGTTCGTAAGTAGAGGAACTTAATTTTCTCTCCTTCTTGGATAAGAGGATACTTATGAGTAAGATCAAGCTTTCGTACATGGTAATTATACAGTAATGCACCTCGGACCTGAATGGGACATCCCTTTGTATAAATGTTCGCAACACTTTTATATTTTTCAAGTCCATTAACACCTCTCGGAAATGCGATACTCATGTAATCTTGTTCTTTAGTATCTTCTTTAATTTTTTCGATAAAATTTAAAACATCCTCATTTGTTTCGTTGATGATGATTGTATATGCTTTAAGCAGTTTATCCCTGAAATATGCGGGAGTGGAAGATCTAGCAGTTTCCATACCACAGATTTTCATCTTTGGTTCTTTGTATCGAACACCTTCACTATCCCACACGTTCAAAACGTAACGCTTCTTGGCAGTCCAGAATCCACGGTTGGCAATATTCTCCCGCTTCATCTTCATCATCTGAGCATAAGCATTTACGTAGTCGGCCAGTTCTTGGTAAGAACTTTCAATATACTTTTCAAGTTCCATTTTACAGATCTTATCAAGGAACGAAACAATGCTTTCATTAGTTTTCTCTCTTCCCTTGAATATAGTTTCCACCAAAGGACCAAGATTAAGATACATGGAATCAGTATCACAGGCAATAACATAATCAACATTCTTTGTTTTTAGAATTTTATTGAGGTATGCATTCATCTTCTTTTCGATCCAGCGAATAGAAAGCTGTCCAGAAAGAGTAATTGCTTCAGCAATCTCAAGTTTATAATAACGGAAGTGCTCATTACCAATAGCACCATAAGCAGAGTTGAGTTGAATCTTACGTGCCATCTGAATGTTATTACATCGGGCGATCTCTTTCTTCAACTCGACAGAAGGATTCTCTTCGTACTTTTGCTTGGCAGCAAGCATCTTCTTTTTATAGATCGTTCTTTCCTGATAGATTTTGTCCATCAACTTCGGAAGAAACCCTTGATAGGTTGTATCATAATAGGTTCCATTGGCACAAACAGTTTGACCATTCATGTCACTAAGATCGATCTCTTGATTAAGCAATCTATCTACATTTGCAGAAGGATGCCTATGGGACAACAACGTTTCTGGTGAAAGATTGTATTGCATGATAAGGTGAGGATACAGAGAGTTCAAGTCAAAACTCACGATCCAGTCATACATGCCTGGGATAGGTTCTTTTACATATGCCCCAGCATATTTTTCTGTCTTGACACTTTCCCGCTTTGGTGGAATAGCAATATTTTGCTTAGCAAGATAAACGTAGATGATATTATCCCACATACGAACTTGTGAATACACATCCTCAAAATTTACTTTAGCGTCATACGCCATAGTAATTGCAAGTTCAAGGAGTTTCATCTTATCGTCAAGTTTGTCTACCAACCTAACGTCATGAATATTGTATTCAATAAACTTCTGCCAGTTATTAGTATAGAACTCTTTGAAAGTATCGTACTCACTGTGATCAAGTTTATTTTCGCCAAGTTCTACGAAACAAATATGATCAAGGCGATATGATTCTTGATTGGTATAAGTAAACTTCTTATACAATTCAAGATAATCAAGAGTTGCAATACCGCTAATGTCATAAGCAATTTGCTTACGACCTTTGATGTAGATCTCCCTGCACAAAATATTGTTCCAGGGAGAAATCATCCTTGCTTCCTTTTCCCCAATCACTCTTTCAATACGCCGAATGATATAAGGCATATCAAAGAGTTGTACGTTCCAACCAGTGATGACATCGGGATAGTTAGAAGACCACCAATGAATGAAACCTTTAAGGAGTCCAGTTTCGGTTTCAAAGTGCATGTAATCAACATCGTTATCTTTGTTGACATAACTTTTAGCACCAAATACGGTAATACGACCAAGATCAGAATCTTTAACACTAATTGCCAAAATATCTTGGTCAGCAGTTTCAATATTGGGGAATCCATTTTCAGCACCAGTTTCAATGTCTATGTTGAACACACGAATTTTACTGATATCATATTTGATTTCATCTTCAGGATATTCTTCAAGGATATACTGATTCAAAAATCGAGTTTGACCACAGATTTCAAAATCTTCAATTTCACCATGCTCTTCAATAAATTTCTTAGCATCCCTGATTGTTCCCTGTTTAACAGGTCTTACGTATTTACCATCGAGAGTTTTCCATTCCGAAGGTTTAGCGGAAGGCAAAAATAACGTTGGATTGAATTGTACTTTGTCTTGAAATTGTCTACCATTTTCATAACCACGAACGAGAATAGAATTTCCCGATTGTTCAACACTGGTATAAAACTTCATTCTTCGTCAATTTCCTCGATAACGTTGTCTTCGTTGGTTTGTTCTTCGTCCCTCAAAAGAGAAGTATATTGAGAGAGATAGTATTGTTTTGGTTCTGCAACAAGAGTAATGTCGGAAGATCTGACAACGATTTCCCTATCATCACTGTAAACTGGCCAAGGACCAAAACAATTCCCTTCAATTTGATAAGGGTATTTAAGAATGCAATCGGGATCCCCAAAAGTTACATCGGGGATCTCTTCAATCTTGGCGATGATCCATTCACCACCAAATTTAATTAGTTTGATCATACTACTTCGGGATTCACAACTTTTTCAATTTCTTCTTGTTGCATTGCAGCGTTTTGGTTCAGAACCTCCTCTACCTGCTCCACCTTAGCAAGGTATGCTCGCTCAAGTCCAGAGTCAGGGACACCAATCGCAGTGACCGCATCGTAGGGGATTTTGAACTGAACGTCAACCGAGTAGGGACACCACTTGCTGAATTTAACCTGAAGATCCTGATCTCCATTTTCGACCTGGATCAGTTGTAGGGTGTATGGATGCTGCATCAGCAGGCAGATCCCTTTCTTGTCTTCGCCCTCACCGTCGAACACTTCTTTAAGTTCGCAGATGATTTGCTCGCCAGTTTTCAGAATTACAATAGATGTTGACATAACTACTCCGTATCGGTTTACCCATTATACCATAAAAAGAAATGGGGGTCAAGGTTGGATTTTGCCAACCAGACCCCAGCGCCGACGATATTCGATATTATTTAGCGATCGTATTTTCTCCAGGGAAATTTGAATTTCGATCTTCTGTTAAAAACTTTGGGTCATATGCTTTTCCCCCAATGTTATAAACAGTTTTCTTCTGATGATCTGGAAGAATTTTCTTTAGAGCAATTGTTAACAAACCATCCTCAAAATTAACTGATGCTACTTTAATATCATCTGCAAGTTGCCATGAGTTGTTGAAGGAACGTTTGGAGAGACCTTTGTGTAGGTAAGTTCGTTCAGTATCTCGTTTCGTAATTTTTGAGGTAACTCGGAGAATGTTCTGTTCAGTTGAGACCTCGATCTCATCTGCTTTAAATCCCGCCAGAGCAATTTCAATTTCGTAATTTGAACCATCGTGTTTGATTAAATTGTAGGGCGGATAACTGGTGTTATGTCCAGACATTGCCTCTAGACGATTAAAGATATCATCTAGACCTACTGAGAATGGGGAATAAGTATCCCAAACATATTTAGTTGCCATGTGTAATCTCCTTTAATAAGCGAGTTTGTGTTCGGACCCCGAAGGCATCCAAATATAATTTAGCACAGAATACAAAAAATGGTAGGGAGGAAACCCCTACCATTATTGTTCGGTCATCAGTATCGTATATCCTTGTTTGCGATACCAATCCAAATGAGCTTTGCCCCAAGGAACTAAGATCCAAACCACACGTTTGTCTGGAGTTAGAAACTGAACCTTGACTGTTCTCATCAAACGTCTTGTTTTTTGCGTCCGATGTTATACTTGCTCTCAAGAGTCCATTCGTCTTTTTCTTTAAACGAAAGAACTTTGATTTGATTCAAAGGAGCAACATCTTCAATCTTGGATTCATCAACAATCGTGATGAGTCCCCAATCAAAAAGAAGTTTGGCAATACGGTTTCTCCTTTGAATGTCATTGATAGAAAGGTTAGTGCTCTTTCCATCAAGGGCAAATAGTTCTTTGAAGTGAACAATGTAATATCTGCCTTGTTTGTGAAGGATATGGCAAGATTGATAAATCTTCTTTTCCTTCCTTGAAGCAACGCCAATACGTGTCAAGGTCTCACGAACCTTTAGGAAATCATCTGGTTGTGACAGAATAACTTCCAGCATATCAGAAGGTTGCCATTGAATTTCAATTTCAGTAGTCATCTGTTTCCGCCTGTACTCAATAGTTGTTTAATATGTTCAAGTTGATCTTTCGTGAGAATCCTTAACGCAGCAACTGCTTTATTATGACTATAACCATAATAACGCTTTACTAAATCAAGATGCTCAAGAGTTTGCTTTTTAACCCAAGGAGAAAACCTTTTCCTTGGTTTCAAAGTATTTATATAAAAGTCATATTGCATCTTCTTGTCGAGATGAGAGTTTTTGTTCATCTCGTTAGAATACAAAACTGTATCAACAAAAGAAGACAAGCATTTATTAACAATGTATGGCGGATAATTTTTCACTGCCTCAGCATCTTCATCAAGAATATTCTTTTTGGATTGATTGATGCTGTAAAGATAATCTTTCAATTCATACTTCATAGAGTTTTAATCGGTCCTACGACTCCCTTCTTAGAATTGTTAAATCTGTAAATCTGGGTGCTACCATTCTTCAAGGTAACAACAATCTCATCTCCCTGCAGAACTGCAGCAACCACATTGCTGCCGAAAGTGTGAATGACACCTTGAGTAGCAGTGAACAATTCTGCTCTACCATTTTTAGCACGAACAAATGTTGCCATATCTTTTAGTAATTTGTGAGAACAAGTTCTTTGCGTGACGCCTGATCGGTGTTGTATGTACCAACAGATCGCATAGTATATGTATGAGCAAATTCAAAAGAATTCCACGAAGAAAACCTTTCTTTAATAAGATTACTTGAATTGTAACTCACCATCATCGGACCGCTATAAGTGTCGCATGTTGCGGCAAACTTATCGTGATCAAATCCTTTATGCATTGATCCATTCTTTCCATACAGTTTATCTTTAATTTCATAAGGAGGATCAAGATAAACCAGAGTTGACGAAACGTTTGTCAGAAGAGATTCATAAGAATAATTTGTAATCTTCCAATCTTTGATGATCTCAGCATACCCAGAAAGATTTTCAATTCCCCTGATGTTGAAATTACTGACAGATGCTTGCTTTGAGAAAGAAGAAGATTCGGTCAATCCACTGAACGAACACTTGTTGACAATGTAAAAAGAAACTGCTCGATTAAAGTCAGTTGATTTTGGGTGAGCAAGACATTCTTTTGATTCAGCAAAAAGATATGCTGCTTTGGTTTCGTCGTTGTACTTTTCTTTCAGTTCAAGAAGTTTTTCCACAAGCGGTTGACTTTCTTTTTGAACATGAGTCCAGAAATTAACCAAAGGTTCATAAAGATCATTCACCCAGATCTGAATGTCAGGATACTGTTTAGATACTGCAATCGACATCGATCCACCGCCAAGGAAAGGTTCCCTAAATTCAGTAATCGATTCCATGTCAGGAAGATATTGGAAAAGTTTTACGGTAGCACGGGATTTGCCACCAGGATATCTAAGGGGTGTTTTCAGGGATTTCATAATCAGGTTGATGGTATTTTAAATATTCACGAAATGTCAGTTTCATTTCTTTCTGCGTCATTCCACAATGAGCGGCGGCGGCAGGCAATGTCATTTTTGCCCTAAACAATCCTTCATTTGCTTCCTTGACATTTTCTGGTGTTGTTTTTACAACATAGATTTTTAAATCTTTATAGTTCATAGATAACGAACCTCATCTACATACCCAGCGTCAAGAGCAGTTTCGATCATGTTATACGAATAGCTATTTGGTTTCGGTGGTGCCGAAAAGTAAATAACATAATACGCTGATCGATAAAGATGTTTCAGCAATGCACCATTACATACCGCTTTCTTAACGTTATCCGTTCGTTGTGCTCCAGGTCTTTTCTTGCCTCCGATGTGACCTCCTTTTGCTTCGACATATTCTGTCCTATCAGGAAGATCAGCAATGTAATCAAGTTCTATGCCAAGTTCTTTGACACAATAATCTTTCCCCACAATCATACCATTCCTGGAAATTAAATCTTGTTCGACAAGAAACTCAAATTCATCTCCAGATTTTTTACTTTCTGATTGAAAATTATTCATTTAAATTCACACCCCATCATAATTTCAGTAAGACATGCAAGAAGATTAATTTCTTGGTCTGCAACAAAAGCAATTTGATATTGATACTTTGCAAGAATCAATACTGCTTCAGGAATCGAAGCTGCTTTCAACGTACCATACAAAACATCATAGAGTTTTCGGATGACAATATTTGGATCATTGTCGATGTTGTCTACCACCCACTTCTTGACGGTAGTAAATTCTTTGTTCTTTAACGACCGTACCAAATCATCCAGATTAACGTCGGCAATGTCAACAAGAATAGAATTATCAATCCTTCCGCTGGCACTGTGTCTCTGTGCTTCATTGATCAATCTCCTCCAATCTGGATAATAACGTCTAATTAATTTAATTAGAATTTTTTCTTCGTACTCAATATTGTTATCATCAAGAATATGCTTGAGTCGAAGGAAAAACTTTGCCTGCAATTTATCAACTTCTTCTCTGTTGATTTTAAAGTCAATTACAGTGCATCGAGAGTGCAACGGTTCAATGATTTTATTTGGAAAGTTGCACGTAAAAATAAATCGACAGTTGCTGTGAAACTCCTCCACAGCGGTCCTGAGCGAGAGTTGAACGTCGCTAGTGGTGTTGTCTGCCTCATCGATGATGACGACCTTGTGGGCGGCACCAGAGGTCAATGAGACGGTCGTAGCGAACTGGCGGACCTTGTTCCGAACTGTGTCCAGGAAACGCCCCTCGTCGGATCCGTTGATCACGATGTAGGAGGCGCCAATCTCATCACAGATTGCTTTAGCAACAGTGGTTTTGCCGACACCAGCGGAACCACAAAGCAGAAGGTTGGGAATCTCCTTCTGCTCAATAAATCCTTTAAACGAGTTTTTAATATTCACTGGAAGAATACAATCCTCAAGAGTATGAGGACGATATTCTTCCACCCACAAAAATTTCTTATTCATCAAGGTTCAAGAGCAATATAATAAGTGAGATCAAGATTAGTGTGCTTCCATTCTGTGATCATCTTGCTCGATATTTTAACGGTATAATCACCAGGAAGCAATCGAATGTTTTCCATCTTCATGAACAGTTCATACTCTCCCGTGTTGTCGCCTGGCAGTTCCAATGAAAACACGTTACTTGTTTCATTTTCTTTGTCCACCAAACTAAGGATTACAGAACCACCAACAGAATGAAATTTAAGATCTGGAATTCCGTAAACGTTCCATGCTTTTTGAAGTGCGGAAATATCTTCCTGATTGATTGTGAACTCCATATCAGCACCAGGGAATTTTACATCACGATCGGGTGCTGCTTTAAGAGTGATTTCAGGACTGGAAAAATAGTACCTTGCACTCCGTCCACGACTTTTGATAGTCACATATTCTTCGTTGTCAAAGATAAGAACAGGATTATCAAAAAGAGAAAGACCACTAAGAAACTGATTCAGTTCATAGATGCCAAACGTTTGTGGGAAGATCTCTTCACATTTGAATTGAGCAACAGCATTCTCACCAACACTAATGGTCTTTAGAATGTTTCCTTCACGAATCAAAATAGAACCATTGATGGTGGCAAAGTTTTTGAGCACCATCATGGTTTGCTGAGAAATAATAACCTGACTCATTTGAACTCCTGGAGACCGTTTTGAGTGCGAGAGTAGTGACCATCAAAGTGAAGCAGAAGCATGGCGTAGTGAATAACCTTCATGAGATCACGCTTGTTGCGACCATCTTTATCGCCATATCGACTGCCGTATTTGAGAATGTTTGCTTGACAGAAAGCAGCAGCAAGACCTTTCGCCGCCATCAGATCAATTGTTTGAATGTCGTTGTATCCGTCTTCGTCACCACAATAATGACCATGGTAAGTAGATACAATGTAATCTTCTGTGTCCTTGAGGATTTTCTCCTCATTATACTTCCACTGCATTTTCATTCCTCCATAATGTACTGTAGATCTTCATGATAGCACTCTTTGATTGTTCCGTCAAGTGTCTTCACAAATAATTTCAAACCATGACCACCCAAGATCTTAACGGAAATGCCGTCCCGAAGGACGGCAATGTTACCTACGTAACCGTGAAACTCAGGCTTCTTCATTCTCTTCCGCTTGAGTTTCAGTTTCAGTTTGAGCATCAGCACCAACGCTGGCATCAATCTTGTCATACAGTTCCATGAAGCTGGACTTGGTTTCGTCATCGAAACGATTCACACAAACTTGAATCGCCTTCATACGCTTGCCGAAGATGCTGTAAGCACGAATGATGTGAGACAGACGGCGGGTGCTGATTACTTCATCAACGCCACCTTCCTTGAAGGTCTTACGGATGATGTCTGCCCAAGCAGCAAGCTTCTCACAGAACTCTTCATCCAGACAACCAAGTTTGGCAGACAGTTTCTGAAGAATCTTTTGCTCGGTCTTAGGAGCAGGATAATCCTGTTCAAAGGTGAGAGCGAATCGCTCAAGGAATGCTTCGTTGAGCACGTTGGTGCCGATAAAGCGACCGTCATCAGAACCCTTACCTTTGGTGTTGGCAGTGGCAATGATGGTGAATCCAGCGGCAGGTTTCACATAACGACCAGTTTTCTTCAGGAACACACCCTTGCCTTCAAGAATCGACTGGAGACACAGGATCTTGTTAGAAGCAAGGTCGATCTCGTCAAGCAGCAGAACAGCACCACGCTCAAGTGCTTCGATTACGGGACCGTTGTGCCACACCGTTTCGCCATTGATCAGACGGAAACCACCGATCAGATCGTCTTCGTCGGTCTCGATGGTGATGTTCACACGGATCAGTTCACGCTTCAGTTGAGCACAAGCTTGCTCCACACCGAAGGTCTTACCGTTACCAGACATACCAGTGATGAACACAGGATAGAAGATACCTGAAGAGATGATTTTCTTCACATCACTGAAGTTACCGAAACTAACAAAGTTGGGATCCTTGTCGGGAATCAGGTTTTGATGATGAACAACCATGTGCTCAACTGCTTGCTCGCCAGCAGGTTCGGCGGCAGGAGCTTTGTAAGTGTTTTCAATATCCTGGGCAGTCAGATTCCAACGACCGTGACCAGATTTGTATTGCTCAAGACGCTTGGCGATGGTGGGATAGGAACTACCGAATTCTTCAGCAGCAGCAATCACAGCGTTGCTACCGAAATCTTCGCCAAAGTGAGTGGAAATGTAAGCGACGAGAGCTTCTTGTTCAATGTTTGCTTTACGAGCCATGATGAGTAATCTCCGTTGTGGATGTGGTAATTGTAGCAGGTGGGTTGGGGGCGTTGCCACCCCCAGTGGACAGATTGGGAACTGGTCAGGCGACCAGGGTAGCGAAGGAAGACAAGAGTTTCTTGTTCGTCGTCTTCTTCTTGAGCATAGTACGGAATGCCTTGCCGATGTCAACAGTGGTGGACTCATCCTCGACTGCCATAGTGGCGTTCACCGACAGATCGTGAGAAGAAATCATGTACAGAGCATCGTAACCCATGCCATTGATTTCATAGGACTTTTCCTTACGCCACACTTTCATAGCTTCATCTGGATCAATGCCCCCAGCAGATTTGTGGAGAGCACGATACATGTAAGAGAAAGTGTTGCCACTACAGATTCGGAATCCGATCAGATTCACTTCGGGGAAGTTATCCTTCAGGTTCTCAAGAAGAATTGCCGTGAGATTGTCATTCACATTCTCCATATTGAAGTTACGATATACGTAACCGATCTTACGATCACGAAGAGCATTCTCGTTACGAATGTAATTTTGACCAATGTAATTGTAACCACCGTTGGGACGAGTCAGTTTCAGATCAAAATTAAGGTGATTGCCCTCACCGTCAGTGAGAATCACGACGTTAACTTTCTGAAGTTTGTTACGAGTTTTGAATTCGGGAATGATCTGATGAAGGGCAATGATGGATTCGTTGAGCGGAGTTCCACTCAGATCCAAACCGTTCGGAACAGAATAGTTGTTGTAAGTAGCACCGTTGTAATTAGAATCTTCCCGAGCAGCAAGACGCCACAGATTGAGAATACAATTGTCGAGCACTTTGCTATTAGCACGGGAACTCAGGAAGTTCATCAAACGAAAACGACGATGAACTTCAATCGTACCATCCTCTTTCTTGTACACTGATTGAGGAGCAGCGTACCCAGGAACAGCATAACTATTGCTCCACTCATAAGTGAAAGCATACACCTCAAAAGGAATCTGAACTTTCTTACAGAACCACACAAGGTTCAGCAGTTGCTTCACAGTGTCGAGCAGATAATCATTCATCGAACCAGACCAGTCCAGCACGAACACCAGACCATGATTCTTGCCGTCAGGAATCACAGAAACCTTACGGAATAGATCTTCGTTGTACTTGTACGTGTGAAGTTTGCTGGTGTCAAGAGTGCCAGTACGAGCAGTAGACATCCGCTGATAAGCATCTGCCGACTTCTTCATTTCAAACTCCTTAACCAGATAGTTCACTTCCTTCTGGGATTCGGCACGATACTTCCGATAATCAGCATCAACATGCTTGAAAGCATCTTCGCCATAGCGAGAACTGGTAAGAACTTCACTAAAGTGCTCGTTGATGTAATCGTTGAGCATTTTGTAATCAGCGATTACGTGCTCCATCTTCAGTTTAGGACGTTCGATGTAAATGGTCTCTGTAGCGTAATGATTGGTCAGCTTTTCTGTTTGCTGATCAAATGCTTGCTGGGTCTTAGAAACTTCTTCATTCTTTTGAGTTTCGTTGGGACCGCCGCCGCCAGATCCAATAGGAGCATCTGGAGCACCGCCGCCAGCACCACCTCCGCCAGAAGATTCTTCATCTTCTCCGCCACCAGAAGGTTTAGACATACCCTGACCATTTCCTTGGAGTTGATCGTCAGATTCGCCATTGGAATCTCCAGTGGAATTACCACCGCCACCTTGCTGACCAAGACCAGATTGAATAGAAAGCGACAGTTCTTCCTGCTGCTTCTCTTTCACGTATTTGTGGATCAGTTCACAGATAGTCAGCACTTGCTGGAAGGTTTCAGCACCTTCAATCATCTCGACAAACTGCTGTTCAAACTCGTTGAACGGCATCTGAGCATAAGCACCAATCTTAAAGTGAAGATTGATACGGTCAATAAGAGTGAGTTCATTGAGATCTTCATCAGCAATACTGAAGAAGTCATCACGATTCAGTTCGCTGTAACCATTGTAGAAAGTACGGGCGAGACCAGGAAACTTACGCTTCATCAGTTTCTCGATACGGGCATCTTCCACGACGTTCACATAGTCCTTGGGAACGTCGGCAATGTTACGCCAATCTTCGTTGGGAGTGTACAGTGCATGTCCAACCTCATGCCCCACCAGAAGGTCGTATACGGTCGAGGAAGCACGGTCCCAGATCGGTAGGGTAAGGATACGACGTTGGACATCAAAACACGCTGTAGGCACCTTCTTGTGCTCGATAATGAGGTTCTCCGTTGCCAGCAGTTTGGCAAGAGTACCTTTGACTTCGTGGTTAACGGACATGGGTTTCTTCTGAACTGAAGTCAGTATAGGCCAAAAAAAGGGGGGCGTGTGCCCCCTTAGTCCACTTCAGAAACTGTCTCCCGAGGGACGCTGAAGTTTTTAATTTTTTCAAACTTGATCGTTTTGTCAAACTTATCGCTCAAGTTTTCTTTGTGAGATATGACAAATATATTTGTATTCTCATCAAAGTTGCGGAGGATCCAACCAAGTTCCCCTGTTCCGTTTTGATCAAGTGATCCATCAAAGATCTCGTCAAGAATCAAGAGATTAGTATCCACGCTATTCTTAAGTTTAGCAACAGCTCTCCAAGTAAGCAGAAGAGCAATATCGATACGAGCTTTTTCTCCTTCACTAAAAGATTCATAACTGAAGATGTCTCGGTAACGTGATTTAATTGTTTCTTCAAAATTTTCATCTAACGTGAAGTTCACGTAGAAGTCCATGTTTTGAAGATACTCATTAATGAGTTGATTCATTACAGGCAGATATTTTTTTATGATCCTGGTTTTAATTCCATTATCTTTAAGAAGTTGAGATGCAGCAAATAAGCAATCTCTTTCTTCTTTTACAATCGCCATTTGAGTTTTACTTTCAGTTAACTCAGAATCTAATTCATCGAGTTTTTTCTTTTCGTTGATCGTGTTGATGTCGTTACTTTGCAGATTTTTAATTTCTTCTTGTAACTCCTTGATTTCTTTTTGGGACGAATTAATTTGGAAATGATGTATAGAAATGTCCGAAATAATCTCACTACTTTTTTTGGATAGATTAACAAAAATAGATTCTCTACTTTCTTCCTCAGCAATCGCTTGCTCAATCTCCTCAATCCCAGATTTCAATTCTTTTATGGAATCCATGATTTCAGAAACTTTGGCATCACGAAGTTCTTCATGAATGTCTTGAGTACATGTAGGACAAACTGTATTAGAAGTAAAGAACTGATGATCTTTTTTGTGTGCGTTAAATTTCTGCTGAATTTTTCCTTTAAGGTTATTAAGTTTTTTTAGTTTAACAGATGCGTTTTTGTATTGTTCAATTTCTTGAAGCACCTGATTTTGATCTTCAAGTAGTACATTTAGTTTATCAGAAATATCTTTTTCAAACTTTAAAAGTTTTTCAATTTTCTGATTCTTCTCATCAATCTGATTAGTATTCTTTTCTTCAGATGATTTGATGAAAGATTTTTGCATCTGAATTTTTTCACTAAGAACATCGATTTGGTAATCACGTTCTTTGATGTCATCATTAGCGTACTTCAATTTCTCTTTGAGATTATTATTCATCACAGAGAATATTTGAATATCAAGAATGTCTTCGATGATCTCTCTGCGAGCAGCAAGAGGAAGACGCATGAAGGGAACAAAAGTAGATGATCCAAGAACTACAATCTGCGTGAAAGATTTGTAATTCATTTTCAAAATATTTTGTTCCAACTGTCTTTGATTATCAATCGATGATGACATTTGATCAAGCATCTGATTGTTTTGATACACTTCAAAGACAGCAGGTTTGATACCTCTTCGTATCATGTATTGATTTTTACCTATACAAAATTCAACTTCAACTAAACAATCTTTATCATTGATGCTGTTAACAAGCATCGGTTTGTTAATTTTCCTGAACGGTTTTCCAAACAAAGAAAAGGTAAGGGCATCAAGGATAGTGCTCTTACCTGCTCCGTTCTGACCAATAATTAAATTAGTTTTTTTGTCAGTTAAATTAATTTCAGTGAAGACATTTCCAGTTGACAAGAAATTCTTCCATCGTATAGTTTTAAAAACAATCATTACAAGTCGTATGGTGGAACAATAAAATCGTCTTGGGTTATTATAGCATACTTCTGATCCCTTTCCTCACACGCATTTACAATGGCATCCTCAGGAATTTCTATGACTTGAAGCGGAGGACATTCGGTTTCTCCTTCGATCATGTAAAAGTATCTTGTTGCATCATCCTCTTCCTCAAAAACAGGAATGATTTGATCCCCAAGATCATCTCTTACAGAGAATACTCCATCTGGTCTACCTTTGAGTGTGAGTATGTACATTTGTTAGATTACTTCACAACTTTCAATATATAGGGTTTTCATGATGCTCTTTAAAGAATTTTTATCTACGGTTATTTCTACTTCATCAATGTATTCATTAAGTAAAGTTAAAGTATCTTTTACTTCTAAATTAACATCGACATCCGAATTGTCTTTGTCAACAATAGTTTCAATAACCTTTAGATCATGAACTCCAACATCATATAAACTTTCAATCATGTTTTCAAATTGAAAGTAGTCCGTTTTTTCTTCTACTACAACCTTGACATAAGTATCTGCATACTCATCGGGATTGATGCTGAAATTATTATTAGCATCATTGTAATAAATCTTTTTGAAAATTTCAAACGGGTTTTTGATAAACTTAAGTTTGTTTGATTTTGCTTCATACAGATGAAATCCTCTTGGATCTTTGTAATCATTCCAGAACATCTGGTAAGGATTGCCAAGGTAAGTAATGTTTCCTCTACTTGACTTGTGATGAAAATGTCCAGAGAATACTTGTTTGAATTTGAAGAACACATCTGGATCCATGCCACCTTCATGAAGCATACCAGGAGAAACTTCAAAACCGTTTAGTTCAAGATGACCCATTGCAATCTTTGCTTTGGTGTTCTTGATGACTTCCATTGTCTCATCATAGTTTTCACTATTGATCCAAGGAAGCATTAGAATGTTCTCACCATCAATCTCAACAGTTTCTGGTTTTGAATACACACGAATATTATCGTAAGTGTCCAAAAGAAGATCTGGAGCATTAACATCATTGGTGTTTTTATAGTACACACAATGATTACCAAGAATCATGTGAACAGTAATGCCAGAGTCACGGAGACGGTCAAAGTAATAACGGCGAATACGAGACCAAACATTATAATCAATGTTCTTGCGATTATCGAATGTGTCTCCAAGATCGATAACAGTTGTGATACCCTTTTCTTCAAGGGTTGGAAAAAAGACATTATCGTAAAATTTTCTAAAGTATTCCCAAAAAATAATACTACCCTTTCTTCCGTCCAAGTGTTGATCCGTGATAAGAGCTACTGTCATCGACCCATTCGTGTTTCAATGTTTTCTTTAATGCCACACATATCGGAGTAAGTGTGATTCATTCCAACCATGTCGGAACCATAATCATCTGTGTGCATGACTTCATCATACCCAGATTTTTCAAGAATTTTGGTTTTGATTTCTAACTGCTTTTTCTCTTTAGAAATTCTCCTAAGGAAAGCAAACCAAATAATTTGCGTGAAATAAGCAAAAGGATTTTTAGATTTCTCTGGATCAAAATTGTCAATGTATTGTAAACAATTTTCTACTCCGTCACAAATCATATCCTCCCTGAACATGTAGTTCACGAAATTTGGTTTGTAGGAAAGGTGTGTTGCAATCTTCAGAAAGCATTCACCAAGATAGTTCGGAACTTTGGGGCGAGGGAGACCTTTTTCCTTTGCTTCTTGAACTTTAGTTCGGTAGACACTAATTGCCTCCAAGAACTCTTTGTTATTGACGTAATACTCTTTGTTCTTTGTTCTCGCCATAGTCCATATCTCGGGATGCTGATGTTGGTATCAGTATAGACCATATTCTCAGATTTGTCAAGGTATCCTGAAGGGGGGTTGACAAATCCTCAGAAACTCAGTAGAATAACTCTGTCAGGGTTCAAGACAAATATTATCTTTAGCTTTTATTAAATATATCTTCAAGATACTTCTTAGCTTCCTTTACAGATCCTAAGTAACCCATACGTTTACTGAATGTCTTTGGTTTAATATTGATAGAGTTAGATATCTCATCAATCTCTCCAGAGACATTCAGTAGATAGTATCTTTCAATTCTTTTATCTAACTCTGTCATAGTGATTACTTGTTCCATCTTGATGATGAACATAGTATCATAAGTTGAATTAATCCATTCCTTTAGAATAAATCCTTGTACAGTTTTACCATTCCTTTTGGTAGCTGTTGAGTCAACCACCATAGGATTTTCTAATAGTAAACTATCTTCTTCTGGTAAGTAACAAACTTTTGCTATTAACTCTTCTCCAGAAGTTAATTTTATAGTTGAATAAAATTCTTCTTCCATTATCTTAAATCTATTTTTATTGTTTCATATTTGAAGTTTTCTTCTTGATAGATTTTAATACGTTCTAATAAATGATTGAATGTGTAGTTGGGTCTTTTATCAGAAGAAATATCATCAGCAATATCATATAAAGTAGCAATATCTTTTCCTTCACCCTTTCTTAAAACTCTACCAATAGATTGTAGGTTTCTAATTCTTGATTTTGAAGGTGAAGCAAATACAATGTTGTGTAATCGTTTGATGTTAATGCCTGTACTAAATGTTCCATAAGAAGCAATAATCACAGCATTGTTTTCTTTTTCTGTAATTACTCTTACTTCTTCTCTTTCATCAACATCAATTGAACCATGTACAAAGAAAACTTTTCTTGACTCACCGATGTTGTTATTTATGAGTTCGTACAAAGGTTCTCCATGCTTCTCAACGTAATTGAAAAGCACAAGAGTATTTCCTTCAAGATCTTTAACCAAATTTTTAATCAGGTTATTTCGTTTCTTGTTCTGTACAATGTATTCCATTTCGGAATGGTAATCTTCAAAATACTGATACTCATGTTTACACACCAGTATCTTAATACGAAGATTTGATAGATGTCCTTTTTTGATTAGATCATCTGTTTTTGTAACTTTCTCACAAGCACCAAACAATCCTTCAAGAACCCACTTGTGGGTCTTAGTTCCGTCAAGAGTTCCTGTAAAACCAAAACGGTATTTTGCATTGTGGCATTTTTCCATAATGCCTGTCAGTGATTTTGATTTGAACAGATGCGCTTCGTCACCAATCACACAGTCAAAATCATCGTACCATCTCTTAGGAAACTTGTAGATAGATTGCCATGTTGAAATGATTACTTGTTTGTCACTGTTCTTATCTTTTCCAGAATAGATTGTGTGAATGTAACTATCAGTGCTCCATCCGTAATCTTGGAAATCTTTTACTATCTGTTCTACAAGAGAAGTTGTTGGAACAATAACCAGAATCTTTTTCTTTGTCGCTACGTAATATCTAACGATAGAATAGATCATCAAAGATTTACCAGATCCAGTTGGGGACAAGAATAACCCCCTGTTGTATCTGAGAGCATTGTATACAGTTTGATACTGATAATCTCTTGGTTGGTATTTACAGATCTTATCCATAAACACTTTCACACCATTTGGAGATACAAGATCATTGACTTCTTCAACTTCTCCATACCAATCATTTTTGGCATACTCAAGTTGATATTGTCTTTCTCTTGCCCACTCTTTCAGGTGTGATAGGAGACCACAATATAGTTCCCCAGTTCCAGGTGAGTAAAGATGGATTGTACCATCCCAATACCTGTAACGGGGATTTTTCTTTAGGAATTTTGCCTCTGGTACTTCAAAAGAAAAGTAATCAGAAAGTTCTCGATGGACGTGCGGTTCAGATAATAACTGATAATAAACTTCGTTCTTTTTTCTAATTACAATACGTGACATTAGGTAGTACCATTAATGAATTTTTCCCATTCAATTGCATTCTTAATCTGAAAACTTCTATTTGAAACCATACGCATTACTTGATCCAAGAAGTAAAGCATCTGATCTACGTATTTAATTTTTGCTTCTAAGTTAATAATATCTTGATCGGACTCAAGATAGGTCTTCATTTTTTCTGCGGTCTTGATGCTTGTTCCGAAAGGTTTTTCTGCATATACCTTTGCGTCTGCTTCTCCGCCGTAATATTCTCTTTTCTCCCTTACAAGTTTACGAATTTCAAATTCTAAAGAAGTTTTAATTTGACTAAGATCAGTGTAATGGTTTAAATATTTATTGTGCTGAAAAGGGATCTCTAATGCTAACTTTGCGAGATCTTCTGTGTATTCTTTATTTCTAAATTGAAAATCAATTTTGCTATCTTCTTCCCACTCTTTTTTAATTGTCGAAAACAAATTTTGTAGATAGTCAAATTTCATAGGTTAAAATCTTTATCACGAAATGTATAGTTTGAAAATTTAAATGTTACCTGTGCGGTAAAGTATTCAATATCAGAAACTGCAGCATCAAACTGAATAGGTGTTAATGATATTGGAAATAAATTTTCGTAGTCAATAATATGATTTGGATTCATATTAGATGACAGAATTAATAATTGACCGTTTGAATATTCAATGCCACCTTGCATATGCTCGTTGGCAGTTCCGTTTCTTAGTATCCAGTTATGAATTGATTTGTAGTTAATCAACTCTTCATCAACAATAAAGGATAGCGTAAGATCATCGAAGGAAACGCCACCACCAGGAACGATAGGTAGAGAACGAAACCTTGTTGGAACTTCTGTAAATGGCATGTTGATTCCAGGTAGATTAACTGATTGACACAGAAAATCTACACCACGGAATAACTCTAAATTTAATATAAAACCGTTGGGAGCAAGATAGTTTCTATTACTAAGTTGCTCCTTATACCATTCAGCGGTCATGTCAACTTCCCAAGCTATTAACTATTTATTTGCATAAAAAAAGACCCCCGTGTGGGGGTCTCGGAGATGTAAACAGAGATCACATTAGGTTGATAACCTGAGTTCTTCTGTAGTACATGTTGGTTCCAGCGGTGAGGGTCTCGCCATCTGGAGTACCATTGTAAGCACCGTTGGTGGTTACGAATGGGTTGCTGACCATACCATAACGGGTCTTGAAGCCAATCTTTGGCTGGAAGGTGTTAGGATCGATCGAACGTAGCATCTGGAGAGGTACGTATGGGCAATAGAAGAGACCAGCATCATAAGGTGAAGTACCCTTATAACCAAGTAGGTAGTAATGCTTGTCCGAAACGTTTGCCGAATAAGGATCAACGAAGACCTTGATACGACCGTTGATGGTGCCAACTGCAAGGTTGCCAGTGTCATCAACCTGACCGATCGAAGGACCGCCAGCGCCAGTTAGACCGCTGCTGTAGTCGAGAACGCCTGCCATAGCAAGAGCAGAAGCAACGTCAGCAGAGCAGATGACGAAGTTGCCCTTTCCTCTACGAGTGTCCTGAGCGATTGCGTTAGCATCACGCTCGATCTGGAATAGAAGACCCTTGAACTTCTCAACTGACCAACGACCGTTGGAGTCAACGTCGAGGTCGAATACGCCAGCGTTAGCAACGTTGTTCTGAGCACCAGGCTTAGCAACACGGTAAACGGTACGTACAACCTCACGGTTGATTTCAGCAAGAACTTCACTCGATAGAATGTTAGCAAGCTCTTGCTCAGCATCAAGACCATGGATCGCCTTGAGGTCTTGTGCGAGTTCTAGGGTGTACTCAGCCTTGAGTGCTCTGGACTTTGCAGTAACAGAGGTTTTCTCAATGCTGAAGCTCATCTCACGGAAGAGACGACCCGACTCACCCATCTTCTCAAGATCCTCACGGCTCATACCACGAGCTACCTCGTAAGTACCAGCAGGGGAATCATTTAGAAGAGCAGGGTTGTTGCCTTCTGAATCGCCGCCAACACCTGCGCCAGTGCGAGGAACATAAGCGCCAGTGGTTGCGTCGTAACCAGCAGAGAAACCAGTATCAGGCTCGTTGAAGAGCGCCTCTTCGCCGCCCTGGTTCTCGTAGCGTGAACGCATTGCGAAGATGAGTCCGTTAGGACCGCTCATTGGTTGAACACCACAAACGTCATATGCCATGAGGTTAGGCATAGCACGACGAACTAGGCTGATTAGGATAGGATCGAAACCAGCAAGACCAGCGGTGTTGGTTGAAGATAGTGCTGAACCAGATGGTGAAATGGTGCCAGCGCCAAGTGAATTGACTGCTACTTCGTTGAGGATACCACGCTCTTCACGAAGTGCTCTTTCTTGGTTTTCCAGGAGAACAGCGGTAACAGCCTGTCTATAACGGTCCTGGATAGCAGGAGCTTCGTTATGATTTAGAACAGGTGCCCACTTTTCCTGGAGTTGGGATGCGTTAAACATTTTTTACTCCTTGTATTTTGGAAAAAGTTACGGATTACTAATATTTATATATTCTCACTTCCAGCGTGAGATAGCGTTTAGGTATGCTGCCATTGCTGGTGATACCGCTTCGCTGTCAACTGGAGTTTCATCACTTACTTCAGTTTTTGAAACTGATTGTGGGAAATATGACTCTTTGAGAGTTTTTACTGCCTCAGCAAATTTCTCTGCTGATTCAAATGTCACACCTTCAGCTAATGAAGCAAGTTTTTCTTTCTGAGTATCTGCGAGACCTTCTGAAATTTGATTCAGAATGACTACACGGGTTGACTCAGCAAGACGATTGTTAAGTTCCACATTACGCTCAATTTGCTCATTGAGGCGCTGTTCCATCTCACGAAGTTCGTCTGCCATTCCCTCAACGACATCAACTTTCTCGTCGGGGATACTAATATAATGCTCTTGGAAGAGATTCTTAAGACCTGCAATGAAGTCCTCAGTAATCTCATTACGAACACCACGATCAATACCGACTTGATTTTCCTCAAGCCACTGATTGATAGCGTAGTTTACAGTTCCCATTACTTCCTCAGCAAGTTCTGTCTTAACAGCTTCTACTTGCTCAGCAAGACGGGATTCAAACTGCTCTTGAAGTTTAACTGCTTCTTCGTTAAGTTTTGACTTAACGGCAGCTTCAAAGATTGTTTTTGCTTTTGCTTTAAAATCTTCTGAAAGATCTTCTCCCTCAGTTAAAGCAGCAACGTCACCAGATAAGTCAAGTTCTTCAAATGAAGGCTTGATTGGATAGGTTACGTTTGGACCTTCTGATGTGCCGTAAGCAATATCAGCACCAAACTTTGGATGCTCGCCCGCAGGTAGATCCTTACCCTTTCCTCTTACTGGTTCACCGCTGTACTGGGAAACAGGAGCAGCAGCTTTTGCACCAGGATTTTCTTCGCCATCTTCATCATTTTCGTGTGGAGTCGTAGTCGATCCACCCAAATCGGTGATGGATTGATGATAAGGAGCAACTGCTTTAGTTGTTACGGTTGGTTGAGGATCCTTGCCACCGCTCTTAGCATTAACAGCAGTGTGTGACTGACCAGGCATATCAGAGCCACTGTCGCCACCAGGAATTACTGAAGCGGAAACGGTTGGCATAGGATCGCCAGCTTCCATAATAATACCTGATTCAGTTACAAGCTCCTCAAACTTTTCGTTTAACTTATCTGACATTTGAGTTTTCCTCGTATTTTTCCTAATATGATTATTCTATGATTATTTATGAAATTAGAGATTTGAAAGGAAATTCTCAAATACGATGAGTTTCCTTTTCTCCATATTTCTACGGGTCGCTTCAGAAATATACTGTTTATATTCTGCAACACGATACTCTTTTAGAATACCGTTGTCCCAGACCCACTCTTTGCCTTCCATAATTCCCTGAACGAAAGCATCAGGAGCTGAAGGATCTGCTACAATATCTGCAGCAGTTGCAAGCATAAAGTCATCACGAACATACTTCGCACCATTACGCTCTTCAAGTGATCCCATACCTCTTGAAGAAACGCCAAGTTTTACACCTTCATCTAAAAGTGACTTGGCAATTTTACCCATGGGAGTATCTAGAATACGTGCCTTACCATAAAAATTAGTTCCTTCCGCACGGAGGTCTACAATCTTATGTGATACACGATCTAGATTTACTGATGGACCATCTGGATGTCCGAGTTCACCAAGAGCACGACCAGATTTTACGTACTCTTCGTTATACCTTTGAACCTCACGGTTTAAAATATCGAATGGGTAAATTCTTCCATTGCGGTTTTTTGTTTCTGATTGCAGAAACACTCCTTCAATGTAAAGATTTTTTTTACCGTTCTTTTCCTCTACGAGAACTTGAACGTCCTCGATATTTTCCGTGATTAATTTCATTGGTCTTCTGTTTCTCCTACTGGTTCGTCGAAGTAAGTTGCGGCAACTGTTTTCTTATATGTATCAATTACCTCACTTGCTTTTGCATAAAGTAAATCATTGATTTTATCAAGAGCATCTGCTCTATTATTGTTGTGGATAGAGTTCACAACATCAATGTATTCTGATGATATGTCCATAATTAACTTTAATGTTATATTTTATTTAGCAGAACTTGAATTGTTAGTTTTATTCATCTTTGCCATTTGTTGCTGCATTTCAAAATCTTGTTGTGATTTTGCGGAAGCAATCTCTGGTGCAAGTGCATCATTTTGGCGAGTCATTGTATCAAGAGCAGTAGAATCTGCTGCACTGATGGCAACACCACTCTTGACATCTTTCTTAATTTGTTTATCAATGTCTTTGTACTCTTGCTCTGTCTGCATAAGAATACTCTTGCGTAGATATTCTGTAGAGAAATATTTTCCTACAAAAGGATCCATTTGAGTGATAAGAGCCATACGCTCTTTCATCAATTCAACATTCTTTAATTCGTTGAAATGATTATCGAAAAGGAAGTCATATTGAATATGCTCTTCCATCTCATCCCAATCTTCTGGGGTGATGATGCCTTTAAGGATTAGTTGCGTTTTGAGAATATCGTGAAATAATTCGCTGAATCGCTTGCGGAGACGACCGATGAACTTAGCAAACTTGAGTTCATCCCTGAGAACTTCGGTGGTCTTACCAAGATTAAACCCTTTGTTGTCATCCGTAAGGCGGGAAGGTGGTAGGTTGAGTGAGTTGTAAAGTTTCTTTCTGAAATACTCAACATCCTTGAGTTCACCAAGGTTTTGACCGCCTGGGAGTGTAGTGATTTCAGTTCCTCTACCACCTTCACGGCGAGGGAGCCAGAAATCTTCAAGCATCGACATATGCTTTTTATCATCACGAATTTCTCCTGTACCAGCATCGTAAACAAGTTTATTTCTGTAGCGAGCCATAACCTCACGAAGGTATTGCTCTGCTTTAACCTTAGGAAGATTACCTACGTCAATGTAGAAAATTCTACGTTCTGGAGCACGGGATAATCTATAGATAACTAGGGAATCTTCAATCATTCTAAGTTGATTGAGCGCCTTGATTGCTTTGTGCATAAAGCTTAGCGTCATCTTTTTATTCAGATCCATGACGCCACTTGTAGATGCAGCAATAGAATCTGCAGCAATCTTAACCCCTTGTGACAGTGAAAAATCTGTTACTGTATTAGTAGGAAGATTGACAGAGAATCCTCTTGGATTGTAAATGTAATATTCAATAAATTCGCCCCAATCATACTCTAATGCAGTTCCTTTGATTTTAGGATCTGCTTTTTGATCTTTTAATTGCTGTCTGACTTTCCTTAACTTGAGCGGATCAATGTAGCGAAGCTCAAGAATTCCTTGCTTGGGTTTGTCAAGATCAATAACTTTGTGATAATATGTTCTACCATCAACGTACCAGTTACGAATGATTTGATGGCAGTTCTTATCAAAGTTTAAAAGTTTTTTTACGTAATTAAATTCTTTACGAATCTTTTGCTTTAGTGCATCGCTGATTTCCAGGTTGGCAAGATTGACTTCTACTGGAGAATCTTCAGCATCACTAACAACAAATTCGTTTACAATTTCATCGATTGCGGAATCACATTCTGGATGAAGAGACATGTCTCTATATCTCTTGATCAACTCATATTCATTTTTGGCAACGCCTTCCGTATCTACATACGTGCCAAAATATCCACCTGCTACAGTGGATATAGAGTCATCAATATTAGGGGGAACAGGGGATTGTCCCTTCTGCTCCCCCTTTTTGTTAATCAAAAAACCAAATAATTGACTCATATTATTAAAGAGTATTAGCTATACTCTATTTATTATCAAACGTCAGCGTTAACTTGGCGATTCGTTAGACCAGTTCTTGATGAAGAAACAGGTTCAGTTGTCCAATATGAATACTGGAATTCAACTGAGAACTCCTGGATTTGATCGTTACTATCATAAGCAAGATCAATCTGAGATACGTTGGTTGGGAACGCATACCAGAGTTTGTAGGTTCTTAGAATGTTTGAACCAGTAGGAGTTGCTGCCTTTTCTAACTGATGTACTAAAACATCAGCAGTGTAACCAGCACTGTTGTTAGGAACAAGAAGGTCTGCGGTGTTGCCAGCGTGACCGTTGATTGCTTCCATCCACTGCTCAAATAGAGCACGGATTTTGAAATCTTTGTCATTGATGAAGGTTGGAGTCCACGTATCAAACGTTCTATCGCCAGCAATCTTTACAGTTCTTCCACGGAAAGGAACTTCGATTACTCCTACGTTTGATGCAGGTAGTGCAGATGATTTGCAGAGAAGGTTGGTTAGTTCCTTCTCGTCTGCTGCTACAGTTGAAAGCGATGATGCACCTACTCCAAGAGCAGGCCAGTTGATTTCAACTTGGAACATATTAGGCTTAACGCCTTGTCCAACTTTTGTTAAAAAGTCACTAATTTTACTTGAAAGTGCCATTGTTGTTTACCTCTTTATGTTTGTGATAAATCAGCGACCGATAACTTCGCTAAAGGATACACCAGTTTTAGTTGCAGTAAACGTTACTGTTACGTAGTTGATGGAGCGAGTTGGTTTGATGAATAGTTCAGCAACAAACTCATTTCTATCAATTACTTCTGGAGTGTTATTTGTTTCATCACAAACAACAAGGAAGTCAGTTACGCCTCTTCTTGCTTGAATTTCATTCAAGTATGAATTTAGGGCGCTTGCGAATGAAGATCTTGTTACCTCGTCATTCTGCTCAAATAGAACTTGCTTAGCAAGTCCTTCGACTCTTCTTTCAATATTGAGGAAGAGGCGACGAACGTTAATTCTATCGAAGGCAGAAGGTGATGCGAGAGCGGTCTTATCGCCAAATAGGGTTACTCCAGAACCAGGGAAAGAAACAATAGGATTGATTCTTGCCTGGTATAGTTCGTCTCTGTCAGCCTTATTTGGGTTGTATGCAAGTTTAACTGCATTTCTTAGAGAACCTCTATTTAATCCAGCAGGTGAATACCAGTCGTCTAATGTAGCCGAAGTAGCTACGCAAAGTCCAGCAACATCACCGTTGCAAGCAATATAGCGGTACTTATCGTTGAAACGATCGTAGAAATACTTGTAACCGCTATCGAATACAGCATATGAGGTAGAAGTTAGACCGTTAAAGAAATTAACAGTGTTTTGCTTCTGTTGTGTAGATGATAGAGCACCATTTACACCAATTTGATTACCTTTGTGAGGTGAAACAAATGCAATGCAATCTTTTCTTGAAGATGCAATTGAAATGATCTTGGAAGCTTTTGCTTTGGTGTCGGTTTCAGTTGACATTGCTCCACCCATTAGGATGAAATCAACTGTAGTTGCTTCGGTATCTAGGAATAGATCATATGCATCACCAATTTCCGAATTGTTGTATGCATAATCATCAGCACCAAAACCAAGATCATCACTGAATACTGCACAGAGTGCGAAAAGATCGCCAGAGGTTAGTGCAGTAGATGCCTGTCCCCATGCTTCTCCAGCACCAGTTGTCGAAGGATTTACTGAAGCAGTTGGAGTAGCACCAGCATAAATGTATGCCGACTGAAGATTGATTACATCCTTGTAGTATGCAGTTGCACCTTCAGTGCTCTTAGCATCAGTGATCTTTGAAAGATAATTAAATCTCTCGACGATTGTATTAGCAGAACCAGAAACTTCACCAGTTGTGTCAATGACAGCAATGTGTAGTTCGTCGTACTTAAATCCTCTATCAGCAGCGAACTGTGAAGTGCCAGGACGAGGACCGATTGCAGAAAGCTTTAGACCAGTTGAACCGATTTCGGTGTTGGTGTACCAATCAGCAACTGCAGTAATAGCAATATCGTTTGGACCGTTCTCTAATGTATTTGATGTACCTAAAAGAACAGTTGGGTCATCTAAAACAACTGCGAGTTTCTTGTTGATTGCGTCCCAAGATACAACCTCAGCGGTTTTGGTTCCAGCGCCAACATTGAATGTTACGTTATCTCCTGCAACAGGAGCAACAGTAGGTGCAGACGCTAAGGTAATGATTTGATCAGCACCTCTATCTACAACAACTACCTTGAGACCATTTGCCCAAGCACCAGCACTTCTTGCAACGAAAGTTTCCGAAGAACCAGCACCAGCATCCCAAGCAGCTTTGTTAGCAACTAAAACACCAGCAGAACCAGTGGTTGCGTTTAGGACTGTGGTTGATGCACGAACAACCGCTAATCTGCCACCGTAGTTTAGAAACTCGGAAGCAACGTACCAATCTTCGGCATTTGAATCGGATGGTTTGCCGAAAACGTCGATGAATTCTTTCTGTGAGTTAATATTTACAATTTCACCAATTGGTCCTTTTTTGAACGTAGAAGCAAATGCAGCAGTGATTTGTAAGGCACCAATAACGACGGCATTACTTAGGTCACGCTCCTTAAGAACTACTCCAGGCGAGACTTGACTTGCCATTTTTTTCTCCTCTAATATCCAAATTTAAATCTAAAATTATTTATCAAAATTAGTAGTTCCACATATAGGAGACATCTTCTTGTGTATCTCCATATTCCCACAAAGAGCCACTCTCGATAAAACCTTCATCGCCCTCAAGACCAGTAACGATGAAACCAAATGGAGACATATCCTGCTCAATTTGGTTCTTTTGTTCCTCGTAAATCCTTTGACGGACATCATTATCCGTCATTTCTTTGAAGTAATCTTGTACTGCCAACCACGCAAAAATGACTAAGCACATCACAAGGTCATCATGGAATCCATCATCCGCCTCAAAGGATTGCTTTTTCTGGATGAATGTGGTAAGCTCGGAAATAATTTCGTAGTCCCTGAATAGTAATTTATCGTCTTCGATGATCTGCTTCAAGTTAGCACAACCAATTTTTTTAACAGTGGTTGACATCTTGACGCCAAGTTGTGTCTTGTTGCCAGAGAATCCTTGACCAACAATCTGTCCTGCTCTACCTCGCATAGAACACATCAATACGTTTGGATACTCCAAGTCATAATTTAGAATAGATGCGACTTGATCTCCAACATCGTTTACTTCGCACAGAACGTATGCATTGTTATATGCCCTCGCAACGTCATTGATTACGTTGGGGAAAAGCATTGGTTTGATATCGTTGTTCCTATATTTTGCTACAATTTTATATGGAACTGTTGTGATGTCAAAAACAATAAACGCAGAGTAATCTCCCCCCACGCCTCTTGAAACGTCAGCAGTAATAATATACTCTGCTTTCTCTGTGGGTTTTTCGTAAATATCTAAACCTTTATTTGAAGTTAACGGTGTATCAAATACAAGTGCTCTTAACTTAGAAGCGGAAATAAGAGTATCAACCGATCCTAAGAATTCACACTCAAACTCCTGAGTGAACTGACGCTCGGAAGTGTTCTTGATTGTTTCTTCTTTCCACTTAGCATCACGACCAGGAACTTCTGACCAATGAACTTCTGTCCAAATATAATTGTTCCTTTTGTTTTGAGCATCTACCCACAACTTGTAGAAGTGGTTCATACCATATGGGGTAGAAATAATAATAACTTTCGTTCTTTGACCAGATGAAATAGTAGGATATACAGACGAGAAGAAGTCATCTGCAATATGATTTGGAACGAACGCAAATTCGTCCAAGAAGATGATGTTGAATGACATTCCTCGGACAGCAGATGCTGATGTGGAAGCAGCAAGAATCTTAGATCCGTTTTCCAATTCCATAGAACCTTTGTTCCATGAAATGATTCCTTGCTGCATCCACTTAGGAAGATTTTCGTATGCTGTCTGCAATCTTCCAAGAAGATCTCTTGCAGTAGAAGCTTTGTTTGCAAGAATACCAATGTTTGCGCTATCATTAAACAAAGCATAGTGAAGCAGATAGGAGACAACCGTTGTTGATTTACCTGTCTGTCTTGGTAGTTTTGCGATGTTGAATCTGTTTTCGTGGAATCTACGTACCAATTCCTTTTGAAATTCATACATCTCAAAAGGAATCAAACCTTCGTCAACAGAAACAATTTTGACATAGTTCATTGCGAAGTATACAGGATCATCCTTACACTTCAAATATTCTTCAATTTGTTCTTTAGTCCATTGATGGGGAACGTTCGCTTTTTTTAAAAGCGGATTCCCCAAATATACTTGATCGTTACTCATTCAGTGCTCTGTTAATATCTTTATCAATTGCATCCATATTATTTAATCTATTTTCCCACCCTTTTCCATCGGTGGTTCCTTTACAGGGATTGATGCATGTATCATCACCAAACTTATCGCAAACAAGTGACGCCAATTCTGATTCGTCACCTTTCTTGTTTGTACCAGTCCAGAAATGCTGTCCGCCGATCCATTGTGCCCCACACTTGGGGCATGTTTTGGTATCCATAATTCTCACCTGTATAAGGTCAATATTATATTTAGAATACCATGTTCACGATGTAACAATAATTACAATATTATGTCAGCAATTCCAAGCTCTTAATGACTTGTTAATTCTGCTGTTTGGATCACTGGCTGTTTTCTTTGAGGTTAATTTAGCTTTCATTCCTTTCATCCTTGCACAGAATGATGCTCTGCGAGGATTACCAACTTTTTTTGATGGTGCTTTCAAATCACTACCAGGGTTTTCTCTTTCGTAAGATTTACGACCCTTTTCATTAAGACCGCCGTTTTTATTCTTACCTTCTTTGCGAGTCCATGCGGACTCGCCCATTACTTTTTTTCGGTTTCTTCGTGCTTATTGTCCATATATGAAGCAGCAGAATCCATGTAATCCGCAGCAAGAGTAACCTTTGCTTGTACCCATCCAGGAACTTGCATTGTCATGCCTGTGATAGATTTTCTTAAATGCTCACAGCACATTTCAATTTCTTCAAGTTGATTGAGAATCATTGCTCCTTCATCATCAAGTTCTCTGCCCATGGCAACATCAATGTGATTCTCATGCATATTCAATTGTTCTCTTATTTGCTTAAATGATTTTTTCATTTTTCCGTCCTCCCATTTTTGTTTAAGTTTTTTCTCCATGCTTAGAAGATGTTTATAATAATCAGGAAATTCAGCGATATGTTGTAAAGCGATACCATATGCTTCTTCATGAGAAGTAGTATGCTCACGCTCTACAGTTGAACCAACTTCTGCTTGTCTGACAACATAATCAACAGACACGCCATGTTTAGTCGCAATTTCTTTTTCACTGGGTATTCTTTTTTTCATATCATTCCTCTAATAATAAAAGATCAAATGCTGCTGTATATCTTCCATTGTTTGTTCTTGTTGTTATACGAACATCAATGTCAGATTTTTCGGGAATACTAATAGGAAATTCAAATTCATATCCATACTGACCACCAACACCAGCAACTTCAAAAGAGTGTCCAATTCTGAATGCTGATTGTCCCCAATATCTCACAAACATATTACCGTTACCGTCCGCAGATGCTTGAGCTGTAGCAACGCCTTTATAAAGATATCCAGTTTTACCAGCAGGAATTGTGTAAATTGCCATGAGAGTTTGACCCTTATTGGCAGTAATTTTTAATACGTCTGTGCCGCCTTTAGTAAAAATGATATCACCGACGTTATTGGAACCTGTGGAAATAAATGCTCTGAACACACGACGAAACTGAACCGTTCCTGATGCAGATGCTGTACTTGATAGTGTAAATGTTTCTGATACTTCGTTGAAGTTATTGTCAAGACCGAGAACTGTTACAATTTTTCCAGCATCATCTGCTCCAACAATCCCTGCGGTAATAACACCAGCAGTATCAAAAGAACTCCATGGATATACCGTATCATTTTTGTCCCAAATTGTCCCCGTGGTATTTTGTGACATTGCTGGCACAGCACCAAACTTATGGATCATTGAAGCGCCACGAACTTTATTTCGTGATACGTTTAATTTAAATTCCTCATCCCAGTTGAAGTTGGACATTATTCTAATACAGGGTTATTGTTTTTATCATGACGCTGGTATGTTGCTGGAGTGACTGGGTTGTTATCCTTATCATGCCTTTGATAAGTTCCAGGAACTCTTACAGTATTATCTGAATTTTTTGCAACGTAATCCCCATTCCACGCTTCATACGCAATCGTAGACCACCCCTCGGTTCCTCCATATAAAGTTATGGAAGTTGAAGAGGGTTGGGTGGCATCTAGGTTATTATCTTTATCGTGTCTAATGTAAGACATTTTTTATTTTTATTTATTCCCCAGTCATTTTTTTGCCCATTTCTTTGAGCATCTTTTGAAGATCTGCTGTGCTTCCGACGAACATAGTATTGTTGACAGTGGTGGGACCAGCACCTTTAACAGGTGCATCAAGATCCTTCATTTTCTTCTGGAGGTCAATTAATTTATCAGTCATGTCTGAGACCTGCTTCATAGCGTTCACAGCGACTTCAAACGCTCGGGGGTGCCCTGACTCCTGAGCAACCTCTAAGGCGCCTTGTACCGCCTCCTGACCCTTCTCTATGAGGTCGTAGAGTTGACCCCTGGTATATTCGTAATCTTTCTGTGGATCAGTGTCTTTTTGCTTAGGTAATTCTACGATCGGAGATTCTTCAGATTCGGCAGCGACTTCTATATCAAATATTTGTTCCATGTTCTTTTCAAATTCGTTCATAGTAGTTCAATTCCTTCATTAAATCCAAAATCATCGTCGGCAGTTAATAGAGCATCATCATCCTCATCAATTACACCATCCGCATTCTTATCATCAAGTGCTTTTGGTGTGTACGTAAACTTTGCAGTTCTTCTGTTTGTATCGTAATCTCCAACAGCTTCGTAAACCATCGCTTTTTTGATGATACCTGCTTGATTGAATGGACCGTAAATGTATGACTTTGCAGTGAACTTTAAAGTCCATACGATGCTTCTTCTTTTCATGAAGTCATCTTCCCATTCATCTTCATAATCGATGCCATTCAAAGTAACTGAAACATCTTTCTTTTCATTCATATCAGGAATGAAATTGATGGTAATGTTGAAATTTGGTTGGAAGTATGGTAGAATCTGCTCAAGAATCTGCAACCCATCATCCTGAGATTTTGCCATGATACCAAGTTCAAATTCCATATTGTATGGAACAGGAACATACTGAACTTTTACTTCCTCTCCGTTATCGTTAATTACTGTTTTATATTTTTGAACAGGACTTGTTTTTCTCGCCTGATCATAATTGATATTTAATAACTCAAAATAAAGTCGTGGGAGAGTTATAGCAATCCTTCTGTTCGCTTCTGGGTTTTCATCAAGACGAACTAAAAATTTATTTTTTGGTCCATAAGCAATAGGAACTTTTTGAACCTCTAAAACATCTCCTGTTTGAGGATCAACTTTTTTGATTTCAATATTATTAAAAAGCGTACCGAAACCAACTACGGTTTTTTTAATCGCCTCGTTATAAAAATGTGGTCCTAACATTAGAAGCTACCTGTAATATTTCCATATTCGCCAAATGGATTCTTTTCACTAAAGTCAAGAACATCATCGGCTTCGTCTTCAATGTATTTATTTTGATCACCATCAAAATTAGTATCTTCAAGTGTAGTAAATGAATTTACGTTCCATGTAGCATCACTCACGTCACCAATTATGTTTTCAGTTGTGGTAAATGTTCCAGTTCTCTCAATGACTTCAAGTTTTCTTGTCGTAGAATTCCAAGAACTTACAGTCGCTGTATATCCAGTCACAGAACCAGTAACAGTTTCTCCAACCACATAATTTCCAGTACCACCTGCATCCATTGTGATAACAATGGCAGGGGATAGAGTCAAATCAATTTCATCAATTTCACCAACACCAGTATCAATTTTATCATCACCAAGTTCATAAATTTCTGCTGTCATTGTGTAGAAGTAAATCTTTCCAAGTTGGAAAAATGGTTCTCTCTTTTCTACAAACTTGATTTCGTATAATGCTTTAGTTAATGGGAAGTAAAGAAGATCTCCTTCATTAGGACGACCAGGAACATTTAGAGAAAATCCTGTCGATGCTTGAGACCATCTTCTTTGAGACACAGTAAATGTGACTTCATCCGTTACACGTAAACCAAACTTGCTTACAAATTCTGAAGGAGATCCAAATCCCTGAACATTCTGTAATAGCATCTCAACCTGGAATTGTGTCAGATACTTTGAATAAATGATATCATTTAAAGTGTATTCCTGCAGAAGAGTTCTTGGTAAATAATAGATATCAGTACCAAACAACTTGATTTGTTCGTCTGCTAAATCTTGAAGGAGATTCTGTTCGCCAGAATAACCACCGTAGTAAGTTGGAAAGTAAGGACTGGTAGGCATCTTATCCGATCATGTCGATTGGTGGTAATGTATATTTGGTCGGCATATCGTTCTCAAGTTCTTGGATTTCTTGAATTGCATCCTCATAAATTTGACGCCCATTTAAGGTAATGCCACCTGGGAGTTGAACGCCGTTATACTTGATTAAGTTCATTCCCCACTGCTTTTTCATAAGAGCAGTTGCATATTTTTTAAGAAAACTATCATTCCAAACTTGAGTCCAAGATGCTGGATCTAATGCTCTATGACACTCAATTAAAAGATAATTTCCAGGAGTCATTCTTGATTTGTCAATATCAATATAGAGTCGATCTTGTCTCTTGTTAAATCTATATTGAACTAATGCACCAGTATTAACAACCATGTCAAGGGTTTCAAAATACTGACGAATCATATAGTAGTTGGTCATGTCAAAGTTACCAAAAGCAAAACCAGATGAGAATGAAAAAATATCCATCAAGAAATACTGGTTGCTTAGACCAAACAAATCATTGCGAATCCAGTTTGAAGAAACACCAAAAATTCTGGTTACTCCAATAACATGATCTGGAACTTCAATAAAGTTGTTTCTGTTTTCCCATACAGCAGAATCTGGAGCATCTGTTGTTGTAATTTCATCTGAAGAATTAAATCTTTCGTAATCTTCTTCAGTAATCTGATGCTTTAGATACATCAGTTCTACACCATCGTAGTGCCATTCCTGGTAGAACTGAATAGCAGTATCGATTATATCATCGACCTGTGCATCATCAATGTTAATTTGAAGCACAGGAGCGCCTAATTGTCTTTTGCAGTAATCAATTAATTGCTGCCTGGTTGCTGGCTTTGCCATTTAAATTGATACAAAAATTCCCTTCTTGTATTTAGCAAGAAGGGAATCAGGGTCATTCTTCGGTTGTTTCTTCTTGAGTTTCTGTTGGTTGCTCAAGTAGGGCGAGAGTTTCGAGACCGCCTTGGAGTTTTAGGCGATACTCTTTCGCCTTTTCAAGGTTTTCTTGGAGTTCGGCAATCTGCTTATCAGCAGTTGCAAGTTGCTCTTCAAAATTCTTTTTGAGTTGTTCAGTATCCATAGTCGTGATATAAAATGATGTGACTGTACTATTTATTATGATCTATCGAAAGCATATTCGCAACGATATCCATCCGCTAAAACATAATGAAAAAATATTTGATGATAATAAGAATCATCTTCTTTATTTAACATTTTGTTTTTTATTTTTTCAATCTCAGAATATTTGGAAGGCATCGGATCTCTCCAGTGTCTTCTATCGCATCCTTTGTAAATAACCCCGTCACCTGGATCTAATCCCAATGAATGAATTTCTCCATTAGGAGTTTCTATTTTAAAAGCCCAAGGTGACGTTAAATTTGTACTTATGTGTACACTAACAGATATTTCACATGCTGGTCTATCTACATGAGGAGATAATTCTTGACCGACAAAATAAAATCTATCGTAATAGTAGGTATTGAATAATTTTTTGCCTATAATTTTTTCTATTTTTAATCTAATTTCAGAATGTAATTGTTTGTACTTTGGGTGTGAATATCTTGATAAAGATCCATTAACTTGTGGTTCGTTTTCAAAATAATTAAATTTATCTTCCGAACCAAGATATTTTATTTGACCTCTTTCTTCTGGTACGTTCTCATATAATTGTTTTGGATCACACAAATTGTCTACCAAAAAATAACCATCTCTGTCAAAAATTTCGTTATTAGTTTTTGTGTAATTCATCATTTCCATCTTGGACCCATCACCCAACCAACAATAGATTTTCTTGCTCCTCTAGTAACTTTTCTAACTCTATGCGATGTTCTGGAATCAAAAAATATTATAGTTCCTTTGGTTTTAGGAACAATATAAGATTTACCTTCTTCGTCTAAAAGTTGAACTTGTCCGCCATCATAATCTTCTGGATCAGACAATTGCAGAGAGAAAGATAATTTTCTTACTAACTCACAATTTTTGTTGATAAAATCTGTTGCCATATCATCAACAGATACATTTCCATTTGCCTTTGGCATGTAATAATTTTTTATGCTGGTGTCTGAATGCCAGTTATAAAAATCTCCTTCTTCGTAAAGAGTATATTGTAAAGTTTGTCCATCTATACAACTTATGTCATATAGAAAATTTTCAGAATTTGCTTTTTGTACGTAGTGCCATAAAAATCCAGTAATCCAATGCGTAGATGGAATCCAAGCATTTTTAGATTTTCTTCTTTTGTTATCGACAATACCTTGATCTAGTTTAGATATGTCTAGATTGTCATCAAAGCATTTTTTAACATCATTTTCTATTATTTCAACAATTTCTTCGGGTAGGTTAGTATGAAACCAAATCGATTGATATGCCATTATTATTTCCGCACGTTAAAACATTATATCACACAATTAAAAATTTTTCATGAACTCAGCATTTGATATGTAATTATTACATTCATTGTTCATGTAATTGGTGAAATCTTCATAGAGATTTTTTGAGTGTTCTAATAAATTTGTATCACTAAACAAATTGTTTAGTGTATCTTTTGTTATATGTCCTAATCCCATAACTGAATAGATCCACAAAGGAATACCTGTGCATCCGTAGTAATATAAAAAGTCGTCACTGAATAATCCACGGTGATTTGAAATTTGAATTATATTTTTAGTGAACGGAGTTAAATGTTCTTTCTTGTGAATCATCTTCCAAAAATCACTATCTGTTCTTTGACCAGAATAATGTAGATTGACAAAATCCCTGAAATTGTCAACCATCATTCCAATTTCACTACTGTACTTTTCTGCATTTGATTCCGAGAAAGTTTTTTCAAAAGTATCTCTTAGATATTTTTTATGGAAATTTTTTATTTGAACTACCGTAGTATGAATGTTTGTAGATTGTAAAGGTTCTAAGAACGAACCTGCCAATCCTATTGCGATACAATTTTTGGACCACACTTTATCAAATCTGCCAGAGTCAAATTTAATAGTTCTATTTGAAGATATTTTCTTGTTTAAATTAGTTTCTATTTCTGAGAAAGCCTGATCATCTGAAATATATTCATCACAAAATACATATCCAGATCCAGTTCTTTGACTTGTTGGAATCTGCCACAACCAACCAGATGATAATGCTATACACTTCGTAACTGGTTCAAACTCTCCATCGTGATCCATAACAAAAGGAATTACGGAATTTACTGGAAGATTTTTTTTGAATGATATCCAGTTACTTTTTACTTTAGAAATTAATACCCTGTTAAATCCACTGGCATCAATAAAAAAATCTCCCTGTGTTTTGGTATTATCTTCGTGAATTACCGAAGTTATAAATCCTTCTTCATTTAAAACACAATCAATGACTTTATTATCAATATGTTTTACACCATACTGTATTGATTTCTTTTTTAAAAATTCAGCAGTTTTATGTGTGTCGAAATGATAAGCGTGAAGATTGTTAGATTGAAAATCAGATCCTTTAAAAAACGTAGACAATTTATTCCTGTTTAAAATTCCATCAACACTAGACGTGTCAATAGGATTGTTACTATACAAAGCATAGTAAGTTAGATAATCAAAAAATTCTTTTGCGGTAGCAGAACCATCAATAGGATTATAGAAATCTTCTCCCAAACATTTCCAATCTTTAAAGTAAATACCTAACTTTAAAGTAGCATCGGTTTCTTTCATAAATTCTTCTTCCGAAGTTCCGAAAAAAGGATCTACGATAATATCTCTAAAATGACCAGTCGTACTTTCACCAACTCCAATAATTCCTAGTTTGGAGCTATCGATAACAGTATAAGAATGATTTGGTTGCAATTTGGATAACATAAAAGCGGCAAGCCAACCAGCAGTGCCGCCACCAACAATAACAATATTCATAAAGTATCAATTCCAGGGTAAATTATCAGATGTGTAAATTTCGGTAGATTTGTAATACTTTGAGTTTAAATATGTTTTAGAAGTTATAATTTCTGGAAGCATCTTTTCTTCCAACATATTTACAATCTCTTCTTTAGTAAAAGAATCAAATTTTTTAAAATCAGATTCTGATGGAGGATCCAACTTATATACTAATGATTCTCCATAATGCCTTACACCATTAAATTCAGATTCAATATGAAAAGATATTGATTGAATAATATTTTCCATTTCAGAATTTGAAATGGTTTCAACAGCATCTATTTTCAGTTCATGATGAACTGAAAATGGAACATTAGTTTTACTTGGGGTATTTTCCATTTTAAGCAAATAGAGCTATTGAGTAACGTAAGTCATCATAATCATATTTATGTTTCAAATAAGCACTATGATATAAGTTACCTGCATGGATAACTAAGCGATTTTTTACAACTGGTTCTTTGTGGTAACATTCCCAAATACCATCGTCATCAATAGAATCGTATGGAACAAATTTTCCGTTTTGTTTTCTGTCATATAAAGTATTACAACGTTCTTTTTCGTATTGACTGTAAATATCTATTAATTCCTGTTTGTATTTCCAATCAGATCGCTTACTTTCAGAACCAGATTTTTTGTATCTATAAAATGCTGTATAACTATTGGGATAATCACAGAGATACATCTGCCCAGCATATCTCACAACATCAGTATGAGGTAACAAACATTTATCATAAACTAATTTTTTATTGTCAATAATATTTAATCTTAGTTGAGGTTTTACTTCATCATCAACTAAGAAAAAATTGTATAACGCCATTGAAAAAATTTTATCGAGATGCCAATTTGGCAACGTCAAATACGTGACATATCCAGGAAAAAGATTTTCAAATTTGTCATCATTATTAATCACTGGGTATTCTTTTATTTTTTCTAAAACCAAATCTGGGTTTTTGAAAACATTATCCACGATCAAAATTAAATTTTGTTCGTTACCTATAAATTTTGTTTGAAACTCTATGTTATTTGTTTCAAAGTCAGAAGCATGATGTATAATCATAATTTTTATTGGAAATTACCTATAGTTATTGTTGGTGACAATGAAACGGTAGTATTACTGGCAGATACATTAAATGTTTTTCTGACAACCAAATTTTTAAACCACATGGTTGGTGTAGATCCACTGTGGTTGTCGAATGCTATAGTTCCATATGTACCTTGGTTTGTCCAAGTGCTTGCAAAAGCATAATTTTGCTGCTGAACAAATGTTTGTGGACTTGTTGTTTGTGAAGAATAATCCCAGTGACCAAATCCAAAAGTAGTTGCTGAAGCAGAAGTTCCAAAAGTGTTGGTGCTCCAGAATACTTTTCCTACATTATTAGTGGCAATTAGTAGGTGACGTTCCCAGTTACTACTAATTCCTCTTCCAATTCCTGAGTTATTTGTGTTTTGAGAAATCCATGCCCCATCAGAACCACTTGAATATGGTCTCCATGTGTTTCCACTGGCACCAGCAGAACCCTCAAACCACCATTTACTTACAGAACCTGCTGGACTTCTTACTCTAATTGAAGACCAAGGATAATCATCTGGTCCTGCTACATCTCGTCTTGTGTCGTATTCCCAAATATAATCGGACCACGTTGGAGTATCTCCTGGGTTGTACCAAGCACCAGTTGGTAAAGCAGCATTAGCACCAGAACCAATATAAACCATATGGGTTCCTGCTGTGGTTAAAGTTCCTCTGTTAGCAGTCCAATTAGATACATTATCTCCTGTATTATAGTATAAAAATACAGAAGATGGAGATCCAGTGTATGTGTTTGATGTATTTTTTTGTGCGTAGAAAGTAGCACCAGATCCAGGAATAGAAGGTATTAATACCCAAAATTCAGCATAAGAACCAGAAACAAATGTTTCTCTCCAGTAACTCAATGGAGTAGATCCAGCAGAATCTGAATAAAATTTAATGTCACCAAAATCTCCAGTAGATCCAGATGCTTGTGCTGTAATTCTTACTTTTACTGGAATGTCAGTTGATAAATTTCCAGTAGGATTGGATACTGTTATAGCAGCAGTTTTTTTACCACCAGATCCAGCAGCGACCCATTGAGTGCCATCATAATATTTTATAGTTTTTTCTGTTTCGTCGTAAACAGTTAAACCAACTTCTCCAGGTGGCAAGTTGGCGGTAGTAAAACTTGGTAGTTTCACCCCACCAGTTGCTGTTAATCTTCCTACGTTGAGGTTTGACATTAATCTTTACCAGTCAATTTTTTATTATTATTTAGTAAATTCTTCAATATTTGTCTTATCAATTAAACTACACCATCCTGTCATAACATATTTTGTTTGAGAAGGACTTGGAATTCCTCTATGATAGTGAGTCCAATAAGAAGGCCAAATGACTAACTTACCCTCTTCTGCATTACAAATATAATTTTGAAATTGAAATTCTGTGCCACCTTTATCTGTGACATCATTCAAATAAAACATCCAGGCCAAAACTCTTTTTGATGTTTCTACCGAAGGTGCTTCACAATGATAAATTTTGTACCCTTCGTTTGGTAGATATCGTTGAAAATTAAATGAATAATCTACCCTCCATTCTTGAATGGCATCTATACCTGATCTAGTTCCATCTGAATTTTGAAAAGTATACTTATTCTTATATTCAGAAAGTCCTTGTTGCAGACAAAGCAAAACTGATTTTATGAGAGGACCAAAATCATTAGTTTCAAATAAATCGGGATTTATACAAATTTCTGTATCTTTTTTCCAATCATAATTTAATCCTAATGATGTGTATCCTTCGTAATGTAAATTTGTTCTCTCTTCAAAAAGATTAATCAAATTTTCACAGATGCTTTTTGGTAAAGCATCTTTAATCTCTAAAATAAAATTCATGTTAATCAAATCGATTGTTCAACTTCTACTATTATATCATCTAATGTCTTTGATTTGTTCTCAAAAATAATCCAAGATTTAGTTGTTTCATCCCATTCCACTCTACCTTCTGGTTGTGGTACTGGAGGATGCCACAAATAATCTTCACCTAAAGTCCACGAGGGATAAGGTTGTGGACTATAAAAAGTATTTGCTTCTGGAACATAAGTCCATCCTTTCCCTGGTCTATTAGATTCTGGTAAAACTTTAATCCAAATTCCCATGTCTAAAATTCCAACAGGAAAATGACGATATAAATCTTCAAAATCTTTTTCGGAATTGCAAACAATTAAATTCACAACAATATTATCTTTTACTAATGCATATTCAATCATTTTTATTCTCCTTACGTGAGGTAACGAATAATAACTACGCCATTGCCGCCTCTTCCGCCTGAGCGAACGCCGCCACTATATCCACCTCCGCCGCCACCGCCGCCCAGACCATTAGTTCCATCACCCCCGACGTTACAGGAGGCTTGACCACCTCCGCCGTTGCCACCAGAAACTACAGCACAACTTGGGTTTCCGCAGTTAGCTCCAGCGCCGCCACCAGCGTAAAATCTACTTGTTCCGTCTATATCATACGATCTACCAATACCACCTGTTCCACCACTATTAGCAGAACCATCGGCACCCACACCACCAGCGCCGCCACCGCCGCCACCACCCCATTCTGGAGCACTGTTGTTTCCTGCGCCTCCATTATTGCCAAATCCTCCAGTAGCTGAAGATGGTTGTAATCCTGTAGAAACTGGTCCTGAATAGGGGTGCCCACCACCACCGCCAGATCCTCCATTATTTCCTCTACCACCGTTGACAGCACTACCACCGCCGCCTCCACCGCCTCCTAAAGCTACCCATCCATTAAATGAAGAATCTCCTCCATTATCACCAGGACCAGGGTTGCCAGCAGCTCTACCATTTCCGCCAGATCCAACTACAACAGGGAAACTACCAGTAGAAATTTGTTCATTTGATTTGAATACTAATCCACCAGCACCACCACCTCCATTACTACAGTTTCCAGAAGCGGCACCGCCACCACCGCCACCACCAACTAAAAGCACATCCATTTTTGCTGTAGTTGATGCTGAAATTACCGTAAAAGTTCCAGAAGCTTCAAATTTATGAATAGTGTATAAACCAGAATTATATTTCTGTCCACCTGTTGCTTGAACTTTTCCTCCCCCACCAAGACCAGTCCATTGGGTTCCATCAAAAATTTGTGCCTGCTGTTCGTCAGTATTGTAAATAATCAATCCTAATTGTCCAGTAGGACGATTAGCAGTAGTATATGTTTTTAATCTTAAACCACTGGATAACACAGCATTGCCAGAAGAATCAAACGACATCACAGCCGTTCCATTTTGTGTTTGTAATTGATCTACTCTTAGAATACTTGACATTTATAATATTTAAATTGATGGGACTCAGTGATAATATTTAGTGAATATTGATATACTTCACAAAGTAATAACTGTGCTAATTTGTGTTGAAGAATTAACCAAATTATTCAATCCTGTGGTATGTATGGTTGAAATATTTGTATTTGTTAATGATGTGGCGTCGATACACATTGAATATGCCATACAAGCATCAGTTGTGCCATATCCACTAAAGAAATTCCAAGGAGATAATTGAGCACCTGTGAAATTGCTAAAAGATCCGCTGTGAGTCACATTTTGAATGAAAGTGCCATTTATATAAATTCCCACATTAGTTGTTGAAGTATCAAATAAGTAACCCAAACTATGCCATCCAGAAGCGTAATTATTTAATCCTGATGATATTCTATATCTTGTTCCATTAGCAGAACTAAATTCGGATGATCCAGGATTGGTTTCAAAAATATAAGCATCGCCAGAAGATCCATCTCTGTAAACACCACCAGGGTGAATGGTATAAGCAGAAGAAAATAATGTAGAAGAAGCGGCAAGAATACCACCAGTGGTTCCACTATTATACGATCCTTTATAATACCAAGTAACAAAGTAAATTTTTGATCTAGGAGATGCAAATGTAACTGGAACTTTTGCGGTGCTTGAAGAACCAGTTAAATGGTTTTGCATTAATCCAAAAACTGTAGTTCCACCCAAAGAAAACCCATATCTAGTGTAACCAGTGTCAGTAGAAGAAAATGTTTGATTTGATTTCCATTCTTTTATGGTAGTATTTCTCAAATCTAGCTCCCACAAAGCAAGATTAGTAAATCTATTGGGAGGAGTTGATAATGCAACCCAAGCAGTTCCTGAGTACATTTCTAAAACTTCTAGCGTGGTATTATATCCCAAACTACCAATTTCTAAAACACTTGGCCTGGTTGCCGTAGTCCATACGGGTATTTTTAAAGAACCGTTTATAGTTAACTTTCCGTTAGTTTCTAAATTATGCCCAGATGGCAACCTAACAGTGTTACTAAAGGCAGATAACCCCTGAATATCTCTAACAGATAAAATACTCATTTTATACTACGCTCCAAGAAGCACCAGATTGAATTGTAATTGTTGTACCATTATTTATAGTGATTGGTCCAGCAGTCATACAGTTTGTGTTGGTTGGAATTGTTACATTTTCTGCAATAGTATTTCTATTTGCTTTGAATATACCGTAAGTATCTAACCATTGCTTATCTCCATTAGCATGAAGAATACCAGTTAATCCTACAGTTCCGCCGACTTCTAATTTATATGCTGGGTTTGAAGAAATACCAATACCAACATTAGAGTTTCTGTAAATATCTGTTCCGTTTGGAGCAGAAGTCCATCTCGATGTTACATAAGCAACACCATTTTGATATAAAGTACCAGTGAAGTTAATGTTTCCAGCAACATTCAATTTATACTGAATGCTGTTATCACCATTCGCAAAGGTGGTAGAACCAATAGCAATGTTTCCATCAGCACCACGAATAGCTAGTGCTGGTGTGGTTGACCAAGTAGAACCGCCATTTGCTGTAGATGGTGTAATTTCAAAAATGTCATTACCAATTAATTGATTACCTACACGGAAGTTTCTGAATCCAGACGAACCAAGGAAGAATATTGGAGCACCAGAATTATTTGTAGCATCGTCAATTGTAATGCCGCTGAAAGCGTTTAAATTATTAGAGAAAACAGTTGACCATCTGTTTGTAGATGATCCTAAGTTTTGTGACCCATTAGATCCAGATAAAACATTACCAGATCCATCAATTGCTAATAATAGTGTCGAAGGACTATCTGTATTAGAAGCAGTGCTATAAACTCTTAGATCCGTTTCATTATTAATGCTCCAAGATCTATCAGTTCTAGTGAAAATTAATTTAGCATTATTTGAGTTATCTGCTCCATCAATTTTAATAAATCCAATAACATCTAATGCTTGTGTTGGTGAAAGGTTGTTAACACCAACTCTATTATTAGTTGCGTCTACAAATAATGTATTGGTATCCACAGTAAGATTGCCACTCATGGTTACGTTACCAGTGAGTGTTGAAGTTCCACCAACACTTAAGTTGCTTGAAGTTCCACTTAGGGTTAGCGAACCAGTCATGGTGTCGCCTGCCTTGAGAACGTTATTTGAAGCAGAACCAGTTAAGTTGGCAGTGATTGTGCCAGCAGCAAAGTTGCCAGAAGCATCACGAATTACTGCAGTGCTTACTACGTTTGTGCTGTTGAATGTTACGTTTCCAGCATTCCATACTGCGTTGTTGTTGACAGTGAATGAGTTTGCATTCGCTACAATAACATTCAATGCACCACTGCCATCAGTAGCATTACCACTGGAAGCAACAATCGCAGCATTGTAATTAGTTGCTGCAAGTTGACTGGAGCTGAAATAGATTGCAGGAGATGAAGCAAATCCATCTTTTCTGCCAAGTTTTAATCTGGCAGTTCCACCATCACTGTCAAGCGATGCTGTTTGGAATGTACCTGATACATCTAAACTATAATCTTGGAAAGTAACTCTATTACTTGCTGTACCAATTGTTACTGCACCAGTAAATGTACCAGTTTGCAGAGAACCAGTAATGATTGTGTAATCATTGAAATTATCATTGGCATCATCAAAAGTTGATACATCAGTAATTAGAATTGTACCAGTTCCTTGAGCATTTGAGTTATATAAATTAACTGTTAAACCAGCAAGGAATGGAGATGTTGTTAATAACTGACCACTAATATAAATTCTGTATCTTGGATTGCTTGTTGTAGTTAGAACCTTAACAGAGTTATTAAAGCTCTTTTCAGTTTGGTACGTTGGAATTCTATTGTCACTCAAAGTACCGAAGTTAATATTAAGAGCGTTCTGATACCAAGAACCTTGACGGTTATCAAGTTTATCAGCATCAAGATCAGTACCAGGACCATCATTTAGAGATGTCCAAACTTTTGCCCATGAACCAAATTCTGTTACGCCAGTTCCAGAACCACGTAACCACATATTATTGTTATCGGTAAATGCAAGTTGTCTTACACCACCAAATGCTGTATCAAATCCAGAACCGCCATTTCTGACAGTTAATACTAAGTGTCTAGTTCCACCATCTTCTAAAGTATCTGCAGTGTTATTTTTGGTATCTGCAATAATACCAGCAGAGAAGTTACTTGGAGATGGGTTTGAAGTTGGGTTTGAAGTAGATGAAATCAGACGTAGTGTATTACCTGACTGACCAGAAATACTGATGTTGTATGTACCAGATAATCTATCTGTAGAAACAGTACCTGCATTAAGGTTGCTTGCATTTAGATAGAATGAACCTTGAGCACCATCAAGTAGGTCTGCATCAAGTCCACTGTCTGCACCTGTCTTAAGAACAACAGAACCATTACCAGATTGACCAATGTTGAATTGTGACTTGAGGAATCTTGCGACACCAATATTTCCAAATGGGTCAGCAGAAATTGTTAAATCATCAACACGTTTGATGTCAATTGATGTATTAGCATATTGACGATTTACTGTGCTAATTTTTGCCGATAGAACTAATCCAGAACCAGATCCTAAAGCAGAAGGAATTGTTGTAATATTAAAGTCAGAAGTGTAATTTACACCGCCATTTGTTACTGTAATTTCAGTTACAGACCCACCAGAAACAATTACGTTTGCTTTGAGACCAGTGCCAGTTCCTCCCGTTAAAGTCACATCAAAGTATTGACCATTTGTAAATCCAGTGCCACCATTTGAAATAATAATACTATCAACAAAACTGCCTTGAGTTAATGTAGATTCAATAAGAAGAGGAGAAATTCCTCTGGTAAATTCGATAATTGTTCCAACTGGGATATTCGCAGTTAATGGGTTGTTAATAGAAACAGTTGTTGTTCCTCCAGCAGTAATGATACCAGTAATATTTGTGTTTACTGGAATACCGCTTACATTGTTTACAACTCCGTGACCAATCAATGTATTTGAGTTGGTGGAGAATACTAATTGAGAAGAACCAACGTTTGCTTGTTGTACTAACTTAGCAAAGTATCTTGTTTCTGCTCCCTTAATTGACTGAACAACTGGAGCGTATGTTTGATCACCACGGAGGAATGTAAATGAGTTTGCAGCATCTGAGTTTTGTGCTAATCTTGAAGTTGAGATTACACCAGAGGTAATATCAGAAGCAGCAATCTGTGACGATGATAGAGAAACCCAGTTATTCGCATCTTGTGCAGATGTATTTACGACTCTATTGACATTAACAGTTGTTTGTGGGGTATTGTTGGATAAGATATTATCAGTATCAGCAATTTTAATGTTATTAACAATATCACCATAAAGCCTGCTTTCGATTAAGCAAGAAGCAGTTGCTGTGATACCAGCACCACCTGGAGCGGAGAATGTAATAGTTGGTGGTGTAGTGTAACCTTTACCGCCAATAAATCCATTAAATTCTACTAAAGTTACAGTTACGATTTGACCGTTGGCGATAGTTGCTACTGCACTTGCTTGAATTGCTCCTGCTTGTGGGTTTCCACCAGAGATAGTTACTGTAGGAGCAACTGTATAACCAGATCCAGCATTGGTTAAAGTAATTTGATAAACAACACCTTGACGATATTCAGTTGACTGAATTTGACCACCAGAAATGCTTCCAGTAAAGATACCACCAATGTTGAAGATTAAATCAGTATCTACAGCAAACGAAACGTATAAACTGTCGTTATCGTTGTTTAGAATATAGGAAGTCGTAGTGTCCTGTTGAATTGCAATATCTCCAGCAAGAGCACCTTCAATAGATAATCTTTCTTCTTCGTCGGCAACTGTGAATACGTTAAATGGTCTAAGTGGTGGAATCTGGTCGATAGAAATCTTACCAGAGTCAGTTAGTTCAACAAGTGCTCTTGGAACAGCGTTCGTTGAGTATGGCTTGTTGATGTAAGGACCAAGGTTATTTGTGATGTAATCTCTAACTGCCTTCTGAGTTGGTAGCTTGGAGTCGGTTGAGTTCGCACCACCAAGAGTATTGGAAGCGTCGAAACCAGTAACAACAACGTCGCCGCCCTTTAGTTTGAGGAATTCAACTTCTGAAATTGTAACTGTACCAGTGAAGGTGATGTTACCAGTTCTGTTTTCAATTCTTGCAAATGTACCAACTTTGAAGTCACCAAGTTCGTCAGTACCAGAACAATATACACGACCATAGTTTTGTGAAACTTGCTCGTTTGCTTCAATCTTAACACCACCGTTTTCTGGTAGAGCATTATAGTTTGTACCAGAACCAGCAAATTCCCAAGTATGGGATGAAGAGTTAACAATAGATGGTCTGTGTAGACGAATTGTTTTGCCAGAGAATTCTGCGATGCCAGTAGATACAACTTGATTATCTGATAATCTTCTGAATGAAGCTGGGTCTCCAGAACCACTCTCAAGGGTGATTTGAGCAGAGAAAGGAGGACCAACGGTTACACCAGAAACAGTATCAATGAAGTATTCAATCTCCGTGTTTGCATTTTCATAACCATCAATCTTGACGATATAATGCTCAAGAGGTTCTCTTCCTAGTCCATCGACTGTAAAGATAGTTCTACCAGTTGGTGTTGTTGATACGTTAGTAATCGTACCAACGTCAAATGCGTATGCAAAATCATTATATCCTTGTGCTCTCAGAGCATAGATACCAAAGTTTGTAGCAGAGTTGGTAATAGATGCATAACCACCAGATTCTGCGTATACACCATCAGCACAGAAGATTACGAATACAGAAACAAGCTGGGTATAACCGTCGTTGATAACTTTATATCCAATACCACCGAACGAAACAATGGTAAATGCCGAAGCAACCATTGATTTACCCTGATTTGGATATGAAGCGGAACCATCAAGTTCAAGACCAGGGAAAGGACAGTTTGGTTGCTTGACCTTGCTACCATCAATTAGAGCACCACCACCACCTAAGAACGAAATGATCGAAGAGTTTTGTGTGTATGGTGATGCTTCGATGATTGGAAGATCATCCCATACTGATCTTGGGGTAACTCTCTTGTTATCAGAATCGTATAATGTACTATCTGGGTATGTGATTACATTTGTGGTATCATATAAAGTTCCGTATGTTTTTGTAGTTGCTCCTGGGGATACAGATCCACTTAAAATATTATCAAGTAAAGTGAATGAAGATGTAATAGCAGATGCAACGTTAGCACAAATTGGTGTAGATGGATCTACAGCGATAGTGCTATCAGTAAAGAGAGGTATGGTTGTTTCATATACTCTTGTGTAAACTGGACCAGTACCATCAGCACCAGTTTTCCAGTTTCTCATTGCAAGAATAGCAAGATCTCTTACTTTTTCAAATGCATATCTTGTTGGACCTAATTCATTTGCTGGAATACCAGTTAACTGAGCACCAGTGAAATATGCTTCTGCGGCAGTAACGATACCTGCGTTACCACCAAGAGATAAATCTCTTCTTAGTCCTTCAAGGATGTAAAGAATGTCTCTCTTGCACTTATCTTCATCACCAGACGAAAGACCTAATGTAGGATATTGGTTTTTAGCATAACCAAGTGCTTCTGAAGCAATAAACTGCTCGTTTCTTGCAATCAAATATGATGCATCAAGGAATCTGTCAGTTGTGTTGTTAGTAATTACAGTAACGAATAGATATCCAAGTGAATCAATTGCAGCAGCAACGTCATCACATGCAGCACCAGTGGTGTCCTGAATTACGGTAGGATCAATATATCTACCGACAGAAGAGTATACTGGTGTATATAAAGGATCCGTTAATTGACCATTACCAGTTCTCCAACGACGCATTGCAAGAATTGCCAATCTTCTGGCAATATCAAATGCTCTTACTGTTTCAGTAATTTGGTTGTTGATGTATCCAATTTGTGTTCCTTGGATATAATATTGTGCTGCTTCAATTGTATGATAGTTGCTACCAAACTCCAAGTCCCTAATTAAAGCATTTAAGAAATGCCTAATATCTCTACGGCACTTAGTTGGGTTTGGAACAGTTAGAGTTGGAAATTCTGCTGCTACCTGTAAGTAAGTTTCATCTTCAATGAAAGCAATATTGTTTCTAATTAAGTTGCAAGCATCCTGGAATCTTCTTGAAACAGGACCAGCAGCATCAAATTTGTTTGGTGAGTTTAAAAGTGTAATCGTTACAGAATAATCGTATGATTTTACTGTAGCATTATTTGGAATAAAGTTTGAATCGGTTAGGGATGGTGCTTCTTTTGGAATTACAAATCTTCTTGATCTACCATCAGCATCTTCAAGAACTTTATAAATTCTGTGTTTGCCGTTTAAGAATGATAAATCTGGATTGGAAGTAGGAAGGTTTGCAATTTCAATCTCTTGACCTTCTTTGAAGTCATGGATATTTTGTCTTCCAACGAGAGGGTTGGTGTAGAAAATAATACCACCAAGATCTTCTGTGTAACCAGGATATCCAAATCCACCTTCTGTTACTTCAGGAGTGCCTTGTTTTGAAAAATCAATTCGTGTGATTGGTAAAGATGAAACTAAATCTTTGTTTTGAGATACAACTTCACCTTCGGCTCTAATCGAACGAATATCGGTTGAAATTAAACTGTATGTTGTTGTACTTGGAGCAGTTCCTACAATGTATTCAAATGTTTCACCTGCGTTGAAAGAACCACTGGTGATATCAACATCAATAGTTCCATTTACATAAGCATCTGGTCCAGTAATTTCGTCAAATGTAACAGCAAGAATAGTACCAGTAGCACCAGTGTTAACACCAGTTACAGTTTCGCCAACAATTAAATTTGTTGAACCAGTGTGGTTTTGGAATTGAACTCTAATTCTTGGTGGTCCAAAAATCTGATGACCAATTGGAAAATCTCTTCCAAAATCTCCACCTGTAGTTGGATCGTAGTAAATTCTTTGCTTATCGTCGAAGACCATAGCAAAGTCCCAAGTTGCTACTGGGTCTCCATTGCTATCAATTTGGTCTCTAAATGTGATGCCAGTTACGTAGTTCTTATCACCAAACTTGAAGATATGCTTACGTGGGTTTGCTGGTCTCACGATTACAAGACGTAGGTTATCACCAACAACCGAGCAATCTGGTGGAATTGAGATTGGGTTATCTTCTACGTAGTCACCACCAGCGACAATAACAGTTTCTTTTACTCCAACGGATTGAGAAGCAATCTGACATGCTCTCTTAATCGTTCTTACAGGAGCAACGGCAGAACGACCATCGTTTAGATCGCTACCGATCTGAGCAGAAACGTAAACACGACCACCAACGTCGTTAGTTGCGAGATTTAATACGTATTCTGTAGTAGCAATTTTGTCTGATTTATCTCCAAGAATAGGAGTAATTGATCTTGGGAAAACTCCTGAATCGCCAGTTTGATTATAATGAGGTAGATTTGGATCGTTAACTCTAAATCCAATATGCTTTAATTGAACCTCCCCATTTAATACAATACCATCTGTATGGGTAGGAGAAGTTGTGCCAGTTGTTCCTGTATTTAATGCCTGATAGATATTTTCCCCCCAATATCTGTAAGAGTCCTTTTGGAGGATTACATTAGGAACAAACTGAATTCCAGTATTATTAGCAAAAGTTTTTAAATTCGGACCACGGAAACTTGCGTCAGGAGTAACAAAATTTTCAATATCAAGGTTTAGAATTCTTGCAGTATCTGAAATAATAGATGTGGAAGTTCTAATAGCACCGTTAATATCAAGTTCAAAATCTACTGTATCAAGAAACGCTGTTGCAGCGGCACCCGATCCATTTCCACCCGTGATTGTTACTGTAGGAGCAACCGAATATCCATCTCCAGGATTATCAACAATAATTGCTACAACAGATCCATTAGATACAACAGCAGAAGCAAGAGCTTGTATACCATTTGGTTGATCTGGAGCACTTAAAGTTACCGAAGGAGTTAGTGTATATCCACTACCACCTTGATTTGCGTTTACGGAGATACGCTCTACTTTCTTTCCAGTTCTATTAATACCTACCCTAGGAAGACCAGTAGATGAATCAAGTTGAGCTCGCAATACCTCTTTTTCAGAAGCTCCACTACCAGATCTAACTGTAAATTCGGTAGTGCCAATAATCTTAGGATTTACTGCCTTGATTATTTCTTTGTCAGAATTAAATTGAAAACTCATTTTAGTGCGATGCTCCCGCTTCCGTTTCTTTTATTCCTTTTTATATTTAGTTTATTAAGACCACTGAACGCTAATAACGTCAACTGCTGCAATCCATTTAATAGTGTTTGTGGTTCCACCTCTTACAGCAGAATAACTAAATCTATTCGCTGCTCCACTATCATAAGCAGTAATTTGCCAAGTTTGACCAGAAGGAATACTATCTCTAATTATAGTAGTTAAATCTGAGACAACTTGAACATCTCCAATTGAGTTGCAAGTAGCAACGCTTTCTATTTTCAAAGAATATATTCCGCCACCACTGTCGTTAACACCAACAATAGAACCCGTTATAAAATTAATGGTATTAGATTGTAATTGAATCTGAGAACCAATATCATCTAAAGACAAAATCGCTGTGTTAAGACCTCTTAAAATATAAGTTTTCTTTGAAACATCAGTAAACTTACTGTTTTTTATTTCAAGTGTGTTTACATTTTGAACATCTTTTAGTTCATTAATTAAAGTGGTGTTGTCTACAGAAAACCCACCAACTGAATCATATGTTTTTAAGTTAATTGCCATTGTTATTTCTTAATGATGGTTTTTACTACTGTAATATTTACAATATTGCCAGATGAAACAGTAGAATCTAAGGCAACGTTCAATCTAACATTACTTGAAGCATCAAAATCAAAAGAAGGATTAATGATAGCACCATTAGTTCTAATATTTCCAATTTCTGTATTGAATATGTCAGAACCTTTATCAGTAACAGTAAATTCAATCACTTCTTTATCATTGGTTGTTGTATTATGAGCAGAAACAATTATTTTTGCTGCACATGCCGTTGCTGGTGAATACACAACATTTGATCCAGTATTTGTGGTTCCTTTGGTTAAACTAATATCAGCAGTTGAAATTTTAGTATCATCAAGTTCAAAATCTTTTAATTCATTATCCAACACTTTAATTGGAACAATATTTGAAGTTCCAAATCCTTTATTTACAATGAAATCACCAGAAGTATTTAATCTTAATAGATAATTATTTGTAATACCAACAGAAAGACCAAAATCAAGATTTGTTTGTGCTGTAGATAAGTATGTTGATGTTCCTGATGTTGTAATCGAGGCAGCAAAATTATTCAGTGATAATGTGCTTACATCTAAATCTAGAGAATCTGATTGTGATGTAATTTTTGAAATACTTCTAAAATCTAATGCACTTGTAGAAACTCTTAATGTATTATTACCGTCATTGTAGAAGTAAAGAATATTTTCATTTGCTCCTGGAGCAGTTTCTGGAATAATATAAGTATTGCCATCTACATCCTTAACGCCACCAAGGCTTGTCCAGTTAGATCCATTATAACCTTCAAACTGAGTAATTGTTGTATTGTATCTAATAGATCCTTGTAAAGGAACTCCTCTACTATTGCTATCTCCAGAAGGAATTACTAAAGAAGAAGATGCATCTACTGTTACTTTTTTGCCGCTATTTGGTCTAATTACAATGTCGCTAATATCGGTAGAGATTACATTGTCTGCTAATCTTAAATCACTGTTAATAACTAATGGAAGATTACCTAAAGGACCAACACGAAGTTCTTCAATTTCTTCAAAAGTTAGAGGAGATACTGCAGAAGAATACCACTCCAAAGTAGCGGTGCCATTTGGTTGGGATCCAGTTGTGTGAGTGGGTTCATTACCAGATGATCCCGTAGCACCCGAAGCAGTGACTAAGTAAATATTATTCCTATACTTTACGTAAGATCCTAATGTTACTGGAGTGTTCGATGCCCATTCTGTGTAACTTGGTAAAGAAGTATTCAACGAACGAATTTTCTTTACCGTGGTAAAATCTAAGTATGATGTTCCTAACTTTAAAGTATTATTAGAATCATTAAAGAAATATAATATATTATCATTAGCGCCAGTAAATGCTTCCGCCGCAATATAAGTGTTACCATCCAGGTCTCTTACGCCACCCAGGGATGACCAAGAAGAAGTAGTAGCACTATAACCTTCATATTGATTTGTGTCAGTATTAAATCTAATACCACCATTCTCAATTACACCTGAAGTAGGTCTTTGTGCAGAAGATCCTACGGGTATAATTAAAGCAGTTGTTGCTGCAATTTTAGCTACTCTTCCAGTTGGAGGTGATAGTAAAATATTATTTCCTGTTGCAGTTGCAATATTATTATTTGTAATAGTAAGAACATCATTAATATTCAAACTATTGTTTGTTCTAAGAACTCCAGCAGTCGTGATATTTCCCGTCGAAGAAGCAACTTGAACATTAGAACCAATATTAAAGTTTCCAGTTACGTTAATTGATGTTCCTGTTAAACCTAAACTACCAGAAGAAGTAATCGTAGTTGCTGTAATAGCATTACTTGTAATAGTAGGAGAAGTTAAAGTCCCTGTTACAGATGCAGTAGTTAATGTCGCTTCGTCGCCAATAAATTTTGTAGCGGTAAATTCTCCTGTTTCAATATCTCCAGTAATTACATCAGCTGATTGTAATTCTGCTACAGAAAGTGAAAAACCACTACCAAATATTTTTGGATTATTTGAGTCAATAGTGATGAGTGCTTCTTCATTATCTTTGCCGCCCTCATTTGTATGAGAACTATTTTGAATTCCGCAATAATAATAAAGATTTGGTGTGTCTTCGGTAACTTTAATTGTTAATGATGTTCCAGATCTTGTTACTCCATTAGTGTATTCAACACCCCTAAATGTTAACGTAACAGCTCCAGCAGATAATGGAGCAGATGATAAAGTTATTGTATTTCCGTTAATTGATTGTACTGTAGTTCCAGTAACAAGAGAACCTGTACCAGAAGAAACAGTTACTGCCATTCCTACTAAAATACCAGTAGAATTAGAAACAGTAATTTGATTGCTTGTAGTTAGAAGTGTAGTTGAAATATTTTCAATTAAACTTGGTCCCCAAATTCCGTCACGATACTTACTAAGAGAAAATACGTGGGAAGAATTTGAAGAATCTGAAATGTCAAAATTATAAGTATTTCCAACAAATAATGTTAAATTTGGAGTTAGTTCTGGTCCAGATCCAGTATCAATAAAATATCTATATTGTAAATTTGAAACAGTATTTATTTCATATTCTGTGTTAATTAATAATGGTTCAATTAATAAATCTCCAGAATTAATATTGTCAAAATCTAATAAAATAGAAGAAATATTACCAGAAGATGTTTGAATAGAATAAATTTCTAGATTTTGGTAGGTTGAAACTATAGAAACTTCCAATTCAATATCATTATCTGGAGAAACACCTCCAACACTTGTTCCAGAAATAGTAATAATATCACCAACAGTATAAAAATAACCAGGAGAATTTACGGTAATTGATGTAATATTTCCAGATGAATTTCTTTCTACATCAAAAGTTGCACCAGATCCATTTCCTGATGTTGTTGATGATACATTAGTATATGTTCCAGTTTCGTCGCTAGAAAATGTTAATGTAGCACTTCCAGATGTAAATGGCGTGACAGAAAGAGTTAATTGAGTGGAACTATCAACGGAGAGAACAGTGGTTCCTCCAGATAAAACACCTGTATCAGTTTGGAAATTTTGGGAAACAAACATTCCAGCAGTAATTCCTGTTGTACTACTTACAGTAATAACTGGAGAGGAATTACTCAATGTTGTTGAAATATTACTAATAACAGTTTGAGAAACAGAAGGAGCAGATACTTGAGTTGTAGAAATTACTTCACCGTCTTTTTTCTTTAAGACATCTCCAACAGAAAAAGTAGTTGATGAAACTGTACCAACAAAAGTAATTTCAATTACTTCTTTATTGATTACACTGTATGATATTGGTTGAGTTAAATCCGATGCATTAACTGATAAAGTATCTAATAAAGAATAACCATTTCCTCCTGATTCAATAGTAAATGATTCAATTTGTCCAAGATTAGTAATTTCATATTGAAAATCATTTGGTGGATCTCCAAATGGAGGAACAAAACTTAGTGTAGCTGTTCCTGCTTGTTGTGGTTGCTGTGATAATGTGATAGTATTTGTTACTGAATTAATAGAAGAAACAGTAGTATTTGAAGAAAGTATACCAGTGCCTGCTGTTTTACTGACCAAAGATCCAACAAATATACCTTGAACAGAAGATACTGAAATTTCTGTAAGAACTCCTGATGATGTAAATGTTAATGTAGCACTTCCAGACGTAGTTGGATTTGCCGAAAGAGTTAACTGGGTAGAACTATCAACAGAAAGAACAGTAGTTCCTACAGATAAAAGTCCAACATCTCCTTGGATGTTTTGAGAAACAAGCATTCCTGGCAAAATGCCTGTTGTACTAGAAACAGTAACAACAGCTGACGATGTGCTTAATGTTGTTGATAAATTAGAAACTTGACTTTTTAATTGTGTTTGTACATTAGAAATAGTTTTTGGTAATTCTAATACATCTTCAATTTGATATCCAGAACCTTTTGATGTAAAAGATAAATCACTTACTATATTTGGGTCATTATCTATAGTAAAAGCAAATCCAGATCCAGAACCACCTAAATTAGAAGAACTAGATGTTAGTACATCATTTTTTACATAATTATTTCCATTACCTTGTATTTGTACAGATGTCACTTCTCCAGTGTAACTTGGAGCGGATAAAGTAAATTCAAATCCAGATCCAGTTCCACCAATATTGATATTATAAACCTGAATAATATCATTTTGCTTATACCCAGAACCAGCAGATGTAATTTCCACATCTGAAATATTTCCAGTAGAATTTACAGTAATAGTAGCAGAAGCATTAGTTCCATAAAAACCAGCAGTGCCTGTTGTAATGGAAATATTTGCTCCCATTCCATCGTGAACTTGGCAATTATATTTTATAGTTTCTGTTGCTGCAGATGGTTTAATAATTAAATCAACAAAAGATCCAGGTTGACCTGCAATTCCTTTTGTTACTGCTGCATAGTTAGATTGAGATAAAAATGATCCTAAAGAAGTTTGAAAAATTAGTGGATGTCCTGTATTTGAAGAATCTGAAATGTCAAATCTATAAGTATTACCTTTAATTAAGGTTAATTGCTTTTGCGTGACACCATCAATAACATATACGTTATTTGGCGGTGGAGTGCCTGGATTTGACGTTGTAGTTACAACAAAAGTTTGAATTGGTTTATTTAATACCTGAACTGATGTGTAAACTCCTTCTGTGTATCCAGAACCACTATTGGTGATAGTACCTAATAAATTTGTTTGCCCTGTGATAATTATATCAGCTATAGCACCAGACCCAGATCCACCAGTTAAAGGAACATTCAAATATGTTCCTGGAACATAACCAGTGCCAGTATTTGAAATAAATCCTTCGATACCTTCTACTGTAAAAGAAGCTGTAGATCCAGATCCAGATCCACCGACTAAAGGAATGTCTGAATAAGATCCCTCAACATAATTTGAACCAGGATCAATGATATTTCCATCAAATTCTGTTACTACAATAGATGCAGTTGCCCCATCACCAGTTCCGCCAACTAAAGGAATATCTGCATATGATCCAGCATCATAGTTTGTGCCATCATTTAAAACAGAAATGCCAGCAGTATTTAATGTTGTCTGTCTTATTACTAAATCTTTAAAAGAATATATTCCAGTATTTGAAAAATCTGCTACCTTTTTTGCACCACTAACAAAACCAAAAGTATTATTAGATGGTTTATAAATTCCTAAACTATTATCCGAAGTAAAAGAAAGGGATGGCGCAGTTCTAGTGCCATCTCCTAGTTTAATATTTCCAGCAGATAAATCGCTGCCACCAGCAGAAATATTAAACAGACCACTCCCTATTTCATTTACCTTTTGTCTTAGAATTTCAAAGGTATCAGTTTTAGCTACTTGAATTGCTGGCATCTCTTACTATCTCTCGTAAAAGTTTTTTGATTTCAGATATTTCTTCCTTCAAAGTATTTATGTCATCAATAGCGGCAGTAAACTGTCTGCTAAACGATTTCTTATTTACCTTTTCTGTATTAATAATTGCATTAGTAACAGGGTCACGATAAAGATTTTCGTGACCCTCAACTTTAATATAATTGTTCATATCAATATGAAGCTACTGCTCTAATATCTTGAATTTTTGGAACGTATACTGGATCATTTGTCTTCATAACAACTTTGATTGCAAACGATGCAAATTCTGGTAAGTTATTAACACTATACTTCAATTCTTGATATGAATTTTGTGTTTCAAACTGTCCAGAGATTGCATTGGTGTAGTTTGCAATTTCTGAAGTGTCAGGAGAACCATCGCCATTGAAATAAGACCATTCAATGTCATCAAAATTAACTTGTGAAGAAGATTCTTTAAACTTATAAAGAACTTTTACATTTGCAACATCTTTAATATTTAATGTAGTTCTTACATCAATAGCGGTGCCAGGATTGTTAATGCTAACTTCCTTGGTGACATACTTTGATACAGAAGAACTGTTCTTAGAAGCAGTTTCAGGAACAAAGTCAACACCATTACCAAAGTTCATTGTACCAACTTCGATAAACTGTTCTTCTCCACTAACAATTTCATTGAAGTAGATTAGATCTCCAACTCTAAAGATATCAGGAGTTTGATTATCTGTAGTTGGATTTCTTGAGAAGTCGCTACCTAAAGTAATCTTGCTAGTATAATCATTATTGATTGGTTTCTTATCATTCTCAATTAATAATTCTTTTGCGATAGGATCCCACTTGATAATTTTGCCGCTAATCTTATTGTCATACTTCTTATTGATATCACTTGGATTGATTGCAACAACTGAAGTATTGACAGTAAATGAAAGCGACTTTTCAGAAATTCCTCCAGAAGAAATCGAAACATTAACACCATTTAGAGGTTGACCTGTTTGTGATTGCGAAGAGAAGTAGAGATATTCTCCAGGAATAAATGTGCTGCTGGTTGAAACCTTAACAGTAATCTTGTTATTACTGTATTTTACAATACGACCTTTTGCACCACTGGTTAAACCTTCTACTGTTTGATTGATTAGAATTGCAGTAGCACCATTACCAGCAACAGTTAGTTCGTAGATTGGTAGGAACTTAAGGATCTGATAACGCTTACCAAATCTGTCTTCCTTACCAGTCGAATTTTCTACTCTGTTTGTTGATGTCTTTACAGAAGAAACTCTCAAGTCAATTAGAGGAGATAGGTGAGATACTGAAGATGATAGATCAAACTTATATGTTAATGAACGATTGATTGAATTTAGTGTCTCGTTGATTCTTGATGCAATAACTTTTTGATTCAAGAAGAAATGCTCTTCATTTAAGAAGGTCTTCTCGTAATCTGATTGACTATATGAAATGTAATTTGTTGTGCTTGAATCTACTGGGATAATATTAGTTGTTTTTACAAAGGTATCAATCTTCGTATTAGGAGTTTGAATATAATTTACATGAGCAAATAATCTTTCAAACTTTCTGTTGTATGATACTAATGCAGATGATCCACCGCCAATTGAATTTGCACTTGCTCTATTAGGTCCAACAATATTATAGTAATCAATGCCATTATTTGATACCTTGAATAAGGAAGAGTTTAATACAGTTGCGCTAAATCCACCAACATTCTCAAGTGACTTAAAGAATACGTAAGATTTACCAGAAGATTCAAATCCATTATCACGGTGTCTAACCTTAACAATAGAATTGTTATTTCTGAATAAAGGAGATGTTGCGTTTGTATTTGCTAATGCATAAGTTTCAATTGGATCAATCTCCATCTGCTCATATCCAAGATTTTCGTTGGATAGTAATAGAGAACCCTTTCTTGAAATATCGAATTCTGCTCTGTATAGAGTAAACTTGATGTCTTCAAATAGATCTTCTGTCCAATTGTCAGTATTTTGTGACTTATATACAGAACCTAAGAGAGGTTGAGTTGTTACGGCAGCACCAGTTGCAACTTCAGTTTCTGTTAGACGAGATGCCCAGAGTTCATAATCAGTTGAATCAGTTTCAATTGCTATTGCATATTCTGTGTTATTTTGTAGATATACAGGATGCTCAAATGTAAACTTAGTTGGTGTTGTGGATCTGGTAACACCAGATCTGTCGGTAGAAACACCCATTCTAACTGCAGGAGTATCTACTTCGATAACAGATTCAATGACTGCACCAGATGCACCAGAACCAGTACCTCTAATTACAACTGAAGGTGCTTCTGTATATCCACTTCCACCAAGAGAAATCTCGGCATTGTAGATTTTACCATCAGAGACATTTACAATTCCAGATGCAGTGCTTCCGCCGACAAGTTGTGGACTTTCAATAGTAATAATTGCTGATTCATAATTAGCACCAACATTTGAGATCTTGAGATCAACAACTTTACCAGAATCTTTGGCAATAGTTACTGTTAAATTCTGACCTGAAGTATTGTTGAATAGAATTAGCGAAGGAATTTCTAATCCTTCATTTTGAATAAACGAAATACCATTGTGATTACTTAATACAAAGGTGTAAACCTGATCATTAGAAATTGAAATTTCGCCAATTGAATTCGGAGATACTTGAATATTATTCTTGTCTAAGACCTTTAGGAGAGGACCGACAGCACCAGAATTTTTGCCCTTGATGTTTTCGCCAACCTTTACAGTTAGATTACCACTCGCATAAACTCTTAGATAAGTGTTTGGTAGAAGAGTAGAAACTGAACCTGGAACGATATACTTTCCTGGTTTTCCTGTATCAATGTTGGTTAGATAAACACGAACTGGAATATCAGAACTCTTCTTGCTAAAGAATAGATCAAGACCAGTTACAAATACACCACCTTCAAAGTTTTCTACCTTGAATGTTTGTGATAGTGGATTTGGTTTCTCCTTATTGCTTGTAGCAACGTCAACTTCCTGAACGCCCTCATTTGCTTTGAATTCTGCTGGAAGTGTTGAAACAATAGTTGCTGGATTCTCGGGGAGAATACCTGTTGCATAATACTTAACTTCTGCGTAAGTATCTACAGCATCTTTATCTACATCAGAAGAACTTGAAGTAAATCTAATTGTCTTTATGCCAGTTGTGAGACGTACTTCTTCAGCGGTGTCATCATAAATTACTGTCTTAACATCTCCAGTCCATACTGTATTTTCCTTAGGTGGTAGACCTGCAGGAACAAGGATGATGCCACTTGCATTACCGTTCTCGTCGGTAACAATTGGTGAATTGAAAGCAGATAGAGAGTTGCCTGCAATGCCAGTGTATCTGATGTCTGGGTTTACCCATCTATCAATCTTTCTTCCTTCCATGAAGACATGAATTCTTGTCTTTGGCTTCAATCTTGTTACGTTGAACTTGATTGGAATGCTTCTTACAAAGAATTGTAGTGAAGAAACTACTGCATTGTTGTTGATCTTATTTGTGAATACGCCCTTCGCAGTTTCGTTGTTTTGTGGACTGATGTTTGAAGAACTTGCTACCGACGCCATGGTTACGGTTGCAGAAGCAGATTCAATATTAGTATCGGCAAAAGAACCAATATTATAGAATGCCTTGTTTACACCAACCCAGTTTACAATGAACGAATTGTAGAAACTTGATAGAGATTCTCTAATATCGCTCTTAGCGATGAAGATCGAGAATAACTTGGTGTTGTTATCCGAAACTAATGGAACAATAGTATTATCGTACCACTGATCTACAGAAGGAGTAATACCAACTTCACCAACATATTGAAGAACTACAAATGGATTTGGATTGATTGTCTTAGTGGCAAAATCATTTCCAAGTAGTTTGATGTTGGTGTAAGGTAATGTTACAACGTCACCAGTTCTTTGATAACCAGCATTTTGTCTTTCGTCTTGTCTTGAATATATTTCTTTGAGAACAAAAGAATCTTCTTTTACTTGTGGTCTCAATACTGATTGTTGAGTGTCAACTGAGCACTTATAATCAATAGAAGATAGATTACCTACGAGATGTGTTTCAAAGTTATCAACAATGAAACCACTCTTAAATCTGTCAAGACCAATTTCGTCCTTGATCTGCATGTTTAATGCTTGCTGCTCAAGGATGCTTAGCGTGGTGTAATACTCAAGCCTTTCGATTCTCTTCTCAAGTTTTCCGATGTCACGCATCGTGTAACGACGATTATCGACAGGAATGATTCTTACATCCTTGTTGTTTAATGTATACGAAGGAATGTAAACATAGTATAGAGGAATTGCATCGTCTACTGATTCTGGTTTTGAAGGATTGAGTGAAGAATTGCCTTCTTTTACAATAAAGTTTCCTTTCTTGTCTAAGAAAATGCCATCAATTCTGTCAAGGTATTGTGTTTCGCTGAATGAGAAGGTATACTCTAAGTTAGCATCAGAAGCAGGGGTGCTTGCGACAATACCACCATCTCCTCTAAAGGAAACGTAATTTTGCTGAGAAAGAATTGACTGATTTTGGAAACCAGAAATGATTGTGTTGTTATCTACTTTTGGTCTGAAATCTACAACATCCTTGAGGGAAATGATTCCATAAACTGATGAATTGAAAGAAGGTACTTCTTCTTGTCCAACACCAGCTTCATGTAGATAAGAATCTACTGTACAGAAATCACCTTGAGAATGCTCAAAGTAATCAAAACCGATTACAATTTGACCCGTTGGCGCTTCGTATCCTGGTTTTAATACAACACGGGAAACATCGTAGAATGTGTCTCTTTGACCATCATCAAATGTAAATCTATTTGTTACGTCAGTACCAGAGATGAGGTTTCCGTTTGTATCTACTTTTGGTGGATTGGTTGATGAACCCTCGTAAACGTATCTTAGTTTGAATACGTCAGAGTAGGAGAAAATTTCTACTTCTTCAGTATCGTAATCTTGACCTCTTAGTGGAATGATCTTGTCGCCACTTGAGGTAACAACAATACGCTTATTTCTGATAGCAGTTTTTAATCTTGGCTTTGCTTTGGTAACTTCAATTGTCGCAGACAACTTCAACTTAGGGAAGTTGGATGAGATATTACCAAAGAAGTTATTAGGTAGAGTAATCGTGATGCTACCTGCAGTTAGACCACTTGTGGAATCTACAGACGTTTCAATATTTACATACGCTGGATCGATATAAAGAATATCGCCATTTTGTACTAAAGTTGAATTGCCTTTATCTAGAACAGTAATTAAGAAATTTTCTTGACTATATGCAGCAAATCTTTGGGTTCCGAATGGTAATTGAGCAGCAAATGTGATGTTACCACCGCTTGATGATCCTGTAGTTACAAAATCTCTTCTGATGTAGCACTTAAACTTGGAATCTACACTATCCTTGATTAAGGAGCTAACTTGTTTGCTTCCAGTTGGGAATACCAAACTTGAAGAAGCAGTATTTGCAAGTAAAGGTCTTAAACGTACAACACTTGCATTATCTACATTTGCAGGTAAAGAAGCATCTAGATAGATTCTTGATTTTTTAACACCGTCAGGCGAGGTTGCATACTGCACAACCATCCTGTTGGTTCTTCCAGAAGCGTCCGTAAACTGCACTACGTCGCCCTGTAACAGGTCTCTAGAGGCGTCACCGTCAAAACCATTGCACTCGATGTATTTCCTGCCTTCTACGCCCGAGAACGTGAAATCTGTGATGGAAATAGTTTCACAATACTTGCTTCTATTAATGTCAATATCTGCAGTAAACTTATTTGAATTTCCTGATCCGTATGATGAGAAGAATGATTTTACATTTTGTGGACTGTAAGTTAATACAGTATTTTTAAACATCACAGGAGTTACCTGTGCAACAACACCTGGAGTGGTTGAAGAAGAAATTGTGATTACAGGTGGTTGCGAATACTGAGTTAAGATTGAATCTCTGTCGAGAATCTGAATGGAGTAAACAGAACTACCATTGGTCTTAACTTCAATTTTAGTCGAATCATATTCAACACCATCAATTAAAATCTTAGGTGAAGTGTAACCAGTTCCTCTATTTGTTACAACAAAATGGGAAATAGTATTCTCATTAGCGATTCTTAGAATATTTCCAGATTCATCTGCAATGCTTTCTCCAGGTAAGAATACGCCAGAAAGAGTTTTAACAAATAAAACATTGTTTGATGAATATGGTTGAGTTGTTGTACCTTCTACGACGCCATAAGCACCGCTGGTTAAACCGTTGATGTATTTACCAGGAGCAAACTTACCATTGCTGAAGTTGTTTGTTGGTAGTGTGCTATCTAAGGTTAACTTAGTGAAGAATACTGGGTTAAAGTAACTAAAACCAAATGTAGCGTTGTAAGAAACTTGACCGCCACTTAGTTTGCCCTTAGAAATTACAATATCTGTATTTTCGTTGAATCCTTCGCCCTTTTCAATTAGAGAGAAGTTCTTTGGTTTTGCTACACCAACAACAGGGGTGATAATCTCGTTGTAATCAACTACATGACCGAACTTGTTAGCATCTGCAAATGCATCTGCTTCAGATAGGTAAATGTTTCTTAGTTTTGATGATGCTTCTTCGTCATACTCCTTAAGGAATAGATCTAAGATGTTCTTGTTACCTACAACAGTTAATTCTAAGAATGTTGCAGTTGCATCAATATCAATTCTCTTTACCTTAGCGAAAGAAATTGGTTTTGCACTATCAACGGTTGCTGGAGTTGAACCAGATCTTGTCTTAATGAACCAAATGTCATTTAAGATGGTTGCAAAAGTATCATCATCAATCGAACCTAAGGTAGTGGTTGTGTTCGTTACCTGGATGTAGATTGTCTTGATACCTTGTGAAATTTCAAAACCAGAACCACGAAGATTTAGTGTTTGCTTGTGGTTTGTATCAGATTCTGTATTGTTTAGACCAATAGAACCATCGTTAAATACAGAATTTAAGAATACAGTTGGATATGAGGTTAGATCCGAACCTTCATCGTTGAGGGGAACAGAACCATAAAGGTTCGTAATATTGAACGAAGCAAGACCTTTTGTTTTTAAGGTAATATTATCTCTTGTTAAAGTATCCCTTGCTTTACTTAACTCAAGATATTTTGTTTCCTTATTTACAATCTCATATCCTCTAACATAAGCTTTACCAGCACCAATGCTCGCAATGAGTTTATTGGAAGCTTCTGTTGGAGAAATGCCGTTGACTAAATTATCAGTTACATTGAGAGAATATAAACCAAGATTACCATTTCTTTGGTAGTATTCTCTAACTTCTAGTGGAAAATTATCTACAACATAATCACCAGATTCATCGTAGGTTCTTCTTGCTAATGTGTTCTCAAGAAGAGTATAATCTGCTTGCTTAATTTGAGTTTGAATTACACCAGATTTTACAAAGATTAACTGAATAAAATTCTTATCAGTTACTGCATTGTAATCAAATCTCTTTAGATCTAATTTGATTTTTAATCTATGTGCGCCAGGAGCAGAAGAGTTTGAATAACCCCTTGAGTTATCGTAGAGTGATGCGTCTTGCTCTGGAGTTACAATCTCTTCAATAATAGTAAAACCAATCTTTGCAGATGGTTTATTGTAATATTTGTCAATAACTAAAAGTTGCTCATCATTTCTTACAAAATAACCATTGACAAAATAAATTCCTTCTTCCACTTTAACAGCAGAAGCATATCCCATTGCTGGACTTTCGATAAACGAAGATTCTCCAGTATCAGGATCAGTTACCGTAATTGATGTTGGTAGAACACTTCCATCTGTACCAACAACTAATAGTGGAGTGTTTACTCCATCAATTACTTCTAATGTTTCGCCTTGTCTAAATGTTTCTTCTCCAGCAGAATCACCACTGGTTAGATATTTTACATACAAAACATCTGCTTCTGTATCAGTGGCATATTCTGCCGCCAATACAGAAGCGATTACTCCAGAGGTAACACCTTGAATTTGTTGTCCAATTAGTGTTTTAATATCGTACTTTTGATATACGATTTCTCCCCCAATATTAACAGCGACTTCTGAAACAGAAGACAACTTAACATAGTTTAATCTGGTATTAAGACCAACTTCTCCAGGGACAACTAAATCCCCCTGTTTAAATTGGAATTTACCATAACTTTCGATTTGATTTTGTAAAATCGACTGTAAGGAGGTTAGTTCTCTAGTTTGAATAGAGTAACCTGGCCTAAACAGAATTTTATAAAAATTACTAGATGGATTAAAATCGTCGTAGTATGGAGCTACATTAAGATTTGTCTTCTGTGGCATTGTAAATTTCTACTGGAGAGTTTAATCTAAAAATCAGAACTCGATGACTAACTTGATATCTTCAATTTGGTCAGGAGCTCTGGTGATTAGCCTTCTATTCTCTATGTATACGATATCTCCAGAGTTATTTGCGATTTCTGGCGTCGCAATACCATTTACGAATGTTACACCGAGAAGTGATGAATTAAAGGCAGTTGCAACGTTGCCAGAAGCAAGAGATGCTGAACCAGTAATGGCGTTAGAACCATTTGATTCAAATGCTCTTACTACGCCATTATGTGTGTGAAGTAGTGGCGACTGAACATACTTGAGAACACCAGTTGTTGTGCTTCCACTATCAAGTGTCCAGGAAACTACAGTACCATAAGCAGTACCGCCAGTTACTGTCTGAGAAATAATTTCGTCAGGAGTGAAACTTGATGTAGCACCAGTGATCTTAACCGCATATACACCACTTAGGGTATCAACAGTCGAATAAGTGGTAGTTCCGAAGTTGTAAGGATCCTTAATAATACCGATTCTACGGAAATCATTGTCAACAGGGAAGTCGCCAGAACCTTCTGAGTAGGTTAGACGAATGTTCATCATAACACGCTTTGCGTTCAACTCTTCTTCAAAGTTAGAACCATGTCCGCCCTGTGGTGGAATAATAACTTCTACAGCACCTACGCCAGTTGCACCAACAGTTACTGGGGTTGTTAGAGCAGAATCACTGAATAGACCATATGCAGTAGCACCTGAACCAGTGCCAGTTTTTAGAGCAACTGAACCATAAGTGTAACCAGAACCAGCAGCATTTACGCTGACGGAAGCAATAGCACCAGATGCAACGACAATCTGAACTTTACCACCAGTGCCGTCACCAGTGATAGGAGCATAATGAGTACCATTTGGTAGGTTAGCGCCAGCATTTTCTACTAATACTACATTGATTGCACCAGCAACAGCAGCAGATTCAGTAGCAACACGGGTTGCATTGGTCTTTTCAACGATTGGCATAAAATCTGTTGAAAGGAATCTTAGTACATCATCAGTTGGAATGGTGTACATATACTTCCAAACATATGCGCCAGATGGTTCTGTATAAAGACCATTAGCATAAGTACCTTGACCAGCGGAAGGAGTGGTCTTTGGTTCGTAAGTTGCTGATTGGCCAGTTGGGTTAGATGGCGATTCACCATTATAAAGACATTTGAATACTTCGTAATTTGAGTTAATTACGTAAAACTTAGCATCTGCAATTGAAGTAGCACCAGTTGCAGTTGCTTTACCAATCTGACCACCGCCACCTGGAGTAGCAGAATAGTCAGGCTTCCACATATCAAACTTAGGATTGGTTACTAAGTCCCAGTTATAACGTCTGATTACTGATCTTGCATAAGAAGAAGTGATTCTCTTAGCAGCAATAATGTCATCATAAATCTCATACTTCTCTGCTTGGTTGTCAATAGGAGCAGGAGGAGTATCTTCAGTTGCATATCTGTAGATACCAGTTAGTGCTTGAGCGCCAGTATCAGCAGTTCCGTTCCAACCTTTTAAAGTTGAACCAGCAGCTGGAGTTGAATAAACCGAAGGAGTTACATCATAAAGAACCAAACTGTTTTCTAGTACAGTTCTGATCTTTGCTTTGAACGTAGCGGAAGCATATGAAGAACCAACATAAACTTCTTGACCAGCAACAAACGCAGTCGAGTTCTTGTTGTAAATTTCTAAGAATGAATCCCATCTCTGAGGACGACCGACAAAGAAGTACATTCTCGATCTATCTTCGCCAGTATCTGTAGATCCTTCAGAAAGAGATTCCAGAAATTGCTTCGCATTAAAAATTCTAAATTTTTCTGAGATGATAGCAGCCATTTAAATATCTCTCTATGTGAAAGTCGTTGTTTTCTGAGTTATTTATATTTATACTTCATCCGATAGAATAGGGTATCACCTCGTTGTTTGCATTGAGGGTAGAAGAACCCCTAATTAGCGTACAACCAGTAAATGAGGATGAAGTTTTGCCTGTGTACTGGATTACAGACCAGTTTGAACCAGAACCTTGGAATAGATATCCCGAAGATGGGAACAATGCTGTTGAACCAGTGACATTTAACGTAGTAGTTGAGGTTAGATTTGTATTTGAAGTTACTTTAACAACAGAGTTTTGAATTGAAGGAGGTACTAAATTAAATCTTGTGCCTGATAGTAGAATAGTAGAATTACCTCTATCTTCAAAATCTCTAATTGTCAATTCTGGATATTGTGCATCTATTTCAGCAAATGTTAATTTAGAAACAGAAGAAGAACCATAATCATTGAATATATTTCTTTCAAAATTTCTTAAGTTATAACCAGCATTTCCTAACTGATAAGAAATGTAGTAATCATCTGTAGTTATTGAAAGATTTCTTACAAAAATAGTTGAACCATCTCTAAAGAATACTTCATTAATTTCAGGTTCTAATACAACTATACCAGATCTGGTTCCCACTTCTTCAGAAAGAGGAACTGGTTCAACATAATAATCCAGAACACCAGTTTTATAGAATTTAGCAATTTCAATTGAATAATCTATTTCTGATAACTCTGTATTATCAATATTGATAGTTTTTACAATACTTGTTGATACTGTATCAGAAGATCTTACAGCAAATTCAGATTGAATATTGAGTGTCGCACCAACTGGAACAACACTTACCAATTCAGGTAGCGTTCTAAAGTAATCTCCAGCAAAATGTTGTTGAGCAGTTGTTCCGTCAACACCTCTTTGTAAACCAATGAATCTGTTGAAGGACTTTGATTCATAGTAAACAATTTCGGTGCCAACTAATAGTTTTCCTTGTGCTGGGAATTTGGATGTATTTGCAGTATAAAGAACTGTGTCAGTTTCTGACATATCAGCATCAAGGAATGCACCAACTTCATTGATGGAAGAATATGGAATGTAAACCTTAGGTTCATTAATTACTCCATCAATAATAGTGACAATTTCTCTACTCAACGAAGAATCTTGGAATGATTCAAACGTTGAGATCATGCCAAATGGTACATCAGTAATTCTTGTGATTTGTTTTGTGATCGAAGAAATACTGTTGATATTTGCTGCAATATTGATATTTTGAATTCTTGGAGAGAATATTCTCTCTGCGGAAATTCTTACCTCAGAAGATTTTGGTAAAATAATCTGAGTAATCTGTCTATCAGTGTTTTGCTCAAGGAAACCACCAAGCGAAATAATATCTACTACATCTGGTCTGATTCTTGCGCCAATAATTTCAACAGAGCTACTAAAAACTAACTCCGTTCCGACAATAAATCCACTTACGTTAATATAAGTAACAGAATCAATTTTTCTACTATTGTTTTTGATTCTGTCATAACCTCTTGCAACAACAACTTTCGGAGAAGAAGTATATCCTTCACCTTCATGTGTTAAAATAACATCAATTACCTGACCATCTTTAATAATAACCTGCGCTTTCGCACCACCACCATTTCCATCAATAGGAATAAAATGTAAAATTGGTGTGGTAAAATATTGATAAGCAGTTGGTTGTAATAAAATTTGGTTGTTGAAGTAAATTTGTAAATCTCTTCTATTCCATGCTAATGATACAACCTTTCCATCACGAACAGTCGCAGTGATGCTTAGACCTTCGCCTCTGGTAGTTCCATTATAATTTGTTGCAGCAATCTTGGCATAAATCTCATTTGATACTTGCTGATTGTCATTGAACTGCTTGGTTCTAACATTAAAAGGTATAGAGAGAATTTCTCTAAAATCACTTTCACCATCAATTTTGATTAAATCGCCAGGAAGTAGGTTTGCAGTTAATCTATTTTGTTCAAACCAAGATTTATCATCATATTCAGTACCATACAAGAATCTTGTTCCACTTCTTGATAGGATTCTTTCGCTTTCCGAATTTTGCTCATATGACTGCTCTACTGTAATACCAGAAAGAACTAATTGAGCAGGAGTATTTAAATCTGGATTGGTATTGAATTTTAGTGGTAATGCACTGTTATATGAAACATTATTTGCTACAATCAATAAGTCCCAAACAGAAGATGAAACTTTTTTGTATGATCTTAGTTTTCCTAATACTTGATCATCTTGATACACGAATACTTCAGAATATGGAGTATCACCCATGAATTCAATAAATTGATCATAAGTTCCTGATCCAGTGATTCTTAAGTTGACTTTGTTGTAGTAAGTATCTGGTTCAAAGTCATAGAATGTTAGAGTTTTATTTAAGTTTCTTCCATATAAAAGAATGATAGAAACATTAGGATAAATTTCCTCACCATTCTCATCAATATAATAGTTAAGTGGTTTTGTGAAACTAATTGTTGGACCTACAATCACATAAGATTCATTTTGAATTTGAAGGACGCCATCAATGAATACAAGAACATAATTTGAATCATCAACTTTTCTTACAGTTTTAGAAACTTCATCTAAAATTAAGTATGGACCACCACTTACAAATGGAATTAACTTATTATCAATTGTTAATCTTTCATATGATCCAATACCGTAGATGAAAGATTTTTCTGCACCTGCTAATTCATCTTCAATATTATCATACAAATCTTCATGATTTATTGGTGGTTTTGTGAATACAATTTTATCTGCTACTGAAGGATTTTGATTTCTTAGAATGTAGTAAGCATTGCCTAATGGTTCAGTTTCATTTTTTCTTGCATTTTGAAGAACCCCATTTAAGGTAACAATAAGATTTTCGCCAACTTCTGTTTTAACTGGTGTTCCATCTTCATAATATAGATCGAAGTCGGATTTGACTCCATCAAAATTGCCAGATATTGAACGAATCTTTCTGAAATATCTTTCGTTTAAAGTGTTGTCCTTAAATTTAATTGTTCTACAGTAGAATCTTTGTGGAGGAACTATTTGCCCTTCAGCAGTTCTTTGACCAAATGGAGCGGTCGCAAAAGTAATTAAAGAACCATCAACAGTGTATGCAACTCCTGGTTCCTGTAGAACTCCATCTAAAGTTATAACTAGATGATATTCGTTATATGGAACGTATGGTAGATTATTCTTCTTATCAATGAGGACAAAAGTTCTGTTTCCTACAACCTGACCAGTTGAAGGATCGAAAGAACCATTGAATGCTGTATTTAATACAAGTTCACCTGATATTGTCTCACTGTTATCAAAAGTATCGATAGAAACAGAACCAATACCTCTTTCAATGTTTAGATTATCAAATTTTACAATAGATTCAGTAATGTATCTTCTTGTGTCTACTACAGTAACAGTTTTTGGTGCAAGATTAATTGTACTTACATAAGCAATAGGAGTTGTTGTAGAAGGCATTTTTGTCGAACCTTCTGATTCGACAACCATTTCACCAAAAACTCTAAAACCAGCAGGGTGTACTGTTTCCTTAATTAAATCTCTCCAAACAGAGATTGCTGTTCTTGATTTAATTACGTATGAATAATCTTGATAGAAATAAGAATCTTGTAATTTCTGTGAAGAAATACCGATCTTACCTTTATCTGATTGGAAAGCACCAATGTTATCAAAATAAGTTCTTACATCTGGTTCAAACTCAGAATACAGAATAGAAACGATAGAAGCAGTTTTATTCTTGCTCAATCCTTTGATTGGAAGTTTTGTATCAAAAACACCAGAGATATTTTCTAGTTTTAGAATATTACCACCAACTCTCCATCCATTTTTCGCAACAAAACCAGAAGCAACCACAACATTCTGACCATTTACTTGATCAATCTGTACAACTTTCTCTCCAGCGTAGAAAGCATTATCTTCGTGATTTGTTACTAATAGAGAATATGTCGAAGTGTATGATGAATATTCTGATTTATCTGCATGGAAAGAACCACCATTTTCCACAATTTTTATTGTTTGTGGAATGCCAATATTTTCAGAAGCAAAATAAATTTTGATGTCAGTTTCTACAATTCTTACTTTTGGAGCGTAAGTATAATTTTTACCACCATCGACTACAATAACTCTATTAATTTTTCCGTTTAAAGTTACAATTTCAAATTCTGCGCCAGTTCCATCTCCATCAACCACAACTGCTTTTGGTTTTGAATAATTTGAACCAGCAGAAATTACAGTAACAGAATTAATTTTCTTTTCTACTGCATTGTAATTAACTTGAACAGATGATTCGTAGAATGGAGAAACAGTAACACCAGAAACAATTGGTAACTTCTTATAATCTTGACCAGAATTTTCAATGACGATAGAAGCAATCTTACCAATAGCAAATGATCCTGTTGTTGTGTATGTGATAGATCCACTGCCATCATACTGAGGAGTTCCAGTGTACTCATACACAAATTTAGTTGGTGTCGAATAAATTACCTTCTTACTTCCTGATAGAGGATCATTAACTACATTTAAGTAACCACCATTTGTTCTAATATTGTTGTCAGATTTGATAAAATAGAAGTAATTTTTAAAGTTTACTGGTACTTTGGTATCAAAATTATTGGAACTAATCTTAGGACCAAAACCAAGTTTTAATCTGACATATGCACCAGTGTTTCCTGGTTCAATATCAGAAACTTCTTTTTCATTAGTAACAATGTTATAGTTTTGACTTGAAGAAAAATCAAGATAGCTATTTGCCATCGAAATATGACTTGTATCAAACTTATAACTGTAATACTTCTGAATATCAATAATTGGATTAGTTACAAAATTGGTGTTATTTTTTGAAAACTCTAATCTATATTCAACATCTTCAACCGAAGAAATTTTAACTAATTTTTGTGGAGTGCTGACATCATAAAAAGTATTGCTTCTTACAACCTGTGTTGGATTAGCAACAGTGTAAGCATAAGAAACTAAAAGTTCTTGAGTTTGTTTATTGTAAGCAACAACGTATGGATCATTTGGTCCATTTCCTAAGAATTGTAGACCAATGTTAAATCTATATTCGGTATTTAAATTGCTTACTTCTTTATTATCAAAATGATCTGTAACTACAGTGTTATTTTGTGCTCTTAAAACGGTTAGTTCTTTTGTTGATTGATTTACAGAAGTAACTTTTACGTTTTCTGCACCAATTACAAGAGTATCATTTACAGAAATACCAACAATTTGATTTAATTTTAATATAGTGTTTTCTTTTGCAAAACCAACATGATCAACAAATAAAGCAATCCTTTGTGTCGATACACTGCTACCAAGACGATTTAAACTTGAATCTGCTACAGTAAGAATGTCTCCTTTTTTATATCCAGAACCTTTTGATGTAATTTGGACAGAAACTACTTTGCCATAACCAGATCCGCTGATATTAGAAACTACAATAGTTGCTCTTGCATTATTGGTAGCACCAATTTGACCAACATTTGTCCTTGCTTTTGAAGAATCTTGGAAAATTAATTCAACATTAGTATAAGTACCTGATTGATAATCAAGACCGCTGTTGAGTAAATTAATTCTTCCTAAACCAGAATCAGAAATGAACGCAGAAATTTTTTGTTCAGAAAGAGTTACTTTTTGATAATAACGCTTTCTAACATAGTATGTTGTTTCTGTTTCTAAATCATCAGGAACAATATCTATTTCTACAGAATCACCATTGGTTAAATTGTGATTGGCATCAGTTTCTACAATAGCAATATTTTCTTGTACTGAATTTACCCTGATTCCTTGACTTAGTGACTGAATTGAAATAATTCTGGAACCTGTTGTATCATTTAAATTACCACTCTTGATAAAATAATCATCGTTAATTACAAATGATCCAGAATTTACTTTAATTTTTACGGAGTTTTGACTTACTGTAGTTTCAAGAATTTCGCCAGTTGCAATTGGGTCATTGATTCCATCTGTCAATGATACTGAACTACCTTTTGTGTAAGAAGAATTCTGGTCAATTAAAACACTAATAACTGAAGTAGCAGATGAAAGTAAACCAGATTTATTGAAGTTACCAGAAACGTTTCTTAAAATTAATGTGTTATCATTGAAAACATTGCCAATCAACTGACCAGATGCGCCAGATCCAGTTTGAGTGATAGTTGTTCCAGCAAAGAAATAACAATTGTCAATTGTGTCTACTTTAATTGCTTTTGTTTCTAATGCTTCTAAAGAAACAACATTATTTCCTTCTACAGAACTTACAGAAGCATTTAATCCAGTTCCAGCAGTTCCTTCCTCATTTACGATCAATTGAGAACCAACTGAAAATGTATTAGTAGAATCATCTACTTTCGCAGAAGAAATTGATCCAGAAGAAATACTTTCTATAAGGGCATAAGTGCCATCGCCATTTTTTTCAATGTTTGCGGTTGACAATCTCTTTACATTTTTTGGAAGATCGTCTTGGGAAATCGGAGAATTGTAGTTTGAATCTACTGGCAACGAATAGTAATTCTCGCCAAGAATATATGGGAATGTAGGTGCGTTTGTTAATGAATTTAACGTGATAAAATACGCATAAACTCCTTCTGGGTAATCAGGAGTTACACAAAATCTTCCGTTATTTTTATCTAAAACAGTTTTTTCGGAATCTATAGATGGATTCCATACATAATCATCGACAAAAGTTCCAAGTGGATATTGTGATGTGGATGGTCCATTAATTCTTGAAGATCTTAGAACATAACCACTTTGTAACTTAGAAACACCTGATGTTGGGTCTGTTGGGTCATTGTATCCAAATGGACCGTAAATTGGATTTCCATCGTATGCATATCCAAGAATAGGTGAATGTACTGGTGTTCCTGGTTCTACAAATGTGTTGCTTAAATTATCTCCAATCGAAGCTCTTAGTCGCTTTGGATTTGCAACAACTCCATATCCATAACTCTTATCTGTACTTTGTGTTGAAACATAGTTTTCAAAGAGATAACCATTGTTATCATCAAGAGATGTTTGAATTTTTCTATAACGATCTTTTACCCACTTTTTAATTTCTACTTCTACTTCTGCTTCAGAACCATTTGCATCTTCGATGATTTCTACTAAAACATTCTCTTGTGTGTAGAATTTACCACCATCAATTTTTTCAAAATCAATGATTTTGCCGTCAATAGAAATATTTGCTCTATATTCTGCAAATCTACCCTTTCCAGCAAGGTCAGTAATAACAACTCTTGGAGATGAAGAGTAATACTCACCAGGATTTGCAACAACTAAACTTGTAATGACACCATTAGTGACAATAGCACTTACCTGAGCGCCTCTACCTGCAGTTACAGTTACAGTTGGATTTGCAGTAAAGACCTCATCGGTATCAATAATAATTGATTCCAATACATCACCAGTAAGAACTGCACGAGCTTTTCCAGGTTGATTGTTTATGAGGACATATGGTGCTTTCTTGTACCCAGATCCTCTCTTTTTAATGCTATAATTTACAATAGCACCATAACTTACATAATCTGTGTCTTTGCAACCAAAAACCAGAGATCCATCAACAAAAATACCAACATCCCTCGTTGAAGTTGAATAAATTTCGGTAGTGGTGGTTGGATTTTTGCGAATTAATCGAAGGATTTTTTGATCTTCTGGAATTAATGATGTTGTTGCAGTTAAAATTTGTGTTGATGGGAAACCAGATGTGCAAATATAAAAATATTGATCATCTTCATAAATTGCAGAGATATTTGCATTCAAATTTTGAATGGCAGATTGTATCGCTGCATTTAGAGGTACAGATGGTCTTGTATTTACTTCATTAAGTTTCCATCTAATTTGATCTTTTGACTTATCATAAATTGCAGGATGTTTTGAAATAAATCCAGGTTGAGAAACCTGAACTTTTTCACCCTCAATAGAATAAGGAGCAGCATTTTTCAACTTTAAGTTGTAAAGTACGCCTAAAACTAAAATTTTAACACCACTGCTCTCTACGGTTGAGAAATTGTATACATTAGCTCCAACTTGATGTACACTTGGAGGTGTTCCTCTTCTTTCAATAACAAATTGATTTACATTCTTGTCGTTGTAGTAAATTTCTTCATTATCAATTAGTAATCTACCTTCTTTTCTCCATCCCAGTGTAGAACCAACGTCAATACGATCGCCAGTTGAGGATAAAGACGAAATTTGCGTTTTTAATTTGGTTTTTGAAGCAATTTCAAATTTTCCATTGATACTACCAACATCCAAAATAACTTCATAGATCTCTTCGCCATCTATGATGCCTTTGTAGATAACGTTGTCAACAAAAGCAGATGCATAAAGAATGTCAGATTTTGTTGGATCCAAAGATTGAACAATTTGCTGACCAATTAATGATTGTGGATTGCCAGCAAGAATTTTTACTTTTAACGAGTAAGTTGAAATCCAATCTGAAGTAGAAGATTTTAATGTGAAATCTTTTGGATTGTATACTTCAGGAATATCCTCAGGATCTCTTGAAATAATCGAATTAAAAATAAATTTTATAGAAGTATCGGTTCCTTTTGTTTTGTAGAAAGAACTGATATTCTTAATTAAGGTTCTCTTATCTACTTCTCCCTTTAAATATTTCTCTGGGAAAGCACCTAAGTATTGGGTTTCAAAGTTTTTAACAAAAGCATACAAGAAAAGATTGCTGATGTTATAAACTAACGCACCAGCTTGGTGATCGTCTGCTTCTGTCGTAACAAAAGTAGTTTTATCGTAAAGATCTCCCAGTGTAGTGTTGCCACTGACACCTCTAGAAACATTCAAAAACTGAGTATCTGTTCTTTCTTTGTAAAAACAGATTTCGTCATCAATTTTGATGTAACCATTCTTCTCAGGGAATGAACTTGCATCAGCAACAGTGATAACAGTATCGTCAGAATCAATAGATGCTGTTATTTCTGTATATTGCTTTAATAGATTTTCCTCATAAAAATCAATATCACGATACTTCGTGATATTAGAAACAATATCTAATACATTACCTTGAGATTCTAAATGCTCGTAGTATTTTTCTACGAACTTAGAAAAATTTTCGTATTCTGTAGATATGAACCCTGGAAGTTGGTTCTCGATCAGGGTTGAAATTTTTCTATTCTTAGTTTGCATCTAGCTTACTCTTGGTATGCGGTAAACTTACTGTTTTGAACATCAACATCAAGATACATTTCTCTTGACGCCACGATATCATTATTAAGTGGTTTTACTCTAACTGAAATTCTATTATCAAAGAAACTTCCTTTAATAATAGTCAAATCGAATAATTGAATTTCGCCTTTTTCGTAATTGACTGTTCCAATAGAATCATTAAGAACAACCTTGTCACCAGTTAGAGAATCTAATCTATATAGGACAATTTTTCCATTGCTATCATCCTGAAAATACACGGTATAAGTAGGATATTCGCTCACAACAAACCCTGTAGATTGAACGACAGGATTCTCACTATCTCCATAAAATTGGTTCTTAAAGCACAATTCGTAGTAAAATACAGAATTAATTCCTGGATAGAAATCTTTTCTCATCATAACAGAGGTATCATTGGAGTTGATTGCACGATCTGCATCATCAATAACACCAACATACTTACTATAACGGAATTTTCCGTCAAATTTCTCAGTATCTGACTGTTTTGTATAACTTTCAATCGCAGAAATCACTTTTGAACGAATTTTTTCAGAACTTTCAGTCGTTTTTGACTTATCAAAGTAGATATTGCTTGTCAATTCGACGTAAATAATCGAAGGATCGATGATTTCTGGGGTCACAGAAGCGACCATATAGGGTTTCAGAGCGTCGATAATCTGTTTTTTAGTAAAAGATGACAGATACGCAGCATTTGATGGTTTGATGGCGATTTTTACTTTGCCATATTCAGGTGGATCTGCCTCTTCGCCACCATAAACAATGATATCTGCGACTGCTGGATAGATATTTCTTACGATTGCAGCATAATCCTGTGAGTTTACTGCTCTATTTTGAGTTCCAAAATACTTTGGAGCATTGAATTTGATCTTAGAGATGCTTTCAATGTCTTCGCCACCCGTAGCAACCGATACAGTGGTTACATTTTCGATGGTGATAGGATACGACGAATTGCCAGTAGAGTCCTCCAAGACCCCACTAAAGGTGAATGTCTTCGCTCCATTTGTGGTTTTGCCATTGGTGGAGAGGTAAGAAATTTCAATGTACTCACCATTTTCTAGTTTTCTTCCTAATACACCATCACCAAAGAAGAGTTCATACTTCTCATCTTCAATCTCCTCAAGGAAAAATACTTTTGATGTTGGGGAAACTGATAAAATATTGGTTGATAGTTCGTAGTTTTCGTATAGTGTCGAAGCACTCGATGGATAAACTTTTACACGAATCGTATTTGTGTCAACAGAAGGGTTTCTGATGATAAAACGCTGTGAACTTTGTGAAGTATTGACTGTGTAAAAGTCAGTTACGAAGGAACCTTCGTGAATAGGTACATCTCTAAATTCAGCAACAGAGTTGGTTACAATTGCCTTTACATCATCTACAACAACATATTGATATAGTTTATTATCAAAGGTTGTTACAAAACCCGTTCCTTTCTTTAAAATGATGTTTGAAGGAGCATTGCCGCTAAAAGCAACATCAAAATTAACAGATGCTGAAGGAGCTGTTTTTGATTTTGGACGATAACCTAGTTGCTTAGCAATAGCAACAACGTTATCACGTAGAGAGGCAGAATCAAGAAACAGCTCATTAACCACCATATTGGTGTTAAATGCTGTGTAATAGGTATTATAAGCGAGTACATCAAGCAAATTAGACCAAACCGATCCCTCAAAATCAAAATCAGTGAAATCTGTCTGAGCTCTTAGATACTCTTTTAACGCTGTTTTGATTTCAGTGAAATCTAAGTTTGAAATTTGTACGTAGGACATTTATCGGGTTCTCTCTAAGAAGAAATTGACGTTTAGTGGAATATCATCTCTTCCAATAACTTCAAATACTAACTCGACTTCAAAACCATTATCCTCATAATTTGGCGTAGCAATGATTGAAATGATTTGAATTCTTGGTTCGTATCTTTCTAAGGTTGTCTTGATCTCGCTTTGAAGCAATGATGCAGTACCATAATCTAATGGTTCAAACAATAAGTTAGATATAGAAGATCCTACATCAGGAGCAAAAAATCTTTCGCCTTTATTTGTTAACAATAAATTAACAATTGATTGCTTAATAGAAGCCTCATCCTTTACAGTGATTAGATCACCAGTAATAGGATGAGGCTTAAAAGTAACACTCAAATCTTTAAAAGTTTGAAAGTTTGCCACATTTGTTAGGGTTTAGTGTTATTTATGCCCCTTCATCAAACCTTTCAACGAAATCATCGAATCCTTCCTTGCCACCACAGGGTCTTGAGAGCCTATCTTCTGGAATGCTATACTTATTCTGTTTTCTTGCCTTTTGTAACCATTTTTCTGAGGATGTGTCAGTAATCAATGTCATCCCAGAACGTTTAAATTGATCTCCAATATCAACTTTTGAGTTTGCCATCTGTTTTCTCCTTGTAAGGTTGAACAGAACTTTTTAAGGGGTTGCTATCCCTTGAATATTTGATTGTAAAATTCCTCGGACCAATAGGAATAGTAATCTGTTTTATGTAAAAATTGTCTCGCTTGTCCTAAATGATTCTTATGTTGTACAAGTATTAAGTTGTAGAGAGCGTTATTTGTTTGTACACCATTGATGAAACTATCTTCATCTTTATGATCATCCAAGAAAACATGATCTGGATATAAACTATTTAATTGATCACATTTTTCACTTAATTCTTCCTGAGTCAAAGTATCTTCAACCACAAAAATAGCGACATCGACCCCAGTGATAGGGACGACATCGCTAATAGAAGAATGTGCTATTTTAATCTTTGCTGTAGCAGCATATGGACAAACAGGAAAATTTCCAAGTTTTTCTTGTGGTTTAGAAATTTTGATAATCCAGTTTCTTATGTGATTATCGGCCTTGTCCACGATACTTCTTCCTTGCCGCATTTCGACTGGTCGAAGCATATTTAGTGTGCTTGCCCATACCCTGACGAGTCAGTTTGGGTTTCGATTCAATTTTAGCGGCACCAGTAAATGAAGGACGTTTTGCCATAGTATTACCTCAACAACCCCTGTATTATACCCGATTCAACGCTTGCTGTCAATATACACGTTACGAGCGCCATACGCCGCCACAGTGCCCGCTGGACCCACTGGAGAAGTCAATTGACTTCCTATCACTGCCATGGGTTTCTTGTTGACGTAGACGCTTGTAGACCCCGTAGAGATGGTGTCCTGATGAAGGTCGGGTGGCGAAGGAAGCAGGTAGAAGTGTGGTAAGGTCTTGTCCCCAACCCTATGAACGTTCTTTTTGTTGATGAAGACGTTCCCAGACGCCCCTTCAGGGGGTGCAACGTAACCAACAGGTGGCCAAGGTCCATGTCCTGCTGTCGTGTCTTGTGGGACGTATAAGGCGGGTATCTGACTCATAGATCTAAAGCGAATGTAGGCATTTCTGCGTTCTCCCTTCTTCTATTTAAAGCAAACTCCAATCTACGATTCGCCGCCTTTTGATTCTGCTGCACAGTCATATGGGCAGTGAAGTTAAAGATTCCTTTGTTACTGGTAATCTCAATGTCGAAGAAGAACCTTAGTTTCTTGATTTCAGAGGGCTTATAGCTGATAACCTGCTTGACACGATTCAAATAAGGTTGTAAAATCTCCGCATCATAGCGATTCGCTGCGGAAATCGTTAGCGGATAAAAGTTGTTAATATTCACAGATGAACTCAGAGGTATAGAAATCTTCTTCAAGTCGAACGGAAGATTCACTGGAAAGTTCTCTAAGGGCGCATAAAACAATCCATTGCTCGTAAAACGTGCAACATAACTCTTATATTCCACAATCCACTCCCTATCATAGAAGTTTCTTTCCGTAAAATACCCAGAGATTATCGCAGGACTTTGAGAAACCCCAGGTGTGGTGAACACCAAAGGTTCAAAGAACAACCCAGGTGCCCAATAAGGACTCACGTTTATCTTAAGTGGTGCATTCAACGAACGAGTTGTATCTGCCCCTGGCAATGGTTCTTCAAGAATGCAATACTTAAGAGTGACTCTGGTACTTGTTATAATCTCTTCAGGAAGATTTGGGATTGCTGTGACAGATAAAGAGAATGGTTGATAGGTACTGATGTAGTTGTCCCCATTCCCATATTCTTCAAGATCTGCCGATGTGGGGGTGACTGTTGGTTTAAACTCATAAATCCCCGATGCGATGCTTGGGAAAGATCTCCCAGACATCGGCAACGGGGCACGTCCAACAGTTATATTATCTTCAAGGACAGACGCCATCTTCGATTTGCTTTAATCTTTTAGCAGTTTCGTCCAAAAAATCAACGACATTTACATAATCCTCCCTCTCGGGTGGTCTGTACATTAATTTGAACGGGATGGGAAGTGATTCCAGTTTTCTTTCAATACTTTCAATTCTCTTCTCTAAGGAGTTCAGTACCGTTGTCAGTTCCTTGGAATCCATCAGTTACCCTCTCTTTTCTTGCAATGTTGTCGTAAATTGTTTCCACATCAATCTCAGGTCTTTCACCAGCATAGTGTTGTGTTGCGATGTTTTCAATCATGTCTGCAAATTCATTGAAGTCATCGAACCTTTGCTCACGCATCATACCATCTTTGGTTTTGTAAGAAATTTTGTGTTCCATATCAACCTTTTTAACTAAAAATTATTGCGAAAATTTTTTTGATTTCCCTGAACAACATTACGAAAATTTCCCGAAGGGAGAAATCCTCGTTGTCATATTCATATTTATTTCGGGGGTTATCTGAGGTTCTCGCAGTCGGTTTTGGTTTCCTCACAGATCTTTGGGTGTTTTCGTAGGAGACGACGTACCGAGACCTTTGGAAATCATTATAGCGTCTGTTTGATTTGTTTCTTTGAGTTGTTTGATACCTTGTGGTACTTCTGCGTAGTTTTTGACCTTTTCTCATAATTTTTTCTGGCGGGATTTTTTATTTTTAAGGTTCCCTTTGCGACATTTTGAGGTCGTTGGGATACTTTTGTAGGTTAGGGTAGTTTGCGTTTTTTGGGATCGCTCGGCGTTTATTATAATAAACGAACGATTACGATTAACTGTCTATTCTTTATACCCACACATACGATTACACTGTTATTATAATACACTGCAATCGTAAATGCAAGATATAACTATATTCTGCAAATAAAAAAAGAGAGTGATAATTATCACTCTCTAATAAATCTTAATTTCTATTATTAATAGAAACTCAGAAATTTTGAAGAATACTCAGATCGCCAGATTTACGTGCCTTCGCTATGATCGACCCCATGCTATGTTCGTCGGGGTTGTAGTTAGTGAGGACGGCACGAATGTGGGCAATAAATCTATCTGAGGCGTCGAAGATGTACTGCTGCTGAGTGTTGCTCTGGAAGGCGATTGTGACGTGGTTGCCTAACACCGAGATCGCATGAATTGCCGAAGATTCGTCTACACTGAATTCCCGAAAAAGCATGGAATTCGTGATATCGAAGGAGACAGACATTTTCGGAGTTTGAGTAAAGAACGGGAGGGGGGGAGTTGGGTATATTTACTCCCCCTACAGTTTGTCACACAGGGGTGTTCTTATCTTGCGCCCAAAACTTCAGTCGAAGGGTGGATGCTTTGTTGAACACTCGGTCGGTGATTTTCCCCTCTACGTTGAGGTGACGGTTGCAGGATTTGGCACACTGCTTGAGAGCGTCCCGACCCATCTTGCGGGTCTCTTTGTGATCACCAGTGACGGCAAGATCGAAGAGAATCTGAGCACGACGGGCGCCAATCTTGCGGGGGTTCTTGATAAGAATGGAGGCAAGATCGGTGGGGTTGTTGAACAGAACTGCGAGGCGGGTGCTGTTGAACATCGGTCGAGAGTTGCAGGGGGTGGGTAACTCGTTTCCCCCTGATGCAATCAATATAGGGCATCAGGGGGTGCTGTGCTCATTTACTGTGCCAGAAAAACAAGTGGCACATGGTATCACGAATCCGAGCGAATCTGTGATAGGAGAGAATCGAGATCCTCGGAGATTTCGTCGGTTTCGATCTCATCGAGATCGTCACAGATTCCGAGGATTTCATTCAGCAACTCGTCGATCTGTTGCTCGTCGGTGTAAGCGAAGGCGGTCATGGTTGTTGACAAGAATCGGGGAGGATTTCGTTGATTTGTTCACACTGTTCCAGGATTCGCTCCTGGTAAGTGTTCACTGTTGCCTTGGCGGTTTGTATCACGTTTGTGCCGATGATGGCGACAATAGCAACACAAACCGTGTAGGGGATGATTCTCAACATCAGTGGCGATCGGAGATATTCCAACCCCAGGAAACATTCTCCAGGGGTCGATCACTTGCAGGAGCGAGACCATTGTGAATATCAACGGCGGCAGTTCGCTGCTGCCAGGTATAAGAATCCCAGTTGCCGTTGATGTAAATGTCTTGCCAGATGTGCTCTGCTTCGTTGTAGGTCATGGGTTGAATCCCTTTCGACTCTTTAAGAATACACGATTTTGGGGTCTGTGCTCATTTAGTGTGACAGTTCTACAAGTGGCACAGTGTGTATTGACAGGGGGCAGGATTTGCCCCCATTGTTTACACTCAAGCAACCGCAGTTTGCTTTACTTTCAGTTTCTGAATCTTGCGGTTGTTTCGTGCTGCTTTGCCCCACTCACTTCCTGCAGGTTGTGTACCATGAACGAGCAGGGCGAAAGGTCCATCCTCGAAGCAGGATTGATCCTTTGAATCTACCTTAAGACCTGCAGCGTTTGCATCTGCTTCGGTCATGAACACTTTGCTATACCTCGGGAACACACCTTCGTCGATGAGGTGATCGAACTTGCCACCATAGGAGGCAGTGAGATAGAAATTGGTAGGCAGAGTGAGACCAACAAACAGGGGCAGATTCTTGCTGTAGCAGTAGAACTTGAGATCAGGATTGTGCAGTGCAACCATCATCCACGCTTGCAGATAGGCAGCATTGAAGAAATCACCCGACTCGTGAATACGAACGAATTTGGTATTCTTTTTGCGTGCTTTCTGGAGCGATTCGTTGATAAGATTTGCACAAGATCCGTCTCGCAGAGAGGCAATAATTTGCTGCAGATTCTCTGCACGATTCTGATACACACCATCATACTGTACTTCTGAAGAAGCAGCGAAGCAGCGGAACTGCGTGTGCTCACCATCACGAATTGAACGCTTGCCATTCTCATCAGTAACTGCGAAGGAGAGACAGTATAGAGCACCTGGGCAGGTTTTACCTGCAGGCAGGTTGAAGATTACGGTTTGCTTGTTGAGTTTAGCGTTGCCGTGGGAGAAGTGAAGCATGGGTGGGATGTGTCTCAACAGAAAGAACAATAACCGATTTTGGGGTCTGTGCTCATTTACTGTGCCACTAAAAGAAGTGGCACAAGGTATCAGAAATCGACCGCCCAGTGTGCATCATTCTGGATGTCAACCCAGAAAAAGTTCTTGCCATTGGTAGAACGAAGAAAGACACGATTGCCTTTGATTTGTTCTACAATACACTCAGGATTGTGACCCATAAGGTTAGCAAACCTGTTCTTCGCTTTGTTAGATTTTGGGGTGACAAATGCGAGGTCAAGCATCATCTTCATTCTCTTGCAGATTGGTAACGTGTTCAAGCATTTGATCTGCCAGATCTTTCATTCCGAGTTCATAATACAAATAAGACCAGCAATCACTTACACCTTGATCGTAAGTAAGTTGAAAGATTGGTTTCTTAGGTTGAATCATCGAATCCGTTGTGGATGAGAGTATTATAGGGGGCAGGGTGTGCCCCCTGTGGTGTTCACTGTGCCACTTCAGAAAGTGTCACATCACACACCCGATAGTAGGCACGTTCTGTGGTAGCACTAATAAACAGCAGCAGTTTTTGAGTATAACGAAGGAGCGTTTCACGACCTCCATTGTTATACCAATCGCTGACACGGTTAGCAACCCAAACCGTCACGCCCACGATGAATCCAACGATCGTGGCGAGGGTATAAAGAATCTGTTGGATGGTTTCGTTGTTCTGAACCATGTCCATCAGTTCGTTATACTTTTGAGCGATGGGGTTGTTGATGATTGCAGGGACAAACATTGTTGGAGAGAATTGTGTTTGCTGGTTGATTCCTCAACCATGCACACAGTATGGCATCCCAAGCACCCTCTGCAACCCCCTGTGTGCCACTTCGATAACTGTCACACGGGCACTTGACAAAGTATAAAAAAACCCTCCAGAATACACTGGAGGGTATAAACAATTACTCTTGTGTGGTATAATCTATGTCTACTGAGATAGTATAGTCATCATACTCTACTTCTTTATTCTTTATATCTTGTTCTTTCATTTCTTCTATAATATATTCTTGAAATGTTATTGTATTAGACATAAAGATTACCTATTAAAGTTTAATTGTTAAAAAAACTGAAAAATCTTAACTTATTAGATTTATCATTTTTTGAGATTTTCAATCTTCCAGCATTTCAGGATAATACTGTTCTACCTCTTCCTTCAATTCATTGAAACTGTACTTATCGTAACCCTCCATCATGTAATCATAACACAAACACATCATTGTCTTCATGTCCATGTCATCCAGCAGTTGCTGAACAAATTGTTCTTGGAGTTCTTGGCGATCCATGGTAGTTTGTTTGGTGGTGGGTTCAGACATCATAGCACAGGTAGGATGCTTTCTCATCCTCGTACATGTCGATCTCAGCATCACTCAACCAAGGCATAGTGAGCATCATGTTGAAGAAGTCAACTTGCCATCCATTCAGCATCATGATGTCATCGTGACGGGCAATGATGTTGCTGTTGAAGTAATCCATTTGGATTTCTCAGGTACAGATCAAGAATAACATGGGTGGGGGGTCATGTCAACCCCCCTGTGCCAGTTCAGATGGCGGACTTGAAACCACGGGACCACAGGGCGAGTCGCATGGTGCTAGCCTTCTCCACCTGCTGCTGGGAGCGACCAGCACCGATGGCAGCGGTCTGCAGTTGCTTACGGGTCTCACGACCAGCGTTGTTCACCATCACGTTACGAGCGGACTGGAGGAGTTGCTGGGAGGTCATCTTAGAATCCTTTGGTAGTGGTTTGCTCGGGGTGCTCTCTTGCCCCCGATGAACATAGTATGGCACCCCTGAGAGGCGCCTGGAAGCGTCTCTGTGCCACTTCTGAAACTGTCACAGTGTCACACTGCCATGGGCACCAAATGCTGCTAGAAATGTCTCACAGGTGTGAGTAATAAAAAAGGGGGGCAATTGCCCCCCTGAGTATTACTTATTCCCAATCACCATAGTCATCGTAATCCTTGAATTTAGATTGACGTTTATTCCTTGTTGAATAACGTTTTTGATTCTGGACTTCATAACCGTAGTCCTCATAATCATCTTCAAGGTTCAGTTCTTTGAAAGAATCTGTGTACTTACGAGTGCTTTTTGCCATTTGTTAACGTAAATTACTCCTACTGTAGGGGGATTTGTGTTATTTAGAGATCAGACGGCAACAATACGAAGCGTCTGGTCTTCACGAATAGCACGGTTGACATAGCGACCAACGGATTGGTTTGCTTCGATGGTGCTCACCAGACCTTCCACAAAGGTGTCGCTGGCGATAGTATAATTATAGGTCTTGCCGCTACCCTTAAAGGTAATGCTGGCGTCGCTGCCATTAATAGCGATGTCGCTGATGGCGGTGCTGTCAAGATTGGTAAAATTCATTTTTTCAGAAAATCGTAAAAGTTAAATTTCAAGGTTTTTGAAAAATCGAAAAATCTGAAAATCTCAGAAATCTCAATTTTTGACTTTTTGAGATTTTTGGGAAATCCCTCCTTCAACCTTGATGCACATATTATAGGGCATCTGGGAGGGTCTGTCAAGGGGGTTGTGCCAGTCCCTGAACTGTCCTGAGAGGACTTGACAGGTGCTTGTCAAGGGTCTTTGTGCCACTTTGAGAACTGGCACATTTCGGGTTGACTTTCGGTAGGTGGCGGCCTTAGACAACAACACCCCCGCACATTCCCAAAGATTACCAGACATTTCCATACATTATCACACATTATTGTGAGCGTTTCAAAACACACACATATATTTTTTTAAACATTTTTTAACATACAGTTTTCCACAGGTTTTTCCACATCCCTGTGGAAAACTTCAAAGGAGTCGTGAAGAACATCCCAGTCATACCAAGGATTCTCTACATGCGGAAAAGTACCGCTTTAATCGTATTTTCTCTCGGTGTTACCCATTCTAGATTATCCACACAATTATTCTTTGGATCATGATCTATATGATTAATAATAGCAGTTTCTCTTATCCATTGTTTAACTGGTTCGGGTAGATCATTCCAATAAGGTTTAATTCTATCTGGTGGATACACATCAATAGGTTTAAAAGCATTCATCACTAATTGATGTACATAATACTTCCTTTGATAGGCATTCTTCTGATTGGTAGAATAATCATAGTCCTTATCCAGAAGATCATTTGGAATAGTAATACTTACAAACAAATGTGGTTTGGTTTTGTTTCTTACATTTAAATTTAATTTTCTTTTCTCTTCAGAAATGTATGATCCAGCAATTCTTCCATTCTCATATCTTCTTTGGCGAGAAGTCCAAACATTACCATCAGACGTAACAAAGTATCCTGGTATTTCTTTTCCTTGTATAATGACAGGTGAATAGTTCATAACACTCTATGGGGTGATTCAATCTCTAATACTACATTAAGAGTCATTCTCCAATGATCTTTATTTTCTGGTGGTAATGCTTGATGTGTGTATACTGATGGAAAAATTAAAAATTTTCCTTGTTCGTAAGGGCAAAGGTGGAATGGTTGTTGATCTCTCAAATTATTATAGATCATTGTGCCGCCAGAAGCATTTGCTGTAATGTAATACAGAAAACTCCATTGATTTGGGGAGTTTGAATCTGAATGAATGCTTGGCGTATTCACCTGTGTTTGTCCATTGAGAACCACTCGTTGAATACCTCTGAAGATAGCATCAGGATGAACGAGAGTTGTTCCTCTTCTGATGGTATAATCTACAATGTAATCAACACCTGATGGTAGATTGGTTGCATTGAATTCTTCTTTGAATCCATCCCAGTAGAATACTCGTCCGAAGAAGAAATTTGATTGCTGTTCTGTGAGTGCTGTGTGTCCATAGGACAATGGATAATTAATGAGAGAATGTTCAACAAAGTCAATCGTGAACCGATCTAAGAGATTGGAATACTCAAAGATCAGTTCACGTTTTGGTTGAATGATTTCAGGTAGATTTTGATTCATAATCTTCCTTCAATTCATTCTCATTATAATAGAGAAACACCTCGTCTGGGTATTCACCAATCCATTCTAGAAACTCATCACCAATACAGATTGCATCATCTGTGCGACCTTCTTGTAGAAGTTCTTGAAAGCGATCCTGTGCATAGGTGAGAATCTGATCGGATTGACGGGAGACAGATTCGTATTCTATCTCCTGTTGACGTTGTAGTTCGTGTTCGTTCATAGTGCCTCCACCGTGATGGTATTATTCAAATGGTCGTATTGAATAAACTTTGCAGTTGGCGGCAGGCATTCGGTGATTGCTCTTGCAAAATCATTGGCGAAGCGTGAGTGGTAACGCCAAAACAGTTGAGTTTCACGATGGGATAGATTCTCTTTTGGTAGAGGTCGATATTCAGTTTGGGAGAGAGGAACAACTTGCATGAGTTCCTTTAGATGATCTACGACTACGTTCATTTGATGTACATGGATTGAGTGGCGTTTGTTTGTAGGAAATCAACTGCTTCCTTGTAGAGTTGATATTGGTCAGGAAGAAGGTCCATCCAATCAATCAGATCAAACGAATCCCAGTCAACCTCTCCGTTTTCAAGTACATCACAAACGACAGCAGCACCCATTTCATCAAGCATGATTGCTTTGCCGTTGATCACAAAGTACATTTCGTCGTGTTCCATGTTCCTCCGTTGAGTGTATGTAAAGAGTGTAGCAGGTCAGGTGCTGCTTGTCAACACCTTAGGAAGACCCACAAGAATCAGAAAAGAGAGAAGTGCCACCACATCCCAACACTTATTCCGTATCATGTACGGAAGTGCAAGAGCGTTTGCTACCATATAGACCTTGGCACCTGTTACAGTGTCATGGTACATGGTAATGTAATAGGCAGTGATGACAAGAATGGATGAAATTACTCTTGCTTGTACATCAGGTTTCATACTCTTTGATGGTAATGTTATCTGATCGTGGGAACATTTCCTGTTTGTGCATCGCAAAATCCACAAACCTTTCTACTCGTTCAAGAGAAGTATCCCATGATTGTACCATCATTTCAGAAGAATACCTGAGTATCATGAACAGATCATCACGACAGTTCACCCAGAAACCAAATCGTTTTACCTGAGCATGATACCAAAATACATCTGAATTGCCCACTAATGATGGTTTACGAATGATTCTCATTTTCATGGTTGTGATGACGTAGAAGGGACGACAGGGGGTGTAGGTGGTGTAGGAGGCAGGGATGCTGCTGGAGGCGCCTTCACGACGCTTGCAGGTGCCTCTGGGAGCGTTACAGGTGCTGGAGGGTTGACCGTTCGTGCCTGCTGCTGTAACGTGGAGATTTGTTTTTGTAGATCAGTGATGTGTTGTTCGTATTTGGTTGTTACATCAGTATTTGATTGTACACTATCTTGAGAAAGTTTCCACCCTGCAGCACCAGCACCAAAGATGCTCGCAAGAGCAGCAACAACAGAAATCGTGGATTGAAATTTGCTCATCAAGATCACCAGAGTTGTTCGCCAATAATTGCTTTCAGTGTACTAACCTGTGAAGATACTACGCTCTGGTAATACCCACACGAATAAGCATATCCTTCCTCACCACCCATGTTCTTTTGTGCATCTTCAGTCACTTGAATTGCTTTCTGCATTTGAGACATCATGCTCTCAAGAAGATGTTTGGGAACTGAAACGGTTTCCATAGTCATTTGGTTGATGATGAATTAATTGTACGGGATCAGAAGTCCTCTAGAAGATCCCAGGGGACAGTTTCCTGACTGGTCTCAATGTATTCTTCTTCTGCTTCACGAAGAATACGATCACGAATCATCGGATCATCGTAGTTGTCAGTGTAGTCAAAATCAGAAAAATAGGTCATTGTTCGTGTTGATTGTTTCCGTTAACAAGAGTGAGTTCATTATATTGGCAGGGATATACGATAAGACATACATCCCTGACACGTTCATTTGGGAATTCTCGTACACATACGGTCATGTATGTTTCACAAGCGAATCGTACATGACCATACATTCCTCTATAGTATACTTCGGTTCCTTCGGGCAGCATAGTCAAACTCATTTACTGGTTCCTCGTAGACACTGACGCTGGTGGCGTCAGGATACAATGTTTGTGCAATATACTGCGCCTGATACCAACTTGATGCTACCAAATACAGATCTGCAATGATTGAATCTGGTACATCTTCTGGTGCATCTTGCATAGGCAGTTCTACCTCAGCAAGATAGACATAACCATTCTTCAAACTGTTTTCAAAATCAACAATCATATCAGACATCATATTCTTTGTTTAATTCACAGGACATCTCAAAGTTTAGTTCTTCAATTGTTGCTTTCAACTCCCCGATTTCTTTTTGGAGTTGAATAATTTCACCTTGCTGTGTTTTAATCAGTTCAGCATACTCCTTCATAAGAGCGTTTGCTTGGTCGAGATTGGCGGTCATATCGGTTGTGTGTTGTACTGATACATTCTATGTAGGATAGTCCGATGTGTCAACCTCGTATGTCTTGACATCAGGACCAAATCTTGGAAATGTTGTCTTACAGTCAGGGCACTGATAGTATTCTGTACGATCAGTTTCTATATTGTAGCAGGCATTGATGCGTGAATAGAAATAAGGCCAAGAGTAATACTCACGACGTTCCGCAGGTATTGCGGAAGACACCCAATTAGTTCCGCATTCTGGACAATTTGTTAGATCACGAACAGAAACATTCTTCTTCACATGAACTCCTCCATATAATAATCTACCGTAACTTCGTATTTTGCTGCTTCTTCCTCAATTGCTGCCATCAGCAGTTCATCAATCATGATCTCTTCTTTTTGATTGTCAGTCATTTTTGAGTAGAGCAGTTGGGATTTGTGATAGAGCAGGAGTCGTATGCTTTGAAAAGTTCCGCATCACGGTGGATGAGAAAGGCATTGAAACCAATAATGGTTGCCAATGCCAGTATAACATACCGAAGGTTCATGTCAGAATGATGGAACTACGTCGTACTGTACTTTAGCATCAGCAGTATCCATTTGCTCCCACACACTATACAGTTTGTTGTACAGTGCTGGAGCACTACCATACTCTTTTGCAATGCGGTTCTCATCTGCTGCACTCAAGAGTTGGAGGGCAGAGAGAAGAATGCCAATCTCTTGGACATTCAATCGAACAAAATCTTCGGTCATGTCAAGCATCGTATCCAGCATGACGAAGCATAGCACGGCGGCACTCGTATGCAACAAACTCATTGGGATACACGCCGAGACAGTGGCGGGTCTCACGATCAATGATTTCCCACTTGCTTGTGCCAATCCGAGCACGAACGATAAAAGGATTGTCAATACCCAGAGGATAGGGTTTCTTCGTAATGGTGGTGCTCATGGGGTTCCTCCCTTGATTACCCCCGTAGTATGGCATGAAAAAGGGGGAGTGTCAACCCCCTATGTCGGTTTGTGAACTGTTCCTCAGGACAGGTATAAATGTGGAATTGTGGCAAACTCAGCAAGCAATGTTTGTCCATTGTGCTGAAATTCTTTACTGATTGCTGATTTGATCTTGGTGTCAATTGCACCTTCAAAGATTAAATATCCCTTCTTCGTAATCAATCCGAAGATAGAAAGGAACATTCTCTTTTTGAGATATTGATTTAGATTAGCACCACCACGCAGCAAGAACCAGGAACACTGAGCATGAACATAGTGTGCTTTCAGACGCTCAAGTTTCTGTGCTGACGTTGCTGCTGTTGCTGCTTTTCCTTTACCAACTAAGAATTGGTGGAATACAGTATCAGTGACACCTTTCATAGCACTCTTGCATGACATTACAAGATGTGCAATGAAACGATAATATGAGTATGGTAGATCATATAACATTTTGTCTTTGCTTCTTTCTGCTTGCTTTGGTAATTTACCTGCAGCAGCATCGTATGCTTCAAAGAATTTCAATAGATCTTGTTGTCTCTTTGATCCATACAGAATATGTTTCGCCTTAACTTCAGCGAGTGCTTTTGTGTATAATGATTTGAGTGCTGGATTGTTATTAAAGTTTGGTGTTTTGTTTGTGCTACCAGTCAGTGCATAATTGAATGAATTCACCCTCATCTTAGCAACTTCATTGATTACAGTAGAATACATGAAATAGTTGCTAAAGAATTGTTCAAATGTTTCTACACCAGCACCACCAACCCACTGACCACCAGTTTTACCTGATGTGAACTGTCCATTAAATCCTGCACCATATCCTTGAGCAAACAAATCAAATCCATATGCCATATTGCTTACAGGATTATCATTCTGCCTGCCTCTATAATCATTTCCATATACTTTATCATAGTTGAATGTGACAGGAAACTCCCAATTCAATCTATTAGATGTAATTCTAAATTTGTTGAAGTGTATCGTTATCAGATCATCAATTAATTCTTTAACATTATTCTTCTTGTTCATTGCAAGTGCAAGGAACTTTGTATATGGATCAATAATATCATCGTTGACAGATGGTTCTGCATATCTACCAGTTGTTCTGCCCACAATTGATACATGGCGAGTACCACCAACGGTAGATGGTAGTTTCAATGAAATAGGTATTAATTCTCTACTGTTAAAGTATTTGTTTGATAATGTTCTGATTGTATTATTACCAGATGCCATGTTAGCTAATATCATCTCTTTTGTCTGATGATTACCAACAATCTCTGCTTCTATTTGTGATTTTTTTGTTATATTTACAGCGAAGATGTCTGCACTGGATAGAATATCTGGTTTGAATGATAACCCAAGAGCACTAATAACTTTCTGTAATACATCGTCTTTAACAGCAACCACAAAAGGATCATTCTGATCCAAGAATTGATAGTTACTCCATGGTTTTCTTAACACATTACCAGCACCTCTTGTGTATACCGTTTTCGCAACACTATACACAATTCTTGCTACTTTATCGTTATCTCCTTTCTTTCCACCTTTGATATATGTTTTCCTTGTCAAACCATCAAAATCAAATCCATCACTCAAATGAGTTTTGTATTTGGTCTTTTCTTGTTCTGTGACATTTACATCAGGATCAAATAGATCCAAGAACTTCTCTTCGTGGTTTGCACTTTTTTCATTTGGATATACAGCAAAGTGAGCAAATGCCAAAGCTTGAACTAACTCTTTTGCTTCTGCTTTTGCCATGAAAATAAGGGTAAACCAAAATTATTTATGACTACCCATTCAAAAATCCGATCTCCAGATCCTCGTCGTAGATGTAATACTCAGGAAATTCCATCTCAAAAAACGATTCAAAACAAGGAACAACATCTTCATCAAATCCATCATACATGGACTCAAGACAATCATGTGCCCACTCTTTTACATCACCGATATGACCACAGTATCGTTGATCAAACAAATCAAGTTCACCAGGAAAGTAAGATTCGTAACATTGTACGACATCTTCCCCGTGCTTTTCGACAAGTTGTGCTCGCAGGTCAGTCATGGTTTCTTACGTTTCGGTTTTACTTTAGCAGGAGTTTTCTTGGTTGCTTTTGGTGGTGTGATACTTTTCTTAGTGGCACGTTTGGTTGTCTTGGGTTTGTTTTGTTCTCTATGTTTCTTCAACGCTTCGATTGCCTCAGCATCTGTGGCATGATCGCTGAGTTGAAATCCATTGTGTATTAAAACAAAACGGTTCCCCCAAGGAACCGTGGCATATCCATCTTTGGTTATCATTTTATTTTATTATTGATAGCAATCTGAAAATATTCTATATTGTCTCCGATTAACCCAGTACCAGTGTTGCAACGTTTACACAAATAACCACGAAACTGTTTTGTCTTGTGGTCATGATCACATTGCCAAGGACCATTAGTTCCATCAACACCTTCTGGAATATCTTCAACTTTTTCATAACATATTTTACCACATTGCGGGCATGGTGACAAGTATGGTGGTGGAGGATTTTCCTTTTTCATTTTGAAAACGATAGCGTTTTCCTTGCTCAGACAATCCCGACAATTTGTATTCACTCGCAATCTCATACCATTTTTCTTGAATCTAGTACGATAATGCTGGAAATATGATTCAGGAAGTTTTCTTTTGCATACAGAGCAAGTGCAATTTACTTTTTCAATGAAGTGTTCATCTGAACATTGATTGCACACACTGATGAGAGGAAACCCACCAATAGGAGATATAAAAAAGTGGTCAGAACTTTTCGTCTGACCACACATCGAACAATTAAACATCACTTGCCGTCGAAACCACCAGGCAGAATGTCCATCTTAGCACCGTTCACGATAATCATCTTTTGGATGCTACCATTCTTCATTGCTTCACGGAGAATCTCATTACGCTGATACTCAAGATAGGACGGAGTGATAGTCGAAGCAAGAGATTTGTTCTCGTTCGATTTCAGTTCAGCAGTACGGTTCTTCACAATCTGTTCCTTTTCGGCAGATTGAGCAGTCACCACACGGTTCACAGCAGCAACCAGATCCTCAGGGAGATCTGCTTTCACAACCACAACAGATTCAATGTCAATTTTACCACCCAGATTGTTCTTATCCAGAGCAAGAATCAGATTCTGTTTGATGGTATCCTGAATCTTATCCAAACTGCTGTTCACATCCAGAGCAGGATATTCGTCAACCGATTGGTTCACAGCAGACGTAATCAGACGCTTGATGAAACTTGCCATCAGTTCAATCTGACCATTCTCACTGACACCGTGGTTGCTCATGTCATAAGCAGTATAGAAATCATACAGCGAAGTGGGAGACAAACTATAAGTAACCACAACATCCATATCTTTCATAATGGTGTTGTCTTTGGTCTTAGGAGTCAGATTATCTGATTGAACAGTAATCTTACGGGTGTTGAAGACCTTAATACTACCGAAACCATCGTATTTAATACCAGGAGTCAGCACTTCATTCTTCACCTGACCATCAAATCCCACATAGAGACCATTCTCACCAGTGTTGATAGTGGTGAATTGACCAGCAGTGAGAATCAGGGCAACAAAAACCCCACCAACACCAAGAACAATTTTGCCAGTAGACATAGTTAATTAATAAGTAAAGAACAATCAGTCAGAAGTAAGACCAGCATATATCAATGCTGCTCCTACAATTAGAATAAGAATGAGAGGCAGCATCTTGATAAAGAACAAGACAGGAAGACCTCTCGAAAGTAGAACGAGCAGAATCAAAAATACACCTGCTCCAGTACCAAGAATTCGTGCAATCATTTTACATCAGGGAATAATCCAATCATGAACATCATAAGGTTCTTTGACGGTCTCATACCCATCATATTCTTCAATACGATAAGGACCATCCACTTCTTCAATACGAAGTTTAGAACAAGAACCGTTTGCTTTCTCTCCAAGTTCTTCTACAACTTGAACAAGAATGGGATTGTGACGAGGAATGTCATAATCACCCCAGTATTTGTGAATGTCGAACATACTTTTGGAGTTTGGATTATATTCGGGATTGGGTTTCAATCCTTCATAACCCAGTTCAACCATTCGGTCCATTGCCTCGTTGGATAGAGAAAACCCACCGTAGCAGGCATTATATACTACTTTAGTCATAATCAAAGTTTGAAAGGTGAAACAATAATGCGGGGTTCAACATAAACAGGACGGGTTTTGCCACTACCATCAGGATCAGAACACAACACCCAAGTTCCTTCAGCACTGGAAGGAGAGAACAGACCATTCGGATCTGCCTGCGGGAGAGTTGTCCCACTCATTTCATATTTTTCTGGATTGGTGTATTGAGTAGCAGCAGGAAGACCATACCCAATAGAGTTGCACAGAAACACAGGACGACCAGTAGTTTCGGGAACAGTATAAGTATAAGTCACCAGACCATCCTGGTCACGCATTTCAATAATCTGCTTCAGCAACTTACGTTCACGGAAGTTCTTGATGGCGGGCATACCAGTTTGAGAAGTTCCTTCCCTCAGGATACGTTCTTGTTGAGAACGTTGAGCATCATCCGAGTTTTCTTCAATACAACCAGTCAGGGTAAGACCAAGAGTGGCAAGAACGGCAACAGAAACGATGGTTTTCATTGAGGAAGATTAGAGATAAAGGATTGGAGGTCAGAAGGCATAGCATCGGCAGGAACTTCTACAGCACGATGCCGAATAATATCTGCAAGTGCTTTCTTATGTTCAGGTGATGCTTTGATGTATTCAAACTGCATATTTTGCAGTTCTTGAACAGCACCAGTTCGGAAGGACTTTG
>JACCDG010672663.1_pt1 | contig 109436 bp, 97 predicted proteins | sample 7442471 | NCBI WGS metagenome assembly JACCDG01 (sample SAMN15323444, study PRJNA562643) | freshwater metagenome | isolation source: river surface water | place: USA:Blue River Watershed | collected 2017-08-17
CTATCGACCATATCAAACTTTGGATCCATTATAATAGGCCCAACTTTTTCAAAAATCTCAAAATATCCCGTAACATCATTTTTTTCGACTATGTTTTCAAGATTAATAACTACCTTTATATCAATTTTTTTAGGAAAATAAAGAACAAACAAGACGTTATCATTGATGTTATCAAAAGAAGTATACTCATTAAATGCTTGCGGAAAATCAGATGTATTAACAGTATCCCCAGAATCAGCATCAACCCGAAACAATGGAAAATAGGCAAAGCATTTTGGCTTTGTGAGAACAAAACTTTCTCCAAAGCTAAGGTGATTGATACTTAAAAGACAAAGTAGAAAAAAAAGAAGGTGTTTCATCATAGTTTCATTTTCAAATACCCCTCAATCCACTTGCAGTTTTTTTCTATGTTTTTGGTTTCCAAGATTTCCTCAAACTGCTTATCATTATCCATAATATTCATAATTTTCTCATTATTAACCCACACAACCGGTGTGCAAGAAATAGAATGCTCTTGTTTGAGTTTTTTTAATACACTTGAAATTTCCTCTGCCATTTGTGGGCTGGTTTTATCAATATGGTATTTCTCAAAAAGCCAGTCTGTATGTTTATACGAGTTTAAGATAAATCCCATAGGAGCCTTATTTTTTTCTTTAAACCCCGAGGCATACACTACATATAAAATTGCAAAATCAAACAAAACAGTGTCGCTTTCATTACTTTTCATTGATAATTGTTCGGCCTTATTTTCTTCATGTTTGATTTGTATAGAAATAGCATGACTCTTTGAATTAAGACTCCTATATTTTTCTAACTCAAAAGGAATGTTTTTTTTCAGATAGTCAAAAGAATTTTCAGCATGAGAATTAACATTAAAACAAAAAATCAAGGCGAAAAGTGTTGCTAAAAGTTTCATAAAGCACCCTCGCTTTTTTTCAACTCTGCTTCGATATCTTTCGTAACATTGCTTAAAGATTCGGGTGTTATCTCGTCCATGACATAATGGTAATCACCTACTATTTCATAGCCCTCATCAAAATTGGTTAGTATTCCTCGGATGTTGTAGGTATCTTTTAAATAGCTCATAACAGCGGATACCTTTTGTGGGTAACTCATAGTTGGTTTCCAAAATGGGTACTGATCCAGTATAAAATCTGTTTTTTTATAGTGCTTTAATATAAACGAACCCAGCTCAGATTTTGCATTATGATCTCGAAAACCGGCGTAAACGATATATAACAGGGTAAAATCGGATAAGGCGTCCAAGCTGTTTTTTTCATTTGAAACAAAGCCTACTTCTCTACCGACAATAACCTTAGCAAATGAAAAACTATTTTGGACATTTCCGCTGGGAAATAGAGTTGTTTCAGTGAATGTAATGGGTAAGTCAGCTAATAGGTCTAACGATTTTGAGTGGGAGAATAAAGGGCTGGAGAAAAGTAATATAGAAATGAAGACTATAAATTTCATACAAAATTCTTGATATTTTTTTATATTATAACAGAATATCATCAAAAGAAGATTTATTTCACACTAAAAACAACCAAAGGACTTATGATTTACACCCAAAGATACTATAATACCTAATTATGCTAACCCACTTAAGCATCAAAAACTTCACCATCATCGATGAATGCGAGCTCGATTTCAAAGCCGGATTCACCATCTTTTCTGGAGAAACCGGCGCTGGAAAATCCATCATTATTGATGCCCTTTCCTTATTATCTGGAAAACCAAGCTCAGAACATCTCATCAAAAACAATCAGGATTTTGCGTGGGTTGAGGCTATCTTCCACCTACCGACTGTACCAGAGGCCTTAAAAGATTATGTGGAATCTGATGGGCAGCTGATTGTTCAGCGGAAAATCAATCGGAACAAAGAAAACAATGCCAAAATCAACGGACAAACGGTTCCGTTAAAATTTTTAAAACAGCATTTATCAGATTGTTTTACAGTTGTGGGGCAAAACGAGCATATTACGTTACTTAATTCAGGCACGCAGCTGGCATGGTTGGATAAATATCAGGAAGAAAATATAACTTTAAAAACGGAATTTGAAGAGGCTTTTCGGCAATATTCTCAGTTAAAAGAGTTAGAGCATACGCTTTCGAATCAGGATACGCTTTTGTATCAGAAAATTGATTTTTTGAAGTTTCAGCTGGCTGATATTGCGTCACAAAAATTTAAATATAATGAAGAAGAGGATTTAGCGGCTGTTAAAAAACGGGTTCAGAATCATCATAAAACAACGCAATCGCTTCATCAGCTTCAGGAGTCTTTGGATAAAACGCTGGATGGTTTAGCCTCGGCTTTAAAGGCCTGTTCGACTTTGGCGGCTTTGGATCCGGTTTGGGAGCCAATTTCTCAACGATTGAACAGCTGCAGTGAATCGATTAAGGATGAGGCTGAGCAGGCCGCACATGAGCAGATGAAGCATAATCAGGAATCAGACTTGTCTATTGATGATATCGAGACCCGTCTGGATACGATTTTCAAGTACAAAACCAAATATCATCAGCCGGATTTGAATCATGTATTAAAGCTGTATGAAACGCTTTCATCTGAGTTGGAGAATTTGGAAAGTCAGGTCAAACAAAAAAACTCTATTGCGGATGATCTTCAAGAAGCTGAAAAAAACTGTGTGGCTTTAGCAAAAAAATGGCATGATCACAGACAAAAAAAGGCGGAGATTCTTGAGAAGAAAATAACGGATTTGTTAAAAACGCTTCATTTTTTTAATCCGGTTTTTAAGATTTCTCTGCAATTTACACCTGAAAAGTTGAGCTTATCCGGAGCAGATTCCATCAGCTTTGATATCAGTTTGAATCCGGGAGAGCCGCTTTCGCCGTTGTCGAAGGTAGCCTCGGGCGGAGAGCTGTCGCGAATCATGTTGGCATTGCGATCCATTTTTGCGTTTCAAAACATGGCCGAGACGCTTATTTTTGACGAGATAGATACCGGCATCGGCGGATTGACGGCTAATACCATCGGGACACATTTAAAAACGTTGTCGGAAACATCCCAGGTGATTTGTATTACGCATTTGCCTCAAATTGCGAGGCTGGCTGATCGTCATTTTTATGTTAAAAAAACACATCAAAAACAATCCACAAGTACAGATATTCAGGCTTTAAACGAAATGGAAAAGAAACAGGAACTTCAGCGTATGCTTGGAGGCGAAGCCGTTTTACAGGAGCTGATATTACCCGGGACTTGACTAGGTCTGCTATAATCGGATTTTGCTTTTTTCAAAAGTTTACACTCTTTATATTAATTGATTACTGGAGCCTCAAATTTTATGTGTGGAATTATTGGATATGTTGGTGACAAAAATATTGAATCGATTTTGCTGGTAGGGTTAGAACGCCTCAGCTATAGAGGCTACGATTCATCAGGCATTGCGGTACTGCATGACGGCGAGCTGAGCTACTGGAAAAAAACCGGAAAAATCAGAGAGCTTGAAAAAATGCTGCTGAATCTTTCCTTAAAAGGAAATATTGGAATTGGACACACACGCTGGGCCACTCATGGTGAACCCAACGAAACCAATGCTCACCCTCATTTAAGTCCTAATAAAAAAATTGCAGTTGTTCACAACGGCATCATCGAAAACTTCTCAACACTTAAACACGAGCTTATCGAAAATGGTCATTTTTTCAATTCACAAACCGATACCGAGGTTATTCCTCATCTTATCGAAAGCCATTATCACGGCAATTTGCTGGAAGCCATTCAAAAAACCGTGGCCCAGCTTAAAGGCAGTTTTGCGATTGCTGTTATTGCTGAAGCTGATCCAAATAAAATCATCGTGTGCAGACAGGGAAGTCCTCTATATATAGGAAAAGGGAAAAACGAAAACTTCATTTCATCTGATATTAATGCGATTTTGCCTCACACAAAAGAAATTATTCATCTTGAAGATGGTGAAATGGCCATTATTGAACAGAACAAAGTAACCGTAAAAGGTGAAGGCGGAAAAACAGTCTCAAAAAAAGTTGAAAAAATAGCCTGGGATGCGCTTGCACAGGAAAAATCGGGCTATGAAACCTTCATGTTGAAGGAGATTTTTGAGCAGCCTCAGGTTGTACGTCAGGTCATTTCGAAGATGATAAAAGATGATCACAGCATCCATCTAAAAAATATTAAACTTACAAAAAAAGAGCTGGCCTCTATTAATAGAATTATTATTCAAGCCTGCGGAACATCGTGGCATGCTGGTTTATTGGGAAAATATTTATTGGAGAAATACGCACACATTTTAACAGAAGTAGATATTTCATCTGAGTTTAGATACAGAAAAATGCTGACACAGGATAAAGACATCGTATTAGCCATTTCACAATCAGGCGAAACAGCAGATACTCTTGCCTGCCTACGGGAAGCTAAAAGCAAGTTTTTTAAAGCGTTGGCCATCGTGAATGTTAAGGGAAGTTCCATTGACCGGGAATCTGACGGCGTTATGTACAGCTACGCAGGTCAGGAAGTTGGTGTTGCCTCTACAAAAAACTATATTGCCCAGCTTGTAACCATCACCCTGTTTTCATTATTTATGGGTAAATTGAAAAAAACCGTGTCCAATGATGAGGTTGAATCGATTGTTGTGGAGTTAAAACGGATTCCGGAATATATCGATATCATCTTAAGTCAGGCGAAACAGATAGAAAAAATTGCTGATAAATATCACAAAAGCAAAGAGTTTTTATTTATCGGAAGAGGTGTAAATTACCCGTCCGCTTTGGAAGGTGCTTTAAAATTAAAAGAGATTTCCTACATTCACGCTACAGGCTACCCGGCTGGAGAGTTGAAGCACGGGCCGATTGCGTTGATTGATGAACATCTTCCGGTTGTGTGTATTTGTCCTCAAAATCCAACCTATGAAAAAATGTTGTCCAATATTCAAGAAGTGCGCTCGAGAAAAGGTAAAACCATTATTGTAGCAACTCAAGGCGACACAGAGATTAAAGAGTACGCGGACGATATCATTTACATTCCAAATGTACCTGAAGATCTCACCCCTATTCTTGTAGCGGTTCCGTTGCAGCTGTTGTCTTACTTCATTGCAAAAAAACTGGATTGTGATGTGGATCAGCCAAGAAATTTAGCTAAAAGTGTAACCGTTGAATAAAAAACATCTGGTTTTAGTGGGGATTATGGGCAGTGGAAAAACATCGGTGGGAAGCCGCCTTTGTGAGAAACTGGCCCTGCCCTTCCTGGACTCTGATCGTGAGATTGAAACGCAGGAACAGATGTCCGTCAAAGCAATTTTTGAAGAAAAAGGTGAAGCCTATTTCAGAGGTCTTGAGGCTGGATTTTGCGAATCATTATCAGCGTTGGAGCCACATGTTATTTCTACAGGTGGAGGCATTATATTATCAGAATCCAACAGAAAACAGCTGAAGGAAAACGCCTGGGTTTTTTGGCTGGATGCGTCCATAGCAACACTTGAAACACGGCTGGCAGCTGATGAATCGAGGCCTTTGCTGCACAATAAACCTCTTTCAAAAACGCTTAGTGACATTTTAGAAAAACGTCAAGCCTTGTATCAGGAAACAGCAGACTATATCATTCACACTGACAATAAACATATTGATCAGATTTCTATGGAGATTTACACAAATTTTTTGGAAAAAAGATGATAGACAGCAGTCTTGAAAACCCTCTCTCACATACCATTTGGGTAAAACCGCCATCAGGTTCCTACCCGATTATTATCCAACCCGAACTACTTCATACAGGATTAGATACGCTTGTCTCCTTTATTAAGGGAAAAAAAGTTGCGTTGATTACAAACCCGGACTTACAACCGCTTTATGGGAAAACTATAACTAAAGAATTAGAGACTAAAGGCTTTGATGTCACAGAAATTGCTGTGCCTGCAGGTGAAAGCTTTAAAACGCTGGAGCAGGTAGAAAAAATCCTTCATCAGCTTTTGGAAAAACAGTTCGAGCGTGGAAGCACCGTCATTGCCCTTGGCGGAGGAATTATTGGCGATATGGCCGGATTTGCAGCCTCGATTTTGCTTCGCGGTGTAGCGCTTATTCAGGTTCCGACGTCACTGCTGGCTCAGGTTGATGCCGCTATCGGTGGAAAAACTGGCGTTAATACCTCTGTTGGAAAAAATTTAATTGGGACGTTTTATCAGCCAAAAGCAGTTCTTATTGATCCATCCGTATTATCAACACTTCCTGTTCGGGAAGTACGGTGCGGATTAGCTGAAATTGTAAAATATGGGGTTATTCAGCATCCTGATTTATTTAAAACGCTTCAAAAACATGCCCCTGTTCTTTCTCAATGCAAACCACAGGGTCGACCTGACATTTGGACGTCATTGATTCAAATCTCATGCACATGCAAAGCAGAGGTGGTATCGGAAGATGAAAAGGAATCGGATAGACGCGAAACCCTGAATTTTGGACATACTATTGGTCACGCCATTGAATCTGCGTTTGACTATACCCGCTATCTTCACGGCGAGGCAGTTGCTTTGGGCATGATTGCAGCTGGCAGAATCGCGGTGGCGTTGGATATCTGGAATCAGGCAGAGTTAACTGAACTTGAAAATCTGTTGCATAACCTGGGATTTGAAACAAAACTGGATGCCATCGAAATGGACAAACTACTGACACCACTTTTCAACGATAAAAAGATCAAAAACGGAAAAATCCGATTTATTCTCCCTACACAAATAGGAAAAACACTAACAACAGACGCTGTAACACTCACACACTGCGAAACGGTCCTGAAAGGAATGATGGCACATGGAAAGTAAATTACTGGCACTAGTAGAAAAAGTTCGCCGATTTTTTATCGGAAAGTCATTAAATCCCACCGATTCCGGAATGCTGCACCATGTATCCTTAATCGCCTTTTTTGCCTGGGTCGGCCTAGGTGCCGATGGATTATCCTCCTCCGTTTACGGTCCAGCCGAAGCCTTTAGCGTCCTTCATACCTATCCTTTTCTAGCTATTTTTGTTGGACTTGCCTCGGTTTTCACTATTTTTGTAATCAGCCAAAGCTATACGCAAATCATCGAAAAATTTCCTAACGGTGGTGGCGGATATGTAGTCGCCAGCAAATTATTATCCCCTACGCTGGGAATGGTCTCGGGTTGTGCCCTTCTTATCGATTATGTTTTAACCATCACCATTTCCATTGCCAGTGGTGCCGATGCTATTTTCAGTTTTTTGCCGCTTGAATATCATCACCTTAAAATCTGGGTGGGGCTTGCCGGTATTGTTATTCTCATTATTTTAAATTTACGCGGTGCAAAAGAATCAGTTACGCCTCTTATTCCTATTTTTCTTATCTTTGTTGCTACTCATGCCTTTATTATTTTATATGCGCTGTTTGGTCATTTAAGCAATATTCCAGAAACTGTAAACACAACCCTTGGAGAAGTCAGCAAAGCCAGTGCCCAAATGGGCGTCCTGGGAATGCTGGCCCTGATTCTAAAAGGCTACAGCATGGGAGCCGGAACTTACACTGGAATTGAGGCCATCAGCAACGGCGTTGGTATTCTTAGGGAACCCAAAGTACAAACCGCCAAACGCACCATGTCGTACATGACCTGGTCTTTATCGTTTATGGTATTGGGATTAATGTTGGCCTATATCTTTTTCAACGTAAAACCTGAGGTAGGAAAAACACTGAATGCCTTGCTCTTAAACGGAATCACACTGGGATGGCCGGCACCTTTCGGGCATATTTTTACACTGGTGACGTTAATATCTGAGGCCGCCATTTTATTTGTAGCCGCACAAACCGGATTTTTTGACGGCCCAAGAGTACTATCCAACATGGCTTTAGACCGCTGGTTCCCAAGCAAATTTGCCATGCTAAGCGACAGACTTGTAACCCAAAAAGGCGTGTTAATGATGGGTCTGGCCGCCATGGTGACGATGATTTTCACCAAAGGATCTGTCGAGTTTCTAATTGTTCTTTATAGTATCAATGTATTCATCACCTTTGCACTGTCTCAGCTTGGTATGACTAAATACTGGATAGAAAAACGTCACCAGCTGGATCATTGGAGACGAAAATTCGCTATTAACTTTCTTGGTTTAGCCTTAAGTGTCTTTATCTTGATTTCAATGATTATCCTAAAATTTAACCACGGTGCATGGATTACCCTGGTGATTACAGGAACTCTTGTAGGCATTATGTTGTTGATAAAACGTCACTATATCCAAACCGCTCAATCTTTGAGAAAACTGGATAAAATCATGACGATTCTAAACACGCCGGAATTTATCCCGTCACATTCTGTAAACGTTTCAGGACACTGCGTTACAACAGCAAGAACAGCCGTTTTGTTTGTAAATGGATTTACAGGACTTGGATTACATACGCTGTCTGCAATACATCAATCCTTCCCTGATGTTTTCGACAACTTCGTTTTTGTACAGATTTCACTAATCGATGCTGGCGTATTCAAAGGTCAGGAAGAAATGGATCGTCTTAAAAAACGCTCGGATTCAGAAATCAAAAAATACGTGGATCTGATGAAATCGTACGGCTATTATTCTGAAGGGATTGCTATTTCAGGGGTAGATATTGTTGAAGAAATCTCACAAATTACACCTAAAATCCTTGAAAAATTCCCATCAACCATCTTTTTTGGTGGTCAACTGGTATTCCCTGAAGATTCCTTATTTACAAAATGGCTTCATAACTCTGTTGTATTTACTGTACAGGAAAAACTATACAAAAAAGGCATTCCATTTATGATTCTTCCCGTTCGAGTGTAATGGATAGACATCATTTACAAAAACATATTGCTGAAAATTTTAATGCCTTTCAGAACAGGGTTTTAGCTCATAAAAACGAAGAGTATACCTATTCATGGCTTTACAATAAAACCGCAAATATTCCCTTTCAGCCTGATTATCTGCAGCTGCATCAATATGGAGCGTCACCATTAAAAACCTTTGCCAATAAGCACCTTATTCATTCTTCTTTTTTATGGCAAACCATCGCCTGGCCTCATATCAAAAATGCTGTACTCTCAAAGATTCATCATCATTATTTACCGCTGCTTTTCTCACAAACAAATCAACCGTCAAGTGATCACCACTCAGCCTGTATGACAGCCATGACAGCTATTTTAGAAAAACCCTTCCCCACCATCTATAACTCCACATTTACAGACTTGTACTACTTTTTAAATGATTGTCTGTACACATTCGCCAAAGCTTCCGAACTTAATCCCGATCTTTTTCTGGCCCAAAAACAACAGCATGCCGAAACCTGTCTGACTATTTATAAGCACTGCAGAACACTCATTTTGGAACATCCAAAGTCGTTTGATTTGGCCCTGTATATCTCCTTACGAAGCAACTGGATCGATTGCGTAGATAACCATGCCGATCAGTTTTTGCCCGGCTTTTTTGATGAAGTGTCAGAACTTTTAGATGACCAAACCGATATCGAGCAGCAAAAACTCTACAATCACTACTTCCAATACTCAGCCGTAAAAGAGAAGCTAAGTTCCAAACAGACCATTTTATTTGAGTGTGACAACCACGGTGAAATTATCCTCGATCTTATTTTTATAGAAAAGCTGTTACAGCAAGGGCATTCCGTTATTTTAGCCTGCAAATCCCAACCCGTTTTAAATGATGTAACCTATGACGAATTAAAAAATCTGCTTAAAACAGACCCGTTTAAATCGCTTCACCCTTATATTTCCAGTAAACAGTGTCGTCTGATTCATACCAATTCCACTATTGCCGGAAAGTTTTTGGGAACAGCATCAGAATCCTATAAAAAAGCCTTTGCAGAATCAACGCTGCTCATTCTAAAAGGACAAGGCAATTTTCAAACCATGCCAATGGGAAAAAAACCTCTAAAAACCTTTGTACCCTACCCATACGCAAAACCGATTGTCTATATGTTTGGCATGAAAGCCCCATTTATCAGAGCGTGTTTTGCAAGTGTTCTTGGGAAAAACACTCCGCCACTTTTACAGTCGCCTATGCTTTATTTATTTGACTCGAAAAATCCTGAAACCTATCCTAAATAGATGGAGCTGGTTTTTCGCTCAAATCACAAATGGTTTTGTACCGTTTTAAAACAGCCTGAATATAATTGATAGTAAACGGCGTAAAATGCCCACCGGAACGCTGAACCGCAACCTCTCCACGAAGGTAGGCTGCCAAAGCATAAGACAGTTGAAGGGAATGACCTTCCCACATCTGCATCAGGTTTTTAGTGTATTTAATCGTTGCCTTTATATTTTCAGAAATATCAAAAGGATTGGTAACATTAAATAAACGATAGGTAGACCCCATAAGCTGCCCCAACCCTTTTGCACCGGAAGGACTTTGTGCTTTTTTGTTAAATCCAGATTCAGCAGAAATAATAGCAGCCATAAACTTAGGATCCAGTTTATGCTCGCGTGATTGTGACACAAGCTCTACAGAAATAGCACGGGCATCAGCACTGGATATTAACGGATGATACTTCCTGACGAAGGCATTAATAGCATTTACATCAGCTTCTTCATTTGAAGCATCAAGGCTGCTTACAAAGGTTTCAAAACGCTCTACGGCACCTTTGTTTTTAGCTATTTCATCGTCATTTAAGGGTCTTCTTTCACAGAAAACAGAGGTAGAAAATAAGAATATAACCCCAAAAAAAACTAAAAACCTCAGGACCGCTCCCCAGCTTTGGTTTCTTTTCATAGTGACGTTAGGCTATCACAAAAGGATTCAAAATTCCAGTTGGTGCTTTTTTTAACAACACGCTATACTTTTGGGTTATGAATACACAAAAAATTTCAAAAAATTCAGTTGCAGGTTTTAGCTACACATTAAAGGATTCCGACGGAGCAATTCTGGATCAGTCAGACAACCCGCTTGAATACCTTCACGGTCACAAAAACATTATTCAAGGTTTAGAAAAGGAACTTGAAGGACTTACTATCGGAGATAAAAAAGACGTTGTTGTTCAGCCAGAAGACGGTTATGGATTAATCCATGATGATCTTATCGTGGCTTTCCCAAAAACAAGTTTCCCACCTGATCTTTCTTTAAAAGTAGGTATGGAACTTGAAACCGATACGGAACAAGGCCCGATGGTATTTGTTGTAAGAGAAATTAGAGATCAAGACATATTAATGGATGGAAACCACCCGCTAGCCGGAGAAGTGTTACATTTCTCAGTAGAAATTAAAACATTACGAGATGCCACGCCTGAAGAACTTGATCACGGACATGTGCACTCTCATGGACACCATCACCACTAAGCAGCTTACCTTTGCTGACTTCGTTACATATCTAATAGACAACGGTTCCGGACTTGTTCATTATACAACGCCGGAACAGCTTGCTTCTTTTGAAGTTCCATCTGAATTTACAGGGTTACCTGTTTACAGACTTGTAAATGTTTATCTTAGTGAAGAAGATGTGCTTAATAACAAATACGTGGTTATGGTTTTTGTAGATAACGGCGCTATTTTTTATACAAATGGAGATAAGCTGTACAACACACCGTTTGAAGGTCATTTTGATGACATCGAAACAGTTTTTTACGATTATTTCTTAGACGGTTCTCAGGAAACAGCCAGTTTTGCCGGATTTTTCCTTTTAGACTCTGTTTGGCAAAAGCCGTTTTAAATAAACTCCAGCAACAACTAAAATTCCCAAATATAACCAGCTCTCACCCAAAAACGTATAGCCAGTAGAGCCTGTCTTTTTTTCAATTCGCCCTACTAAAACAGCTCGCTCATCCTGATGAGTTTTGGCCAGAGTTTTACCTATTGGCGAAATAAGAGCAGAAATTCCTGTGTTGGTAGCATGTACCACATATCGGCCTGATTCCACCGCTCTAAATTGGGCAAACTGATGGTGCTGATCAGCCGCATTGCTGTTAAAAAACCAGGCGTTGTTCGAGATAATCACAAGAAAATCCGGGGCATTTTTTTCCATATAAGCCCGAGTTACAGCCGGGTAAACAGACTCCAAACAAATTAACGGCGCAATTGAAAAATGCGACTCTTTTAAAAGGGTTGCACCTGATCCCGGTGAAAAATCCGATGTTCCATCTACCTGAACAACACCCATTTTTTGTAACAAAGCCCGCATAGGCCAGTACTCACCAAACGGCATTAATTTCCATTTATCATATAAAACCGTTTTTTTATTGGAAAGTAATACGGCACTATTAAAAAACTGGCCGTTTCGCAGCGTAGGCGTTCCGAATAAAAACGACAGATTATTTTTTTCAGACAGATGCTGAAGCGTTTTTACAAAGCCAGAGTCATAAAGATTGATATCAGGCGTAAAGGTTTCCGGCCAGACAATCAAATCGGGTTTGTAATCGTGAATGACACTTTCAGATAAAGACAGGTAGAGTTTTTTAATACTCTGTCCTGAAAAAATATTCAGCTTCTCCTGCTGGGAATGATTGCCCTGTATGATCGCAACTTTAATAGACGAGAAGTCCTCTTTTTTTATAGCGTTCAGGTGAAAAAATCCAAATAAACTCATCACTAAAGCTAAGCCCGCTCCCCAGAAAAACACTTTTTTATGAAATCCGGTTAGCAGATAAACAAACCAAACATTAACACACACGACCAGAAACGAAACGCCAAACATTCCAAAAACTGAGGCTAATTGCAACACAGGCAAACAGGACACCATCGGGATTCCAAGCACGCCACCCGTACTGCCAACAGGGCCAAATGATCTTAAAAGTTCTGCTGCACACCAAAAAACAGGAAGAAAAAAAATATCAGAACGTTTTGTATACAATAACCGCCACAGAAAAAGGCCACTGCTATAAAACAACGCCTGATACGCTGAAAACACCACCCATAATAAAATAATATAAGGAAGAGGAACCCAGGTTTTTAAGGGTAAAATCCAGGAAAAAATAGGGATCATGGCTGTTAAAGCCGTTAAAAATGTCCAGAAAAAAACCTGTTTGGAAGATTGGGAATAAGCAAGAATTCCGTACAATAAAGGAATCAGAGCTAGAGGAGCCACAAACCAGAATGACCACAATGGGAACGCCAAGGCCCATAAACAGCCACTAAGTAAGGATAAACCCAACATCATCCATCCCGGTTTTAGTATGGATTTTAAGCTCATAAAATAGAGACCTGATACGAAACGATATCAACTGGGCCAGGAATTTCAAAGGAGGTTAAATCGGTAAATGGAGTGCCTGTTGTTTGGGACATCAAAACGGTAGGTGTAGCGTTATCGATACTGTCCCATACGATTCCAGATTCGGATCCATCCGTAATTTCTACAGCTACCAGATTATAATTGACACGGACACCTGATGCGAGAAAATTTAACGAAAACTGTAGCCTAAGCTGGTTTCCTGAAACCTGTAATAAAATTGGAGTAAAACTGGTAGACGCTGTGTAGGTAGAGTTTAAGGTTGTATTGGGATCAAAACGAACTCCGCCTGAGGAAAACAACTGAGCATTCGCTGTGCCATTTTTCTGTGAAACAACAATATAATCGGACCAGGTTGAAAAATAGTTTTGATAGTAGAACTGCAATCCACCGGTTTTGGCTTTTAAAAGTGAGTTATCGGTATCAAAAAGTGCGCCTGGTGCAGGAAAGTATTCGGAAAACGGAGCAATGACAGGATTTTGAGTTAAAGACATCACCAGATAATAGCGATATTTCGACAAATCGATAGTATCCCGGGTTGTAAGTGTTAAATCAAAAATAAGGCCTTTGGATTTATCCGTAACCAGCCTCGCGCAACCGGTACAAAGCAGCAACAGCATCGCAATAACAAACAGCCGTTTTAACATTAAAATCTTTCCTGGGAAGCCATATTGAGCTGGCCGCCTAAACGCCATGATTCTCTGGACTTAATAACTTCAAGTGAATCATCCGGGAAGGCATCGATAGTATAACGAAACGAAATTTCTTCGGTGAGCTTATTATAGCTAAGCGTAAAGCTTCGACAATGGTCATGTTTGGTAATTTGAAACGTTTGGATTTGATATCTGTCCACAGAAAACCCTGTACTTTGAGCTGGATTTTGATAAGCCAACGCCACAGCAGCTTCCCACTGATCATTGGGATCAGTTGAACCAAACGGTGTCGAGAGAGACGCAAACGAACTTTGAATCACGGTTTGCCGATTATACACCCATTGGTTGGTGTCAAAGGCAATTGAAAATCCAAGTTTTGTTTTTTGCCCGGGATGCGTATACGTTGATGAAAATACAAAAGGATAAAAATCTTTCTGAAGCTCTAATTCAAGAGGGCTTAGTTTTTTTCCGGTATTCACCACAAAAACCCAATACGACGGCTTCAATGTTAACTGAGTTCTATAGTCCTGCCAGCGTTGATTGAGCATATCAAATCCGGTTTCATGAGTCCACTGATACCTCGACACATCAGCCCAGTAAAAAGTCCATTTTTCAGAAAAAATATTCTGAGCCTGAATTCGGTCATTAAAATAGTAAAAAGGCGAATTATTTTCTTTCGGCGCATATACAGACGAATACCCTGTTTCTATAATCCAGCCTTTTGTCCATTCAAAGCTATGTTTTGCGCTTAAATCAAAGGTATAAAAGGCATCTCCATCCAATAAAGTTCGGCCTGGGGTTTGGAAAACATATTGGGAAAATCCCGAAGACAGTTTAAAAAAAGTATTAGGTTTGGCATCGGAAAAGGTTTTGGAAACCACATGGGAATACGCGTAGGTATTTGGTGCAAAGTTAAAATCCTGATCTTTTGGAAAGGTACGTAATACCTGGGACTGATTTTGAAATTCGACCTCCTGATACCGGGCAATTGTAAAGGTCTGGGACAAAGAAAAGTCTTTCAGGTCAGGTTTATGGGTGATGGTGACTTCAGGCAATCTAAAAAAATATCTGTTTAACGCATTATTGGTTGAAATCTGATTCCTGTCCAAATCCAGCAAATGATCGACTCTCATGGCAATCTGAATGGAATTATTAAGAGGCTTTGACAGCGAAAACCGAGACTCCAACCGTTGATCTTCTGGCTTTAAAAACAATTTTTGTTTATTAAATTGAAATTGAGTTTGAACAGCCATATCCGTAAAAAAAACAGCTTTGTTTTGAACGAACAGATCCAAATCTTTTCTTAAAGCTGCATCATTATCTTTTTGAGTAACAGACATCACATAATCATCCTGTTTACCGGACTGATGTTTAAGGTCGAAACCTGTCACACGTATTTTTTGGTTATCATCCTGGTTATCTCTTAAAGACACATCATAACGTTCATTTTTAAGATCATAGACGATACCGACATCTTTTACTTCATTGCTTTGGCGGCCTGAAGCATTAATGCGTTCAGCGTTCACTTTCTGATAATTAACAGTCACACCCAGCTGAGGAGTAATCCAGAAACCATCTGTTAAGCCTATTTTTTCGTTTAATCGACCAGAATCCAGTTCGTCCAATCGATAATATTGTACATTTCCACTATGCCCCGATTGAGAAAACTGATGCTTCACTCCGGCTCCAACGCCTTTCCCCTGAAAGACATCCAGATACAAACTGGATAAACGGCCATCGATAACATCGTAATCGATGGTATTTTGAACAAACCAGCCCCAACCCGGCGTTTCTTTTCGGCCAATAATCGGAATATTCCAAATCATGTTTCGCTTCCCTATTTCGTATTTATAGTACGGAAACCACACGGAAATCGGGACACCCAAAAACTCGTGGCGAATGGTCACATCTTTGGCCAGAATATATTGATCGGGATAGTAAAAAAACTGCCTTGCCGTAAACGCATAATGAGGAGGATCATCCACACAGGTAGACAGATATAACTCTCTCCCAAACTGATAATCTTCCAGCAGTTTCATTTCCTTTACCCTCATATAAATAGGATATTTTGAGGCTGGGTTAACCATCAACACATTCAAATTTCGCAAATAAACCTCGTTTAAATCCAAATCAACAAAAAGCTTTCCCGGAGCCCATTCCTGCTTTCGATACATCACTTTTATATCCCGGCTTGCCCACAACATGTTTTTCTGGGTATCAATTTTCAAAATACTGCTGGAAATGGACATCTCTGGAGACTCCAAAAACACATTGCCCTTAGCAATCAGAATATTTTTACTGGATAAAAGTGAATCTGCTCGTAAACGTCCATCAAAATATCGGTCAGCTGAGTATGACTGTGATGAAAGAACCGTTATCGCAAACCCACAAAAAATCACACATCGTTTAAGAATGTTTTGAATGTCTCTAACCATTTTGTTAATGATACATCGGGAGAGTAAAAAGGCATTAAAAATCGTCGAATTCCTATCAAAAACAATGAAGAAACACCTGCTTTTTTAAAATACGATATACTTTCTGCAGATTTATCCTGTAAAAAACTAACCACACCTAACACAAAATAGGCAGGTTCAAAATCGGGTTTTTGTTGTAAGGCCTGCAACCCACACTCAAACGCATTATCCCACTGGTTTAAGGCCACATACGCCCACGCCTGATTCACATGCAGATACGCGTTGTCGGCATCCAGTGTCAGCGCTTTTTCCATATGCTGCAAACCGGATTGAGGCAGCTGCTGCAACAATTCCAAAACACCCTTATTTGAGTATAAAACGCCAGACTCATTATCCAGATTCTGGGCCGCCGAAAATAACTGGGACGCTTTTTCATACTGGCCATCAAAAGCAGCCTCAAGACCTTCTTTGATATAAGGCTCTGAAAAACTTAGAGTTTGATCATCGGAAGAGATGTCAGAAGGTTTTGCGTAGAAACACGGAATAAAAGACCCTGACGGATTCAAAAACACCGACAAAAACGGCTTATCCGTTTCAGAAAAATAAGTGGTTGAAAAATAAGGAGCAGCGTCTGAAAACTGGCCTGAAAAATAAAATGAGGAGGCTAAAATATAGAGTAAAAGTTCCTGATGTTCAGATTCATCTTCGGCTAAAAATGAGGATAAAGAGGTGATACATTCCTTAAAACGTCCCTGCTCAAACCAGCAAAGATGTTTTAAAATAACAGGCTCTAACGCCATGTGATCGGTTTGATCCAACAAGGTTAAGGCGGCTTCAAAATCACCTGAGAGATACTGTATAAACGCCTGTGACACTATCGATTGCGACATCTCGCTATGTTTTTGAAGATAACGGGTGTGACTTTCTTTCAAATAAAATAACGCACCCTGCCCCTTAGGCGTACACACAAACTCTTTTGAAAGATACCAGGCCTCCAGAAAATGATCCAACGCCATATTAGCCTCAATAATAACCAGTGTGGCATCCCCTGCAAACGAGGATTCCAGCAACCGCTTTGCCTCAAACACAGCTTTTTCATATTGAAACGTTACAAGGAAAAATTTGGATAACAGATATTGCGTATGCAAAAAATGAGAAGGAGACTCGTTTTGGATGGCTAAAATAAGAGGCTCTAGATTAAAATCCAGAGTCAACTCTTTATCCAGCAGCTTTTCAATCCAGAATAAAGCTTCTTCATACTCTTTTTTATACACCATCATTTCACACAGCAGCTGCAACGCCAGCACTTGCTTCGGATAATGCTCGAGAATTTGTTTTAAAAGTGGAACCAGGGTTTCACTGTCAGGATCCTGTTTAAAGGCGGTTTGAAGAAAAACAACAGCCTCGGAATAACGGGTTTCTTTTACGAGAATATCGGCATAGCCTACGTTTAATTCCAATGTTTCAGGATAAAGTTCAAATAAATGTTTAAAGAGTTGTTCGGCCTCAGACAGGGTACCAGGTTCTGTTTCCAATAAAAGCTTGATATGAAACGCCGCTTTAACCGGATTGCAGGATTTTGAATAAAAATGAATTAAAATTTTTCTGATGGATAAGCTTTGAGGTGAGTATTTGCATAACATCTCACAAAACTCTATGCCCTCTGTTATGGAGGCAGGGGATTTTTGAACGACAGCATCAAATAATTTGGCGGCATCTTCATAACGGCCTGCTTTTTCATACAAACCTGCCAGATTTTTCTGAAAATGGTAGGCATCGGGCTGCATAGTCACTAATTTTTCATACAATAAAATGTTTTTATAGATGTTTTTTTCATCCAGATATAAGCTTGGCAAAATATCTAAAATGACAGTCTCGTGAAATCCAGCATAAAAGGCATCTTCAAACAGCTCTTTTATACGATCACGAAACATGTTCTTTTTATATAACCGACCTAAAAAGTTATAAGCCTCCGAGTTCTTTTTATCCCGTTCGATTAACTCTACAATTTCTTCGAGTGCTTCGGAATAACGACGGGACGTAATCAAAATATCCACCAAAACATAGCGATACGGCTGAGACTGAGGCGTTTCCGTAATGGATTTATATAAAAAAATCAGAAGATCTGTGATATAAAGTGGATTTTCAAGCAAAAGCTCTTTAAAGCACTCCAACGCCTCGGAAAAACGATCCTGTTTAAAATACATCGTTCCCAAACCGTAGTGTTTACTTTGCTTTAATTGTCCGAAAACCGTTTTTGTCACGACCTGAAACATCCTTTAACCGTAATAACCCCAGACCAGATTATAAAGTAAACCATATTAGGAAGCCACATTCCCAACATGGGATTCCACGCATTGTCTTTTGAAAGCGCCCTCAAAACCGCAACAAGGAAGAAATAAAAAGCCGTTAATAACACAGCGGTGCCAATCGCAATAATCACACCCCACCAGTCTCGCCCGGTCTGGACAAGCCACATACACAATCCAACGCCCATACATCCAAAAATCAAGCAGGCTGCAGGCAGGCTTCTTTTTAAATGAAACTCAACCTTTAACACCTGAGGGTTCCCTCCACCCTTTTCCAAATTCGCAATTTCTTTTTGAAGTTCCTGGGAATCCATTTCATGAGGTGCTTTTTGAGGCAATAAAAACGTAGCCAGCTGCTGATTCACATAGATGGTTGCGCTGTTGAATCGATTCACATAATTTAGCTGCCCGGTATCATGCTGAATGTCATACACCGTGCCGTTTTCCAAAATCCAGGATTGTCCCGACCATTGTGCCTGTTTGGCCGTAGTAATGCGAGGAAACGATAGAGAATTTTCAAAAATAATCACGTCCCGAAGCTTGTTCTTCTGAACCGATTTAATATAAAAAAAGCGGTCAGAATCTTTAAACACCACGTTTTCGATAAGATCAGGAGCAGGTAAACGTTGCACTTCTACACGAAGCGTCTGTTCGTAAGAACGGTTCGCAAAGGGAACCACAATATCGTTGAAATAATACGCAAAAAGAGTGGCCGCAAATGAAAATACCAACAACGGAGAAACAAGCCGTAAATAATGCACACCGGTCGTACGCAACACCAGCAACTCGTTGTCTTTTGCCATTCTAATAAGCACCAACATAATGGAGAACAATACGGAAATGGGAAAAAACAACAACATGACACTGGGCAATTTAAAAGCGAGAAGTTTAAAAACAACCAGGAAAGACAGTTTGGAAGAAACAGCGAGTTCGATCAATAAAAACAAAATATCTACTGCACCAACAATAGTGAAACCCGCAATAGAAAGTATAAACGGGCCTAAAAACTGGCGCAGTAGATATTTATCAAAGACAGAGAATCTTATAATTCGTCTGCTTTTTGTTGTAGAAGTGTTCTGCGTTTTGCAGCTTTAGCTTTACGTTTACGAAGTTCTGAAGGTTTTTCAAAAAACTCACGTTTACGTAACTCTTGTAGAATGCCTTCATTTTTAATTTTACGTTTAAATTTTCTTAAAACCGAATCGATTGATTCACCAGGTTTTTTCTCTTGCTTTGCCATGACTTTCTCCTTAAATTTACCCTGGAGGCCACTGTAACGGCCGGCCGCCAAGAATATGAAAATGCAAATGTCCTACGGTTTGCCCACCATCAGAAGCTGTATTGGTAACAACACGAAATCCTGATTCTTTAAGTTGAAATGTATTCACCACCTGTTGTATGGCTTCAAACAAAGCAGAGTGGAGTGCAGAGTCTGAAGTTGAAAGTTCTAAAATAGATTGAATATGCTTTTTAGGTATAACCAGCAAATGTACCGGAGCTTTAGGAAAAATATCCTTAAAAACCAATACATCAGGGCTGTCATACACGGTTTCGGAAGGGATTTCTCCCTTAACAATCCTGCAGAATAAACAATCCATTTTTTTTATTATACGGCAATCTTCTGAGTTTCGCTAGCAGGCTGAAACAAATGTTTCTGATCAAAAGAAATCGTATGAATCGATAGTAAAAGCGACTCGCATAATAACCGTACATTTACGTTGTATCTCAATGACGATAAGGCATCCAGACAGGCATCAGCCAGTTTAATATACACATCATGCTGTGAGGTTGAGCGCAACAGATCATTGCAGGTATACAACCAGTTTAAAATCAACTGTTTCAACTCGTCTTTTTGCAAGGCAAGCGCAGCGGCTGTTTCAAGTTTTTGAATAATATCCATGTGAATAATGCCAGACAAAGCGTAATCCTCGTTTTGAGGAATTACCGTTTCAGCCGGAATATCTAAAATCTGACACCGTGAGCGAATGGTAGGAAGCACAGATAACAGATTTTGTGTTGTAAGAATAAAAATAACCCCATGAGGAGGTTCTTCAAGAAGTTTTAAAAAGGCATTAGCTGCCTCGGTTGTGAGTTTGTGACAATCACTGACAATAACCACCAGATGTTTATCTTTTTCAGCAGCGCCATATTGAACAGTGCTGTAAATATCCCGAATGGTATCTATGGACATTTTTTCGGTTTCAGTTTTAATGAAAAAAAAGCCGGTACTGGATTGAGACTGAATCAGTGAACAGGACTGACACTGAAAACAAGGCCCATCCTGAGGTGACAAGCAATTAATCCAGGTCCCAATAAAACGAGCCGTAGAATCAAGAGCCTCTTTAGAATGTCCATAAAACAGATAGCCTGTTGATAAGGTTTCTTTCTCAAGAATACCCTTAAATAAGGTAGAAATACGCTGAGAAATCATTAATGGATAATCATACCTAACAACGCTGCAGAAATGATACCATACCACATGTACTGGCGTTGCAGTTCATTTTCTTTTTTCATGTCCTGAATCTGAGCATTTAATTCGTCGTTAATTTTTGTTAAATCCGTGTTAATCACTTTCTGCTCGTTTGCAAGGCGTGTCATGACGGTAGCATTTTTTGTTAAGGTGGATTCGTAATCTGAAAAATACTGTTTAAAAATTTTGATAGAAGATTTAATTTCCTGGGTATCAATGCGTGTAAGTCCTGCAGATGTCTGGTCGGTATCTGAGGTAAGCTTGTCTAAAATCAGCGCAAGCTCTTTACGATTAACAGGCGATTGAGCATCAAACTGGTCTTTATCATTTAAGGATAAATACCCTTGTTTTACGACTTTTGAAATAGCTGAGAATGATGGATCCTGTTTGGACACATCCGAAATACGCTGGCCATAGGCAAAAGAGGCTGTAAATAAGGCCGCTAATAAAACCGTACTAATTTTTCTTATCATTTTTGTCTCCTTCAGAGATATTTGGTGTTGATGGTGAACTTACAGCTTTTGGCTGGATATTAAGCTCAAGCTCTTGAGCAGTAACTCCATTTACAGAAAGTTTCGCCGTGCTTTTACCTGCTTTTACAGCTTTAAAATGCAGCTTTAGAAAACGCTTTTGGAACATTTTACTTGGATTTGATACACCTGTTAACGACACAGTATCAGAAGTAATGGTCATGTTTTTTGTGGACGTATAAGGCTGAATCCATTCTTCAGCACTGTATCTGCGATAGGATATGGACGAATCCCATTGAAGAGACAGATTTTGATTTTGGAAAGGTTCGATAAAGTTTGAATCTACCCAGATATAAAAGTAGTCACCTTCAGTGATATTTTGTGTGCTTGGAATAATCACAAAACTAGGTTGAGGATACGTTGTCTGGAAAGAAGAGCGAACGGTTTTAGGCTCAGTTACAGATGACTTGATGGTAACAGAGGCGTAACGCTCTGAAGCTGTCGGCCTGGTGACCAGAAGCTTCCAGTTAACCGTTTCTGTTTGGCGAGGCATTAAGCGTGAAATATATTTGATAGGGGTTTCAAATTCCGGTAGAGAGACACCATTTTCAGGATTCATTTGAACCTGAATACGATCAATAGGAAGCGTTCCGTCATTCGTTAATGTGACTTTTCCATCCACAAAATAGTTCAGTTCGATTTTTTTGGTGGCAGGAAAATCAAGCTTTGCCTGTATGCCAGGTGGCGCAATAATATCGATGGTTCGGCTGATACTGTTGGAAGAAAAGGTAGAGGATGTCACTTTAAAGGTAATGGTTTGAGGTCCTGAAAAACCAGCTACAGGTTTAATTTTAATAGGAATCTGACGGGTGTAGCCTGCCTGCAAGGTGCCAAGCGACAGTGACGCCTGTCCGTCCGTAATCACAAAGGATGGTGGAAGCTCGAAGGATACCTTGGTGTCTCTTGAATCAAAAGCGCCTGTATTGGTTACGTAACCTACCATTAAAATATCTCTCATGGAGCCATAAATTTCAGCTGGAGCCGTTAAACCAAGACTCAAAGCACCTTTTGACATGGACACACCGCCCAAGCCATAAACAGTTCTTAAACGTTGATGATCACCGGGATTAACGGTAACTGGATCCCAATACAGGGCCATGGCCGTGTCTTTATCCAGCTCACCCTGTCTGACAAAGCTGCGTCCCGGCTGGTAATCAAATTCCCATGGATTATCAACAAGCGTACCCCAGTTCGCAAGATAAAGTCTGTTCGGAGGAAATACCCCTACATCAGGAAAACGAAGGGTTCCCTGAGCAATAACGTTAGGCGTTACAAGACTGTCAAAGGCTTGCCAGAAATCCTGGATTTCGGATTGATTAAACATAACTTCGGATTCGATAGATCGGCTGCCAATACGAAACGGCGCCCCATCGTTTTCGCCAAGTTTTGTGTCCATCATCAGCCTGAATCCAACCGAATGAGGCTGTGAATCCGTATTTAAAATATCATAATAAATAAGTGCAGAGTCTTTTACTTTTGAAGACGGATTTCTAAAAAACGTTAAGGTTTGTGTCACAAGAACAGGACCAAATTTACATACCGTAATAATATTTTCAGAACTGATGCGTTGAGATAATACTTCACCAAAGGTAACGATTTTCCCGGCTCTTTTTTGAATTTTCAAATTCGGACCGCCAAATACAAAAAGTTGACCGTCAATCATAACTGTTGAATAGGATGTCCATGGAATCGGACGTCCAAAAATCAGGGATTTATAGTCATCCAGTTTATTTTTTGGATCTCCACCGGTTGTTTCAACAGCGAAACGCCCCTGATCTTCTTTTCCGTCATTTACAATCAGTTTGATAAATTCATTTTGAATGCTTAAAGATTTATGTTCAGGTGTTTGAGCAACACTTACACTGGAAAACAGACATGCAATTAAAAATACCCCTAGAACTTTAAGATATTTTGAAAAAAACGAACCTGAAACCTGAGTCATAAAAATCCTATTCCAAAGAAAATGTATACGATAAACGAAGCGTAGATTCTATGTTTTGACCTAAGAAACGCTTTGGCTTAAAGGTGTAGTAGTGGGTAACTGTGCGGATAAACGAATTATCCAAAACCGTATAGCCACTGCTTTTGACAAGCGTAATAGACTTAGGGTTCCCGTCCACGCCCACGGTGATTTCCAGTACAACGGTACCTTGCCAGTTGTTGTTTAAAGCCTCTTTCGGATAAATCGGAGCAACGGCATTTAACGTTGATGCCGAAGGTCTATCCCCCGGAAGACCCAACGGCTTCGGAGTTCCTACGATAGAGTTCGAACTGGGACGCGTATCTTCTTTTTTATCCAAGGCTGTTTTGGATGGCTTTGGCGTTGCGGTTCCGTCATAATCTTTATGTTTTGGAAGCTTGGGATCGCCAGTTCCAGGATCTTCCTGGGTTGGAGCGACAAATTCCTGATCAAAATCCAAACGAACAGGAACAGCATATTGCATGGATTTATCAATTTTCAGCTCAACAGCCGGAAGTGTGAAAAAAAGAATAACGGCGTGTATAGCTAAACTGAACGATAATGCAGCAATTTTTTGTTCTTTATCAGAGTTGAGCATGAGAATCTTTTTGTTTTGCCCTTAACACGATGTCGTAACAACCGCCCAAACGCACATCATCCAGCGAGCGAATAACCAGATCATACGGAACGTCTCTGTCGGCACTTAGCATGATTCTAAGGGTTGGATTTTCACGAATCATTTCAGAAATTGTTTTTCGTAACGACTCCTGTGGAATCTGTTTGTCATCAATATAAAAATGAAAATCTCTGTCGATGCTTAGTAACACTGTTTTCTTTTCAGTTGTCACAGAAGAAGCTGACGGCAGATTCATAGTCATCCCCTTATGAGATAAGGCCGCCAACGTGCTTGAAAAAATAACAAAGAAAATAAGCAGCGTAAACATAACATCGATGATGGGAATAACTTCAAAACGAAGTTCCGATCTTTTTCTGCGTTGTGTAAAACGGTTCATAGCTTATCCTTCAAGATGCCTGCAAAAATCAAGAAGCTCCATCATGTTATCTTCAATATCAGTTACTACAGTGTCGATACGCTGAGAAAAATATTGATAGAAGAAAGCACAGGGAATAGCAACCGCCAAACCTGTAACCGTGTTAATTAAGGCTATTGAAATTCCAGCGTACATCACACTGGGATCGCCGGTTACCGCACTGGCAATGCCTCTAAAAATTTCCATTAACCCCAAAACCGTACCCAATAACCCAATCATCGGAGCAATGGTAATCATGCTGTGCAGGATATTCATATTTTTTTCAAGAACCATGGCAATTCGGTGTTGAGCAGCACGCAATCTGTCCATAGCTTCTTCCCTGGGGAATTTTGTTGATGTGATAACAGTTGCAATTAATTTTCCAGACATGGTGTTTGCAGACTGTACTTCCTGCAAGGTTTGCTCCATACCTTTTGAAGAAAGTGTCTGTTTGATTTTTTCGATAAAACGATCGTCTAAAAGTGCATGACTTCTAAGTGATAAAAACTTCCAAATAATAATTGCCAATGCCCATACCGAACACAAAAGCAACGGATACATCATAACCCCACCCTGAATAAACAACTGCAGCATAATGTTCTCCTATATAGTGATAGATAAAGTCAGAGTATGATAACGGAACTACTTTTGGTTTTCAACCTTATTGATAAAGCGTATCAACTCATTTAAGCGTCCGTAAGAGATCTTATTGAACCTAAAAATCAGCCTGTATTTATCGGAATAATCGTTATGATCCAGTGTAAACTGATCGGGATCACACATCTCGAAAGTGCCTACTGTGACCAGATCGGAAAACATGGCGTTTAGTTCTCTCATAGTCGATGGTTTCAAGGCGTGATTCAGCCTGATAACCGCCAAGTCGTGGAAATAACGGATGGAATGGTAGGTTTTATAGAAGTTTTCGATTTCCTCTACGGCTTCATCTACAGTTTTTGGGAAAACCAAAAGGGACATATCATCTGGAGAAATAAAGCGTTTGTCGCAAAGTTCTTTTTGAATAAAGGCTTTCCAGCTTTCCCAGTAGGTATCATTGGAATCGGCCATTAAAAGCAAAGGTCTTGGAGCGCAGCGGCCAGTTTGAATCAAGGTTAAGACCTCAAAACCTTCATCGTGGGTTCCAAAACCGCCTGGGAATAAAACAGTGGCATCAGACTCTTTTAAAAACAATAATTTCCGGTTGAAAAAGTATTTAAAGGAAACCAGTTTGGAGGAATCTCCTATATAGGTATTCGGCTGTTGCTCGAAAGGAAGTTTGATGTTTACACCAAAACTCATATCCACTTCTGATCCACGGTTGCCAGCTTCCATAATGCCAGGACCTGCGCCTGTAATGACCATAAAGCCTTTTTTCGTAATCTTGGACGCAAATTCCTGAGTCATTTTATAGTTGGGATCAGTTTCTGGAGTTCTGGCCGAACCAAAAATACAGACTTTTCTCACATCCCGGTATGGTAAAAACACTTTAAAGGCCTGTCTAAGCTCATTTAAAGTGGTGTTAATTAAATTTAAATCATGAAAATCACCTGAATCTGCAATTAATCTGAGAAGAGACGTTACTGTATCTGCACCCAGTTTTTGATAAGGCGTATCCAGAGTTTCCATTAAGTGTTTTACTTTTAAAGACAGGTCGTCGTCGTTGATTCCAGGATGGTCTAATCCCATAAAAAAGCTCCTTAAGCTCTTGCGAATTAATCTACTCATCGATTATGATGCAGCTTGTATGGAAAAGCTTACACCAAAACCGCATATTTTAGGACTCTTTGATTCCCAACTCAACACCCTTGTAACATCGCTAGGCTTAAAATCATTTATCACCAAGCAGATTCTGGAATGGGTTTATACCAAAAAAGTACTGTCTTTTTCTGAAATGAGCAATATTTCAAAAGCCAATCAGATACTTTTAGATGCCCATATCGGCACAACCTTCTATAAAAATGTGACGGTTTTACCTTCAAAAGACAAACTGGCTATTAAATATATTTTTGAACTTGATGACTGCGCCATGATCGAAGCCGTTGTGCTTAAGGAAAGAACCTATACAACCTTATGCGTGTCGTCTCAGGCGGGTTGTCCGGTGGATTGTAAATTTTGTCTGACCGGAGTTGTTGGCTTTAAACGCAACCTTCACGCACATGAAATTGTCGGACAGATTTTTAAAACCATGCAGGATGGTCACGATATTTCCCATCTTGTGTTTATGGGCATGGGTGAGCCACTTTTAAATTACGATAACGTGTTTAAGGCGATTGATATTCTTCAGGCGCCATACGGATTTAACATCAGTAAACGGAAAATTACGGTGTCGACATCCGGCTATCTCCAAGGTATTAAACGACTGATTGCCGACAAGCGGTTTATCAACCTGGCCTTTTCGGTTGGAAATGCAAATCCGGAAAAACGTGCAGTGTTAATGCCTATTGAAAAACGCAATCCGATGTTGGAAGTTTCAAAGGCGTTAAGCATGTATCAGAACATGCATAACAGAAAATTAACGCTGGAATATACGCTTCTGGAAGGCAAAAATGATTCCAGTGAAGATATTCGTGATTTATGCGCACTGGCAAAATTTCTAAAGGCAAAAATCAATCTGATTAACCTTAATCCTCATCCTAAAATTCCATTTAAACCGGTTTCAACCAAACATCTACATCTTGTAAAACACTGGATTGAAATCTCAAAGATTCCTGTTACAGTACGTTTTAGAAAAGGTCAGGATGTTTCCGCTGCCTGCGGACAATTAGGTGAAAGTTACCTTTAAAAAAGCCTCACATGTTTTCACTCTTAATTATTGAAGACGAACTTGATTACAGAGACAGTCTGATTGAACTTATCGGGCAGGACTGTAACGTATCGTCCGCAGAAAGCTTCTGTGAAGCGTCAGCACTGATCAATGTATCCAATCCTTTTGATGCCATTCTTTTGGACAAACATCTTCCAGACAGTGAAGGTGTAGAGTTGATTCCTCTTATCAGACAAAAAAGTGTGGATACCATTATTTTTGTTCACTCGGCTTATAACCAGAATCCTCCCCTTAGCATTGATGATCCACGTATTATCAGTCTAGACAAATTGGGAAATATCACGGATTTAAAACGAAATATTTTTGACTATATCAAAAGGCTAAACGGGAAAGTGTAAGTGTTTAAAATTATCGGAATGGGAGGGATTAAAAAGGGCATTATCGGGCTTGGGGCTTCCAGCGATATCCCATTGATTGCTAATTTTAATCCGGCACGTACTTCAGACAAACTTTTGCTTAGTCCCAATTTCTCACCTATTGTTGGAGTTGATGTAGTTTTCCCGGAAGGATCAGTACATCCTGTTATTTGTGAAATACAGTCGTTTTGGGAATGTGATCATAAGCGAGCCGATTTGGAGATTCTTTTAGATTGTATCCATCAGCAACGCGGTATGTTTATAGTGTGTACAGCACCCAGAGTCATGCATTTTTTAAGTATGAATTCAACAACCGAGGCAGAGACTTTTTTCATAAAAGACACTACGCGTTCCAAACCTCATTTTAAAGAATTCAGTATTGCAAAAAATAACCCCGATATTTCAGGTTTTCTTTCAACAACGGGCCCAACCATTATTTACATAGACAGTTCCTGTAATCACTCTCCATTTATGGAATTTTTTAGCGAGCATCTTCTAAAAACGATACAACAACATCCTCAGACTGTTTATATTGATTTTGGAACACATGATACCTGTCATCTTTTTTTCAATTTCAAACAACTTCAACGACGCCTAATTTCGCCGCAACACTCGCCACAGCACCTGGTGCTTTCCCAAACAATGCTTGGCCAACAGACTGTAAATGCAACCATGAGCTTTGCTGCACAATTTGAACGTGTTGGATTAAAACCAGTAAACAATACCCGCGGCATTGGTATACAGGTTATGGAAACACATGAGCACCTTTATCAAGGACTAAGGCATCTAGTGAGTACTCGTTTTAACGAATTTATGGTTGAACAATGGATTAAGACAGGATCACCACATCGGTATTACAGGTGTTACATGATGATGAACCCCAGCACAAATCAATATACACCTTTTCAGGTAAAAGGGTTTTCCTGTACCGAGTCGTCATCAGCATCCATGTCGGAACGATTTGTTGGGCATGCAACAAATACACACCTACAACTTCAGGCTAATCTATCTAAAGAAGCCGTAGACGCTTTATCAAAAGAAATTTATCTCTTTAAAACAAGGATGGCGACTGTCAGTCTGGAAAAAACGATTTCCTGTTGGTTAAGCTCATCAAATCCCATGGATGTTTTTCGTGCATTCGACTTTTTGGATATGCCCATACTTCGCGTAAGCGGTAAAGATTTTTCACGGGCTATTATTGGAAATTGCACGATACTTAATCCAGATTTAATTCATGAGGTTACCTGTATTTTATTAAAACCATGGCCCGAACACCTCCTAAACAAACTCGCAGAACGAGTTTTTAGACATATTATCAACGCTCTTCAGGATCATGCCAGAAACATGTTCGCCATCCCACTGGATATGGACTGTCTGACACAGTTTTTTGAAGCGCACCCACAGTTTGCTTTATCAGTCGGCATGGAAACACTTTCAACATTAAAAGACTATGCAGAAGACTTTATAAGCAGAGTAGAGTCAATCGAAACATCTGGTGTAAAAAGCTCGTCATTTTTCAAGGACAGGCTGGAGGGATATGAAAAACAGTGTGCCCAATTCAGACAATTTGCTGCATTTTTCAACATGATTCTTGAAAAAAATACCAATCCTAACTCCATGATTGCCGGATAGATGATAGGCACAACATCAAAAATCCTGTAAACTGATGCTGCCATGAAAACGAAAAAACGAGTTGTATTGGGAATGAGCGGCGGTGTGGATTCTTCCGTTGCGGCGGCACTGTTAAAGCGCAGAGGTTACGATGTTATCGGCATTACCATGCAGATGCTTCAACAGGATCATGAAAAGCAATCGGCCTGCTGTAACATTACATCGGTGAACGATGCAAAGCGGGTATGCAGCAAGCTCAAAATCCCCCACTACACCATTAACATCAGAGATTCCTTTAAAAAACATGTGATTGATCCGTTTGTAAATCAATATCTTCAAGGTCAAACACCAAATCCTTGCGTGGAATGTAACCGTCATATCAAGTTTGACGAGCTTTACGTTAAAGCTAAGGAACTGGATGCCGAATATGTGGCAACCGGGCATTACTGCAAAAAAACATACAGCGCCAAACAAAAACAATATTTATTAAATAGAGCTAAAGATTCGCATAAAGATCAGACGTATTTTCTGTATATGATGACTCCTGAAAAACTGAACTACACCCTTTTTCCGCTTGGAAATCTTTTAAAATCTGAAATCAGACAGCTGGCTCAGCAATTTGGGCTTGTGAATGCCAACAAACCGGAAAGTCAGGATATCTGCTTTATTACGGGGAAAACCTATAAGGATTTTATTGAAGAACAGGTTAAAGATCGCCCGGTTGTTGAAGGAGATATTATTGATCTAAACGGCAAGGTTTTAGGCAGACATAAAGGGATTCACACAGTAACAATCGGTCAAAGAAAAGGACTGGGATTAACTACTGAGGAACCTGTTTACGTGTTGAAAATCAATGGGTTTAACCAACAGGTTATCGTTGGCCCAAAAGATGCCATGGCCAGTGGAACTTTAACGATAACGGACGTTGTTCTGATCAGCCCAAATGAACCTATTATCGGCAAAACCGTGCAAATGAAATCCCGATACAACATGACGCCATTTGCAGCCAAAGTAAAAACCTTTGATGGATCCACAATGACCTTAGCCCTACCCGTAAAACAAACCTTCATTACACCTGGGCAATCCGGCGTTTTATATCAGAAAGACCGGGTCATCGGTGGCGGTATCATTCAAGTATGATTGAAATGGTAGAAGGGATTTTTTTCTCTATCTTTTCAGTCATTTACAATCCGCTTCATTCTCATTTTGCGACGTATTGTCTGATCGTTTTTTTATCCTGCGTATTTCTGTTTTACAACGCAAAAATCATCAAATATCTGCATAAACGCAGCCAGGCTGTTGGGACCTTTATCAAATTCTGGCTTCTTTTTTTAGAGCTGTTTGTCTTGACTTTCTTAGTATGGTTTGTTTTTATTTACTTTCATACGTTCCGACAACTGGAACCTGAAACCATTAAACCCATGAAAATCAGTCAATCATCATTTTTTGCTTCTTTATGTCTTCACCTCCTCCCTAAGGGGAGCTCCTACACGTATACCATTTAGTCGTATTTTACCTTTATAACCCTTAGGAGACATTTTATGAGAACCATAAAAATTTTTGATACTACATTGCGTGACGGCGAACAATCACCAGGCTGTTCGATGAATCAGGAAGAAAAGTTGGAAGTTGCGTTGCAATTGGAAAAATTGGGCGTGGACGTTATCGAAGCTGGCTTTGCCATCAGTTCAAAAGGCGACTTTGATTCCATCTCAAATATTGCTGCACATGTTAAAAAACCCATTATCTGCAGTTTAAGCCGCGCGTTAAAGGAAGACATCGAAGCCTCTGCCGGAGCCTTGGCAAAAGCAAAAAACAAGAGGATTCACACCTTTATCGCCACCTCCCCTATCCATATGGAATACAAATTAAAAATGACGCCTGAAAAAGTCATTGAGCGGGCTGTTATGGCTGTAACTTTGGCCAAAAGCTTCGTTGAAGATGTAGAGTTTTCAGCCGAAGATGCCGCACGTTCCGACCGTGAGTTTTTAGTTAGAATTTTAAATGAAGTGATTAAAGCCGGAGCCACAACAGTGAATATTCCGGATACGGTTGGCTATCAAACACCTGACCAATTTGGGGATTTAATTAAGTATTTGATGGAAAACGTAAACGGCATTCATAAAGTGGATGTGTCTGTGCATTGTCATGATGACCTTGGAATGGCCACGGCCAACTCTTTGGCTGGGGTTTTAAACGGGGCCACTCAAATTGAATGTACTATTAACGGTATTGGTGAAAGAGCTGGAAATACCGCGCTGGAAGAAGTGGTGATGGCCATTAAAACACGTCAGGATTTATTTAACTGCAAAACCAATATTGTGACTCAGGAAATTATGAAAAGTTCACGGTTGGTGAGTAATATTACAGGCTCCATGGTGCAGGCTAATAAGGCTGTGGTGGGTGCCAATGCGTTTGCTCATGAATCGGGAATTCATCAGGATGGGGTTTTAAAACAGCGACGCACTTACGAGATTATGGATGCGGAAATGGTTGGATTAAAAGCCGCCGAACTGGTTTTGGGAAAACACTCTGGACGCCATGCGTTTGGAAACAAGATTAAAGAATTGGGATTTGAATTATCAACAGAAGAATTAAACAAAGCTTTTGAACGATTTAAAGCGTTGGCTGATCAGAAAAAAGAAGTCAGCGATAAAGATATCGCCTCTATTGTTGCCGATCAGGTGTACCATGCGCCGGAGATTTTCCAGGTGCATTATGTTCAGGTCACGGCTGGAAATACGACGCGTCCAACAGCATGCGTACAGTTAATCCGGGACGAAGAAACGCTTGAAGGAACAGCCACCGGAGCGGGGCCTGTTGATGCGATTTATAAAGCCATTGATTTTATTTTGGGAGAGGCCATCGATCTGGTGGATTTTTCCATACATTCCGTAACCGGAGGCACCGATGCTTTGGGAGAAGTCACGGTAAGAATTCGGGACAAAGACAGAGTATTTATGGGTAGAGGATCTGATCTGGATGTTTTAACAGCAGCCTCAAAAGCCTATATTGCCGCCATTAACAAAATGTTATCATTTAGAGATGTTCAAACGATTAAAGCCAACGTCTAACCTATCAGGAGAATTTTATGAAAACCTATTCCATAGCAACCATCGGCGGAGACGGCACAGGCCCAGAAGTCGTTCGTGAAGCTGTAAAAGTTTTGAAAGCCGTAGAAAAAAAACATGGATTTTCCATCCAGCTGACACCGCTGGACTACAACGGAGACCGCTACCTTAAAACCGGCAAAACCCTGGACGATGCCGAACTCGAAGCCTTAAAAAACTATGATGCTATACTGCTGGGTGCCATTGGGCACCCGGACATCAAACCAGGAATCGTTGAAAAAGGCATTTTGCTAAAACTACGATTTGGGCTGGATCAATACATTAACCTCAGACCTGTAAAATTGTTTCCAAATGTTGAAACCCCACTGAAACATAAAACATCAGCCGATATCGATTATGTGGTTGTACGTGAAAATTCCGGAGGTTTATACACCGGAAGTGGTGGAACCAGCATGGCTGGAACCGTTCATGAAACAGCCGTACAAAACATGATTTACACCTGGCATCAGGTTGAACGTTGCGTGCGTTTTGCATTTGAATACACCCAAAACAGACACAAAAACGGTGCCTGGAAAGGCCTTACAGCCGAAGAAAAAAGTCAGGGCTTTATCGGAAAACTGACCCTTTGCGGAAAAAGCAACGTATTGAATTACGTATTTGATTTATGGGAAAGAGCCATTAAAACAGTTGGGAAAGAGTTTCCGACTATTAAAACAGATTATGTACACGTAGATGCCATGTGTATTTACATGGTGGACTGTCCTGAAAAGTTTGATGTGATTGTTACTGAAAATTTATTTGGGGATATTATTACGGATCTTGCAGCAATTACGCAGGGAGGTTTAGGGGTTTCTCCGGGGGGTAATATCAATCCGAAAGGTGTGAGCATGTTTGAACCGATCGGGGGAACAGCTCCGGCTTTTACGGGGAAAAATGAAATTAATCCGCTGGCCTGTATTGGTGCTGCCCAATTGATGCTGGCACACCTTGGCGAAGAAAAAGCCGCTGACGATGTGGAGCAGGCTATCATGAAAACCATCGCAACCATGAGTTCCATGGCGGCAGGTAAAATGGGCATGGGTACCACCGATGTGGGAGATTACGTAGCACGTTTTATCGGGTAAGGGATTGAAACAGATCCTCGATTTTATCTGGGTTACACTCACCCACCCTATTTATTCGTTCAGATTATTTTTAAAAGAGTGCAGACTCTACAGACATTTTCCAAAACTGGCTGTTATAGATTTTGCACTCTGGCGCTACTATTATATTTTCTTTCCGTTTTTCAGACACACTTACCAAAAAATAAAAACAAAAAAACATGTACAGGAGCTTGTCTACGGAGAAACTCCTTACAGTAGTTTTGAAATCGCCTTACAGAACATCCCCATATCCGAACAGACTGTATTTTATGATTTAGGCTGCGGACAAGGCAAACTAACCTTTTATATGGCCATCCGCCATGGCGTTTCATCGTATGGAATAGACATCATTCCAACATTTATCAAAACAGCCAGCACTTTAGCAAAAAAATACAGGGTTCCCTATGTCCATTTTCAGGAACAGGATATTTTTTCTACGGACATATCCGAAGCCACAGTCGTTTATCTCACATGGACTTGTTTTTTTAAAGAAACCAAAACCAGAATCGTATCAAAACTAGCCGAAGAATTAAGCTCCAATGCGTTTGTTATCACCACATCAGAGCCTATTCTTCATCCAGCGTTTATCTTAAAAAACAAACACTTTATCCATTTTTCCTGGGGAAAAGGGTGGCTATTTGTTCATCAATTGCAGAAGCTGTAACGAGCGTTGCATAAAGGTTTGAAGCTCTTGTCCGACAAGCGGTTGATGATTCATACGGGCCAGATCATAGACATGTAAAACAATCTGTTTCACATCGTCTTTATCCTGATTTAATTTATATTTACTCAAAAGCGTTTGGATCAAGGTGTTTTCGCTGTTGATAATCAAGGTGTAATCATTAAAATTTGGAACCTCACGCTGCATGAGGCTGCTCATTTGTTTAAACCGTTTAATGGTTTCGGATTCCAGAACAAGGGCAGGAACATCAGAGGTTTTTAACGATTCAACCTGGATTTTCAACTGATCCGCATCTGGTAAAAACTCTTTAAATAAAGAGGTTATATCTTCTTTTTGCTGCTTTAACCGTTCAGGATCTTCAAGCGCCTGCTTCGATTTATCAATCAAATGATCAGACAGCTGCGTGTCTACAGAAATAAATTTAATGGTTGGATCTTTGGACTCTAAAAACTGAATAAAATGTGTATCGATAATGGACTTTAGAAAAATCACCTCAAGCCCTTGCTGCTGACACAGCTGAACATAACCTGCCTGAGCCGTTTTATCGCCACAATACATAATGTTTTGCTTCAATTTTTCCTTATTTCTTTCGATATAGTCTGGAATTGAGGTTGAAAATCCATTGGAAGATTCAAAAACCACCACATCTTTTACCTTGTCAAAAAACTCAGAATTATTCATCATGCCGTATTTAATAAACGCGTGAATATCAGCCCAGTAAGTCTCAAATTTTTCCTTATCTGTTTTATAAAGTTCCTGAAGTTTATCGGCGACTTTTTTTACAATATGACGAGAGATTTTTTGAACATCAGCATTGGTTTGAAGCATGCTTCTTGAGACGTTTAACGGGATATCCGTGCTATCTACAGCACCTTGAAGCAGGCTTAAAAATTCCGGAAAAATGTCCTGTGTGGAGTCGGATACGAACACATGCTGGCAAAATAATTTCACCTGACCTTTATGCGTATCAAGCTCGTGCATGAGTTTAGGAAAATAGAGAATTCCTTTTAAATGGAAAGGATAATCCACGTTCAAATGAATCCAGAACAATGGCTCTGGAGCCATTGGAAACAGCTTTGTATAAAAAGCCTTATACTCGTCCTCTGAGATGTCCAGAGGGTTTTTATCCCATAATGGGTTTTGATCGTTAACGGTTTTACCGTTTATTTGAATATCACAAGGTAAAAAGTTAGCATATTTTTGGACAAGTTCTACCAGTTTGTCTTCTTTTAAATACACATCGTTTTCAGTATTGATATGCAAAATAACATCAGTACCAATAGTTGTTTTTGATCCTGAGTTTAAGGAAAATGTTGTGCTTCCTTCACAGCGCCAGTGTACAGGCTGGGCATCGGGTTTAAAGGATAAGGATTGAATCTCTACAACATCCGCCACCATAAAGGCAGAATAAAAGCCTAATCCAAAATGTCCAATAATCGGGTTTTGATCATCTGAGGACTGGTACTTTTTTACAAAATCTTCGGCACCGGAAAAGGCAATTTGATTGATATAGGTCTGGATTTCTTCAGCATCCATGCCCAGGCCGTTATCACGAATGGTTAAGGTTCTGGATTCGGTGTCAATAATCAGTTCGATTTTTCCGGCCGGGGTTTCTCCCAGACTTTCTTTTACAGAGATTGTGTTGCGTTTTGTGATGGCATCAAAAGAGTTTGAAACCAGTTCGCGCACAAAAATCTCATGATCTGAATATAGCCATTTTTTAATAATGGGGAAAATGTTATTGGTGTGAATTTGGATATCACCGGTAATAGGTGAAAATGTTGTGTCCATAGAGAGACTCCTTACAGGTTTTTTCTTAGGTTATATCACCCGAAATAAGCTGTGTTTAGGATAGGAGCCGGGCAGAAAAATGTCAATTTTAGAAACAAAAAAAGGCCGAATTGCTTCGGCCTTTCTTTTACATCAAAACTAACTAAAGCTTAGTGAGCTTGAGGAGTTTGTTGTGTTTGAGCTTGTGGTTGAGCTGATTTTTGACCTTTTACTTTTGGAGCTTTTTGAGTTTTAGCTTGTGGTTGAGCTTCTTTTGTTGCTGCTGCTTCTGGTTGTTGTTGAGCTTCTTTAGCTTTGTGACCTTTTTTAGAAACTTTAGCTTTTGCTTGTGGTTGAGCTTGTTGTTGAGCTGCTGCTTCTGGTTGAGCTGGTTGAGGAGCTGCGAAAGAAACTGAAGTCATTACGAATGCTGCTGCGATGAATGCTGATACATATTTAACCATGATAATTATTTCCTTAATCGATATATTTTTTTATTAAAAGTTATTGGGCATTTTTTTGGTCTGGTTTTGCAGAAGTTGCAGGTGCAGTAGTTGATCCTTTAACTTTTGCTTTTTTCTTTTCAACTGTTTTTACAGATTTTTTTGCGGAACCTTTTTCGCAGTTCTCACATTTTTCACCAGATCCAGCGAATGCTACAGTTCCTGTCATTAATACTAGTGCAAGAACAAGTGCAGTTTTTTTCACGTTTGATTCACCTCCTTATCTGTAACGTTGGACACAGTATAACAAGGTCAGTTTAAAAATCCATTAAAAAAATATTAGAAATTCCTTAGAACTTACTGGTACAATACCTGTCATGAATATTTTACTTATTGAAGATGAGAAAAAAATCATCAGTTTCCTCAAGCAGGGGTTAAAGGGAGAAGGCTTTACGGTATCCGTTGCCAATGACGGAGAAACCGGGCTGTATATGGCTCAGGAATCAGAATTTGACCTGGTCATCATGGATATCCGCCTCCCCAAAATGGATGGCATTCAGATTTGCAAAACACTTCGGGCACAGGAAAACAATGTTCCCATTATTATGTTAACAGCAAAAGATACGATCGATGACAGAATACTTGGATTAGATTCCGGGGCAGACGATTATATGACCAAACCTTTCTCATTTAGCGAGCTTTTAGCCAGAATTCGTGCTGTAAAACGTCGTAATACAGTTCAAAAATCAGAATCAGAAGCCCTTGTTTACGAAAACCTGTCGCTTAATCCGACAACATTTGAAGTGTTTCGGGAAAAAAATCCCATCAAACTATCTGCAACCGAGTTCAAACTTCTCAAATATCTGATGGAGCATCCCAATAAACCTATCAGTAAAGTTACACTGTTAGAGCATGTCTGGGGATTCAGTTTCAGCCCGGAAAGTAACATTGTTGAGGTATACATCAATTATCTGAGAGAAAAAATCGATAAAAAATACTCGCCTCAGCTTATTCATACGGTTCATGGTTTAGGGTATAAGTTTTGCGTTTAAAATTTATTTCACTGGTGATGCTTTTCGTTATGTTGATATTAGCCGTATCGGCCATCACCCTCTTTATTCTCTTTAAAAAAACATTGAACGAAAACATTGAAATCAGGCTGGATCATTGGGCAGACAATCTGATTATTGAAATTGCAAAAAATCCTGTCGGCTTCAAATCAAATCCAGAGGAATTTTTATTTCTTACCTCAAAAAACGAAATTATTTCGGCCGGTGTTTTAGTACAGTTTATGGACAAAAACGGTAAGGTGTTAGCAAAAAGTCCAGGTTTAAAATCCAATAGCCTTCCTTTTGATATCAAAGACACCGATACCATTAATGATATTGAGTTTATCGATGGAACACGGATTAAAACCTGCCAAAGCTCAATTATGGTTAACAAACGCCTTCTAGGCTATGTGGTTGTGGGACTTTCAACAACACAGATGTACCAAAACTTAAATAAAGTACGCAACATTTTAATTGCCGTTATGTTCTCTACCATGATTATTTTAGGAACAGGCATTAATGCATTAATGAACTTAAATGTCGTGAGCAATCAACGGCTGTTTTTCAGTTTTGCTTCACACGAATTACGAACGCCATTAGCCATTATTTCAGGTCATGCTGAAGTAGCGCTACGAGATCCAACCTTGTCGGAATCCACGTTAAAAGCGTTTAAAACTATCCAGCAGGAATCGGTATGGATGTCACGGATGGTAAATAATTTACTGCTCATTTTTAGAAGTAAAACGGGAACAGAACCCCTTCACATGCAGGATTGTATGTTGGGTGAAATGCTGATTGAATCCTCTACCGCGCTTAAAACACGGTTTCCCGATGTTCAAATCAGCCTGACCTTATCTCAAAATTCCTCTATCTACGCCGACCCTGATAAAATACGTCAAGCTATCAACAATTTATTGGATAATGCAGCAAAATATACGCAGGGATTAGGAAAAATTGACATCCATCTTGAGGAATTTCCACATCATTTGCACCTGGAAGTCAAAGACAACGGGCCTGGGATCCCATTAAAACTTCAGAAAAAAATCTTTGATCCCTACTACAGAATTGCTAAACATGAGTCTGGAATGGGGTTAGGATTAGCACTGGTTAAGTGGATTATTGAAAGTCATAAAGGAAAGATTAAAATTAGTAGCAGTGAGACCACTGGAACCGCATTTCACATAACACTCCCCAAATCGGTATAATCAAGTATACTAACACTTATGCAACTATCTCTTGTGATTCCTATTTTTAATGAAGTCGACATTTTGCCTCAAATGCGAGACAGAATTGTTGATCTTGCCACCGAATGTGAAAAAAAATTCGGTATCAACCCCAATCAGTTTGAATGTATCTGGGTCAATGACGGCTCAAGCGATGGCAGCTACGAGCTCATGCAGACAATCTGTAAAACGCATCCTATTTTTAAGGTTATTCATTTATCACGCAATCATGGACATCAGATTGCGATTTCTGCCGGGATTGATTATGCACAAGGTCAGGCAGTTGTTGTGTTGGATGGTGATCTTCAGGATCCACCTGAGTTTGTTTTAACAATGTATGCAACTTATTTACATGGATTTGATGTCGTATACGCCGTACGTGAAAAACGGGACGGAGAAACCTGGTTTAAAAAGAAATCGGCCGAACTGTTTTACAAGCTTTTAAAATCGCTAACCAAAACCAATATCCCCGTAAATACCGGCGACTTCAGATTAATGAGCCGCAGGGTCGTGGATGTTTTGAAAACCATGAGAGAACAACATCGGTTTATGCGCGGCATGGTAAGCTGGGTAGGCTTTAAACAAACCGGTGTTTTATACAAACGGGATCCTCGCTTTGCCGGAGTTACCAAATACCCCCTATCCAAAATGATCCGCCTGGCTTTGGACGGCATTACAAGTTTTTCTACAGTCCCCTTACGATTTATCTCGTACCTGGGTATGGGATGTGCCTGTCTTGGATTTTTATACAGCCTTTATATTTTCTATATACGGTTATTTACAACAGAAGCTATTCAAGGCTGGTCATCACTTATTATTGTCATTTTATTTTTAGGTGGGATACAACTTCTGGCGCTAGGTATTATCGGCGAATATCTGAGCCGGATCCACGATGAAACCAAGTACAGACCCCTGTATATTATTGAAAGTATTTATCCGCCAAAGTGAAACGGATTTTTATTGGGATCAGCATCCTTTTTATACTGATTTACCTGCCATTTTTGGATAAAATCCCGTTAATCGCCATGGATGAGCCAGCGTATGCACAAACCGCGTACATGTTTGCCCAGGGAAAAGGCATGATTAATACCATCTGGGTGGGAAGCGGGCAGGAATTTTTTCTTTATCCCCTTTTATTATCAGGTTTTTACACACTTTTCGGCTGTAGTTTATGGACAATACGCTTTCTATCTCTGGTTTGTGGGCTTCTTGCTTTGGGTGGATTTTTAACGCTCTGCAGACAATTTAAGCTGTCATCATTTTATCAAATTTTTGCCTCCGTTTTCTTCATCAGCTGCAATGTTCATTTTATTATTTTCAGATCCGGCAGACCCGAAAGTCTTGTTCTGGCCTTAACCCTGTGGAGTATGGTGGCTTTGATGGTGTTTTTGGATACAAAAAAGCAATGGCCAGGTTTTGTATCGGGATGTTTATCGGGGCTTGCAGTTCTAGCCCACCCTATTGGTATTTTCTGGCTTTTTTTTTCAGGAGTTTGGATGCTTTCAAACCGATTAAAAATGTCTTTAAAATCAGGAATTACGACAACAGCCCTTCTGTGTGGGGCTGGACTTTTAACGGTAATGCTTTGGAGTGTCATTTACCTTCAATCCCATACGGTTTCACATCTTATAAACGTTGTTTTACATCGTTCAAGCACAGAATCATTGATGATCAACACATTCCTGGCCAATATAAACAGGCTTTATCTAGGTTATAGTTTAGGATTAAAACGGCTTCCTTTGGTTATTTTCGAACTGTTTTTTTTAGGAACAGGAGCTTTATTTTTAAAAGGAAAATCAAGATATTTGGCCTTATTTGGACTGTTTTATTTAGGCCTTGGATGTTTAGTCCTCGCACCTTTTTTAATTCGGTATATGGCATTGATTCCGTTTATCAGCATTTTAAGCGCCTTGATCATCAGTGAACAAACGTCCTCGTCACTCAAAAAATATGCGATTTATGCCGCTGTTTTCGGCTATATCGGGTACAGTATTGCGGGGCAGGCGGTTGTAACCCTCAAACAAAAAAACAACCCGGATTACAGTTTTGTAGAAACCTTTGTGTCGGCCTCTTTACCTAAAGATGCCAGGGTTCTGGTTCCTATACAGCTGTGGTTTGCCGTAAAGGACAGAACGATGTATTGCGATACACAGGACGGTATGAACCTGAGAGACAAAAAAGACCTGTTGGCGTTTTTAAACTCGGGGAATGTGGACAGTCTGGTTATTTGGGAAGCTTTGCTTTTAAAAACATCTCCGACATCAGGGTTAAAGCAGACACTGTATAACAGCGATCCATCCCAACAGTTTTTTACAACCTGTTACGAATACGCCACAGAGCATCATTGGAACGTATCCCATTTAAAAACACCCAAAGGGACGTTATATTGTTTTAGCGCGGTAAAGCCGTAGTTCCGGTTGGGTACTTTGCAACCAGTTTTTCAGCCATTCCCATAAACTCATTTAATGTCAGCTGAGGTCTTGGGCTCTTTTTAAAGCCTTCAAAAATAAAGAACAGCTCTTTAGTTGCAACAGCATCGGCTAAAGCACGGTGAGCATTACTGTGACGAATGGCATATTTTTTACTTAAAGCACCCAACGAACAATGGGCTTCCCCACTTTGTCTGGCCCATCGAAGTGTACAGATCACCTGATTATCTGGCAATTTCACCTGACGTTGAATTGAGGCCGTAAGTAGCCATAACATGTCAAAATCTGCGTTATGCACCACAATTTTTGATTGACCGATAAATTGGATAAACCGTGAGAATACAGCATCCAGTTCAGGAGCATCGGCAACCATGTCGTTGGTAATTCCGGTAATTTGCGTAATATGCGGGCTAAGCTCAACCGGAGGCTTTATAAAGGTCTGGAAGGTGTGTTCGTAGCCATCTTCATCAATTTTTAAGGCTCCAATTTCAATAATACAATCGCGGCCTGCCTCTAAACCGGTAGTCTCAAAATCCAGAAAAACCAAAGATTCTTTAACCGTTCCAAATAAATCGACCTGACCTGAACATTTAGGGAAAAAGAAGCAACGATGAGACAAATTCATATCCGACCGATGAATGGTTGGCCCATTACAAAATGTACAACGGTTGTGATGATCAACCACCATGGCATTTTCAATCACATATTCAATTTTTTGAAGAGGCACTGTATTTTTGCAGCGTGAACAGGTAAAGCTTAAGCCTCGTCCATCGTCTTTAAACTCGGCGTTGTTTAAATCACTGTCACAAAGTGGACAACAATATCCAACAGAAAAATGACAATCGGTGTTTGTGCAGCACAATTCATTTCGCCGAATCACAACAGAATTTTCTGTTCGGCAGGACGGACATGGTTTATGAATAATGGGTTCTTCCATTATTTAACCTCTTTATCTTTAAAAACCCGACTGCCAACCGACTGTGTTTGACCCTGATATTTACCCCGATACGGCATATCAGGATCCTGATCCATCGTACAAAACACAAGCTGACAAATGCGGCGGCCTGAATCGAGACGAATAGGAATATGGTTGGCGTTAAACAGTTCCAGCGTGATACGGCCTTCAAAACCGGCATCCACCCACCCTGCATTTTGGATAAAAAGGCCCATACGTCCGATAGAGCTTCGGCCTTCAACAAAAGCCGTTAAATTATTAGGTAATTTGATATATTCAATCGTTGTTGCCAATACAAAAGACTGAGGCTGGATAATAAAGCCCTCATCAACAACTTCTGTATACGATACTTCTTTATCCAAAGTTAAAAGACCAGAATCTTCTTTTGAAATCAAAAAATGAGAGCCGAGACGGCAATCAATGGAAGCCGGTTGAATCGACTCTTCAACAAGAGGATCCACAACCAGTTCGCCGGAAGCCAAAAGCTTCTTTAAGGTTTTATCTGAAAGTATCATAGCTCATAGTTTTATCATGAAAGGGCTTTATGTTGCAAAATAAAGGCTCAAATGTTAAACCTTACTCATGGTCAACACGCTTAAAAACAGCTTCAAACACAGTATTCCCTCTTTAAAATTAGCCTGGAAATCGTCCCCTGCCATTTGTGTTGCCGTTGGAATTTTAACGTTGTTTGCGGCCATGTTTCCACTTGTGATTGCACATTTTGGAAAACAGATTGTGGATGTCATTTTGTTAAAATCAGCCTCACAAACTTTCTTTTTTGTGGTGTGTGAAGGTGTGGTTATCATCATGCAAAGTGGCTGTTTGAGGCTGCTGTATTTATGTCAGTCTCTTTTAGGTGCCAAACTTGGAACCGACATTAATATTTTGATTCTTGAAAAAGCAGTCACCTTAAATTTAAGTCATTTTGAGGATTCCGAGGTTTATGATTCTCTGACAAAAGCCAGAATGCAGGCCTCCATCCGGCCGGTGGCCATGGTAACGGACAGTTTGCAGCTTGTGCAAAATACCTTAACGTTTTTTGGATATATCGGGCTGATTTTTCTGGTGAATAAATGGATGGTTCTGGGCTTGATTTGTGCCGCTATTCCAGCCACAGTTTCGGAAATGCGGTTTTCAAATGCAGCGTTTAGGTTAAAAAACTGGCGCTCACCTGATACAAGACGATTGAATTATTTAGAATATGTTTTAGCCACAGACAGCCACGTCAAAGAAATTAAAACTTTCGGGCTTCAGTCTCTGTTTTTAAACCGTTTTAAAACACTGTCCAGCCGATTCTTAAAGGAAGATACCCAACTGGCCATTAAACGGTCAGGATGGGCCTATGGATTATCTCTGATTGCCATTTTGATGTTTTATGGATGTTACGCACATCTGGCCTTGCTGACTGCCACCGGGATGATTTCCTTGGGTGAATTAACCTTATATATTGTTGCGTTCCGCCAGGGTCAACAGGCCTTTCAAAGTGCTTTAACAGCTGTTGGAAATATGTTTGAAAGCAATTTATACATGTCTAATTTATTTGATTTTTTAAAGTTGGATGTTAAAGCAACAGATAAAACAGTGAATCAAGATATAAAGATTAATCAGGAATCCGGCATACGATTTCAAAATGTTGGATTTAACTATCCAAATAGCGATGTCTGGGCGGTTAAAGACCTGTCTTTTTTTATTCCACAAGGACAGCGGTTAGCGATTGTTGGGCATAACGGAGCTGGGAAATCTACGATAATCAAGCTTATTTTGAGGCTGTATGCACCTACCCAAGGACAGATTTTTTTGGATGGCGTTCCATTGCATGCGTGGGAAGAAACAGCCTTGTATGAGCGAATCAGCGTGGTGTTTCAGGATTTTAACGAGTATCAGCTGCCAGTAAAAGAAAATGTGGGGGTTGGATATTCGAAGCTGATGGAGAATGAATCGGCCATAAAAACGGCTATTGAAAAAGGTGGCGCAACCGATTTTTTACAGGACATGCCAGACAAACTGGATACCCAGCTTGGAAAATGGTTTAAAGGTGGCATGGAGCTTTCAGGGGGACAATGGCAAAAAATAGCCTTATCCAGAGCCTTCATGCGTGAGAGCGCCGATATTTTAATCCTCGATGAACCCACAGCCGCTTTAGATGCCGAAGCCGAACAGGCTGTTTTTGAACGATTTTCGGCCCTTACCCAGGGAAAAACCAGCATTTTAATCTCTCACCGATTCCCAACCGTAAGAATGGCAGATACCATTCTGGTTCTGGAAAAAGGAAAAATCCTCGAGCAAGGCAGTCACGAAAACCTCATTGCTCAGCAAGGCCTTTACGCCAAACTGTTTAACCTTCAGGCCAAAGGGTACCTCTGACCTTTAGGCTAAACAGTGTGACACAATACTTAGTGGGGCAAAACCTATGGCAAAACCAGATGGCCTCTCAAAAACTCCACTTGAACAGATCGAAGCGATGACAACAGATTATAGGCACGTTGATCTTTAGTTAAACGGGAGTCACCCGCATGAGAGTGGTTTAAAAAGGAAGCAAACTCAAATTTAAGCGCACCAATAACCTGTACCAAAACTCTGATATCTATTTTTTGGAATTCTTCTGGAAGCAATGGCAAGAGTTGTTTAAGGTTAGTATCCAACAAAACCAGGTTTTCCTGTGCAGATATCAAGTTGGGCCCATACGTCGGCTTGGTTTTACCTCGGTCTTCCCAGGCATCAAGCACAGCTAAACGCTGTGACAATACAGAATGAAGTCTTTCGGACAACGAGGAGACATCATAGGTTGGAAAAGCCACAACATGTGCAGCAGACTTTACACGATCAAAATGCCCGGCAACAGGTTGAAGAAGCGTGAAAATCTCTTGAACTTTACCTGTATCCTGTTTGAATAACCATGATTTCAGCCTGACCTGTAACAACCGTCTTTGCTCTAACTTTCCACTATGTGTGGATGACTGTATTTTTGCTTTTTTAACACGTTCTCTTTTTTGAGCTCGGCTTAATAATGGATCTGATGATGTAAATTGGAACAAGGTATGATCGGGTATAACTGTAAAACCATGTCTTTGAAATGTATCAATCGCCAGTTGAATATATCCATTTTTGGATATTGGGGTAGCTGAAACAGCCGTTACAGAAACCCTGTTATCGCCACCGTTGTTGGTTACAAACGAAACGGCTTTAAGGGTGGGATGAACATGAACTGAGGCCTTCAATCCTTTTTCGGCAAGACCTGCAACAAGATTAAACGGATTTGTAGCCAAAGACACACAACCGGCAGTAGCAAGATCAAATAAAGTATGTTCACGAATGGCAGCTGGAGCCACATCATAAGAGGCAGGACTGATAAATACATGAATTTGGCCATCTTTATCCTGAGTAACCAGAGTTTTAATTTCGTTTTCCAACGATGTTCCGATTTTATCACCCGTTGGTTGAACCCGATGCAACACAGACTCGTAGCAATTTATCGTCTGCTTTTTAGGTGACAAAATCACTTTTTCCAACTCTCCGTCTTCCAACGCAGTGATTAAAGGTAAAATCGAGGCTTTGATGCTTTTTTCATTAAAGCTATTTAAAATTCCCCGATCTTTCAGCCAGCCTTCAACATCATCCCAGGTTGTAGCCGCAGTCATCACAAACTGATCTTTAAGAGCTTTTTTCTGAAGTTCTTTAACAGAGACACTGTTTATAATTCTAATGAGGTCGGCATTTTTATCCGTATGTAATGACGGATGAACAACAAACGGGTAATCAATCAATTCGCTTTTTGCGCCGTTAAAAGGAATCAAACCACCTTCAATAAGTCTGGCAACAGCTTCCAGTCTGTCCTGGGTTTGAATAAATTCGGAATAGTATTGAGAATCCGGGCCCTGGCCAGCATCTTTTTGTTTAAGAAGGTAACAGGCAAGGAAAGCACCAGAACCACCTGAAACAGATAAACTGTGGGTTTTGCTGTGGTTAAACGGTCTGTATCTACGGTCTATATCTTCTTTAAAAATGGCTCTGTCGCCAAAAGTTTCATAAATCTGTTCCCCAGGTTTTGCTCCCGATTGAGCATAGACCGGATAGGTGATTGCCTGAGGAAGATCTACAAGCAACCTGTCGGAATGTGTCACATGGCGATGCGGTGGAACCATCACAATTTTACCGTTTTCTGAATTAGCAATATAAATATTAACTTTGAAAAAGAACCGTTCACGTGAACCCGGAATGTGTACGGGAACTTCAACAAGCGTTACGGCAGAAAAACCAGGTCGATTCTCACTAATAAGTTTTCTTGCTTTTTCTGGTAGATGCTCCAACTTTACGGCTGGTAAAAATTGCTGGAAACCGGATAAATAGTTAGACCAGTCATAGGTTCCATTTGGTAAAGGATGTGCAAAAAAATCCTGAACAAAAGACTGGATAAGCGTTAAAGGGTTGTTTATTGGGCTTAGACTGAGAATTTTATGATAAATCATGGGACGAATACTCCTGTGTGTGTTTTCAATAAAAAAATGAGAGTGAATCGGATTTTTTTAGAACGTACACATACAACAGAAGGGCAGTTGAAAGAAAAATTTTAAAGTAGTCATAAGTGTCCCTCCCGAACAGTATTCCCTTTTAAAATTTGAGTATATTACAATATAACCATACATTGTCTATAGTATTAGTTAACTATGGTCATTTTAATCCATACAATATATTATGTCTATAGTTTTAATAGATTAATAATCTTTAAGGATGATATACGATGAAATTGTGGCAAAAAATAGTAGCGGGAATGGTTATTGGCGTACTCATCGGCATCATATTTAATGAAAAAACTACCCTGCTTCAGCCTATCGCAACTTTATATTTAAACAGTTTAAAGATGCTGATGGTTCCTCTGATATTTTCGTCGATCATTGTCTCTATCAAAAATATCAATTCGTTCCAGACGTTAGAACGGCTTTCCAAAAAAACCCTGTTTATTTTTTTAACGTTTAGCAGCTTAGCGTTACTTACAGCTTTTGTGATTGGAACGGTTATAAAACCAGGCGCCATGTTGCACCTTACCGCATCAGCACCTATTGAAAAACCTCAAACGCATATCGGACAACAGCTGGTGGCGATTATCCCTCAAAATCCTATCGAGGCCATGTCTACAGGAAATGTTCTACAAATTATGTGTTTTTCGTTGTTATTCGGGTTTTCAATGGTACTGGCTGGAGAAAAAGCCAAACCTGTTTTTGCCTTTTTCGAATCTCTAACTCATATTATGGAATTTTTCTCGAATATCGTTATCAAAATCACACCACTTGGGGTTTGTGCCGCAGTCGCTATTTTGATTGGGACACAGGGGATAGAAATTTTGTATAAATTTGGAGCCTTGATTTCTGCAGTTGGAGCCGCTTGTCTCCTTCATATTATTATTGTTTACGGTGGGGCCTTAGCAGTATCACGCACCAATATTTTTCGTTTTCTTAAAAATATATCCGAACCGTTGATTGTAGCTTTCACAACCACCAGTGCCGGTGCTGCCCTGCCCTTTAGCCTTAAAATTGCTCAGGAAAATTTTGGGATATCCAAAAAAATTGCTCACTTTATTTTGCCACTTGGAGCCACTGTAAACAAAGGCGGAACCATTATTTATCAGATTATTACGATTTTATTTATTAGCCAGGCCTATGGCGTTGTTTTGAGTCCCGAACAATATCTCACGATTTTGGCCACAACACTGCTGATGTCCTTTGGAACCCCCAGCATTCCCGGAGCCGGACTTATTATCTTAACCATGTTACTTCACGGTGCCGGATTACCAGCCGAAGGCATCATTTTGATAGCAGGTTTAGACAAAATTCTTGATATGATTCGTACCCCAACAAACGTGATGGGCGACTGTGTGGCTGCTGTTTGTTTGGCAAAACTGGAGAAAGAATCGCTAACGATTTAAATAGCCAAGTCGTTTCATAGCCATTATAATGCTGGCATCATGCTATCTAAAAAAACAAAATATGCCATCAATGCACTGATTGTTTTAGCCGAACATTATAATCAGGAAATGCTGCAGATTGCCGATATTGCAACCAAGGCCGATGTGCCTAAAAAGTTTCTGGAACAGATTTTACTGGAACTTAAAAAGAACCATATTCTGGACAGCAAAAAAGGAAAAGGTGGCGGCTATTTTTTAAGGATGGCTCCGGAAAAAGTGACTTTAGGAGCTGTTATCCGCATGATGTCTGGTGCTATTGCATTGGTTCCCTGTGCAAGCAAAACAGCCTATTCACCCTGCGATGAATGCAAAGATGAAAGCATTTGCGGCTTAAAAATCATTATGATTGAGGCCAGGGAAGCGACAACATCGGTTTTGGATTCCAAATCCATTGCCGATATTCTTAATGAATCCGAGCGTTGTAAAATTCAGCGCGAATCGATGTATCACATCTAGTATGCACAGACTGTTTTGCCTTGAATCCGATATCCAACAGAACACCCTGCAGCTGTCTCAGGACGACAGTCATTATTTAAAAAATGTGGTGAGACTTAGCCCAAAAGACAGCCTGGAACTGGTCACTGAAACAAGACTGTTAACCGTAACAGATCTTCTTTTAAGTAAAAAACACCTTGAATTCATCATAAAAAATGAGGCTAAACTACCCAAAGAAGAGCCTTTTCATATTACTCTCGCACAATGTTTACCCAAACAGGATAAGTTTTCAGATATTTTACGCTGCTGCACAGAGCTTGGCGTGTCGGCGTTTATCCCGGTTTCCTCGGATAGAAGCATTCCAAAAATTGAAAAACAGCAAGAAAAAATCCAGCGATGGACATCGGTTTTAAACAGTGCGGCCAGTCAAAGCAAGCAGTTTAAATGTCCAAAAATGCTACCGTTTGCCACATTAAAAGAGCTTGATACAGCCCCTTACGATTGTATTCTGATATTCTGGGAAGTGGAAAAAAAGCCACTGAAACATGTTTTAAATACGATTCAAAGTCACTCGGTTAAGAGGATTTTGGTGGTTATTGGGCCTGAAGGCGGGCTTTCAACCGAAGAAGTAGATTATCTGGTAAAAAAAGGCGGACTTAGTGTAAGTTTAGGTAAAACGATTTTACGTGTGGAGCATGCAGGACTTGCAGCCATCAGTCAGATTAAATACGCGCTGGAAAACAATGACTAAACATTACACTCAGATTTTAGGAATTATTGGTGGCGGACAGCTGGGCAGAATGACCGTTGAGGCGGCACATCGGCTAGGAATAAAATGTCATGTGTTGGATCCAGATCCGAACTGCTGCTGCAAAGGGGTGTGTGATGACCTGACAACCGGCTCTTTTTTAGATGCGGAAACGGTGTTTAATTTTGGGAAGCACTGCAGATGGGTGACCGTTGAGTTCGAACATGTGTCGAGCGAAGGGCTTCGGTTATTGAAAAAACATGGGATTGGGGTTTTTCCGGATCCGGATCATCTGGATTTGATAAAAGATAAGGGAACGCAAAAAGAGTTTTACAGGCAGGCAGAGCTGGAAACGGCACCTTTTGAACAGATTGAAGGCAAAAATGATCTTCGACGGTTTACGTCGTTTTTTCCGGCTGTGCAAAAAACCCGGACACAGGGTTACGATGGAAAAGGTGTGTATATGATTCACTCGGAAAAAGATGTGGAGAATGCCTTTGATACACCATCGGTTTTGGAAAAAAAAGCCGATATTCTTCAGGAGTTTTCTATTATTGGAGCCAGAAATGTATCTGGGGATATTCAGGTATTTCCGGCAAGTGATTTATTTGCTCATCCTGAAACTCACCTATTAAATTATTTACATACCCCATCTCTTTTACCAAAAGACCTGCTGAAAAAAGCAGAAACCATGGTGGTTACACTTTTAGAAAAACTGAATTATACGGGATTATTATGTGTAGAGTTTTTTGCCAATAAAGATGGATCAGTATGGATTAACGAATGTGCGCCACGGCCTCATAACAGCGGTCATCATACGATTGAGGCGTGTACGGTGTCTCAATTTGAACAGTTTGTACGTGCTGTGACCAATTTACCATTGATTTCAGCATCAGGTTGCAAAGCATCAACCATGATTAACATTTTAGGTCCAAATACATCTAAAGACATAGATGCGTTGTATTTGGCATTAAGCAAGCCGCAGGTGCATCTGCATTTATATGGAAAAACCGTAAAACCCTGGAGAAAACTGGGACATGTTACAATACTTGCCGAAAAAGACACTGAGCTTGTGAAGCAGATTCAATCTTATCTTTTAAACTGGAGACGTTCATGAACACCATTTCCGTTGGAATTATTATGGGCAGCAAATCGGATTCTGCCATTATGAAACAAGCCGCAGAAATTCTAGATCATTTTGCCGTAGGGTTTGAATTTAACGTGGTATCCGCACACAGAACACCGCTGGAAATGGTTAAATACGCACAAACCGCACACGAAAGACATCTTAAAGTGATTATTGCGGGTGCAGGTGGTGCAGCACACTTACCGGGAATGGTAGCGTCATTAACATCGGTTCCTGTTATTGGAGTGCCTATCAAATCGTCAAATTCCATCGATGGATGGGATTCGATTTTATCCATTCTGCAAATGCCAAACGGTGTTCCTGTAGCAACGGTTGCGCTTAATGCAGCACAGAACGCAGGCCTTTTAGCCGTACAGATTCTGGCTGCATCAAACAAAGTTCTGTATAAAAAACTTGAAATCTACAAACAACATCTAGAAAGTCAGGTTTTTGAATCCAGAAAAAATCTTGGGCTTTAAGTGAAGGGTGTCCGATAAAGACGGATACGTCAGAAATCGAATTAAAATAGGCTTTGTTTTTTGATCTGAAATAAATGATGAATACACGTGTTCCCAGTCATTTTTAAACTCGGCATTACACTCACAGAGACGTTTTACGATGTAGGTTAATATAAAATATTCCAGCTCGGCATTAACCAGTGTCGTTTGAAAAACCTCCAGTTGAAAAACCAGAACCGACCGATTTTCAATCACATCAACTGAAACTTTATATAAGCCGGTTAAAAACGGACTTAACTCCTGGGAATGAATAATGTCGTTAAACATCTCACAGGTATAGGTTGTTCCGAAAAAAAACAAAGCCTGATCTGATCGATTAAAAAACAACAACAAATCGCCTAAACTCTGTTGAAACTCTGGATTTAAAATCCAGGAAAATCGCTGTGGAATGGATGTTTTTTTATCATTGAGAAGCTGAAAAAACTGCTTTCCACTCACCAGCTTTACTTTATCTTTTAAATTATATCGCACTAAAGGCATGGTTTTTGAGGCGGTAACCAGGAGTTCTCCGTTACAATCCTCTAAAAAATGGGCAGGATCGGCATTATGAAAAAAAGTGGGGTTTTCATGCTCAAACCCAAACTGTTTTGCTATCTGTGGGTACAGATGAAACATAGAGCGTATCCCCGATGTTAGCGGCGATTCAAATCCTAAAAGCCCTGTATCAGCACTTCCGTAAATCGATAACATAAACGATGGATCGTAAGGCAATCCCAATTCATCCTGAAGCCCTATTCTCAAAGATTCTGAAAACGACTCTCCCAAAACAATAAACTTCATTTTTTGATACGGAAGTTTTGTATTTTTTTCTTTGGCTCTCAAAAACAAATAACGGATGGCACTTGGACAAATGCAGACCAAAAACTGATCAAACTGATCCTGAAACACAGATAAAATCTCTATAATTTCATCAAACTGATTACCGGGTGAAAACACAAGAAATGGATAATCCGTTTGCCTTGCAAAACTTTTAAACAGAAACGACAGCGATTCTCCGCCAATCCAGCTTCCAAGAGCCAGACCGACAACAGCCATCGTTTTTTTCTGATGCACGTTATACACCGTTTCAAGCTGCATTTTAATGATATGATCCAACATTTTAAAATTGGATTTTGACTGTGGCCAGTAACACGGAATACCGGAAAAACCCGAGGATCGAATTAATCCAAAACTGTCATAAGGTTGCTCGATCATTCGTTCTGCAAAACTGTAGTGTGAGACATAGGTTTGTTTGGAGGTAACAGGTAATGAAAAAAAATCATCCTCCCAATCCGAAAATTGACCGATGAATTTTTTATAGCCTTCCACGTGCCTGATAGAGTGCTGTGCCAATAAAACCGCTTCAGATAACTGACCTGAAAATGGAAGATACTTAAGTGCCATAAAGGGACCCCTTCACTTTAATATTGAACTAAGGAATTTAGCGGTAAAAAAACAGTTGGGGGGATATAGAAGTACCCTTCGGTTTTTTACCTAAAAAAACAATTTAGTATGGTTATTAGAGAGGAACACCCGAGAGTAACGAAGAAAAATACCCTCTCGGCACTTGTGTCAAAAAGTATAGACTTTTAGAAAATGTTTTGCAAATATGGGGCCATGGATATCCACTATTTTACGGTAAGTCAGGCCAACAGTTATCTGTCGGATCTGATAGAAGAGGAACCTGTTTTAAGTCAGGTCTGGATTTCCGGTGAGGTCAGTTCTCTTAAACAGTATGCACTTGGGCAACAACTGTATTTCACGCTAAAAGATGAAGACGCCCAGCTAAGTTGTGTGATGTACAGCACAGCGGTTTCCCGATTAAAACAAACCTTTCAAAACGGCGATCATTTATTTATTAAAGGAAAACTAAGTTATCTGAGAAAAAAAGGCCAGCTGCTGTTTCAGGTGGTTGCGGTTCAGAAAAAAGGCGTTGGAACGTTATCTGAGCAATTGGAAAAATTAAAAGAAAAATGTTTAAAAGAAGGATTATTTGATCCTGCAGCCAAGCAAAAAATTCCAGAATTCCCACAAAATATAGCCGTTATTACAGCGCCGGGCTCTGCCGCACAAATCGATTTTTTAACCTGTATAAAAAACGGAGGCTCTCATCTTAATATCACTGTTTTTTCAACCATTATGCAGGGTTTAAACAGCCCACTTTCCCTCTGTGATGCTCTTGAAGAAATTGATAAAAGAGAGTTTGACTGCTGCGTTATCTGTAGAGGTGGCGGCTCGATGGAAGATTTGTGGGGATTTAATGACGAAACACTGATTCGCACAATTTTTAACTGCAAAACGCCGGTTATTTCAGCCATTGGACATGAAATTGATTACACATTGACGGATTTTGTTGCAGATTTTCGCTACCCTACTCCAACAGCTGCGGGATTAGGGATTGCGGCACCGTTTATTCATCTTCGTGAAACCATTCAAAAACAGCTTATGGATCATAAAGAGATGCTGGATGATCAGGTGGCGTCTTTATTTCAGGATACGGAAGACATGCTGTTGTTGGCACAATCAGCGCTCAACACACAAATGGGAGCCTGTGATACGGCTTTTTCAGCTCTTTTACACCGCGTAAAACTGGCCAATCCCTTGCACAAACTAAAGCAAGGCTATAGTATAGCGAGGCTTAAAAGCAGCTCGAAAATTGTTTCAAAACGGGATGAGATTTCAACAGGAGATATACTAGAAATTACTGTTCAGGACGGACAGTTTTCAGCACAATGCCTATGACCTTAAAAGAGGATATATCACAACTGACACAACTGGTTGAACGCCTTGAAAGCGAGACGGTTGATCTGGATCAGGCACTTACCGAATACGCATCTGTTATTGAACTTTCTGGAAAAATCATGACAACACTGCAACAGACTCAGGACAAACTACAAATCCTTCATAAAGAAGGTGAAAAATGGATCTCTCGTGAAGAATCCATTTGAGTCGTTTTCTGACCTGCATAAACCGTTAATCGAATCTACCCTGCTGTCTTTTTTACCTGAAGATCCTCATGATCCCCGGCAGTTGTTGACCCAGGCTATGCGATACAGCCTCAGCGCAAAAGCCAAACGCATCAGACCGCTAATGTGCATTGCCTCTTATCAGCTGTTTGATACTGCCATCGAAAAAATTCTACCCCTGGCCTCCGCCATAGAAATGATCCACACCTATTCCCTGATCCACGATGATCTCCCAGCCATGGACGACGACGACCTCCGCCGGGGGCTACCGACCTGCCATGTAAAATTCGGCGAAGATATCGCCATTCTCGCCGGAGATACCCTGAACACGCTCGCCTTTGAAATCATTGCGGAACAACTCCCTCAGCATTATCCAGCCAAACTGGTTCTGTCAGCCATAAAAGAACTGGCACAGGCCTGCGGCACCTTCGGCATGGCCGGCGGCCAAGTTATGGATCTCAAAAAACCAGACGACTTGCCAGATGAAACCTACATCCACAGACTTCACGCCCTAAAAACCGGCGCCTTAATTCGCGTCTCTCTTATTCTTCCCGGCCTTTTAAACGAAGCCTCACCCGAAATCATGCTTCCGTTAAATCATTTTGGCCACCATGCCGGCGTTTTATTCCAGATGGTAGACGATATCCTGGATATCATAGGAACAAAAGAAGAACTTGGAAAAACCCCTCAAAAAGACATCCTTCAAGACAAACTCACGTTTATCTCTCTTTACGGTCTTGAAAAAGCGCAAGCATTGGCCCTGCATCAGGCAGAACTTGCACACAATCATCTCAAAGAACTTGCTGATTTAGGCCTTAACACAACCGCACTATCCCAGATGATCGACTATCTGGTGGTAAGGACACATTAATGAAGCCTTCAGTCATCCCGCTTTTAATCTCACTTTACCCGCTTGTTTCCGCATTGGTCAGCATGGTTTTAGCTCAATTTATGAAATCATTGTTCTGCTACCTTCATGATGGAAAAGTAGACTTAAAAAAGTGGTTTTCCTCGGGAGGAATGCCGTCTTCACATTCGGCGATGGTCAGCTCGCTTAGCACAGCGATTGGGTTAAAAGAGGGATTTACAAGCTCGTCGTTTTGTATCTGCATCGTCTTCAGCCTCATTGTGCTTTATGATGCGGCAGGTGTTAGACAGGTTGTTGGTAAACAGGCTATTATTTTAAACCATATTTTGGATGATTTTGTTGAGAAAGGTGAACTGAAAACTCACAAAATCAAAGAACTTTTAGGACATACACCTTTTGAAGTTTTGATGGGTGTTCTCCTTGGAATCGGCACGGCCTTTACCTTATATTATTAAATTTATGACGGCATTATTACATTCATTACAACTACCAGACGACTTAAAACACCTGTCTATCAACGAGCTGGACCAGCTTTCAGATGAAATTCGTCAGGAATTGCTGGAAATCGGGAAAGCCTGTGGCGGACATTTAGCCTCTAATCTGGGTGTTGTCGAGCTTACACTTGCCCTTCACACCGTTTTTGAAAGCCCAAAAGACGTAATGGTGTGGGATACATCGCATCAAACATACGTACACAAAATGCTGACGGGACGACTGGACAATATGTTTACCATTCGTCAGGACGGTGGTCTTTGCGGCTTTTCAAATATTTTTGAAAGTGATCATGATGCCTTTGGCGCAGGACACGCCTCTACAGCGTTATCAGCAGCACTTGGACTTGCACATGCCAGAGATTTAAAACAGGAAACAAACAATGTCATTTCGATTATTGGAGATGCGTCCTTATCCGGCGGCATGTCGTTTGAGGCGCTTAATAATATCGAGCGTTTAAAATCCAACTTTATTGTGATCTTAAATGACAACAACATGTCCATCTCAAAACCGGTCGGCAATATGGCCGAATACATGACAAAAATCAGAACGTCTTCATCGTACGATCAGGCTAAAAAACAATTTGAACGTATTCTGGATAAAATTCCTAAAATTGGAGTTCCATTAAAACGTCGTGTTGAAAAGCTTGTAGATCGTCTTAGAGATGTTGTTTTAGATGTAAAAGCCGGCGTTTTATTTGAAGAGTTCGGCTTTAAATATCTGGGCCCAATAAATGGTCACCATATACCATCGTTGATGGCGGCTTTAAAATATGCCAAAAAATTTCCCGGCCCGATTATGATCCATATTGATACCACAAAAGGCAAAGGCCATCTTCCAGCTGAACAGGATCCTATTCAGTTCCACGGGATTGCACCTCAGCTTAAAGTGAATGCACAAACAGTTGTTTCAACCCCTGTTCCAACTTTACCGACCTATACAAAAGTGTTTGGAAAAAGCATTACGGAACTTGGTCATCTGCATAAAGACATGGTTGTGATTACGCCAGCCATGAAAGAAGGCAGCGGTTTAAATGAGTTTTCACAAACCTTCCCAAATCGATTTTTTGATGTCGGCATTGCCGAAGAACATGCCGTAACCTTTGCAGCCGGGCTTTCACGAGCAGGAATTAAACCTGTTTTAGCCATTTATTCGACCTTTTTGCAACGTGGATTTGATCAGCTGATTCACGATGTCTGCCTTCAAAAACTGCCCGTTATTTTTGCCCTGGATAGAGCCGGATTTGTTGGCGAAGACGGCCCTACGCACCATGGTATTTTTGACATGGCCTTTATGCTCCCTGTGCCAAACCTCACCATCCTGGCCCCAAAAGACGGAGATGAACTCACGGCCATGATGCACTGGGCCCTTACTCAACCGCAAGCCGTATCGATTCGCTACCCCAAAGGCAGCATCCCCGAGGAAAACGGGCGGATCAATACCCCGATTCATCAGAATATCGAAGTCCTTTTTGATTCCCGCCTGTCACAGGATCTGGATATCCCCTGCCTCATTATTGCGGTGGGATCTATGGTGTGGCCAGCGTATCAGGCAGCTGAACGGTTAAAAGAAACCGGGGTTCACTGCGTGGTGATTAATCTGCGGTTTGTAAAACCTCTGGATATCGCCGGATTAACACCGTTTATTGCAAAAGCCCAGGCCATTCTGACTATCGAGGAAGGCTCGATAATTGGGGGTGCAGGGCAACATGTTCAAACCCAGTTTAGCGCGGAATTTCCAGAGAAAAAGTGGGAGATTATGGGCATTGGGGATGAATTTGTTGACCACGGAAAAGTATCCACTCAACGTCAGCATTTCAAGCTAAATTCAAAAGGAATTGAAGCTCGGATCGTTTCATTACTGGCCACGTATCAGCATGTCTGAATCCATCTTACCGAAACTTCACCTTGCCGGCATTATTCAACGGATCATTATTTTGATTCTGGATACCCTTATTCTTTTACCACTAACCTGGGGCGGTTCTTACTTTTTTCAGCAAATGAGCATTGAAAGACATACGGTAATTCCTTTTGCATTCTGGCAAGGCTGCATTATCGTACTGTTAATGATTTTGCTGGTTCGTTGGGGCGGGACACCCGGTTGTTTTATACTCAAGTTTCGGGTTATCAATGAACATGGGAAATATTTAAGCGTATCAAAAGCTTTCTTACGACTTTCAGATCATATTATCACCTCAGGACTGGCTGTTATTGTGTTATATATGTTGATTGCAAATCTGCCAGAATCGCCACTGTTTCTGGATGCAAAAGGCATTAACACCTTATCCGAACTGTATGGCGGTTATTGGTTTACGGTTAAATATCTTTGGTCACATTTCTATTTAATTAACCTGCTGATTATCCCCTTTAATCAATATTCCAGATCATTAACAGACTTTTTAGCCTCAAGCTACGTAGCAAGCTTTAATGTTAAAGCACGATAATTAAGCGATCAACGCCTGTAATTGTGAGGTTGCTGACAGGGCTATCGGATCGTCGGAATGTTCAGTTGCAAATGTTTGGATAGACTGCATCAAGAGTCTTTTTTGTTGGGCTAACGCTTGATTTTCCTGCTGTGCTGGAGCTAATAATTTTTTAGAGAGAGCCTGGTTAACCACTGTTGTTGCAACCCGAGCAGTTGCTGACGCACCGGCCAGGGCCAAAGGACTTTGAATACCCCAGGACATCAGAAGTTTTGCGGCAGCAGGGACGGAAGCTCCCAGATAAACCATGCCTAATACAATAATAAACTGTGCTTTTTTAGGATGTTCTTTATACAGATTTAAAAGTTCAGCACGTCTATTCTGTAAAGATTGGGGTGCAAAATCTTTAAACAAATCACCAAAAGATCCCCAGTGTTCCAAACCTAAAAGAGGATTTTTTTGCACGTTGGCGTTTGCCGATGGAGCAGATTGAAGGAAGGATGGCAGGAAGCTTGAAAAAGCCTGAGTAACCTTCTGAAGCCCAGTCTGACTTAACCAGGTATCACGTCCGTCGTATCTGAAATTTAATAACTCATCAATGGATTTTCCTGTTGCGGCCGAAATCTGTGTAATGGCCAGAAACTGCTCAACCGGATTTTCGGAATTAAGCTGAGGAACAAAAACTTTACCCTTGTGAGCGGCCTCATCCATTTTTATGCGGACTTCATTTAAGGACTGTTGGTAGGTACCAATATCACCAAGAATAGCCTGTCTTTCGGCGCTTGTACGGCTGGATTGAAACATCATCCATAAACAGGAGGTTAATCCAACGGCACAACATCCAAAAGCTGCTTCAAGCTGTAGATGGTCGGCATGACTATCCGTTAAATCTGTAACCTCATGGACAGACGACACATGAGACGCCTGCAAGATATCGTGAGGCTCTGGAGTAGCAACGGTCTGGAGATGTTCAGACAATCCTTGTGGAAACCAGTCACGGTGAGTCTCATTAACCCAGGCCTGCAGACCTTGCAAAGCAAAATAGTGATCGGTATACAATGACGATAGCTTTGCAAGTTTGATAGAAGCTTCTGAACCGGGAATACGCACAGTATCAGAAAAATTTTGCACCAATTCTGTTTGAGCGTAACGCAAGGTTGCCATCAATCGTCGATGGATATTGGCAACAGCCGTCACACTGTCTTTATCTGTTAATTGATCAAAGGTTTTTAAAGACTGCTGAAGATCGGTAAAAGCCGGAGAGCCTTTTAAACTCCAGCTAAATCCCTGGCCTAAATCCACGGATGGAAAAACAGGACGGAACAGACGGTTAAAATAATCTAAAAGTGTTTCACTGCTTCCTCGCTGAGGGATAACCGTTCCTGATGTTGAAAATACATCTTTGTAGCTTTGAATAATGCGTTCCAATTCAGGTTCGTATCCAGCAGACGTCATGCCTAATTGAGGAGAATAGCCAGCCATCATAGACGATGGAAGTGCCGCCAAAGCACTTTCAGGAACAGACTCACTAACCAGAGTAGGTGTAGATAAAGACACCCCTAACGGATTTGGCAGCGTTAAGAAATTCCACAGTGTATTTAAATTCCGAGCTTCTACATATGGTTGCTGAGTTTCTGATGAAAAATAGCCGGAATCTATACGTGTCACATCATAAAAAGAGGGATTTACCGGATATAAAACCGAACTGATACGACCCGTATCCTGAAATGGATTATGAAAGTTATCCAACGTATGCGCCGCCGCTCTTTCAGCAAGTTCTTTTGCTAATGGAAACCGCTGAGAATAGGACGCTATTTGAGTAAAATTGGCCGACAGCGAGGCGGCATCTGTAGACTGCGTTTCTAAAAGATGTGTGCCCGTCTGGATAGCCTGCTGCAACCTGGCCATATAATCCTGAACAGCCGTTTTTTGAACACCATCCGGGAATGTCATCGAGTCTAAGGATTGATTAAAAGTATCCACCTGATTTTTTAACGTGCTTAATAATGTGCCATAAATCTGGGCATTAAATACAGAAGCCGAGTCGAATGTCTGGGTTGCAGATAAATCTGTGATAAAACTCGACCCATACGAAGCCCTATCCAGGCCAGATAACACCAGTTGCCATAGTCTGGCCGCTCCTTCCCGGGAATCGGCTGATCCATCCATGCTCATAATAACGGGTCTGTAAATATATAAGGGATCCGCACCCGACAAACCGTATCCAATTACCAATTGAGTTGGAACCGGCGGTTTAAAATAAGGCTGAGACGACCCAAACATATAGGCTGGGTACTCGTCATCTTTGGTTACAAAATCGAACTTAATGCCAGCCTGAGGCAGGTTCCAGCGATGGTTTTGTGCAAAACCTACCAGATCGCCATGTTCATGCACAGTTGTTACAAAGTCTTTCCACGCTGAAAGTTGAATAGAAAATTCCGGCTTAAATTTACGGGCAATAATTTCAGGAGAAAGTGCCAGGTATTTATCAATAAATTTCAGGTTATTGGTATAAAAGTCGTGCATTGGTGTACCCACACTGGCTTTTTCCCAGGCATCCAGCGATACTCTGAACGATTTCAACGTTTCCGAATCAGCAGGTGGCGTTGGAGGACTAACAGGAATACCGTTACCAGGTTCTACCCCACTTCCGGTTTGTACACCAACGGCAATAATCCCCCCTACGAGACTGCCACCAACAGTAAATGCAACACAGCCCTTAACCGAGCAGCCTGATTGCAAGGGTCTGCGTATGCCAGGCATCCGGCGATCGTCTATGCCCATTGGTTCAATACCGATACGAACATCGTCGCGTGGGGGCAACTCAAAGGTTTTATCCAGAAATTTTTCTACGGCGATTAGCTCTTCTTCAGAAAAATGAGCATTTTTTAATGTTAAAGCCCAGGCTTTGGTTAAAGGTACAAATTCTCTGACATTCCCTAAATGTCCATTGGCTGTTAAGCAGGTATTATGATTTCGATACCAGGTTTTCATGTGATCCGAACCGCTGGATGGCCCTAATTCAGGATGAAGATGGCCTGTATCTCCCCCAACGGTTTTATGAGCCATTAAATGCGTCAGATGTCTCACATCGGACTGGGAAATGGGATCTGTGTATGGAGCCGATAAAAAGGTTGTAACGATACTCACCAACGCATTCAACGCATTGGATTTATCTTCGCTAACTTTAATAGAGGCTAAAGATGGTTCCGATTGCCAGTTTTCAAGTGTTTTTGCCCATCCATCTGGCAAGTCCCAGTGAATAACCGGTTTATCAGCTCGGCTATAAAGTTCAGCAATAGAATTTAAACTGGAAACTGAAATAATTTTTAGACGAAGCATGCTATTCCCCCCGGAATATAAATATAAGTAACACCCTGTTCTGTCTGTTATCGTGCAAACCCATCAAAAATAACATCGATATTTCTAGTTATATCAGCGCATAATAGCGTTATGAAGACCAAAATGATAAAGATTGGGATATAAACGTCCTCTAATAGATTTAAAAGCGGCTAAAGACTCTCGATAACTATCAGAACGAGAAGCACTCTGAAAATTATTTGTAAAATCGATATACCTAAGATAAGCCAAAGGAAAATCTATCAACGGTTGAAAGGAATGTATGTCATTATTATGAAGCTCTACTTTTTCCAAAGGAATGCCATGTTCTTTTGCTGTAAAACAGAGTTGGGCAAACCCAGTATCACCTAACTTACATTCCTTTACTATAAGTGTGTTTAACGCCTTACATCTCCCTAATAAAGCATCTACCTGAGCTACAGATAAGGCATGCTGGCTAAAATCCAGAACACGAAGACTTTCAGGCAAACTGTTGATAATCTCCTGAGTCTGTCCTGTAAAACTGTTGCGAACATGTAAGTCTTCCAAACCAGGATTACGAGCCAGTACCGTTAAAAAACTCTTAAAGTCATGACCCGTTCCCATCAAAAGATCCAGCCCAAAAATCTGGGTGTCCAGTGTCTTCAGACGTTGAAAATGACGGTCATCAACCTGAACACAAAAAACAGGGATATGATGCATTTCTGCAAAACTCAAAGCCTTTCCAAAAGAAGCTTGTGAAAAATCGATAGCAAGACTCTTAAAAAAACCACAGTGAAACAGTTTTATCAGATAGTCAGGATACTGAGAAAAATCGGCAAAACCACTGGCCGGAAGTTTTTGGTTTAATCCTTTAAAATCGTATCGGGATACAATGTCAAACGGCAAATCTGGAAATTGAGCCTTAAAGTAAGCGGCAACTAAAAAATCACGTAAGGATCTGTCCAGCTTTTCAGACGATACGTCCAAAAATTTACGAAAGTTTCCTGGCTCCATTTTACAAAACTCTGACAGTAAGGCCTCATTTCTTTGTAAACAGGTTAGTAGGATTGTGTGATCCGTGCCAAATACATCGGCTACTTTTACGATGTTCAGGATATCCTCACCATTTGGAGCCGATGTTCCGGCCAAAAGACCAAAAAACACTTTTAAAGACGGCAGCCCAGCCTGCTCCATACCTACTAAAAATAAACGTTGGGAAATATCAAGCATAGCCTCAGGGGTAAGCTGCTTATGCTGAGGAAAGTGCAAAAACTGCTTATTAGACGAAGTTGGCGACGTAAAATGTGGCAAAACCAGAGATTCCATGGACACGCCTCGGGATAGCGCATAGCCAGACTGCTGTGGAGACAACATCGGAGACGTTACCCCGGAAGATAACGGTGAAAAAGACGGAATAATCGAACTAAGTTCTGAGGCTATATCATAGGTTTGATCCAAAGAGATAAATCCATGTGAAAGCGTACCCGGCCAGTTAAAAAACGATGTAAAAAAAGGTACGTTATCGTTCAAAACATCCATATTAATTTTACAGACAGACATCCCCTTAAACACAAGGGTTAGCATTTTTGATTCCAAAAAAATACGGTCAAACTCTGCTTTTTCCAGCTGCTTAACAAGCTGATCGGGCTCAATCGCAATACCTTGCTTAATCAGCCAGGCTCTTGGAACAAAAAAATCATCAAGCTCATGCTGAACGCTTACCCAATCCCAGTCTATTTCAGGCACAATACGAAGCGCAGATCCAAGCGATACAACTTTAAAAAAATCGGTCATAAATGGACAATACTATAAAATAAAATTGATTTATAGACAAAGAACGATATGATTTTAAGATCATGAAGCAAAAATTAAGCATTCTTATTAACAGTTATTCGGATATTTTTTTTCTGCAGGGCAACATTTCAGGATTTTTGCTGCTGTTGATTACGTTTTTTAATCCCAATGTAGCCATAGCAGGATTGATTGCCGTTTTATCCGCTTATACTTTTGCAACCTTTACAGGCTTTAAGGAAACGTTTTTAAAATCGGGATTTTATACCTACAATCCACTTCTGATCGGGTTTTCCATCGGAGCCTCGTTTAAGCTTATTCCCATAACCTTTATAGTGATTATCACATCCAGCATCTTATCGTTTGTCATCACTACAGTGCTTAGTCATCTGTTTTCCACCTTCCTCAAACTTCCTGTACTAAGTCTGCCGTTTGTGACTGTAAGTTCGCTTGTATTTTTGGCTGCAGGACAATTTAGCCGCTTATATATTCAGGGACATTATCAGCTTAATCCAACCTCAGACTGGATAGCGTTACCCCTATGGCTGGCTGGATTTTTAAAGGCACTGGGCAATATCGTGTTTATGCCTCACATCATTCCAGGTTTGCTGATCGCCCTTTTAATCCTCTTTCATTCACGCATTTTATTTTGTCTGGGATTATGCAGCTTTCTGGCTGGAACGTGGCTTCAGGGCTTTTTTTCAGGCTCTTACGAAACAGCTTTATTGGAGATGAGCAGCTTCAATTATATTTTGATTGGGATGGCTTTAGGCGGGATTTATCTGGTGCCTGTGATGCAAAGCTGGATTTTGGCGTTAATTGGAGTGGCGGTATCCTCGATTTTGATCAGTGCGGTGCATGTGTTTTGGGCACAATATGGGATTCCGGTATTTACGCTGCCGTTTATCATCGTTACGTTGTCGTTTACGTATATGATTAATCTTAGCCAGTATCGGTATAAACCTTTTGTGTTCAAACCGACACCGGAAGAGTCTCTGGATCACTTTTTAACAGCCGAAAAACGCTTTCCCAAGGGCATTCTCATCGATTTCCCTTTTCTGGAACCCTGGACCCTATGGCAGGGATTTAACGGACAATGGACTCACAAAGGCAAATGGAGCCACGCCTGCGACTTCGTAATCACTACCCCAACCGGAGAAACCTTCATCGAAGACGGCACCCGGCTTGCCCATTATGGCTGCTTCCACAAAGCGGTTCTGTCTCCCATTCGAGGAACGGTTATACAGGTTGTAAATCATCTTCCCGATCAGGTGATTGGCAGTGTGGATACAGTCAATAACTGGGGGAATTGTATTATGATTCAGCATCTTTCCGGCTACATTGTAAAGCTGGCTCATTTTGCACAGTATTCCATTGTAGTGAAAGAAGGCGATTGGGTAGAAAGCAGAACCTATCTGGGACTTTGCGGAAATTCGGGATATTCGCCTCAGCCCCATCTCCATCTTCATGTGCAGGAAAATAGCAGTGTTTCAGCTCAAACTCTCCCCTTTAATTTTTCAAGTCATACTCAGGACGGGCAGTTTTACAGCTTTGGTTTACCGAAAGAAAAAAGCCCCATACAACCAGCCTACACCCTCCCCTTTTACGATCAGGTCACCACATTTTTATTGGGAACAACTTTACACTTTGATATTTTTGATAACGATCACTTCAAGGAAAAAATCTCATTGTATGTCGGTATGGCAGCTGACGGCTCGTTTTATCTGGAAAGTAAAAAAGCAAAACTGTATTTCGGGAAGCAAAACCATCAGTTTATGTTGTATCAGATTGAAGGAAAAGACACGTATTTATCGATGGTTTATCTGGCATTATCCTCGTGTCCACTGATGTTTGAAGAAAATTTAACATGGACAGATACCATTCCAGTTCATCTCTCATCAGGATTTCTGGAAACATTTATGCTGACGTGGCTAAAACTCGTTTTACCTCATAAATTCCATGGAAAAGGCGTGTATACTTTTAAATCCGGCAATGAAATCCATGGAAAAATACAGACCACTTTTTTCAACAGACACCATCATACGTCCATTATCCTGGATCCCTATAAAACCATCTCTTTTGTACGTGTGGATACTATCGAATTAAGGAGAATCGACCTATGAAAACCCTCAAAAAAATCCTCGTGATACTACCCGTAAGCCTACTCATGTTTACCCAGTGTGAAGCCATGGATATTACATCCGGCATCTACATGATTCCAGGACATTACGACAACGCCCCGGGAAAAACAGACACAACTGTAAAAGGAATTTATGCCTACTTTGGGGAAAAAGAGTTTGCTTTGGAAACGGAATTTGATCTCATCACACAATCTAAAAACAATACGCTTGTTCAGCAGAATATAGGAGCTATTTACACACAGTTCTTACCTGGAATGCAGATAAAAGCCGGCGGATTCTATCTATTTTCCCCCTCAGAAAAAAGCGTTGTTGGTATTTTAGGAACCAATATCGATCAGTATAACGATTACGGCTACAAAACCTATTCGTATGGAACCGATGTATTTCTCTCCATTTTTAATCCTGGCACCCAGCAGCTTGTGGTTCAGGCTAGCCCGTATTCAAAAGCTTACTTTTCACCTCCGTTCTGGCAGGAAGGCTATTTTGAATGGACAGGAAAAGTGCATCTTATTGATAATGTAAGCTCAAAAAAACTATTGGGCAGTGGAGAAAGCAGCCTCGCTTATAATCTGTATCCATTTTCAGTGACTGGAACAGTCTATCTGGGCCCCAGCAGCTACGGCTGTTACAACGGCGGTTTTGTGATTTATAACAGCGATGACCTTATCCTGAACGGGGTTGGCGTTTCAATGACCTACTCCCTTTCTCCACAATGGAGCATGACGGCCGGATATCAGGTTTTTAACCAGGAAAGTACCGATGTTCCAAATACGTTTACATTGTCCAAAATGACCTATATGACAATGGTTACTTTTTAGGCTAGACTTTTCATATCACCATTAATCGAAAGGGATTTTTGTCATGACTTTTTTGTCAAAAAGACAGCTGTTATTAAGCCTTTGTGTTACATCTTTAAGTATTACAACCTCCATTTTTGCACTGAGTCCTCAGGAAATTGAGCAAGCCTACACCAAATCTTATGCTCAGGAAAAAGCAGGAAACTTTAAGGAATCTCTTAATTCCCTGGCTCCGGTTGCTAAAGATTACCCAGCTGGTTACACCGTGAACTACCGCATGGGCTATTTGAATTTAGCATCCAAAAACTACCCGTCTGCCATCGAGTGTTATGACAGGGCTATTAAAGCTGTACCTACAGCTGTTGAACCTAAACTGGCAAAAATGTACACGTTAATGATGCAGGAAAAATACTCGGATGCCGAACAGATCGGCTATCAGATTTTAAACCTGGATTTTACAAATTATCTGGCCAATTTAAGACTGGTCTATTCACTTAGAATGCAGAAAAAATTTGATCTTGCTGAAAAAATCACCTTAAAAATGCTGGCCATTTACCCGATTGACACAGGGTATTTAACTGAACTTGGTATTTTAAAATATGCAGCAGGAAGCTTCCAAAAAGTAGAGGCTATTTTCCAGGATGTATTGTTGCTGGATCCAGGCAATGCTGTAGCAAAAGATTACATTGCACTGTCTAAAAAAATGCAGGCCGCAGCCCCAGTTCAGACGGCTACAGACTCCACAAAAAAATAGCTTGGAGAGCAAAAAACCGTATTTTGAGGTTTTGATTGTCCATCCCATGATCTCTGCTTATAAAGAGGTCTACAAAAACGCATTGCAAGCCTTAAAAAGTGATACAGACAATTTTTTATATGATGTCATTTTTGTAGATAACAGCCTCGATGCTCTTGCGGAGATTTTAACCAAAACCACTATTCAGTCAGTGGTTTTGGTGCATGGATTTCAGGATAATCCCCTAACCGAATGTAGACGTGCCAATTTTCTGACACCGTTTATCTCCTCATTAAAAGGATTTGAAACGCTGAAAACAGCTCCGTTTTTAAGCACCTGCCAACTCATCAGGCAGCTTAGGCCTGAGCTTGATTTATTTTATATCAGCGACATTCCGCCTCAATTGGTTGAAAAAGAGTGTTTCGAGCAGTTCAACAGAGTGATATTTCACGTCAACCCGTTTCAGGATCTGCATTACCACATTCTTAACGGCATTCAGAATCGATATGAAACACCGTTTTTTCACGCCCTTCAAGCCTACAGCAAAAAACCAAAAACAGTGTTTCATGCCCTGCCTTTATCCCAAGGTCATTCCGTACAAAACTCGGCCTGGCTTCAGGACATGATCGATTTTTACGGGCCTACCTTATTTAATGCCGAAACGTCCTCAACACAAGGCGGGCTGGATTCGCTTTTAGATCCAAAAGGTGCCATTAAACAGGCACACGACAAAGCCGCTGTAACATTTGGGTTTCACAAAACTTTTTTTGTAACCAACGGAACATCAACCGCCAACAAAATCATCATGCAGGCCAATTTATGCCCGAATGATATTGTGCTTTTATCCTCGGATAGTCATAAATCCATCCCATATGGGGTTATGTTTTGCGGGGCCATTCCTGTTTTTCTGGATAACCAGTCGCTTGGAGATTTTGATTTATATAGCGGCGCAACATTGCCGCATATCATTGCTAAATTAACTGAACTTAAAGATAAAAACCTGCTGCACAGAGTTAAATTAATCTCTCTTACAAACTCTACATTTGATGGATTGATGTATAACGTCCAGGCCTACATGGAAGCCATTTTAGCCATAAAACCGGACATTATTTTTCATTGGGATGAAGCCTGGTTTGCGTTTTCGCAGTTCCATCCGATATACCAGGGCTTTAATGCCATGACGGCTATTTCGTTATTAAAAAGCAAGTACCCGGATTTAAATATCAAAGCCTATGTCACGCAATCCACACATAAAACACTGACATCATTCAGACAGGGCTCGATGATCCATATTTATGATGAATCGTTTAATCAAAGTCGCTTTCTTGAGGCTTTTAGAATGCATACCACCACCTCACCTAATTATCAGATTATTGCATCGCTGGATTTAGGCAGACGTCAGGCCTCACTTGAGGGATTTGAACGGGTTCAACACATGCTTTTTCTTAGTGATCAGCTTCGTAAACGGGTTAGATCCTCTGAAACGTTAAGGCCTTTTTTCAAAGTTCTGGAACAGGAAGATTTTGTACCTGAACAGTCCTATGCAATTCATCAGGATCAGGACATTTTGCCTCAATGGAAAACAGCCTGGGCCAAGCATAACTGGGTTATGGATCCAACACGGGTCACGCTGGATATTCGGGGTTCGGGCATGGACGGCAGCAGTTTTAGGGAATTATTGATTAATCGCTACGATATTCAGGTGAATAAAACCTCTCAGTTTACGGTGTTGTTTATTGTAAATATTGGATCTACAACCGACAGTATCAACTATCTCGTTGACGTTCTGCACGACATTGCAACAAGAATCAAACCGCAACACACACAACAGGTTACAAAGCCGTTTGTGTTTTTAACGATGAAACGCCGTTACCATCCAACATTTCAGCCGATTCCTGTATCACAAGCCGTTTCGTTACGTGAGGCCTATTATTTCGCCCAAAATGACACTGATGTCGAGTTTGTTCCAATAGATCAGGAATTGATCGCCAACAGTCATACGGACTCCTATCGGATATCTGCTGCGTTTGTAACGCCCTACCCGCCCGGCTTTCCCATTTTAGTTCCAGGCCAGATCATAACCACAGACATTTTAATATACCTCCAACAATTAAAACAAAAAGAGATTCACGGCTATGTGCCCCAGCAGGGACTTTGTGTGTTTAAAACATCCAGCCTGGTATCAATCGAAAAGACTATTCATGAAACCTCTACCGTCTAAGCCCTTAAAAACCATCGAGGATATCAGGGAGTTTTGGAGTCAAAACACCTTACCCGTTTATTTTATAAGTCCAACGCCTTTTAATCTGCTTGGGCTGGATAAATGGGTAAAAAATCTTATCTACATCAGCTACATCGACTGTTTTGATGGTCAGCAGAAAAACACCCTCATTCCCAAACGTCATTCCAACATTACATTTGACAGTTTTGAGCAGATTAACAGCTATCTTTTAGGACATAAAGATTCGGTAACAGCCTTTGAAAAAGCACCTGATAATGCGGTTTTATTTTTATTTTTTGATTATAAAATTGAAAAACAGGCCAAAACGCTGCCCGTTCGTATTTTTCTTCCCAAACAGGCATTACGTAAAGAAGTCGACAGCAAAATAGTCACCACAGAGCTGGCTAATTCAGTGGGTGTACACAGTGTTCCGAATAGTCTCGCAGCCGTTAAAACCTATGAAGAGCTGATGACTTTAGCCAAAAAACACGGGCTTGGATCCAATCTTGTGATTCAAACCGCGTATGGAGACTCTGGGAAAACAACGTTTTTTATACGCAATGAGTCTGATTTCAAAGAGGCTGAAACGAGTATTCGGGCAGAACTCCAGGTCAAAGTGATGAAAGAAATTCGATGTATCAGCATGGCCATCGAAGCCTGCGCAACACGATGCGGAACCGTTGTCGGCCCCTTGATGACGGAACTCATCGGCATACCCGAGCTTACGCCATATGCAGGCGGCTGGTGCGGAAACGATTTGCATCAAAACGGAATCAAGCCAGAGATTCGAAAACAGGCTCTCGAGATGACGGTCAAACTTGGAGATGCCCTGTATCAAAAAGGCTATAAGGGCTATTTTGAGGTGGATTATCTGGTGGATCAGGATACGGATACGGTTTATCTGGGAGAGCTAAATCCACGCATCAGCGGCGTTACAGCCATCACCAATTTATCACCGTTTTGCCAAACGCATCTCCCTTTATTTTTGTTTCATCTTTTGGAATATTCACAAACAGCTTTTGATATCGATACAACAGCCTTTAATGCCTTATCACTCGAAAAAGGTGCGGAGGGATACTCGGGCCAATTTATTTTAAAACACACCGAAAAAGCCTTAAAAATCATCGAAATAGCACCACAATCCGGCATTTACGAGTGTCGGGACGGCCAGCTTCATTTTATAAAAGCCAGCACATCCAGATTAGAGGCAACAGCACCAAATCAGGCTTTTTTAATGAGGATTATGAACGCCGGTGACGTTGCTTATCAGGGTGGAGATTTAGCTATTCTTTTTGTAAATATCCCCTTAAAAAATAAAAAAAATGAGCTGACAGTAGACGCAAAAAACTGGATTTCTGCCTTTAAAAATGTGTTTGTAATGCGGTCGTTAACATCAGAAGAACAACAGCTCATCGAGCGTTATCGAAACCCTGGAGCTCGCTTAAAATAATGGGCTCACATAAACAGCTTGTTAAAACGTTCAAATCGGTTTCAGAAGTATTTCCAGGTGAAAAATGGAAAGCTCATTTCAATGCCAGCTTCCCGGATTATAAAAACTGGTTTCTCAAAGAAGGTGAATTGAACAGACCCAGTTTTAACCAGTGTAAAACAGCGTTAAACACCTATATGCCCAAACTGGTTCCGCTTTGGGAACATTTGATCGATCTTTGCGAGGGCGGCGATTTAGAATCCCGTCTTTTGAGTTTGTATTGCCCTACACCCTATGTTTCAGGCTGCTCTCAGGCCGTCTGGACCCGATACAACCCCATTCTGGTTCGCAACTATGATTACGATCCAAAACTGTGTGAAGGAGTAATTTTAAAAAGTCGTTGGCATGATACGGAAGTCATTGCAACATCAGACAGTTTGTGGGGAGTTTTGGATGGCATGAATGAACATGGATTGGCCGTTGCGTTGTCTTTTGGTGGAAAAGAATCTACGGGTGATGGATTCGGCATTCCTTTAATTTTGAGATATATTCTGGAGTTCTGTAAAACCACAGCCGAAGCTGTAGAGATCCTTCAACGAGTCCCTACGAATATGGCTTATAATGTCACTCTTTTAGATGCCTCATTTAATGTAACTACTATCGAGCTTTCACCGTTTAACCCTCCTGAAATCAGCAACAAGCCTTTTGCTGTTAATCATCAAGGTGATTTTGAAGTCACAAATTATGCGTTGTTTTCCAAATCTTATGAACGTAAACAGGTGTTGCTTGAAAAACTATACGATCCCACTATGACGATTGAATCGTTTATTAATGCTTTTGAATATGCGCCATTATGGGCCTCAAATTTTGGGGAGGGATTTGGGACGCTTTACACGGCTGTGTACAATCCTACTCTAAAAGCCATGGAATATCGCTGGCCTTATCATACCCGGGTGTACCAATCCTTCAGTTTTTTTGAAGAGAAAGACTGGCAGGTTACCTACTAGGTTCCCAACCGTTTTTGATAGCGCAGCAACACCACCATAAAAAAAGGTGCCCCACATAACGATGTGATAATACCTACCGGCAATTCGGTATGGCCAAATAAGGTTCTGGCGATTAAATCCGCCGCCATTAAAAACCATCCACCCGCAAGAAAAGACAAGGGAATAAGCGTCTTAAAGTTTTCCTTCATCAGAAACCGCAACGTATGCGGAACCAGAAGCCCCACAAACCCGATTACCCCCGCGCAAGCCACCGCCAACCCCGTTAATACCGAAGCCAATCCAATACATATCCCACGTATTCGTTGAACAGGAATCCCAAGCGACAAAGCAAACTCATCGCCCAAAGCCATGGCATTTAGCGTTTCCGAATGTTTCATAAAGTAAATAATGCTGAAAACAGCCAGAATCCAGCCTCCACCCAAAACAGCCCAGGACGAATGGCCCAGATCACCCATCAGCCACACCATAACACCTCGCAGTTTTTCCTGGGACAAAAAAATCATAATCAGGGTACAGGACGAAAAAAAGGCGTTAATCATTACACCGGTCAGTACAAAATGAATGACGGAAAACGACTTCAATATGCGGATAAAAGCCAACAACAACGCCGTTGCTGCCAGGGCTCCAATAAAGGTAAAACCCACGGCTCCCCATAATCCCAAAAACAGCGATGAAAACACCACCATGCTCAAACAGGCCCCAAAAGCCGCCCCCGAGGATACCCCCAACACATAGGGATCAGCCAAAGGGTTATGCAACATGCCTTGAAAAACAGCCCCAGCCATAGCCAAAGTCCCGCCAACCAGAAAAGCCGTAATCAATCGAATAAGGCGAATATGTACAAAAACCTGGGTATGCAGTTCTGTCCACGGTCCAAAAACAGACAAATAAACAGGCCCAATCATAAGACCGGCGTATAGCGTGACGGCCGTTAAAAACAGCAAAACCGCAACCAGCTTTTTCATTTTAGTTTCTTCAATTCACGCTGAATCTGCAGCATTCCATATACAAAACGAGGTCCAGGGCGTGACACAACATTTGGATCCAAAACCACAAATCGATTATGTTTGACGGCATCCACGCTGCTTAAACCTGGAAGCTGTTTCAACTGTAAAATAAAAGAGGGATCCGTCACAAAAATAACAGAAGGATTATACGCCAAAATCGATTCGGCATTCAGCTTAGGATACGGCTGAAAAGAATCAACCACATTTTTCCCGCCACACAACTCAAGCATGTCACTAATAAACGTATATTTCGACGCCACCATAACCGGAGACCCCCAAATCACAACCATGGCTGACGGTTTTGTTCGGATATTAGCCGAGGTCACATACGCAACCTGACGTTTTAAACGATTCACCAGCTTAACCGCAGCATCCGTATGCCGGCTTGTCTGACCAATTCTAAAAATAGCCTGGTAAATATCTTCAACAGACTTTGGAGACGGAATCCACAGTGTTTTTAAATACGTTTTTTTCAATCGTTCCGTATAGGCACTATCTTCAAATCCCATTGTAATAATAAGATCTGGATTCATACCCACAACCACTTCAATCTGAGGTGATAAAAAAGGCCCCGTTTTAGCCACACTTTTAACAGAGTCAGGATAATCACAGGCATCGGTTATGCCAACAATTTCAGGTTGGGCTCCAATTGCACATAAAATTTCCGTTACCGCCGGAGACAACGACACTATTTTCTGTGGCTTGGGAACATGTGCCACCCCATGAGACGTCACAACCAGGCATACACTGAAACAAACACTTAAAACTAAGCGACGAAACGTCATCCTACTCACTAAATTTAGTTTTAAGCAGCATTTCCAAGATAGTTTTTTGATGAACAATCAATCGCCAATCCTGAGACTTTGAAACAGGAATTGGCTGGCGCGTAGTAAACACAATATATTTAGGAGGATTAAAATGCTGCTCAATAAGATCAATTTTCCAGGTTTTATCATGGTTTTTTAACAGAATCGTATTTTTTTTAGGTAAGGCATCGATATAATCCTGTTCGATAGCAAACTGATGCCCACCCAGAATTTTAACGGGAATAGTAATATCGATAGGCGTCATATCCAGATAAATAAAAACAGCCAGCAAAATGCCCAGCAACCCCACAACCATGGCCTCGATCCAGTTGATAGTTTCGGAAAAATCCTTTTTGGCAACGCCGGTTATCCAATAATCCAAAAGCTTCATGACTTTTCTCCAGGTTCTTTCATCATGGACTCCAGTTTTTCTATAAGCGTTTCCACCTCATCTTCGACAGTAGACTGTCGTACAGACCAGCGGATATGAATACCCTGTAACGATAATTGAGGAAACTTCACGTCTCTGAGATGTTTTTCAAGACGCATACAGGCATGACGAGCACCGTCTTCCTGGGTTTCAGGCAAAGCAATCCAGAAACGGCCATTGGATTGGTAACAGGCATAATCCACTTCCCGTAAAAACAGGCTGATGGTTAAGCCACAATCGTCAATAAAATGATCCAGACGTTTTTCGTCCACTCGCTGAGACAACACCTGGAAACCAACCACATCAGCTACGGCTATGGAAAATGGTCTGTTGTATCGTTTTAAAGATTTTGAAAGAAAATGAACCTGCTGCAAAAACTGCTCAAAACCACCAAGCTGAAGCTCGTATAATTTATAAAAGAGGCCTTTTTTCTCCATCAAATCAACCAGACTTCCGGTTTCGGCCACATTACCTTCGTTTCCAATAACCAGAATATGGTCAACAGATTTAATGGTAGATAATCTGTGAGCAATCAAAATAACGGTAGCCTGACCTTTAAGTTTTGTGATGGTTTTGTGAAGCTGCTTTTCAGATTCGCCATCTAATGCCGCCGTGGCTTCATCAAAAATAATGATTTTAGGTTTTTTCAATAAGGCACGGGCAATAGCAATTTTCTGACGTTCACCGTTGGACAGATTAACGCCTCTTGGGCCAACCTGAAAATGATACTGACCTGGAAGCGACATAATAAAATCATGGGCATCGGCCTTTGTTGCAGCTTCGATGATATCGGCGTCGGATACAGCGTGATCATCGATTCCAAACGCAATGTTATCGCGGATAGAACCATAAAACAGGCAAGAATCCTGAGAAATGAGGCTGATTTGTTCACGTAATGCTCTTAACTTAACAGAAGAAATATCGATACCATCAATTAAAATACGGCCTTTTTGTGGCTGATAAAACCGCAACAGTAAATCCACAATACTGCTTTTTCCAATTCCTGTACGACCAACAATGGCCAGGGAATTTCCGGAATCCACTGAAAACGTAATGTCATTTAAAATGTTCCGTTCAGAGTCATATGCAAACGACACGTTATCAAAACGGATAGATCCGGCAATCACCAGATCCTGACCTTTTTCGTGTTCCTCAGATTCAGCTTCAAAATCCAAAATCTCGGTTACACGCTGAAACGATACGGAAGAAATAATAAACTGTGAATATAAAGATGAGATCGTTGTAAACGGATTTTGAAGCATGGTAATGTAAGACGTAATAGCCACAACTTCTCCCAATGTCATATTGCCGGAAATAATACTGTATCCGGTGTAAAGCCCCAGAACCATGGCCCAGAACCGGCTGAAAACCGTTCCAACAATCGTGTAGCTGGACTGCGTCAGCTTTTCTTTTCTTTCCACTAAAAACATCCGTGATACATGAGACAACAGTTGATCCACTTCAGTCGACCAGCTGTGCAGCAGTTTAATCAATTTAATATTGGACAGACGCTCTTCAAGCAGATCAAAAAGTCTGGCGTTCATCTCTTTATTTTCATAGTTGATTTCCTGCATTTTTTTAGAGAAAACGTGGGTATGAGCAAAATAAAAAGGCACACCAATCAAGGCTAAAATGGTTAAAGACGCATTCATGGAGAAACAAATAAACAACAACACAGAAAGTTTAAACAAAGCACTTAAGAGGTTAGGAATGGTTGATAAAACCGTGACTTCAATTACCTGAAGATCATCCGTCATTCTGTACATGATGTCACCGGTTGGATGATCATGAAAAAAGCGAATGGGAAGACGTTGAATTTTAGAGTAAAAACTGGCGTAAAGACTTTCAAAAACCTGTTGGTTTACATAAAGATCGGTAAACGACCTCAAAATCCCAAGACCGTTTAAAACCACGGTCAAAAACAGGGGAATCAGCGCGAAAACAATTAACAGATCAAAATCCTTATAGGGGTACACATAGTCGAATAACACCCGCAGAACCAGCGGAGGCAACAGCATCCCAAGTTCAATACAGTTTCCGACAATAAATGACAACAGAATTTTATCCCAGAACGGGAGCGTCATTCGTGCAAAGCGCCAAAATAGTACAAGTCGTGTCCACATAGATTCATTTATACTACCACAGGGTTTTCAGGCATTGAAGCAATATTGTATGATAGTCTGCGATTACATTACGGTAAAAAGGTTGGAAATTTTATGGATTATAAATCGTCCGGAGTAGACATCGACGCGGGAAATCGTGCCGTTGGTCTTATCAAATCAAAAGTAACATCTACCTATTCTCCCCTGGTTTTAAATGCACTTGGCGGTTTTGCCGCGTTTATGGAGCTTCCAAAAGGTTATGAAGAACCCGTTTTAGTGTCCTGCACAGACGGCGTGGGTACAAAAGTAAAATTGGCTATTGAAAGCGGGATTTTAAATACAGTAGGCATTGACCTTGTGGCCATGTGCGTGAACGATTTGATTTGTTCAGGTGCAAAACCCTTATTTTTTCTGGATTATATTGCCTGCCACAAACTGGTTCCCGAGGAAATGGATCAGCTTCTTGAAGGTATGGTTGAGGGATGTAAACAGGCGGGCTGCTCGTTAATTGGTGGGGAAATGGCCGAGATGAACGACATGTACAGACCGAAAGATTTTGATCTGGCCGGTTTTTCTGTGGGTGTGGTTGAAAAGAAAAAGATTATTAACGGACAGGCAATTGAACCTGGACATTTTGTATATGGATTACCCTCGTCGGGAGCCCACAGTAATGGGTATTCTTTGTTACGGAAAGTGCTGACAGAAGACGTTTGCAAACAACACAACATCAGTATGGACGAGCTTTTAACACCAACGATTATTTATGTGAATAAGATTCAGCAGCTGTTGAACGGTTATCCGTTAACGGGGATTGCGAATATAACTGGCGGAGGCATTCAGGAAAATCTGGCTCGGATTATTCCAGCGCATTGCACAGCGGTTTTAAACAAAAATGCCGTTCCTGTTCTGCCTGTTTTCAAAACGATTCAAAGTGTTGGAAACATCCCTGACGAAGAAATGTACAGAGTGTTTAACATGGGTGTTGGCATGATTATCGTCAGCAAAACACAGATTCCGGCATCGGAAGGTGTGTTTGAACTAGGAAAAATAAACTCTGGAAATGGGGATGTTATTTTTGGCTAGACCTATAAAACTTGGGGTATTGATTTCGGGGAGAGGCTCGAATCTGGAAGCTGTGTTAAACGCCATTGAGGCCAAAACACTGGACGCATCCGTAGAAGTCGTCTTATCCAACAAACCGGATGCTGCAGGCCTTGCTCATGCAACACGCAGACAAATCCCAGCATTCGGTATTAACCCAAAAACCTTCGAGTCCCCTACTCTTTACGAAGAGCATCTTGTAACCCTTTTAAAAAATCATCAGGTAGATTTGGTGGTTTTAGCAGGCTATATGAAGCTGATCCAACAGCCTCTGCTTACTGCGTTTCACAACAACATTATCAATATTCATCCGTCACTTTTACCATCATTCAAAGGACTTCACGCTCAAAAACAGGCCTTTGACTACGGTGTAAAAATTACCGGATGCACCACGCATATCGTTACCGAAGGCATGGACGAAGGCCCGATTTTAATGCAAACAGCCGTACCCGTTCTGGATACCGACACACTGGAATCCCTATCCCAGCGTATTTTAGAACAAGAGCATCTACTGTTGCCAAAAACCATCCAACATTTAAAAGAAAAATTTATTTAATAGTCCTAAGGAGAAAACGCCCATGAGAGCCCTGATCAGTGTTTCAGATAAAACCGGAATTATAGACTTTGCAAAATCCCTCGTAGACATGGGTTACGAGCTTATTTCCACAGGCGGAACCCTTAAAGTAATTAAAGAAGCCGGCATTCCTGTTATCTCGATAGATGAAGTTACCGGTTTTCCTGAAATGATGGATGGCCGTGTCAAAACCCTGCATCCCAATATTCATGGCGGTCTTTTGGCAAGACGGGATATTCCAGAACATTTAAAAGCCTGCGACGAGCATCATATTCAATTAATTGATGTTGTGGTTGTGAATTTATATCCATTTGAAGCTACTATCGCAAAACCAGGCACAAGCTTTGAGGATGCCATTGAAAATATTGATATCGGCGGCCCGTCCATGATCAGATCGGCGTCAAAAAACCATCCTTTTGTAGCGGTTATTGTAAATCCGGCTCAGTATCCGGCGATTATTGCTGAAATGCAAAACAATCACGCACAACTTTCGTTAAAAACCAAACAGCTTTTAGCGTTAGAGGCTTTTCGTCATACCTCTCGTTACGACAGTATTATTTCGGATTATTTATCCAAACAGTTTGAGTCGTCACAGTCGTCACTTCCACCGATTATTACGCCGGTTTTAACCAAGGTTCAGGACTTGCGTTATGGTGAAAATCCTCATCAAAAAGGTGGCTTTTACGCGCTGTCAGGAGAAGAAGGATTAGCCCAGCTTCAACAGCTTCATGGAAAAGAATTATCGTTTAATAATTTATTGGATTTAGATGCGGCCTGGCATATTGTTCGGGAATACGCACAGCCGGCAGCAACGGTTATCAAACATAATAACCCTTGCGGAACAGCCTGTGGAAACACCATTTCCGAGGCGTATAAACTAGCTTACAACGCCGATCCTGTCTCTGCTTTTGGTGGCATTGTTGGATTAAACCAAACGGTAGATGCTGAAACAGCCACGGAACTTAGCCAAACCTTTCTTGAAGCCGTTTTAGCCCCGGCTTATTCAAAAGAGGCCTTGGATATTTTAACGCAAAAGCCATCTATCCGGCTTATCACATTACCTCAATTTTTACCGCAAAAAAGCCCATGGATTTATCGACACGTTCAGGGCGGATTTTTAATCCAGAGCCCAGATATCCACGAACATGATCCTGTCACCTTCCAGGTTGTTACCGAAACAAAACCGTCGGCAGAACTGTTAACCGAACTTCATTTTGCCTTTTCCCTGGTTAAACACATCAAATCAAACGCTATTGTGGTCACAAACAAGAATCAAAGCCTTGGCATTGGCGCCGGCCAGATGAGCCGTGTTGAAGCGGTAGAAATCGCTCTTAAAAAAGCTGGTGAACAGTCTAAAGGAGCGGTGTTGGCCTCGGATGCGTTTTTCCCGTTTAAAGATTCCGTTGAACTAGCCGCGAAAGCAGGAATCAAAGCCATTATTCAGCCGGGTGGATCGAAAAAAGATCAGGAATCCATCGATGCCTGTAACGAACATGGATTGATTATGGTCTTTACCGGAGTACGTCACTTTAAACATTAATTCAGGAGCCTATGACCCGTTACTTTTTGAACATTTTTTTTGCTGGCGTTTTATTATCCGTTGTTCCTTTACAGGCGGAAAGTCAGGCCTTTACCCAGGCTGTTCAGAATTTCTATCAAAAAAACTATAACCAGGCACTGGCCAATCTGGGACAGACAAGTGTTCAGGAATCTCCTGAAAAACCAGCGTTGGCCAGTGCGATTTATATCCAGCAGCAAAATCCAGTTTTAGCCAGACAAAGCCTTCAGCAGTTTCAGGCCAAAGACGAAGATTTCAAAGATTACAAAGAACTTCTAAAACTTCGTATTGCCCTGCTTGAAAAAAAAAACTGGGACCCCACCTTCTGGGATGAAAATCTTTGGGCCTTTTCAAATTCATTTTTAACCCGCTTAAGCCTTCTGGATATTACAGAATATTACATCAATCAAAACCGTTTTGATGACGCATCCATCATTTTAAAGCGGCTACTGTCCTATCAAAAAGACCGTGTTATCCGTCCAAAAACCTTAGGGTTACAAATCCAGATCGAACTGGAAAGACAAAATGTTCTCCCCATTTTAAAACTGTATGCCGAAATGATTCAGCTGGATTCCACTGCCGATGCCGATGGCCGGTTATGGAAAAAAATCCAATACAGATTCGGATTAAAAGGATCGTTTATTCAATGTTTTATAGCACCTCAGGAGATTGTGCCTTATCTCAGGCAGTTGGAAGAGGAAAACAATTATGTCGAGCTGGAAAAACGGGCAACAGAAGCGCTGATGCGTTTTCCAGAATCCACACAAACCTCAGACTTTTATTATTTTTTAGGAGTAGCAGCCTACGGGCAAAACCAATTTAAAACAGCAGCTCGATACCTGGATACAGCCACAGCTACAAACAAAAACAAAGCCAAGCTTAATCTGTATAATTTTGCAAAAGCCCAGACTTATATTGGGATGAATGACAGAAAAGCCCTCCGCCCACTTAACGAGCTGGTCTCACAAAAAAAACCGAACCCGTATCAGAAACAGGCTTTATATTGGATTTGTCGTTATACCAAACAAACAGGCCAGGAAGCCTTATATTTTACGTATAAGAACAGACTGTTAGCCCTAACGGATTCTTCATCACCTGAAATTCAGGCCTTAAACTGGGAAGAAAACTGGGTTCGGGAAACCATCAAGCAAAATGAGGCTACACCGGATACATCAAAAGATTTTAAACTCACAAATCTGGTTAAAAATGCGGTTGTATCAGCAAAAATACTTGGCTTTTATTCAAAGGAATCCGGGGCACTTAAAGATAATATGGTGCAATATCCCCTCAGTTTTTTTTCTTATAGTATTCTCGAGTCTTTTTTCACAAACCGTCCTTATCCCGATCGTGCCTCTCGGCTTATTCAAAAATACACGACATTAACCAATATGGGGCTTGGATCTGTGGCCATTATGGAAGCGAAGTATTTCAAACAGTTTGAAACAAAATCCGAAGACAGCAAGCAGGATTATGTCTATGCGCTTCTGCATTTAAAACTTCGGCAAAGCTCGGTTTCAGACTCGTTAAAAACCATTCGAAGCATTTTACCTGAATCCAATATTTACGGATTTTTACCTGGATTTATCGTCAAAATATTTTATCCCCGTGCCTATTGGAATGAGATTCAAACCTATTCAAGATTGTATAAAGTTGATCCCTATCTCGTGTTGGCTATTATGCGGGAAGAAAGTCAGTTTAACGTTCATGCCATCTCCAAAACCGACGCCAGAGGCCTGATGCAAATTATGCCCACAACAGCCAAAGATGTGTGTTTTAAGCTGGGCATACGTTGGACTGGAACAGCCATGTTGGATCATCCTGAAACAAACATCAAACTGGCTACTTATTACATTTCCTGGCTGCAAACGTTGTTTAAAGGCCCTAAACACTACACGATTGCTGCCTATAACGCAGGCCCTGAAATGGCCAACACCTGGATAAAAAGCTTTGGAACAAACGATATGAATCAGTTTGTAAGTAAAATTCCTTATTCCGAAACCCAGAATTATATTCAGCGTGTCACCGAAACCTACATGATTTACAAGGTGCTGTACGAGCAACACTAACATGCTGTGTATCGATTTAAAAAAGAATATTTATCCCAGGTATAAAGACCTCATTGAACAATGCGCCGAGCTTGGATACAACAGGCATTCCCTGGTTATGGAGCCTGGAGATTTTGCTGTCAGAGGCAGCATTATCGATATTTTCCCCCATAATCACTCCCACCCTATTCGTATTGAGTTTGATGGTGAAGATACCATCGAAAGACTGGTATCGTTTCACATCCACAGCCAGCGTGCCTTATCCCCTCTTTTTTTAACCGAAATTGCCCGTCATACCCCATTAACCGAACAGACATTCGTCTCCAATCAAAATGAAGATATTTTAGATGATCATTTATTATCGGATATGTCACCCGGCGATTATGTCGTACACGAAGATTACGGTGTCGGAAGATTTGTTTCACTGACACGCCTGAAATTTGGTGATCGTGAAAGTGAGTTTTTATTTATTCAATATAGAGGTGAAGACAAGCTGTATGTGCCGTTGGATCAGCTGCATTTGCTTCATCATTTTTCGGGACCTGACACGGCTCCAAGCCTAAACAGTCTTACAGACGGTGCCTGGAAAAAAACAAAAGCCAAGGTCAAAAAAGAAACAGAAGTGCTGGCCAGTGATATTTATCTTCTCTATAAATTACGATCTGAAAAACAAGGGTTTTCCTTCAAACCAGACACCAATCATCAGGCCATTTTTGAAAACCAGTTCGAGCATCAGCCTACCGTCGACCAGGTTCAGGCCGTAACAGACATCAAAGCCGATATGGAATCCCTAAAACCCATGGATCGTGTGCTTTGCGGGGATGTGGGCTATGGCAAAACCGAAGTCTTAATTCGGGCCGCCTTCAAAGCCTGTGAAAACAAAAAACAGGTAGCTGTACTTGTACCTACAACCATTCTGGCTCATCAACATTTTCAAACCTTTATGAAACGGTTTAAGGCTTTCCCTTATAAAATCGAAGTTCTATCCCGTTTTAAATCCGTCAGTGATCAGAAAAAAATCATCCAAAATCTTAAAGAGCATAAAACCGATATTGTGATAGGCACGCACAGACTCATACAAAAAGACATTCAATTTGCAGACGCCGGCCTCTTAATTATTGATGAAGAACAACGGTTCGGAGTCGCCGACAAAGAAAAAATCAAACACATGTTCCCCAATATCGATGTCATTTCCGTCAGCGCCACCCCTATCCCCAGAACCCTCTATATGGCCTTAACCGGCGCCAGAGATTTTTCTACCATTGTGACACCTCCACGGTCTAAAAAGCCGGTATTTACCAAAATAGCCGAGCATCATGACGATAAAATCAAAGCCGCCATAGAATCAGAACTTCAAACCGGCGGCCAGGTCTATTATATTTCAAACAATGTGCAGCAAATGGTCAGAAAATGTCATCAGCTGAAAAAACTGGTTCCACAGGCCAGAATCGGGTTTGCACATGGTCAGATGACGGAATCTGCGCTGGAGCAAACCATGTTGTCGTTTTTAAATCACGAGTTGGATGTGTTGCTGTGCAGTACCATCGTTGAAAACGGGCTGGATTTTAAAAATGTAAATACAATTTTAATTGAAGATGCCGATCAATTCGGATTGTCGCAAATCCACCAGCTGAGAGGTCGGGTTGGGCGAAGCGATAAACAAGGCTATGCGTACCTGTTTTACCGCTCTGCTGAAACGCTGTCGGAAAAGGGATTTAAACGGCTTCAGGCCATTAAGGAATACTCGGCGTTGGGATCGGGCTATAAACTGGCCATGAAAGATTTGGAAATTAGAGGTGCCGGAAGTTTATTGGGAAAAAAGCAGCACGGACACATCACCGCTATCGGATTTGAACTCTACTGTAAATTGTTATCCGATTCCGTACACCGTAAAAAGGGCGAAAAAACCACGCTTCAAAAATCTCCGCTTCAGGTCAAACCCCATATGCAATCGTTTATCCCGGATGATTATGTCGAAGATCCCCGCGAGCGCTTGGCCCTTTATCAACGCTTAAGCCAGCTCAAATACCGCTACGAAATGGATGACCTTGAAGACGAATTATCAGACCGTTATGGCACTATTTCACCGGTATTAAAAAGCTTTCTTGAAATTATCCGACAAGAATTAATATAATAGTGGGAACAATTACCCTCTATTATGGTACTAAACCTTAAACATTCAACGTTAAGGACAAAGTGATTATGAAACATATTCATCATCTAGGAATTATTGGAGGCTGCCTCAACAGCCAGGAACATATTCCTATTCGCAAACATTATCATTTCAAACTTAAACAGCTGTTTAAAGAGTCTCAAAATAACCTTAGGCTCTCCTTTATTAAATACAAACATTTCAGCTATAAAAAACGTTTGGATTTGTATATTAAGGAAAACAACGAATGGCCCGACACTGTTTTACTTCAGGTTAGACCCTGGCCTTTCGCCTCAAAAGCCAGATTTTTCAACAAACTGCATCTGTCTATCCAATCATATTCGCCATTTATACTTAATCCGTTACTGTCAAAACAGACTGTTGGTCAATGGCAGGATATTATCAACCAAAATCACTCCAATTCCGGCTTTTCAGGTCTTAAGGAAAATCACGATTATAAACCCAAGGAAACACTATTAACCCGTTTAAATATTTTACTTGGACATCTGTTTGGCCTTGCAGAAAAAGCCATCGATGACGAAGTTGCCATGGTTCTGGATCTACACAAAAACTGCCCATCAAAACTGATTGTTTTAGGCCCAACCTATTACGACAAAACCTGGCTTGGAAAAAAACTGTGTCAAAAGCTTTCGGACAGACTTAGAGTTGAGCTTGGAAAACGGGATATTCCGTATATATGTTATGATTATGCTTTTACACCAACAGGGGATTCGGTAGTCAAAGCCGACAAGCTGCACTTAAGCCTTGAAGGACATGATTTTTTAGGAGAGTTTTTGTATCAGGAATTGAAAAAAGAATTGGTGTTTTATCCTGAGACCGAAAGCCTGTCCTCTGAAAAACTGTTGGTAAAACATTAACCAATCCCATTCACCTTTTTCACAAATAGGATTATAGTCTAGTAAAAATCAGACACTACACTGTGAGAAAGATCACCATGAACATCATCATTATTGGGGCAACCGGCATGATTGGTAGCGGGATAGTGAAAAAAGCGTTGAACTCGGATCAGGTCAATCAGATTACGCTTATTTCCAGAAAAAACTGCGGCATTTCCCATCCAAAATTAAAAGAAATCATTCATTCCAATTTTTATGACTTTTCTTCTATTAAAGAAGAGCTTAAGCATCAAAATCTTTGTTTTTATACAGTAGGCGTTTATACCGGACAGGTTCCGCCTAAAGAGTTTCGTGACATTACAGTGAATATGACCCTGGATTTTGCCTCACAGCTTAAAGAAGCAAGCCCGGATGTTGTATTTTGTCTCTTAAGCGGACAGGGAGCCGACCGTACAGAAAAAAGTTCTGTGATGTTTGCCAGAGATAAAGGTGCTGCCGAAAATGGACTGGTCAGGCTGGATTTCAAACGACTTCATTGCTTCAGACCCGGCTATATTTATCCTGTCGTTCCCAGAAAAGAACCCAATCTTTTTTACAGAATCACTCGGCTTTTTTATCCACTTTTAAAAGTTATTGCTCCTTTTGCAGTTGTCACGTCAAACCAGCTGGTTTATGCCATGTTTACAGTCGGAATGAACGGCGGAAAAGACATTTACGAGAACAGAGACATTCAAGCCATATAGCGCTATTTAAACCTCACTGAAATATCGGAGGCATTTTTCCGAAAATACAGTGTGAACACTTTTTTAACAAAAACGTTATCCCTCTCAACAATACCGCCTGCTTATTTTGGGCAGCTTACACAATATTTTGGGAGACCATTTGGAGAAACAGCCAAGCCTGCTCGACTGGTTTTTATTGTAGGATCAGCCTGGATAGACAATCATACATTTCCCAAATTTTTAATAGGATTAAGCGAGACCGAAGACGTTCACGTGGTTGCGTTTGACCCTCAACACCACAATTTTGAACACGTTCCAGATATCTACACTCTCATTGACCGGCAAGACACGATTCTGGTTTTGAGAAACAAAGAACAGTCCATCCAGGTTATTAAAATCAAAGATACATTAGATACAAACGGACTTTTATTACCCTTTTTTAAAGAAAAACTTGAAAATCAAGATCAACAAGGCATTTTCCTTGACACCCGTTATTACGAAATTGATGATTTAACCCGTTTTTTTAAAAATCAGGGGTGTTTTATTTTCTACACAAAACTATCTGACCCTGACACCATGAGAATTCAAATTCTTCCAAACGAAGCATTACCTCAAAAAAATTATACAGAGAAACCATGGCTTCAGGCCTCGGAAAGGAGATCTGGATTTCAATCTAAAAAAGTAACCCCTACTCTCTCGATTACATGTACGGTTTTACCTCATTCTTTAGAAGGACAAACGCAAAGGATAAGAAGGCTTTAATTCCTCACAGCAGTATCAACAGGCAGCTTGTATGAAGGCCTGATAATAGGATTTTTAGAGTGTATTTCTTCCAGATAATGACACACCCAGCCTGTTACACGGGACATGGCAAAAATGGCGGGACAATGCTCGGGAGCAATGCCAAGGTGTTTGAAAATAAAGGCCGACCAGAAATCCACATTTGCAGGAAAATCCTTCCCTTTTTCAGCCTTTAATAGCTGTGGAACAATTTGTGCCACTTGAAGATAAGACTCAAAATCAGCCTGTACTCCTAAATGATTGGCAAGGTTTTTTGCAACCTGCTGAAGCTCGACTGCTCTCGGATCGGAGACGGTATACACCGCATGCCCAAAACCGTATAGTTTTTCTTTTCGGCCCAGTTTTTCTCTTAAACGGGTTTCTATCGCCTGATTATCCATACCAGACAATTCGTTCATCATGGTTGTCACAAAGCCATTTGCCCCACCGTGAAGTGGTCCTGCCAAGCTCCCTATCCCGTTTGCAATCGCCGTTGGCAGTTTAGATTGAACAGAGGCCGCACTTCGCACCGTAAACGTAGAATTATTACCTCCACCATGTTCGGCCAAAGCGACCAGACATAAATCAAAAGCCGCGATTTCCTGTGGAGTAGCCTGTGTTTGAGGCCTAACTGCACGTAAAAAATACTCAGCCGTACTTTCATTTTCCAAAGGATAAAGTGTTTGCCCCGTCATAGCTTTAACAACATAAACAGGAAAAGCCGAAATTAAAGTTCGTCCCACTACATAATTAGACTCAAAATCGGATATCTGCGGGCTAAATCCAGAAATAACAGTCATAGCCGCCGCCAAAGTCGCCATAATATCAGAAGACCCCGACATGACCTCTAAAACAGTAAGTGCCATGCCGTGGGCTTTCTCAGGTGGAAACGCTCTGGAATAACCACTACGTGCCATATCCCCCATCACACCAGTTAACAACAGTTCAGAAACCCTCTCGTATGCCATAGGAAGCCCCATACACTGACGCACAACATCTCTAAACTCCACGCCTCTATAAAATAATTGCCCATCAACGTTGGATCCAGAGGCATCTTTTCCAAGAACGCTGGACACACGTGTTACCCCAATGGGAACGCCACGGATACCTAATTTTGTTCCTGGTGGGAGTTGGTCGGCGGGAACAGGGCTATATAGATCTTTTACAGAAATAACGGTTGGAGTTTTGATCAAGGCGAGCATTTTTTTCATAGGGAGCCTTTCAAGAGGACGATTGGGATATAGGGAATTCAACTTTGATTTTACACTGGGGGTTTGGAGGCGTATAGAGGTGAGGTTTTTATATTGAGTTTTGGAGATAAAGATTTTTATTTATCATAATAGTTTATTTTTACAAAACATGACATAATCAAGAATTATGTTTGAAAAATCACAAAAAAAGATCTTCACAAAACATCATTTTATCTAACATATCCAATTCAGAGAACAGTGTCTCTCGAATTGTGAATAGTCGGTTTTGATCCCTCATGGCATAATAGAATCAGGAGAAAAACAAAAGTGATAAAGCCATCCCAAAAGGACCTATTTCAAGAGATTAAATCCATTCTTCACACTGCCAGAACCCAGGTTGTTCGAGCAGTAAATACTACTATGGTTCATACTTATTTTGAGATTGGGCGGTTAATTGTAGAGCATGAGCAAGGTGGAAAAGCAAAAGCTGAATATGGCGCACAAACGCTAAAAAAACTATCTATTCAGCTAACAAAAGAGTTTGGAAAAGGATTTTCAGAAGACAATTTAGGACGAATGAAAAATTTCTTTCTGATCTACTCAAAACCAATTTCCGCAAAGGTGTTGCGGAAATTAGAAAACAAGGATCAAACAAATAGCCAACTATCAGACAGCAAAAGCCCACATTTTCAACTCACTTGGTCACATTATTTAAAACTTATTAGAATCTCTAATACAGCAGAACGACAGTTTTACGAGCATGAAGCCATACTAAATAACTGGTCAATTAATGAATTGCGACGACAATTCGATTCGGCACTGTACGAACGCATCGTGCTAAGTAGCGATAAAAAAGGCGTATTAGGCGATAACCTCAAAAAATATCACAGCCCACAAAAGCCAGAGGATGTGGTCAAAGACCCTTACATTTTAGAGTTTTTAGGTTTAAAAGAAGATGTCAGCTATTCCGAAAACGAACTAGAACAAGCCATCATTGATAAAATCGAACAGTTCCTTTTAGAACTGGGGAAAGGCTTTGCTTTTATCGGGAGACAGCAACGTTTTACATTTAGCGAAAGACACTTCTATGTTGATCTTGTCTTTTATAATAGGTTACTCCGATGTTTTGTGGTTATTGATCTCAAAATAGGCGACCTCACCCATCAAGACTTGGGTCAAATTCAAATGTATGTAAACTATTACGACCGATTTGTAAAAACCAAAGATGAAAATCCAACAATAGGAATCGTACTTTGTAAGGATAAAGACCATAACCTCGTTGAAATCACACTCCCCAAAGAAAACAACCAGATTTTTGCGAGTCAGTATCAGTTATATTTGCCAACAAAAGAAGAATTTATGGTTCAGATTGAAAGCGTTAAGGTCGAGGCAGAATTAACTCAGATTGAACCGAAAAGAAACAAAAATAAATGAAGCTTGCTTTTATAATATTTTCTGGACTTATAATAAGTTCTCCATTAATAGCTACTCAGTATGCAACATTAGACGATGGTTCAAGAATAATAATTGATACGCAATCAAAAACATGGAAGTTTTTATCTAAAAACAAAAATATAAAACACCCTGAAGAAGCTGTAAATGGAAAAGTTATTCTTGGATATAACGGGAATAAAAAGGTAATAGCCTTAAACCCTAACAGCACGGTTTATTTATGGTTGCGATATTCAAACAATACTAATGAAAAAATCATTGGAATTCGCTCAAGAATCGTAATAAAAGACATCTTTGGAAACATTTTTCTAAATCGAGAAATCGAAAAGGTAGAAGATTTAAACCCATCCGCTGATTTTAAAGATTTTGCAGCAATCGCTGTTCAGTATTATGGCCAAGAAAAAGAAGAGTTTATGAAATTAGTATTCCCTGCAATTTCAGGAAGATATATCGCAGAGGTAACTCCAACCTTAGTAATTTTTGAAAATGGCCAACGTTTAACTACAACAAATAATTCGCTGGAAGAAATTAAACTTAGGGATTAAAACTTCAAAGTTTATGAGAAATGTCGACTCAACAAAAAACTGCTCATAACCACATTTTGTGCCAAAACTTAAACCAGAATTTTTCATTAGGATAAAAATCAGGTGAAATCTAAAAAAGATATACATTTCCGCTGAAGATTTAATGATTCTTGCTATTTAATATGAGCAGAAACCATTTCCCTATCCTTCACAAATCCGCTAGGTGTTTGCCTGTAAAAATCATGAACTTCAATAATATCTGATCTGGATTGCTGAATCACAAGATATTTATCCCTATTGTTTCGCAAGCTGACAACTCCTCGTATTTGAGGAGGAGGCAAAGCATCAGATTCAGAGTAGCCCAGCTTACCATTATCCTGCCAAATCAAGTTCAATTTTCCATTTTTCACAGTAAAGACGGATAGATTCAAACGAACATTCATCGTGTTTCCATCAGCATCAGAAATATAATCAATTTTCTGGCTATTCGGGAAACGTTTTACAATAATCAGACGCTTACTTTCCATCAAAGGAACATCCATCATATAGCTGAAAACAACAAGCCATTTTTGATTTTTTTGACTGGGAACAGTGCATTCAACAATCTGACGAACGGTTTGGTTTTTTAGGAGGGTATCGAGTTGAGTTGAGAAGGAATCGGGAAGGTTTTCGGGTAAAGGGAATTTAATATCTTTCGCATTAAGTCCTGTTTGGAAAAAGCACAAGCATAATAGAATGAAGAAAACCCTTTTCATGAGCCAAATTTTATAGGGCAAGAATGGTTTGTACAAGGGGTAGAACATACCTAAAATCCGAGAGAATGTCTAAGAAATTCAATCCAACTTGAGTACACAAAGCTCGTTTGTCACCGATATTCAATATATAATTTATTTGTGTCATTAATTAAGTTATAAAAAGCTAAGTAAACATGAGGTAATATATCTTTATGGATCGATTTAAATTTGATAAATCACTATATCGCCATTCAATAATAGTTTTTTTAGATTTGCTTGGTTTTAAACATGTAGTTGAGCAAACACCTGAAGTAATTGGCCCACTGCTCTACGAACTTAAGAATCAAGCCGATATGTTTCTAAACGATCAAGCTGAAATGTTTTATAAAGATATTCAAGTATCCATATTCTCAGATTCGATTTTCATGACAATACCTACATCTAAAATAACAACTATTAACGAAATCTCATATGTTTTTGGAGTCGTAAAATCACTTCAACAGAGTATTTTAATAGAAGAAAACCCTCGATGGTTGAGTCGTGGATACATAACAAAGGGAACTTGTTATCACAAAGATGATATCATTTATGGAGAAGGCTATATTAAGGCTTTGCAAAAGGAACATTCTCATCATGACCCAAAGGTTATTGTTGATGCTTCAATTGCGAATGAGTATGTTGATAAGCTTGATGCAGAAATAAAAAAACATAATAGTAGACTAGTAGTTGAAAGGCAAGATAAAGGCACAATTTTACAAGCGTTAAACGAGCTTGAAGATATGCGAGGACATATCAGATCTATTGATGGAGGCCCGTATTTTATCGACTATTTAAATAGGTTGGATAAAAGACCTAGGGTACAGATGATGAAAAATGAAGCTATGAAAACTCTGCTTGAGATTATCGAATTTTCAAAGAAAAAAACTAAGGATTTTTCAACAGAAGTTGGAGTGTCAGAAAAATATATTTGGCTTACAAGGTATGCCTCTGATTCACTTCAAAAACTTCAAAACTAAACAATAACTATTTAAAAGAGGACAGCATTATGGCTCTAAAACCGTGTAAAGATTGTAAAAAAGAAATAAGTACAGATGCACAATCTTGTCCAAATTGTGGAGCAAAAAATCCAACCAGACTATGGAGTTGGTGGCAAGTACTTCTTGGGATTATTTTTCTAGCGGCTCTCTCCTCTTTTTTTGATAAAAAAGAAACAAAAGACACACAAACACCAGATAAGCAGAGCAATCTCATTAACAAACAGTTCATTTCATATAAAATAATAAAACGATGGGATATTCCAAATGGTGGAGAAGGAAAAGTAATTGCTATCGATATATCTCATTTGAATAAAAAAGACATGCATTCTTTAGGAGAAACACTTAAAAAGGATACAGAAAATGATCGTAATGCCGTTATTTTTATTTTCACAAGCGAAAAAGCAGCTTTATTAAGAGATAAAATAGGCAAATTGAATAAGAGTGAAAGCGATTTTTATGATAAACATTTTGTCGGAAGCTATATGAGAAACATCAATAATGGATATCATGAATATAGTATTAACTATGATGGATTAAGTGGGAAAAATTCTGAATCTATAAAATATTAAATTTGTCTTTTAGAGAATTAGAGCATCTATGATCAAACTTAGATTGAAAAATAAAAAACTATAACGATTGAAAAAAAGTTATCTTTTTTTACCCTTAATAACTTCTTTGATTTTTTTATTATCTGCAGTAATAATGCTTTGAGAATTTTGCTTGAATGTCTCAATAGCATTTTTACAAGCCTCTAAAAATGGCTTTAGGTATAGGGTATTGCCTTCAAAAAGGCATTGAGGATTATCTGTATTCTCAGCAAGAAGCACACAACTATCATGAAAACAAAGAGTAGCATTATGAACTAATTTACAACGAAAAAACGTGTAGATATTATCACGAGCTTTAGAATTTAAAGGAGGATCAAAATAATTTTTATCTTCTAAAATTTCAAAGTGATTTTTAACGTTCACTTCCTTATCTTTCCCTACAACATAACTTCCAATAGAATCAACTATACTTAATAATAAAATAGCAGCCGGAAATCCATAACATCCAGATTTATCTACTTTTAAGTTAGAAATGGAATATTTTGCTATCTCAAAAGATTCATCAAGACACATAAAAATCATATCTTGAATAGCATTGAGATCATGAGAATTTACATTTGAAATTTTAAGAGAAGAGCTTGCACTAGCTGGGATCATAATGAATAAAGTTTGGAACTTTCCAGAATCGAGCGTGTGGTTCGCGCGAGGTACTGAATGGCTCCCCCGGCTGGGCTCGAACCAACAACCTATCGGTTAACAGCCGATTGCTCTGCCATTGAGCTACAGGGGAACAACTAGAACGATTATAGGCAGGATCAATTAAATTGGCAAGAGGAGTGCAATTTTTTACCTAGTTTTCCGGAAACAAGGATAAGTAAGGAGAGTAAATAGGATGTATGAAGCTATTTCACTCATTCAGAATTCAGGCTCGGAAACTCATGTTTACCGAAATGTTTAAAGCAAAAAAACGCCTGCGTTTATTATTATTTACAAGATATAAGCGCTATTCAAGCAATTTTTCAGCATATTTATCGATAATCAGCTAGTGAAGTGAACAGAAACAATAAAAAACTTCATTAGCGGGGAAAATCAATATGTCTGTCTCAACCTATAAAATTGTTGCTCTACCTCAGAAAAAAACAAGAAATTTAAGAAGGGTTTTAGAGGTAATAGCCAGTCCTTTTCTTAAATATACTCAAGACCTGATGGAGGCAGTAGAAAAAAGACCAGCAAAATTTCAGACCGCTTTTTTTAAGGAACATACCAACCTCACTACAAATGAGAATCAGTATGCACCTGTTGTTGAAAATCTGGAACGGGCACCAAAACAGTCTGTTTATGTGGGGACATCGGCGCTTCAAAATCTTACGTTTATTGCCCAGACACAGCCTGATATTGCGTTGATTGTTGATCTAAATCCGTTCATTTCAGCACGTATGACCCTTGTTTTTGAGGCCATTCGTCACTCGGAAACACCGGAAGCTTTTATAAGTTTCCTGGACAATCACATCATTCTTCTTGCCAATATTATTCAGCATAATTCGGAAACTTATCCGTTGTTCAAAGACCAGGAACCGGCTTCGTTTATTAAAGACTTCAACTCTACATTTATTCTGGATTTGGGAAATAAGTATAGAACATTATCGGAAGAAATAGGAAAACTGACAGACAACCCCAATGAATTGTGGCTGAAATCTCAGGAACAATACGACAGAATCAGGACAATGGTCTGTGAAGGACGTATTAAAGTGGTTTGGGGAAATTTTACGGATGTAAAGCGGTTTAAAGAGTTTCAGGAAACATGCCATACGCTGGGATTAAGCATCCACACACTGTATGTTTCAAATATTGGGGATTATCTAAAAGATGAGATGGCTGACAGATTTAAATCCATCACAGAGAGCCTTGATCCTGCCATTACACTATTCTCCAAAATGTGCGATGCCGACTTTGGCGAACACGGAAAACTTCAGGTTATTCAGCATCGCAAAACGGTAGATGGATAATGCTGTATAAACAGTTAGCACTTCAAAAAGCCATCTCATTTTCAAGCTGCCTCACAACGCTGGCCAGTCTGTTTCCCGTTTTCACATTTGAGCCTACAGACCCTTTAACAGATAAACGCTATACCAGTTTCACACGTTTATCCACCAACGAAACCCGTCACCACGATATGCTAAACGCGCTACGTCCACTGCAAATGCCGTCGCTGTTTTTGGGAACATCCTGTCTGCAAAATTTTTCCATGATTGCTGTACTTCAACCGTCCATGGCATTGATTGTGGATTATAACCCGTTTATGGTAGCCAAATTACAGGTTGTTCTGACTTGTATTCGGGAAAGTGCTACACCGGAAAATTTTATTGCGTTACTCAGAAAAAATGTAGCGTTACTGGTTTTGCTCAACCAAAAAGATGACAGGGTTTATGAGCATGTTATGAACATAAAACCGGATACAACAGACTACATCAGCAGAAAAAATGGGTATGTAGGTCTTTTTAAAGACATGGTTTTAAAAGAGATTCAACAGCTTGGCACCACAGAACTGTGGCTGAAACATCCAGAGCATTACGAAAACATCAGAGCCATGGTTTTAGCTGGCAGAATACAGATATCCTGCGGGGATTATACGGATGTGGCACGTTTTACTCAACTCAAAACGGAACTAAGCCTGCAAGGCATCTCAAACATTGCCGTTTATATCTCAAATATTGAAGATCATGTACGTGACATTCCCGATAGACTCACAGCTTTTCATACGGTTCAGTCGCTGTTAGATCCAGATATCGTCCTCTATTCCGAATGTTTTAAATCCTCAAACTCTCAAAAAAACAGCCAGTTGCAAATACGGCAGAAACAACACATGCTATGATAACCTTCAAAAAACGGATTGCTATTTCTCAACCGTCGATTTCTTATAAAAGACTGCTTCAAAAGATCACCAGTCTGTTTCCACCTTTAACACTTCGTGTGGATAACAGAGACTTATTGGACTACACGTTTCTTTCAACCAATGAAAAAGGCTACAGGGAAGCACTTTCAAGCGTTACCTCTGTAAAATCACCCTCTATTTTATTTGCAACATCGGTACTGCAAGGCTTAACTTTTGCTACGGTTTTTAAGCCGGATATGACTCTGATTATCGATCATAACCCCTTTGTCATTGCCAAGCTTCAGATTATTTTTGATGGGATTCTTGTATCGGATACCAAAGAAAAGTTTCTTGCGTTTTTAAGAGAAAAAAGCAAGATTTTAAGGGCATTACAGTCTCAGGAAGATGACGATATCTTTCATAGAGTGTTAAGAAGAGACTATGAGACGCTACAGACTATGTTGCAAGGCAAACAGGTTTTTGGATGGACACATGCACGTGATGTTGTGGAACTTAAAGACCTTGGAACAAAAGATAATGAGATCTGGCTTCAATCTGATGAAAGTTACGCTTTCGTAAGAGCGCAGGTTGAAAAGGGGCTCATTCAAGCCGTTTGTGGCAGCTATACAGATGCGGACACCTTTCAAAAAGCAGACCAAATGCTGACTGAAAATGGAATCCATCATCGAATTTTATACGAGTCCAACATCAAAGATCACCTCAGATCAGATGAAAAGGTTTTGGATGTGTTTCAAAAGATTATCGACACACATATTCGACCCGAGGTACGACTATATACTCAGATGTCAAATAAAGTATCCAAAGAACAACATGGGAAACTTGAAGTTTATACCGTTCCTTTGAGTACAGTCACGCAGAACCAGGCAAATTTGTAATGACAAGCGATTTTGCAGTTTTGAAATAGACCGTAATATGTTACCTTAATATACTATGGAAAATTCGTTATACCTTAATGCAGCACATGGAAAAAATCACAGCAACAGACCTCCAATCTGGATGATGAGACAGGCAGGGCGGTATATGCCTGAATATCGGGCTATCCGTGAAAAACATTCTTTTTTGGAGATGGTGAGAACCCCGGAAGTTGCAACGGAGATTACCCTACAGCCCATCGATGCCTTTGGTTTTGATGCCGCCATTTTATTTTCGGATATTCTGGTTACAGCAGAAGCGTTGGGGTCTCCATTGGATTTTATTGAAAAAAGAGGGCCTGTATTTCAAAAACCTGTACGAACGTTACAGGATGTAAATGCCCTTTCTACCTCAGATATTGCCGCAAAACTGGCTTACGTTCCACAAGCTATTCGATTACTAAAACCTGAACTTAACAAACGCAACACGCCTCTTATTGGATTTGCAGGCGCCCCATTTACCGTCGCCTCTTACATGATTGAAGGACAAAGCAGCCCCGATTTAAAAACTATCAAAGCCATCATGATGAACTCGCCTGAGGTTGTTACCGGATTACTGGATAAACTGACCTCCGTAACCATAGACTATCTAAACGCACAAATTGAGGCCGGAGTAGACGCCCTGCAGCTGTTCGACACCTGGGCCATTCACCTTTCCTGGAACGATTTCAAAACCTTTTCTCTGCCTTACATTCGCACTATCATTTCGCATCTTTCAAATCCTAAAAAAATTCCTGTCACTGTTTTTTGCAAAGGCAGCTCCGTTTTTGCACCGTTACTCACCGATATCGGCGCGCAGGTTATCGGATTGGACTGGAATGCGTCACTATCTGAAACACGAAAGCTTGTTGGGCCAAAAATAGCCTTGCAGGGAAATTTGGACCCCTACTCGCTTTATGCGTCTGCACCGATTTTAAAAGAGCGTGTCACTGGGATTTTAACCGAGATGAATCAGGATCCCGGTTTTATTTTCAACCTTGGCCACGGGCTTATGCCGGATATGAACCCCAGCACAGTTAAACAGGTTGTAGACTGGGTTAAAACGCACTCGTGGACGTAATCACAGCCGAACTGATTCAACGCCTCAGCAAACCGGGTCCACGATACACCAGTTACCCAACAGCACCGGAATGGAAAACATGGGAAAACCCGGACGCTTATAATCAGGCATTAAAACAATTTGGAAACAGTAACAAAACCGTTTCCGTGTATATTCACATCCCGTTTTGTGCCTCAATGTGCTACTACTGCGGTTGTAATGTTGTCATTCGCAAATCGAAAAACAATGTTGGCGATGAGTATCTGGATTATCTGGAAAAAGAAATGCAGCTGGTTTCAAACCAAATTGGACGCAAACCGCATATCAAACAACTGCATTTGGGAGGCGGAACGCCGAACTTTTTATCGTCTGATCAATTTAAACGACTTGTGTCGCTCATCAACCGCTTTTTTAGTCTCGACACCGATGCCGAACTGGCCATCGAAGTGGATCCAAGAACCATCGAACTATCCCAAGTCGAAACCTTAAAGACATTGGGATTCAACCGTATTTCCATGGGCATTCAGGATTTTTCGTCTACCGTTCAGCAAGCTGTAAACAGGATTCAGCCTTACGAACAGGTTAAACTATTAATCGATAAAATTACCGAACTACACTTTCAATCCGTAAATATGGACTTAATTTACGGGCTTCCCCATCAAACCGAAGCACATATTGTTGAAACTATCGAAAAGGTGCTGAGATTATCGCCAGACAGAATTGCGTTATACAGTTTTGCCTATGTTCCCTGGCTAAAATCCCATCAAAAACTATTGGTAAAAGATGCTATTCCAACTGGAAAAGATAAGCTGGATCTGTTTTTAAAAGCGAGATCGATGCTGCTTGCAAACGGATATTCAGCCATCGGGATGGATCATTTTGCCAAACATTCGGACGACATGGCCAAGGCCTATCATAACAAAACCCTGCATCGGAATTTTATGGGCTATACGCTTAAGCCCGCCGATGAATATCTGGGTTTTGGGGTCAGCTCCATTGGATTTATCAGCAACACTTTCAGCCAGAATAATCACGATTTAAATGCCTACTACACGGCGTTGGATAACAATGAAATCCCAAGTGTAAAAGGCTTGGTCTTAAGTAAAGACGACAGCATCAGACAATGGGTGATTAATCAGTTAATGTGTCAGTTTGAATTGGATAAAAAAGCCTGCGAGCGTCACTTTGACATTGTGTTTGACACCTACTTTTCAGACGAATTGACCCAGCTTGATGCCTGCAAAGCCGAAAATCTGGTTGAGATCACCGACACCCAAATTCTTGTAACAGAACTGGGACGCTTTTTTGTTAGAAACGTGGCCATGGTTTTTGATGCCTATCTAACGGCAAAACTCTCTGAAAAACGGTTTTCGAGTACGATTTAACACGTGAAACTTGCGTGGATTGGCATCAGTTTATGGGTTTTATTAGCATTATGGGGATTATGGGCGGTTAAACACACGTCTTCTTTTCCAAAAATAGAACCTCAACCTTTAATCAAAATCAACGGATCTACGTTGTATGGCTATGACAAAGACAAGCTGATGTTGTCCATGACATTTGAGTCCATCGAAGCCCCATTTTCAACTTACAATTTTGTAGCCAAAGGCGGCACGAACGGGATTTTATATGATAACGATAAAAAACCGTTTATTACCCAATTAACCGCAAACGATATTCTGATTCGATTTTTATCCCAGGACATCACAATTTCCGGGCATGTTAAAGGCGAAATCCCGTCCTCTCGGGGACTAAGTTTTCAGGCAAGAAACCTGACATTTTTTGGACGTACCAAAGAAGCTGTTATTCAAAATGGTCTGGATGTATTCAAAAAGGAATTTACATTATCCACCAACAAAAAAACCGCCATTAATTTTAACAGGAAAGAACTGGTTATTGATGGTGAATCCACTATTCATACAACAACGTTTAATATCACAGCCAAACACTTTAAAACCGATATGGAAAAAGACGTTTCAGAGCTTTCCAACACCATTCGTTTTATCAAAAAAGGATTCCCTAATCTCATGTCAAAGGACAGTAGGGAAAAACTGTGGCTAAATCAGACCTTTAGCCTGACTTGTGACCATCTGACCTATCAAAACAGTACCCAAAATATGGTTGCAAAAGCATCGGGAAATCTTCATCTTTCAGGAAATAACTCTGATTTATACGCCAATGAAGGGCTGTATTATCCCAACCAAAAACTGTTTCATTTTAAAGGCCCGGTTAAACTTCACACACAACATCTGTACTGGATGTTTTCAAAAACCTTTCAAAGCCCCAAACAATCCGAGATTCAGCTGGCCCTGCATACCCCCACGGACATACAATGCAACGAGCTGATATTCGACAGAACCAACAAAATTCTGATGCTAAAAGGCAACGTAAAAATCAGTCAAAAAAACATGACGTTAACCTGTAACGACATTCGATATGATGATGAAAAAAAAGAGATTCACTTTAATGGCCAGGTTCGCCTTGAAAGAAAAGACAAAGGGAAATTACAATGTGAACAGGCCGTGTTTAACGTGCAAAACGAAACGATAACCGTTGAGAAAAATATCACCACCGAGTTTCGTTTAAAACTTCAGCAAAAATGAGCATGATGAATTTAGAGTTAGTTGATATTACCTTTTCCTATTCAAAATCCGAGCCGGTTCTCAAACAGGTGTCCCATCGCTTTGAACTGGGAGAATGTGTGGGGATTATTGGAAAAAACGGAGCAGGAAAAACAACGTTGCTGCATCTGTTATCGGGGATTTTCCCGCCTCAATCGGGGCATGTGATTGTGTCCGGGCAGGATATAAATCGGTATCCGCAGTATAAGAATCATATTGGCTTTTCACCTGAAAATCCGCCACTTTATCCAGATATGACCGTTTATAGCTTTTTACGAACAGTCGCAGAGTTTCGGTTGATGTCGGAAAGCCAATCGAGAACAGCTATCAACACAGTTGTTGCTCAATTTGAGCTTGAATCTGTTTTAAAAAAGCCGTTAAAACATCTGTCTAAAGGATTTAAACAACGAGTGGGGCTGGCTCAGGCGGTTTTACACAATCCCACCATTATTTTGCTGGATGAGCCAACGTCTGGTCTGGACCCCGATCAACAACATCACTTTTTTTCGTGGCTGGCCGCTGTTAAATCCAACCATATTATTTTATTTTCAAGTCATCATATTTCTGATCTTGAGGCACAGTGCAGCACTATTCTTAAACTGGAAAACGGATCGTTAACACCATGGACAATCTAAAACTGTTTATTGCACTATTCAAACGGGAAACCCTATCCTATTTCAAGTCGCCGCTTGCCTATAGTCTGTGGGTGTTTTTTAGTCTGTATAACGGATATTTCTTATCAGTTCTTACCTATTATTTACAAAGTATTCTGGCGGTTGGGTTTTGGATCAGCAACGCCGCCATGATCAGTTTATTTATCATCCCACTTATCACCATGAGGCTGATTTCAGACGACAGACACAACGGAACCGACCGATTACTCTTGCAAATGCCCATCCACCCTGGCCTGATTATTACAGCAAAATATGCAGCCGCCTGCACAGTCTTTACCGTATTAACCGCCTTAAACGTTCCTGTCATTGCCTTGTTAAAACTATGGATGCACGCCGACACGTTGCCTTTAGTTGCAAATATAGTGGGACTGCTATGTTTTGGGTATACACTTACCTCAATTGGAGTATTTAGCGCAACGATAACCAAACACAGTTTAACGGCAGCCTTAACGGCTATAGGCATCACACTGATGTTTTGGATGATGTCCGGGCTTTCCACACTTGTACCGGACTCTGTTCAATCGACAGTGAAACTGTTTTCGTTATACGATCAGCTTTCTGTGTTTAGTACGGGTATGATTCCGTTACACACGTTGTTATATATTGTACTAATTAACCTGTTTTTTCTTGGTAGTAGCTATGCCATTTTTATGGGTAAAGCATTACGGTTTTCGTTTAGAAAAGTGTTGATATCGGTGGCCATTGGTTTGGCATGTTTACTGCTGTGTATTGGAGGAATTGGACAACAACCGTTTCAGATAGATGTATCGGGACAGGCCGTATCCAGATTAGCCTCGCAATCGGAAAAACGAATTGCGGCTATAACATCGCCTTTACATATTCGGGTTGTGCCAGATCGAAACGTGGAAACGCTTCGGTATTTAAAGCCGTTGTTAAACGCCTACGCCAAGGCCAATTCCCTGGTATCGTACACCTGGGAAACACCATCAGATAACGGATCTGTAACGTTTATCTATCAAAACCAAACCATAACGGTTCCAACACATCGATTCACCCTGCTTTTAGATAACCCTTCCCAGGAATTATTCCTTGGAGAACCGCTTATCAATGGGGTTCTTTTACGCCTTACCTCTCCGCCAAAACACATTCTTTTTACTCTTGGACACGGCGAAAAAAGTCTGGCAGATACCGATACAAACGGCTTATCCTGGCTGGCCAGAACATTGGAAGACGAAGGGTATTCCATCCGCCAAACTCCGCTGTCTGCCATGGAAAAAGGGACACAGATTGTGATCTCCGCCTTACCTAAACAACCGTTTTCAGAAACCGAACTGCAACAATTAGAGGCTTTTATCAAACAAGGCGGTATATTTATTTTTCTAACCGATCCTTTTGCAACCAATCCATTAGAAACCTGGTTGAAACAATGGGGTATCCACAGCTATAAACACGGCATCATTGATTCCGAAGCCCACCAGTTTTACGGACAGGACGAGTTAATGGTTTCATCAAAAGTAGGACCGCTTGTGCTTCCGGGATCTACCTATTTCACGGTCAGTACACCACATAAAACCCTGTTACAATCCTCGGATTTAGCCTGGGCTACGGCATCGTTTACGCCACCGTCACCTCTGAAACAGGGCTCTTTTACGCTTGCCGCAGAGGTTTCTGTGAATCAGGGAACAGTCATGGTAATTGGCGACAGCGATTTTATTGGGAACGGAGCCTTATTTACCGAATCTAACCGCCAGTTTATCCTGCAAACACTGGCCGGTTATGCCCAAATAGACTCGGCAGCACCTCCTCGAATAAAGGCTTTGGAACATTTACGCTTATCCCGTCTGCAATGGGGTTACCTCGCCTTGTTGGGATTAGTGGTTATTCCAGGAATCGGGCTTTTACTGGGGATAATTTTTTTTCTTAAACAGAAATAAATTTCCCTGCTCAAACACCAGCTGAAAATGATTGCCATTTTTAACGCTGTTGAAAAGCTGCACATAAGGATCTTCTTTTCGTCTGGGACGATCTTCACCCATAATCAAGGCTTTTAGCGCTCGCCATTTTGAGCCCGTATTCCACTCTTTTTTAATATAAGTACCAGCATCCATATCATGGGGATAATATTGATTTAAACCCTCAAGCACCACATAATCGGCATGTTGATAACCATGTTCGTTGGAAATACGATCGTAGTAATGAAAATGAGGCAGAATATGATCGGAGGCCGATACATAAGCATGAGCCGGAATGATTCGAGCAATGGTTTCCATCGCCGAAATCCGGGCTGAAACATCCACAAATAAACGGGCTTCGGTAAACACAAATACCAATACATTTAAGCCTACACAAACAACAGCCACACGCTTTAAAACCTGCTTTCTCTTACAAAATTTCACCAAATCAACCTGTTTTAAAAAATGAACCCTGTCTATAAACGCAAAAAATAAAATCGGAACAAACGGCAGCATGCAATGATCGTTGATGCGGCTCATCAAAATCGAGGAATCTGTTAAAAAATTTTGTAAAAACAAACCTGAACCCAGCAAAATAAGAGGTGAAAACATGGATAAAAACGCAAACGGCAACATCATTCCCACCATACTTTCAAAAGACCTCAATGAAAAAATTTTTGATAAAAATACCTGCGGATGACTCAGCATCGTCCACACAATATCCTGTGGCGTTTTCCCAAGCTCTGAATATTTATCCCAATGTGAATAAGTATTCACCGTATGAAAAAAAGGCATAAATACACCCATAATAAACACCGTTGCTAGCACACTGGCACTTAAAATACCTAAAGACAGCCGTTTATGATCGGATTTAAAAAAACAATACAGGGTTATGGGAAAGATAAACACAATAGCCGATTCTTTGGCGCATAACATCACTAATGACGTGTATAAGGCCGGCCTGTATCGTTCTTCGCTGATAAAATAAAGCACCCAGGATAAAATCGGCATTAACAACAATTCGCCGTGAAAATCCTGAACAAAGCCTGCTCTGAATGGATAATAGGCCACTAAAAAAAGTGCCGATGCCCACATCCATTTTAATCCAAATCGTTTATGGATGCTGGCAAAAATGGGATAGGCTGTAAATGCAAAACACAAGGCCAGGGCCAGAAAAATCCATAAGGGAGTGGCTTTTATCCAGTAAAAAGGCACCAGCAAAAAAAAGTACGGGTAAAAATGATCCCCAAACGTCTGAACATTAAATAAACTAACATACAGCCCGTTTCCATTTACAAAATTCCAGATCGCCTGATCGGAAAATACCAGATCGCAGGTATGGGAACGAATGCCGTAATGCTGTACGCATTTAAAACACAGGGCCACCAACCCAACGCAAACCGATGCCAGCCATACGGCTTTGTTTTTAAAAAAAGTAGTTATCATGGTAGTTGAGGTATTTTGATGATACCACCTGAATAAAGACTGTCAAAAAATGACAGTTTGACTACTGAAACTACGTGTTTTTAATAAAAAATTTATCCCCGGAAAAGGTATCTGAAACAATCTTGGACATCTCACGGAATTGGGCCATAAAGTCACCCGATAGAGTAATTTCCTTATGAGAATGAGCAAGAAACTGTTCTTCAGATAAATGGTAGAGAAAGATAAAAAACTGGTAGGCTTTTTTGAGCTGGGCAACCTCATCATTAGTCAGGGACAGTTTTCCACATGCATTTAGATAATCCAGACGGGCAACAATGTTTGCAGGCATGTTTCTATACTGGTCTTCACTTAACGAATGGCCTTTAAGAGCCTTACATACAGCCAAAGCAACACCATATTGGACAGTACGTAAAAATCCAAATTTAGGACCAGACAGTTTTGGCGTTCCATCATCACCGGAATTATAAAAAATGGTCACCTGTTCGCGATCAACTCTAAAATGTTCAAGCGTACGTCTTTTAAAAGTCTGTTGGCCTCCTGACAGTACAATATCCAGAGCTTCTTTCTTTTTTTGAGAAAAGTTTTTTAGTTTATCAGCAGCTTTTCTTGCTTGTAGCTCCTCAAGAAACTTACTCAATTTAAACATGTTAAAAACATCTTGCGAGCCGAATAAAGGCTTTGCATCAATCACACGGGTTGGAAAAGAAGCTGACGTATTATTTTCAACACACATAACGCTGTCACTGGAAATATCAACGGGCCTTACAACCAGAGAAAATAAAAGTCGCTGACCTTCCAAAGCGTTTTTAAAACGCTGAATATAGTCCAGCATTTCTACTGATGTAGCCGTTTTTAATCGATACGCAACAATCAGATCTACTTTTGAATACGAACTTTTTTCAGCACGTCCGTCACTGCCTGTCGTCAAAACAGACATATCGGCACCTGGAAAAGGATTCTGGGAAAAAAAATCACTTAGAAAGCGTTGGGCTTCTACAATGGCATCGTCTGAAAATCTGGCAACCTGTGCCATATAGGTGGCGATAGAGTCTAAAGCAACATGGTTAAAATCAGGGACTTGGGGCTGGGTTCCTGCATGTGCAGGCGAAAAAGCAGAGGGAGACAGTGGATTTGCAGATGTATAATAGTCCAATTCCGGCCTCACAAACAAACGTGAGAAATCTGGTGGTAGAGCTACATTCTTTTTAAACATAAAACACATCCTTAAGGGCGTAATATACTGTATATGTTCCCCTTATTATGTTGTTTTATTCTAACGGCATCTGCTTTGGGATTTTTACAAAAAACGACGAACCACGTCCGTAAACGCTGGTTACCCACACGCTGCCCCCGTGCATTTCCGCAAGCTGTTTTACAATCGATAAACCAAGCCCGATGCCTTCGTATTGGCGGGTAGAGGAATAATCGATCTGTCTGAATTTTTCAAAAATAATCTCGGTATCATTTTCTTTCAGGCCGATTCCTGTATCCGTAATGGAAAAAACAACCCAATCTTCATCTTCGGCGCAATCCAAACGTACGTAGCCAGCCTGGGTAAATTTAAACGCATTCGATAACAAATTAACCAGAATACGCCGGATTTTGGATAAATCCACCCGCATTTCCAATTGCTCGGGAACAGGGCCAAGATGTAGATCTACCTGTTTGTGTTTGGATAACGGCTCGAAAATATGAACCAGCTGTTTTAAGAGGTTTTCGACCCGGATTGTGCTGAAATTCATTTTCACCCTGCCGGCTTTAATCTGAGAGAGATCCAATAAATCATCAATCATTTCTTTTAAGTTGGCTGATTCATTTAAGGCAATGTTCAACCATTTTTGTTTTTGCTCGGGCAACGGATCACCGGTAGCTTTAATCAGTTCAATAAAGCCCATAATCGAGGTTAACGGTGTTCTTAATTCATGAGTAACCGTTCTTAAAAAACCTTCGCGAAGCTCTTCAAGTTCTCGTTCCTGAGTTACATCCCGAATGGCCGTAACCAACCCCAAATGACCTTGAGATTCCGGTGTTTTCAACAAACTTGAAACCAAGGCATAGGTTCTTTCTTTTCCGTCGGGGCCAGGAATCACAACATCCCGTTTTGAGTTTTGGGCATCGTCCTTAAACTCTTCCTGAAGATGGATAACCAGTTCCTCGTTCGTCAAATACTCCAATAAAATTTTGCCTTGAAGCTTGTCTTTTGAAAAATTAAAAATATCCTCTGCCCGGCTATTGGCCAGCACCAGACGGTTTTCCTTGTCAGTTACGATAATGCCTTCTGGAATACAGGAAATGATGGCCTCGGATTTGTTTTTTTCGATAATAAGATGATGAGACGATTCCTTGATGGATACAACCATTTGGTTAAAAATCTGGACGAGTTCCCCAATTTCGTCTGTACTTTCGATATAAATGCGTTGCTCCATATCACCCTGGCCTACACGTCTGGCCACGGTAGCTAAAATATCCAGACTGCTTGTAATGTTGCGGATCATTACGGAATACAGCACAAAAATCAAAATATTAATAATAATTATGCCTGAAATGGTAGAGCATAAAAATTTGGCATCCGAAAAACTGGGCTGAACACCGTAACTTACATAAAAAATAAGCACGGCCACGCCAACTGTCATAAACATAACTATCCCAACAAAGGGCAGCAATATTTTTGTACGAATGCTTTTTGCCTGAAAAAGCCTATAAATCGGTTTTAACATGTCTCGTAACGGCATAAAGCAAAATGCCGGAAGCCACAGATACGTTTAATGATGAAATACTGCCTGTAAGAGGAATCTGAATCATGCTGTCCACTTTTTTGGTCATCAGTGACGACATACCTTTTCCTTCATTACCCAAAACGATAACGCATGGAAAATTAGGTTTAAAGTCATCCAGATATTCAGCCGCTTTGTCGTCGGTTCCGTATACCCAGTATCCTGATTTTTTCAGCACATCCGTGGTCTGGGCAATATTGGTAACTCTTACCAGTTTTAATAAATGCACAGCACCGGAAGCCACTTTTGTGACCGTAGGCGTAATTTGACACTGCCTGTCTTTGGGATACACAACCGCCTTGATTCCCAACGCTTCACAGGTTCTTAAAATGGCCCCCATATTATGAGGATCTTCAATGTGATCCAACATCACAACAACAGGATAACGATCGGGATTGGATATGATTTCTGAAATGTCTGTTGATTGGGCTTCGGGTTGAACAGCGATAACGCCCTGGGAATTAGGTTCGTTTAAACGATCAAAGGCAACTTTGGATAAGACCTGGATTTTAACGCGCTTTGATTTAGCCGCATTAAAAATAGATTTTAAGTCGGGATGATGCTGAACGGTAAAGGAGACCATCAGTCTATCAATGGCTACATCCGATTCCAAAGCCTGCAGTACAGCGTGTTTGCCTTTAATGTAACGCATGAATAACCTCGCAAAATGTTTTTAAACCGTATTCAAGCGTCTCTTTATCGATAACCAGTTGAGGAACAAGCCTGATGACATTATCATCCACCCCACAGGAAATAACAATAAGATTTTTTTCCAAACAACGCTGAATAATCGTGGAAATAAGTTCAGGATGAGGAGTTCTGGTGGCTTTGTCTTTTACAAATTCGATACCGATCATTAAGCCAAATACCCGAATATCCCCAACCAGTGGATGATCGGCAAGCTCGGTTTTAAGCAAAGCCGCTGTCATATCGCTAAGCGATTGAACTTTGGGGACGTAGGCATCCAAAACACGTAAGGTTGCAACACCGGCCGCACAAGTCACCGGATTTCCACCGTAAGTACCGCCGTGCGCCCCTTTTGTCCACGCAGACATCAACTCTTTTCTAGCGACACAGGCACCCAAAGGCATTCCCGAGCCTAAACCTTTGGCAACGGCCATGATATCAGGAACAACTCCGTAATGCTGGTAGGCAAACCAGTGTCCTGTTTTTCCGATACCGCTTTGAATCTCATCAAAAATCAACAAAATATTTTTCTTTTTGCAAAGGTCAGAAAGCGTTTCCAAAAAGGCTTTTGGAGCAGGCACATAGCCACCTTCACCTAAAACAGGTTCTATAATAAAGGCCGCCACATCATCACCAAGAGAGTCTATATAATCGATTAATTTTTTTGTATAAGCAGCATCAGACGCCTCCTGAGTATCGGCAAGAGGAAAACGGTAGGAGTAAGGGTAAGAAAAAAACTCTATGCCAGGCAACAACGGTTCGTAGCCGTGACGGTATTTTTCTTTGGATGTTGTTAAGGATAAAGCGCCAAAGGTACGGCCGTGAAAGCCACCTTTAAAGGCAATAATTTTTGATTTTTTAGTGACATATTTAGCCAGTTTGATACAGGCTTCCACAGCTTCGGATCCGCTTTGTGAAAAGAAAACCTGGCCATCCATTTCAGGACATTTGCTTAATAGAAGCTCGGCAAGCTGAAGAGGAGGTTCGTAATAGGCCACGCCAATGCAGGCATGAATGAGGGTTTCGGCCTGACGCTGAATGGCAGCAACCACATCAGGATGACAATGCCCTGTAGATGTCACGCCAATCCCAGATGAAAAATCCAGATAACGCTGGCCATCTTTTCCTATTAAATAACAGCCTTCGCCTTTTACAACTTCAAGTGCCGTATAATGACCCAATACACCTGAAATAACCTGATTCGAACGATCTACAAAACTGGTCACTGACTTTCCTCCGGGGTTTTCGCTTTAATTTTTAGGGCATGAACACTTGCTTTGATAAAAGGATCAAGGCACTCGTAAACCATCCTGTGGCGGGCAACATGGGTTTTCCCCGAAAATGCCGATGACACAATACTAACGGCAAAATGAGAATCCACCCCACCATGCCGATGTCCAGCGTGGAGATGGCTTTCATTAATGACCTCTAAAGCCACAGGATGAAAGTGTTCGTTTAATGCTTGGATGATCGATGATTCTACAGACATCCAAGCATTTTAAAACAGGTTAGACAAAATGAACATCATCTTAATATTTAATGATGTAGTTTAAGACTCTGTAAGGGTCCATAACGTTAAAGGCAGCACCTCCACCACGTGCAGCTGTTGTGTTACCAGTAGAGTATCCATGGTTATCCCAGTCCATACCTTCGTCAGAACCAGCCCATCCCCAGTTAGCACCGTTATTTTCAGCGTAGTAGTAATCGGTGAAATCGTGGGTATGTGACGGCATTTCGTTAACGGACATGGTGTGATTAATTTCCCCACCGCTTTGGTTTAAGGTTGCAAAGGTTGTACCTTTACCGATAATGTTTCTGTCTCTTAGATCTGGAACACCAAAGGTTGTAGTACCGTTTCCACCGTAGGTATAGGCAACCACGGCTTGAAGATCAGGATAAGAACTGTTGTTGTAAACAGTACCATCACAAAGCAGCCAACCAGCAGGAGGAGTTGATCCTGCAAAAGCAACCACGGTTCCAACAGGAGCCACATACCCTGTTTTATCCCGGATACGACCGGATTTTACTTCCAATGCATCTTGAGGATCTGTTGTTCCGATACCCACCTGTCCTGAAACTTTTATCGTCATCATGTTTGTAAAAGCTGGGGTATTATCCTGATGATCAATATAGAAATGATCTGTTGCAGAGCTTTGTCTGATTGTCCATCCATAATAAATATCAGGCTCTGTAAACATAATACCTGCATAACTGGAGCCACCACCCGCGACCACTTTTACATAGGTATCACCTGAATCTTTTACAGTTAGTTTTTGAGGGACAGTTTGTGTACCAATACCCACTCTACCGCCATTATATGCAAAGTAAGCGGATCCATCCTGATCGTAACGAACTCTATCAAACCAGGTTCCAACTGTTTTATTTCTCCAATACAAATACATGCTGCCGTCAGCCCAGCTTGGCGTATGAATCATGGAATACCAGTTGTTTCCGGATGGTTTAAATGACAAGGTAGGATGGCTGCCTGACATGGTAATACCACCACCCCAGTTTGTAGCGCTGGAATCAAACCAGTCTTTTTTAACTTCCAGACCGTCACCTGTTGTTGATAGCGTTCCAATACCCACGTTAGCGACCAGACGGGCACTGCCGTTTGGATCTACATAGTAGTTAGAATCATCTAAATCATAAAAGACTCTTCCAAAAGTGCCACCGTCAGCACGTACAATAAACTGGTCTGCGCCTTGACCGTTACCCACTCTGAATTGATAGGTTCCCCCAGGTACGGCTCCGTTATCCCAGTTTACAATCATGGCGTAACCGGCAGGGTTATTAAAGTGGAAGTTTGGCGTCATGCGAATAGCCTGGTTTGCTGGGTAATATCCGTCAAAACCAGGTAACGAACCGATATTATAAAATCTTGAGGAACCACTTGGATCTATATAATAAGACGTGTTGTTTTCATCGTACCAAACACCGGTAAAGGCATAGGTTGTTCCACGAAGGTAGTTATACCCATTACCACTATATGGCAACCAGCTATCGTTTGTAGTGGAATGTAAATAGGTAGAGTTTGTTACACCGCTCACATCCAGTTTATAAGCCGCATTAGGTGCAACACCATTTCCAAGACCAATACCCACGTTTCCACCACCAGAGTTAATGGCCAGGTTAGCCCAGGATCCCAATGTCGCATTATGGGCACCTATTGTTCCCATGCTGCTCAATTCACCCATAATAACAGCCGCATTGCTTCCACCGAATGCAGCACCGCCTTTCCAGTTTGGTTCAGCCGTGCTGTAGGTTCTTAATGCAACAGTTTGACCGTCACCAGAATTACCAATAGTTAATTTATGTTGTGGTGACGTTGTTCCAATACCTAAATTACCAGCTGATGTCATTGTGAATCGGTCGTTCATGCCGCCTTCATTAAAGGTATAAATTAATTTACTTTGATTACTGCTGTTGAGGTTTACAAATTTCATATCCAACATCGCATTACCAACACCACCACTTGGATTCACTCTAAAACTTAATGGTGCAAACGCATTGGTAACAGTTGAATTATTTACGATGCTTAGCTGACGGTTTCCGTCACCGATATCTGTATTCAGACTATAGGTGTTGTTATTAAGTGAAAGTAAACTTAGCCCAAGTGCAGCTCTTGCACCTGTACCCGTTCCGATTACAGCCGCACCGTTTACATCCAACATACTTTCTGGAGCTGTATCGCCAATACCTACTTTTCCTGCTACATACAGGTTAGGAGAGGTATCACCGATAATATTCATTCCGGTTACCAACGCATAGGCATCGATTGCTGATGGAGCACCTGTAGCATTGTCTTCTGGGGCACCCAGTTTTGTTGAATCGGCTGCCGTATAAATTTTATAGGTCA
>JACCDG010201260.1_pt1 | contig 109359 bp, 136 predicted proteins | sample 7442471 | NCBI WGS metagenome assembly JACCDG01 (sample SAMN15323444, study PRJNA562643) | freshwater metagenome | isolation source: river surface water | place: USA:Blue River Watershed | collected 2017-08-17
ACTTGATGGATTCTTCGAAGGATTCGTTAATATTGAAGTTGACAAAGAAACCCAGTTTTGCCAAGTATTTGTTGATGTGCTTGTTGATGATAGGAAGATATTGTTTAATAATCTTCGTCTTGATTCCACCATCTTTGAGTAGGGTAGTGGCAAGATCAATGTATTGTCTTTCATCTAGAAGGGTCTCCTTCTCCGCTTGGAGGGTGGAAATATCATGTTCCACTGTTTCGAGTTGTCGTTCGCTATCTTGCGTTGTTTTATCTGATGATGTGAAGGATTCAATCTGCTCCACAACTTGACGAAGATTATGAGCAATATTGTTATAGGTAGACTTAACACTTGAAAGATCAACTTTAAGTTGATTGATTTTTTTGATGATGGCATCTATTTCATCGATCTCGGTCAAGATTACATTGATCTGATCTGTGACCTTATTTAGTCCCTCCTCAATCTCTGCAATCTTTGTAGAGTTAGCTGATATCGTCTCACTCTTGAATGATTCTCCAATAGACTGCCGGCAAGTAGGACAATTATCGTTCTCCTCAAAGAACGCATTATCTTTCTGTAGACGTTCAACGTTGTTCTCCATCTTGGCTTTGAAGCCAATGAGTTTAGAGTGTTTAGTTTTTAGTGGTGATAGATCAATATCTTTCTCTAATGCTTTCTCAAGCAATACTTGATGGTTGATAACACCGACTTCCTTTGCCTTGAGTTCAAACTCTAACTCGTCTCGCTTTACCTCAAGTTCCTTTAGCTTTTCTTCACTATTGGCTCTTAGTGACTTTAGAGTTTGCTCAATGTAAGTCTTGTTTTCTTCCTTGCTTGTCAATGTAATACGGTTCTTCTCCAAGCCTTCCCTATTGAGTTGTAGGCGGTTCTTAACCACATTAGACATAGCCGTGAAGATTTGAATGTCGAGCAAGTCCTCGATGACTGCACGGCGATCATTAGATGATAGCTGCATGAAAGGAACGAACGATGCAGAGCCTAGAATAACGACCTGCGTGAATGACTTGTAATTCATTCGCAGAATGTTCTTCTCTAGATGTTCCTGATAGTCTTTTGCGGCGGCGTCTTGATTGACCATATGACCCTCGCAATAGATTTCAAACAAGTTAGGCTTGGCACCACGAAGGACTTTATAACGCTTGTTATTGATGGTAAACTCAATCTCTACCTGACAATTCTTATTGTTGATAGAGTTGACTACATTACCCTTATTGACTTTACGGAAAGGCTTACCGAATAGCACAAAAGTCAATGCGTCGAGGAAGGTTGACTTCCCCGACCCATTGTGTCCCATGATTAGAGTATTCTTGTGCGTATCTAGTTCAATCTCTGTCCATACGTTACCTGCGGACAGAAAGTTTTTCCACTTGACATAATGAAAAGTTATCATCAAAAATCTCTTGTTGGAATCTTACCCTCTAATAGATCGGTGATTTCTTCACCCGATAGAGTTTCGTATTCTAGCAGACCAGTAGCTAGTTTGTCAAGGTCTTTTCTTTTCTTAGTGAGGATCTTCTTTGCGGTTGCATAGCCTTCCTCAACTAATCTTAGAACCTCGGCATCAACGACCTTCTGGGTTTCTTCTGCAATCTTTGGGGTATGGAACATATCAGCATTAGGTGTTGAATATGCCATACGACCAAGTTTTGGAGAGAAACCATATTCGGTAACCATTGAACGAGCAAGCTGGGTTGCCATCTGAATGTCACCTGATGCACCAGAGGATACTTTGTCTTGACCAAAGATCATTTCTTCTGCTACACGACCACCCATAGCCATTGCTAGATTGGCGATCATTTCATCATAGTGCATGGAGATTTTATCACGCTCTGGTAGAGACTGAACCATACCCAAAGCACGACCACGAGGAATGATTGTTGCTTTGTGAATTGGCACAGAACCAGGCATGTTGATTGATACAAGAGCATGACCAGCTTCATGATAGGCAGTCATCTTCTTTTCTTCATCAGTCATTGACAGTGTGCGGCGTTCAGGACCCATAAGGATCTTATCACGAGCATCTTCAAACTCCATACCAGTAACAATACGCTTTGAACGTCTTGCTGCTAGTAGAGCGGCTTCATTGACTAGATTAGCAAGATCAGCACCAGAGAAGCCTGGAGTACCCTTTGCTACTCGCTTTAGATCAACGTCAGGACCAACTGGCACCTTGCGAGTGTGAACTTTCAAAATCTTTTCACGACCAACGAAGTCTGGATTAGGAACAGTAATCTGTCTATCAAAACGACCAGGGCGTAGCAAGGCTTTATCTAGAACGTCAACTCTGTTAGTTGCTGCAATGATGATAATACCTTCATTGTCATTGAAACCATCCATTTCAACTAGCATAGCGTTTAGTGTCTGGTCACGCTCATCATTACCTGAGATACCATTTGCTCTTGAACGACCAACTGCATCGATTTCGTCGATGAAGATAATGCATGGTGCATTCTTCTTAGCTTGTTCGAACATGTCTCTAACACGAGAAGCACCGACGCCGACGAACATTTCAACAAAGTCAGAACCAGAGATAGAGAAGAATGGAACTTCTGCTTCACCAGCAACGGCTCTTGCTAGTAGTGTCTTACCAGTACCTGGAGGGCCGACAAGTAGAACACCCTTAGGAATCTTACCACCTAGTCGTTCGAACTTATGTGGATCACGAAGGAACTCTACAACTTCTTGTAGGTCTTCCTTTGCCTCATCGACACCAGCAACATCTTCGAATGTCTTTCGTCCATGCTCCTCGGTGAGTAGTTTGGCCTTAGACTTACCCAAGCCCATGACTCCACCAGGACCACCAGATCGACCTCGTGATAGCATCACCCAAAGACCAAAGAACAAGAAAACGGGAAGAAGATTGATCAATAGACCAACCCAAAAGCCATTCTGTCCTTCTTCTTTAACTGTGATATTAACTTTATGCTGTTCTAGGCGGGGAAGTAGATTGCCTAGACCTGTGACAGTGGTTGAGAATGTTCGATTGTCCATATAATGTCCAACGATACTCTCACCCATGATAGTGACATCATGAACTCTACCCGAATCAACTTGTGCGATAAAGTCAGAGTACCCAATTTCACTTACAACTTTTTGCTTTGGTCCTTCAAAGATCAATGCCGTTAAGGCAATCGCAGCAGCGAGGAACAAAAGCCACATTAAATGTTTCTTCATATCAAAACCTTCCTGTAGATTATCAATCTATTTATACAGTCTCAACCTGTAAGGCCTCGTTGTATATTTCCATCATAAACGACTTCATTTTGGTACTATCTAGAGGTAACGTTAGCGTATCGATATACTTACGAAGGATCGTAGGTGTATCTTCTGCCTCGTTGATCTCATCAGCATCTTCATTTTCTAGGAGTACCGACGGATCCTCAACAACCGTAATGTCGAGTGGTCCTGCTTTATAGATACTATCGAAAAGTAGATCGAAAGCATAAGGGTTAGACTTATTAACAACGACCAACTTAACGTAAGTATCTCTATACTTTGAGAAGTCAGTTCTTTGGATCTTCTCAACAATCTCTGGGTTAGCAACGTCATCATACTTTGCAATCCTAAACATTCGATGTGGATTCTGATTAAACTCTAGAACAGTTGTCGCCGTGTCAAGCACCGAAAAACCTCGGGGATCGTTATAATCATGCCAAGTATATTCGCCAAAAGCGCCAATATAGGATATGTTACCAACAGTGCTACGGTGATGATAATGACCTGAGAAAACCTTATCAAACTTATTAAATACGTTCCTATCAAGCCCATGATCTGATATCAATCCTCTGTGCATAGTAAAGCCGTTCAACTCAAGGTGACCCATGAGTATAGGGGCTTTTGGGTTGTTGATTGCGTCCATCGCCTCTTGGCGATTACTGTCTGTAATCCAGGGCATCAACTGAATATCAAGACCATCGATGTTGATAACTTGTGGGGTAGAGTGAATGTGGACATTAGAGTAGCGCCCACGAACAACTTCCTCTAGGGCGTTGACCTCGTGGGTATCTTTGTAATACATGTCATGATTGCCGACAATGATATGTGTCTCAATGTCACGTTCCGCTAGAGGTTCAAAGAAGTCCTCACGTAGTCGTTTAGCGGACATAAAGTTCACATACTTGCGACGGTCGTATATGTCACCCAGATGGATAACATGTTTGATTTGTTTCTCATCAATATAGTCAAAGAACCATTGCCAACACTTCTTCTGATACAACTGAAACGCTGGGTTATCATTTCTAACACCAGCATGTGTATCGGTAGGCATAGCGATTAGCGCCATATTCTTTCCTTCAAATCTAATAGCAAGTTCAAAGACACAGTATATATCATAAAAATGATTTCGTCAATCTTCTTTGGTAATCTCTTGATAGGTTTCAAACTCTGACTCCCGAAGCCATCCGAGATTGATCATCCGACGCATGATCTTTTCTTTGCTCTGCTTATCGATGGGAACAGGTTCAACAATCCGATTACAGAACCATTCTATATTCTGATCAACCTCTTTGACAAAATCATCCATATCCATTATCTCTGCCCCTTCTTAAATCGTAGAGGCTGAACGGTGCCCATTTCGGTATCATAATCGTAAATCGCTTTATCGATTGCACGACGAATGCCATCTAATCTTTGACGATAGTTACCACGGATATGAACACGTTCTTTCTTATCCTTGAGTGAGGTAATCAATGTCTGCACCTGAAAGGGCAACTCAAACTGATTCTCTTCCTTCATCATCCTCTCCTACAAACTTTTCAAGTCCCTCTTTGGCAAGTTTACGCTTCTTCTTCTTTTCGGCTTCCCTTGCTTCAAAGTTTCCTATGAACTGATTTAGATTATCATACATCATAGGAGTAATCAAGTTGTTTCCTTCGCTATCAAGTAATCTATCAACGTTACCCGTTTCGATGAAACTTTCTTGAAACTTCTTATACATTATATAGCGGTTCTTTTCTTCTTTGTTAATACGACGATGAAAAGCATAGTAGATGATCTGGGTAAAGTATGCGAACGGATTGCTATACTTGTCAGAGTCAAAGTTGTCAAAATACATTAGGCAGTTTTCAATTGCATCGGATTTCATTTCATCTATAAACGAGTAGTTCATGAAACGAGGCTTATGTGCAAAGTTCTCTGCGATAAGGTAGATACACTGGCCAATATACTCTGAAAGCCGAGGCTTCTCTTTACCCTCGGCTTCTGCTATCTTACATTGCTTCTTATATTCCTTAATCTCTGCTAGGAACTTTTCATTATCTACATAGTGTTTCTTCTTCTTAGCCATCTGTATCTCCAGAATGAAAGGGACAAGTTCCTCTTTCTTTGTTTCGTTCTCTCAATTGCAATGCTTTTCTCCAACCATAGAAAGATACACCAAACGAGTTCATTCTATGTTTGTTATACTCTTGTTCCGTGACTAAATGGTTATTGATCTTCAATCTCTTTTCAGAGAGAGGAACAAGTTGTCCTAAAGGCAACCCAACAGGAAGAACAAACTCATTGTCATACATAGGGAACATCATATTAACATTCATCGCTGTTACTATATCAAATCTTAGTATTCCTGGCAAGACCTTAATATCATAGTTATGCAGAGACCATTCCGCTCCTATCCACATAAACTTTACACCAGTTCTTTCTCTCATAACCCAAGGACTAATCAGCTTGATGTGATGGTAGTTAGGAAATGAATTGCCCAACTGCTTTCTATCGTGTGTTTCAGGCTTATCACCTGACGAATACCAATAGTTATAATCACCATTCTGTGTTCTAAAGGATATGTCACACCAGTTTTCTAGTATAGCACCAACTTTATATAGTTCTATAATAGCATAACAATCCCTTGCTGTCAATTCATTTGTGTTCAAATGATAAGGATTTTCACCTTCTTGAACAAACTTTGCCTTGTAAGGATCTAGTTCACGCCACCAATCGGGTACTGCTTTGCCTGATTTGATAATAGGAGTGTTGGCATAGAAGGTCTGATCGTATGTGTAACAATCTAGAACAATCTCTGGTGTGCGATGAAAAAAGTGAAACATTTTATAGAAAACCTCAAATTAGGGCTTGACAAGTTTTTTAGGAAGGGTTATAATGTGCTCCGCAGCCAACCAACCAATAACCTCCTGCCAAGAGGCAGCCATGAGCGAAGCGAATGATTTGCGAAGCAAATCTAGTTAGCTGCCTACTTGAATCCTGGTTCCGTTAGCATCGTGAGTTTATCAATCTGCTTTTTAAGCACAGGACCACGATCCGGCCATTTGATAATGGGCTGATCGGAGTTTTTAGCTAGGTTCTGTAGTAGAGGTAGATATATCTTACGAATAGCTTCTAGCCTCTTTTTAAGGTCTGTAATCTCATCCGACGCTGGTGCTACTGCTTCGGCGACAATATCATCTTCGTTGCTAAAAGAAAACCCAAAGTCGTCTGTTAGTTCTTTATCGTCAAATGATAGATACGGATTACTTTCAGTAGCCATTAGTGATATGTCCTTTTGTTTGCCATTTCTCTAAGCACATCTAAGATACTACTTTCTTCTTCCTGAGGTTGTTCTACAGGAGGTCTAGTCTCTTGTGGTGAGCATAGAGATTGCACATTGTCCCAATAGTATATATTCATCTTCTCGGTGACATCTGAAATGAGTAGAACATCTTCGGCATGTAACATGAACTCTTGATGATCTACCATCTTTGGGAACACCCATGGCATAAACGATACAGAAAGATATCCTTCGTGAGTGTGTGAATAGACCACATTCATAGGATTCATTACCATATACATTATTCCATTCTCATCTTCATACTCTACCGTTTCAGCTACAATATCATCACCATTCTGTAGTCTAAGGAACTTTGCTACAGGGTTATCACTGACATCATTCATAGATCACCTACGTTTCTTTGACCTTAATTTTGTAGATTTTGAAATGGAACTTTTCTTCACCGTAGGTTTTGAGACGTTCGAAGAAGTGTTTAAGAGTATAGTTGTCATGGGCTTTCCACTTAAAGTCGTCGGCAATGTCAAAGAGCGTGGCGGATTTCTTAGTGCTACTGACACGGAGACTACGCCCGACGGACTGAAGGTTTCTAACCTTGGACTTGGAAGGGGATGCAAAGATGACATTATCCAAGGCCACGATGTTAGTACCAGTGCTGAGAACGCCAACGGACCCAACAATAATAGCATTACGTTCGTTCTCGACGATCCTTCTAATTTGTTCTCGGTCATCTACGTCTGTTCCTCCATGAATAAAAAATACTTTACGATCTTTTGCTTTCTTATTTAGCATGTCGTATAGCACTTGACCATGCTTCTCAACAAAGTTGAAAAACACAAGAGTATTGCCTTCTAGAGACAATGCAAGGTTCACAATGAACTTGTTTCGTTCCTTGTGTGATACTATGTAATCAATCTCGGTCTTATAGTCCGCAGATTTCATATAATGACATTCTTCATCAGGATACTTTAGAACAAGACACTTGATTTTAAGTTCTGCAAGTTGCTTGTTATCCATAAGTTCTTTAGATGTAGTAGCCTTAAAGATTTGACCAAACAATCCTACAAGTTGCCATTCATGTGCCTTAGCACCAGTTAGAGTACCTGTAACACCCAAACGATATTCTGCCTTACTACACTTACCTACAATATCAGTAAGAGACTTAGCCTGTGCCTGATGCACCTCGTCACAGATAACATAGTCAAACTGTTCAAAGTATTCTTTAGGCATCTTATACAAAGACTGCCAGGTAGAGATACAAACAGGCTTATCAGTCACCTTATCTTTACCTGAATAGACACGATGACAATACTTCTCCATGTCCTTACCGTTCTTAGTAGAATAGTCCTCAAAATCAGAATACAGTTGTTCTACAAGGGCCGATCTAGGAACGATGATAAGACCTCTCTTCCCTTTGGTAAGCAGATACATAGAGACCAGGTAAAGAAGCAAAGACTTGCCTGAACCAGTAGGAGACAACACAATACGACGCTTAGAACGTATTGTGTGAACGAAAGAGTTGACCTGATAATCTCTAGGCATATGCTTGGGGTTGAGTTTTTCAATATACTCATTCGCTTCCTCTACTGAAAAAGATGTATCGTAATCCTCATCTTCATATTCATATGTGTAACCTCTATCAGTTGCCCACTTAATAACTTGCGGAGCAAGACCACGATAGATTTGTCTTGAAAGGGGATTGAATAGTCTTAGATACCCGTCCCAAAGTTTCTGTCTGTAAGAAGGAACAAACTGAAACCCTGGTGGACGGAATGAGAATGCATCCCTAAGTTCCCATGCAACACTTTCGTCACAATGAACTTTGATATAGGATTCATCCGCATTTTTTATAATCAAGTGTGTCATTATCTACCATTGGTCATCTGCAAATACTTTACATAGTTGCCTAGGTCCCAAGTTCTATTGTTTAGAGACTTGAGGACATTCTCACAATAAGAGACGATCTCCTCATGGGCAACTCGTTTCAGTAACAGTTTATTTAGTTCTGCGTCTGTGTCGAGTTTTCTAGCAATCTGTGGGTTAGATAAAACATGCTGCATAGGATCCCACCCACGCTCTGCTAGTTCGTCTTGTGTTAGATGACCTTGATAATAATCTTCTCTAAGACCCCTCATGATTTTATAATCTGTTTCCATCTTGCGGAGAAGGTGTCTATGAAAGGACATGATGTTTAGATACTTACCGTGAAGATGAGATATCTTCAACAGTTCTTTTTCCATAGATGTGGAATCAATGGTACCATCTTCTGACCATTCCTTCATCAAGGCATCAATAGTTACAGGCGCTTTTAACATAACAACTCCATTCCTTAGAAACAATGATTATATCATACTATATGAGGAATGTCAAAGTCTCTCAATCTCAAATAGATCGTATCTGAAAGTAATATCACATGTAGGAATAGTATCGGCATCAACCTTAGTGTCAAAGTTAATACCGCTTAGTGAGGTAGGATGGCAGTTATGAAACTTGATACGCATGTTAGGATTGTTAGCATTCGTATTGATAGTTAGGTAACCGTCAAAGTATAGAGGTGCTTTAGGATCTTTTGCTTTGATATACTGTGCATATTCGGCAGGACGAGTCAATCCACGAAGCCACTTATATGACTCCTCCCAAATACGCAAATCTTCGTCAACCAAAGCAGTAAGGGTTAACCCCTCATATACCAGCTTATCACCATGTCTATAGGTGGTTGAGAAGGGTGTAGGTATGGCAACCTCTGATGTAGATACGGTAGGCAGTGCTACAGTCTGACAAAAGTATTTCAAGAAAGGCATATCAGGAATGATGAACGTATATTTTGTCGCCTGTAGAAGCGATGTGTTCTCTGGTGTGTTTTTAGTAAATTCTTCGTATGCCATGCTATCCTCCGCTAACTATTTAGCAGACAAAAAAAGAGAGGCCCGAAGGCCTCTCTCTCAGTTCTTGGATCGTATCTAACTTCTATTAGGTTAGATTGCGAACACGGAAGATGCGGTAGTAGATGTTGGCCTTGCCAGCAACTTCACGACCAGCAACAACACCGTCGCCAGAAGCGGTAGCAAATGGATTTGCAACCATGCCATAGCGGGTCTTGAAGCCAATCTTTGGCTGGAAGGTATCCTGACCGATTGCACGAACCATCTGTAGTGGAACGTATGGGCAGTAGAATAGACCAGCATCGAATGGTGAAGTACCACGATAACCAACGGTAACTAGTTCGTCGCCGTTTGCTGAACCACCGAAGTAAGGATCGATATAAACCTTAATGCGGCCGTGTAGCATACCAACGAAGGTGTTGCCAGTATCGTCAACAGTTAGATCAGCAGAAAGGGCTGGGGTGTATGAAAGAACACCGGCCATTGCCATAGCTGAAGCAACGTCTGAAGAAACGATAAGGACGTTACCCTTACCACGACGAGTTGCCTTGGCGATAGCGTTAGCTTCTCTTTCGATGTGGAAGATTAGGCCCTTGAACTTTTCAACTGACCAACGACCGTTTGAGTCGGTGTCTAGATCGAAAGTACCGGCAGTTGTAACACCATACTGTGCGCCTACAGTAGCAGAGCGATAGATGGTGCGGATAACTTCACGGTTGATTTCAGCTAGAATTTCAGTTGAAAGGATGTTGGCAAGTTCTGTCTCTGCGTCAAGACCGTGGATTGCCTTTAGGTCCTGTGCAAGTTCAGTGGTGTATTCTGCCTTTAGCGCACGGCTACGAGCAGTAACAGTTACCTTGTCGATGTTGAATGCCATTTCAGCAAAAGCATTTGCACCGGAATCACCTAGTGCTTCTGCCTGTGCTGTGGTCATACCACGGCCAACGCCGAATGCAGTACCGTCGCCGTTTAGATCGGCAACTGGGTTGGTGTTAGCTGAATCGCCGAATGAGGTGTTTGCCCATTCTGTACCAGCAGCACCACCGGTGTTACCAGCAGCGTTCTTTGATGAGAATGCGGTATTTGCTTCGAAGAATAGTGCTTCGTCGGTTGTACCTGCACCCTGTGCCTGCTGTGCCTTATAACGTGAGCGCATAGCGAAGATTAGGCCGGTTGGACCTGTCATTGGCTGAACGCCGCAGACATCGTATGCGATTAGGTTTGGAAGGGCACGGCGAACTAGTGAGATAAGAATTGGGTCGTATGAACCAATTGCTGTACCAGCACCAAGACCACCACCAGCGTTAGTTGGGGCAGCTTCGTTAAGAGTGCGTGACTCCTCAGCCATTGCCTTTTCTTGGTTCTCTAGAACGACGGCTGTAACAGCACGACGATAAGAGTCCTTAATTGGATTGAGACCATCATGGTCCAGAACTGGGGACCACTTTGACTCTAGGTTTTCTGTAAGATACATTTTAGTTTCCTTCTTTCTTAACTAAAGTTAAATTATCTTGGGAGTGACTTTCCAAGTGCCTGGACATAGCGGCTCATTGGACCGTTTAGGGCGCCTTCAGTTAGGGCCTGTGGGTCTGCTGAAACTTCTACCTTGTCAAGAACTGAATCGTTCTTAACTGCTACTGGGAAATAGTTCTCTCTAAGAGTTTCGATTTTATCGATAAATTCTTCATCGCTGGTATAAGCAACGTTTTCTAGTAGAGAAGATAGCTTCTCTGCCTGAACGCCAGTTAGACCTTCGCAAACTGTACCGATTAGTTCTGCCTTGCGGGCTTCTGAAATAAGACCGGTAAGTTCAACGTTACGCTGAATTTCTTCATTAAGTTTTTCTTCTAGTTCCTCAACTGTTGAAGATAGTTCCTCAACAACATTGACTGAATCTTCTGGAACGTCGATATAATGTTCTGCGAATAGGGCACGTAGACCACCAATGAAATCTTCTGTTAGTTCTGAACGGAGTGCAGACTCAACAGCAACTTCATTTTCTTCAATCCACTGTTCAACAACATAGTTTAGATAGTCATCAACGTTGGAAGCAAGTTCTTCCATGATCTCGTTGACTCTCTCCTCTAGAGTTTCAGCATAAGCCTGTTCTAGTAGAGCGACTTCTTCTTCTAGCTTTGCTTTTACAGCGGCTTCAAAGATTGTGGTAGCCTTAGCATGAAACTCCTCTGAAAGGTTTTCACCTTCTAGAAGGGCATCAACATGCTCTGCCATATCGACTTCATAAGTCTCTAGGGCTTCTGCTACAGTTTCTTCTTCTGCTTCTTCGGTTACGAACTCAAAGTTCTCGTCGATAGCAGCAAGGATTTCTTCTTCTGAAAGACCAGCTTCAATTGCTTCTGCAATGAAATCTTCTAGTTCTTCTGAAATAGCAACTTCCTCATCGCACTTTTCGGACTTGCCTTCGTGCTTCTCATCTTCGTCCTTCTCGTCTTCCTTTTCAGACTTATCGTCTTCCTTGGACTTACGGGCTTCTTTAAGAGCCTTTAGACGTTCTGCAAGAGAAACCTTTTCCTCTTCTGAGAATACTTCACCGTCCTGTTCCATTTCTTCGGCAGCTAGTTTCTTAGTTGGCTCGGCAGCAACAGAAGCCTTTGCAGACTTTGAGGTGTCCTTTGAACCAGAAGCCTTAGCGCCTAGATTTTCAGTTGGAAGTGATGTTGGGGTCTGACCTCCTAGGTCTTCCTCTTTACCGAGTGACTTAGGATCGGCAGCGCCTGGGTTCGTATGTCTGCCTTCGACAGACTTAGAACTTGGCTTTAGTGTCTTAGCATTGCCTGTTGATGCAGTAGATGGGTCAACTGGATTAGGGTTAGAAATCTTACCTGGGGAAACCTCAGGATAAGCACCCTCTTCCAAAACCTTTCCCTGCAAAACAGCCTTTGCTGTTTCTGTTAGTGATGCCATGTTATGGATACTCCTTTTCCTTATTTAGCAATTTCAAAGTTTTGAAATATAGTTTTCAAAAATCTTCAAGGCAACTTCTTCAATATCATTACGTGATGCTTCACTTATAAGTTTCTTAGCACGATAATACTCTTGCTCTTTCCACTTACCATTCTCAAAAATCCACTCTTTACCTTCCATGATGCCTTGCACAAATGCGTCAGGTGCGCTAGGGTCTGCTACAATGTCTGCCGCTGTAGCCAACTTATAGTCGTCTTGGACTTGCTGATAACCATTGTGTGAACGGAGAGACCCTACGCCTCTTGTTGACACACCAAGACTTGCACCACCATCTAGTAGACTCTTAACTATCTTTCCGTTAGGAGTATCTAAAATCTTTGCTTTACCAATAAAATTTGTCCCGTCAGGATGCAATGATGTAATCATGTGGGATACACGATCTAGGTTGATTTGAGGATTCTCAGGATGACCTAGTTCACCAAATGCTCTGTTCTTTGCAACGTATTCACGATTATACCTATCAGCTTCTTTAGAAAGAACTGACATAGGATACACACGACCATTACGGTTCTGCTTTTCAGCCTGCATAAAGATGCCAGTGATAAAGTGGTTCTTACCACCTTTACCATCTGACTCTACCAAGTATTGAATGTCTTGAACTTCTTCTCTGATAAGTTTCATATACTTATTTATCCTTTTTAAAATTTACGAAATTGAACCGTGGCCACTTAGACCAGATAGAAGGCTACCAACAGCACCAGCAGTTTTTGAAGCTGTACCCTTTGCAACTTTCTTAACAAAGTGTTTGGTTATGGTACCTGCATAACCTTTAGTGATCTGATGCATTCTGTCATCAGCAGTTCTACTGCCTCTTGCCTTCAGGCTTTTAAAACGCTCTAATGTTCTGTTATATCTTTCCGTATCTCTTAGTCTAGGATCTTTTTTCAATTGCAAAGACTTCATTGTTTTTTTGTTATATTCTTTGAACTTATCTTCTTTGCCTGCCATCTGATCTGTCATCGCTGCTTCACTGATCTTTTTCTCCTTTGACATATCAATCTTAGGAGCATTAGACTTTTCTTTCTTTGCTCTAGCAAGTGCCTGACGTTCTCTTTGCTTCTTTTCTTCTCTAGACTTATCGTATGGGCTAAGACCTAGAACGTCAATTGCTCTACGGTAGCCTTTTTTTCTAAGTTCTTCTGGATTTTGTCCACCAAATGCTTCATCCATATCAGCGGCAACCATACGCTTTTTCTCGTATAGCTTCTTTTCTAGAATAGCACCAAGTCTCTCATAAAGATGATCTTCTGCTACTACAAAGTTTTTATCTAGGATGTTTTCGATAAGATGTGACATTATGCTAGTCTCGTTGGGTTGAAGGCTGCGGAGTCGGCTGTTTGACCTTGATCATAATCACGACCGTCTTTCTTTAGTTCGATGAATAGTGTGAATACATCACCAGCAGCAACGCCAGTTGTTGAGTAAACAATATCACCAGTGCCGGCTGTATTAGCAGGAATAGCACCAGTCATACCTTCGGCATCAAAGTTAAAATCAAACTGACCTGCCCCTACATGACAGATTTCAGTATTTGTACCACCCCATCTAAGTGAAGTATAGCCACCAGATTTATAGTGACCATGTCCCCAAATTCTTTTGATCTGTGTTCTGTAAAGAGATTTGATATCAGTATTAGATGACATGATCTTACCATTGGTATTCAAAGAATATGCCAATGATGATACATCTAGTAGAACAACGTTAGCAGCCACAGAATCTACAGTTGCAACATACTTGACTAATGCTCTACGGTTGTTATCAATCAGTTTGTGTTCGTTAATGCCGTTTGCCATCTATTATGCCTTTATTGAAAAGTTTAGTAGTTTCTTGAAGGATTCAAGGTCCTCGTTTAACATACTCTCAACAATCTTCTTGTTCTTAGTATTGACCGAATCATAAACTTCAAGTATTCTTTTAGCCATACTGGTATTTATGTGAATTGATCTGCCATTAATTTCCATGTTCAATACTTTGGCATTTTCATCAATCATCTTGCGTAGGTCAGAAATTTTGTTTTCTGCTACTTGCTTTTTACCAGAGGCTTCATAATCTCTCCTAGCTAAGGTGCTATATCTTGATCTTTCAATAGCGGACTCACCACCCTTTGATAATGATGGAGAACGAACCTTAACTTGCGCTTTTCTTGCATCTGATGGTAGTTTCTTACCTAGTGAATCGGAATCTGAACTAGAGTTTGAACTTGTGTTCTTCTTTTCAGTATCGTCGTCACCTTTCTTCCATCCTAGATAACCACCAACAACTGCACCTGGTAGACCACCTACCTTAAAACCTTTATAAGCACCTGTGACTGCATCCCAAGCACCTTCATCTACACGCTTCTCTGCAAGTTTCAACTTAAAGTCTTCCTCACAGTTCCAGCGGCGTAGTGCCTTATTAATTGGTGAATCAGGATCTCTTGCATTCTTAGCAGAGGTCAAACGCTTTTTCATTCCACCCATACGTGAACAGAATGATTTGCGGCGTGATGCTCTCTTACCTGTAGGATTCTTTTCTGTAACAGCGGTCTTTAGTTTTGAACCTGGGTTCTCACGGCGATAGGCATTGACTGCCTTTTGTGATAGGCCATCTGTCTTGTCTTTGCGGTTAACATCTTGCCAATCTTCTTCCATGTTTGCTTTTTTGGCACCTTTATAAGCGCCATGAACAGCACCTACTAGAGCACCAACTACGGCACCAGGTTCGGCTGCAATAGCATTACCTTTTGCAAGTCCTCTTACAGCACCATGGGCAGCACCTTTTAGTCCGCCCTTAACTGCTTCCCACTTGGCACCCTCATACAAATCTAGTTCTTCCATTGTATCATATACAGTAGCTTCACTTAGATTTAGATTACCAGTTGGTCCGAATGGGATTGAAAGATACTTGTCAACCATCTTAGAATAGTATAAAGCAACAGTTTGATTGCCTGGATACTTTCTATATGTAACTCGTCTAAACATTAGCAAGTTAGGCATAGTAATTGATGATGGTATATCAGATAGCGTCTTTTTAGTTTTGCTATAGTCGCCTAGCTGCTTGTGTTTAGAGCCTGACAAATCCTCAAGCACTAAATCCTCAGGAGCACCCTGAGGTAAAGTTTGACTGTCATATTCTTCTCTTAGTTGCTTGAGTGTTTTCATGATCTATTCCTTACTGTGCAAAGTAATTGGCTGCGATATCCTTCTTCTTCTCCTCAAGTTTTTCCATAGCCTTTTCTTGGAGAGCAATAAGAAGATGCTCTTTCATTTCTGAAAGATTATTCTCTAGGATATTGTCAAGAGCCTCATTAATATGTTCTTTGGTATCCATTTTGGTTCCCTCTTTTAGATTTTCGTAAACAGTTTGTCCCTTTTTGCCACCTGGATCAACAATGATATCTGGCTTGTTTGACTTTTCTTTATTCAAACGAGCAGAATGCTTATGATGTGGTGTGAAGTATGGCATCCATGCTTCTTTAGCAAACTTTACCTTACCACCCTGCTTCGAATCCTTATAGGTATCATCTTTGTCATCGTTCTTTGTGGTGGTTGCTTTTGGCTTTTTACCAAAGAACTTAGCTTTGCGGTTTACATCACCTAAGCGATCATAAGGCTGCCCAATAGATGCCCAACCTTCTTCTACTGGTACACAATTTGGTACCATGCGATTGCCTTTTTTCTTTAGTCCCTTTGCTGTATAACCTTTCCAGCAAGAGCCCTTTAGATCGTTCTTTTCTTCCACTTTCGCTACCCTTCTTGTGTTACCTGTTGGATCACCGATACTGTAATCTGATTCTCTTTCAGGTCCAGCAGAGATACCTTCTTTTAGTTTTGCGTTCTTAGTAAGTTCTTTAGGATTGAACTCATCGAAGCCAACTTTGTTGTGTTCATATCCTTTATGATGTTTCTTTATCCACTTAAACTTGTTACCGTTTTCGTCTTGATAAGACATAGAATTGCTATCGATATACTGTTGCACATAATTAGTAACGGCAGGATCACCAGTAACAGAACCTAAACCTCTAACACCAGATGTGCTAATACTTTCTGATATCTTAGACTTCTCTACCTTAGCCAGTTTCTTATAGTAATCTGGTCTTTCAGATAGATGATCTCTTGCAATCTCTTTAGCGTCTTTTAAACTACCAGTGTGTTCTTTCTCAACCTTAGCACCAGCATCAATAAGACGCATAACTGTGGTAAGTGGTAGATTCCACTTCTTAGCTATCTGTGCAGCAGTTAATGTTTTAACACTCTTTAGAGACACTACGATACCTTTATATTATTTAGTTAATAGGAACCAATACACCATCTTCATTCAAATGAGTAACATCACCTTCTGAATTGGCGTATCTATTAGAACCAACGTATGTTAGTCCTAATTCTCTGGCTTCTTTAACTACTGATTTCTTCTTGGCAGGAGCAGCTGGCTTCTTAGATGACTTGATACGTTCAAGTTCAATCTTCTTATCCATCATAGTTGCTTCATGTCCTTTGTTTGCTATTTCTTTATTAGCTGCCTCAGGATTGATCTTGTCAACTTCCTTCTGAATATGAGCCTGTGCGATCTGTTGCTGTGCATTGAACGCAATCTGGTTTTCCATATCCTGTTGCTGTTGCATTTGCTGGTCAACAGCCATTTGCTGTTGCTGTTGGGCCTGTTGCTGTGCTAGAATAGCATTCTCTTGTTCCATCTGGGCATTGATTTCTTCAATGTCCTCGTCAGTCTGCTGTAGAATGTTCTTACGAACCCACATGATTGAGTAATAACGACCGATAAAAGGATCAACCTTGACTAGTGTATCGAGACGGGCATTAAGTAGTTCCGCCTCTTTTAGTTCGTCAAAGTTATTATCTTTCTTATAGTCATACCAGATATCTTCTTTGATTTCATTCCATTCTTCTTCGGTACAAACTTTCTTTAGAACAAGTTGAACTCTTAGAAGATCATCAAATAGGCTTGAGAACTTATTACGCAGACGGGTAACGAACTTGTTAAACTTTAGTTCGTCACGGGTAATCTCGGTTGTGCGACCTAGTGAGAAGCCGTTGTTCTGTTCTAGTCTTGAGATTGGAATACCTAGTGACTTGTATAGCTTGGTCTGGAAATACTTAACATCTTCTAGTTCACCAAGGTTACGAGCACCTTCTAGTGTAGAGATTTCTGTACCCTTAGAACCTTCACGGCGTGGTAGCCAGAAGTCCTCAAGCATTGATAGATGTTTGCGGTCGTCTTTGATTTCACCAGTATTGGAATCGTAAACTAGTTTGTTACGATACTTGACCATGATATCACGGACATACTGTTCCGCTTTAACTGTAGGCATGTTACCAACGTCGATATAGAATACACGGCGCTCTGGTGCACGAGATAGACGATAGATAACTGTAGCATCTTCTACCATTCTTAGATTGTTGAATGGCTTGATTGCTTTGTGTAGATAAGAAAGCACCATGGTCTGCTTAGGATCCATGATACCCGAATTGATGTTTACAACGGAGTCGGCTGCGATCTTAGCACCTAGATTGGTACCTGCGCCAATCATTCCTCTTTCGTTATATAGGAAGTATTCTGTCTGTCTTTTGATTAGTTCAACACCTGTATTCGGATCACGCATCTTTTGAATTTCACGGATCTTACGAATACGGCGTGGGTCGATATACTTGACCTCTTGAATGCCAGCGGCTGGTAAACCTTCGTCGATGACAACATGATAGAACAATCTACCATCGATATACCAACGACGAAAAATCTCGTGGCCCATATTACCAAAGTTTAGCAGTTTAAGGATATAGTTGAACTCGTCCTCAATGCGCTTCTTTAGCTGTGGGGTAAGTTTAACTTCATCTAAGTTTATTTCTACTGACGTACCAGAGTCCTCAACTACAATAGCTTCGTTGACGATTTCATCAACGGCAGTTTCTACCTCTGGCTGTATAGATAGTTCTCTATACTTGGTGATTAGCTGTGTTTCATTACGGAATGTGCCATCTAGATCGACATATGTTCCATAGTAACCAGCACCAGCAACAGTTACCGCACCATCGTTGTTCTCTGGTAAAGTAAAAGTTTTCTGTCTTTGCTGATCTTCGAAACGAGGATCGATCTTATCAGCACCTATTTGGAGACCAAATAATTTCACTATATTATCCTTCTGCTAAAATCCTACGGGAGATAACCCCCGTAGGATATAGTTCTATTTAGTGCTGATTATACAAAGTCAGTGGTTGGGATTGGGAATACGGATTCCCACCACTGATAAGCAAATGTAACACCATATTCTTCGATCTGGTCACCAGATGCCCAATCGAGGTCGATTGCAGCAACGTCAACTGGGAACGCACCGAAAATCATATACTGCTTGATGATCTCACCAGTCTTAGCATACTGTGTAACGTATGCTTGTGCCTGATACTGAACACCGCTTCTTGCAGCAGGATTACGAAGGTTACCAACATGTGAGTTTAGCTGGTTCATCCAGATTTCAAGGTTGTTACGAATGGTGAAGTTTTCATCATTGATAACCTGGAAAGACCAATCTGGGAATGATCTTGTTCCAGCAACCTTGATTGTGCGCCCAAAGTATGGGATTTCAATAGATGACATGGCATCGCCTGGAAGTGATGTTGCTCTAGCCTTGAAAATGATATCAGGGCTTAGAGGTGCTGACCCCAATACAGGGGGCAGCGTCATCATTACTTCAAAGAGACTGGCACGTGCACCATCATCAACTAGACTTGCTCTAAAATCATTTACGTTGAATGGCATTTGTTAATTCTCCTTTTCCTTTATTTATTAGAACTTGCCAACAATTTCGGAGAAGGCAACGCCAGTGCGGACAGCCACGAAATTAAGTTGAATGAAGTTGATGCTACGAGCAGGCTTAACATAAATGTCTCCTCTAAACTCATTGCGATCAATAACCTCAGGGGTATTGTTAGTGGTATCGCAGACTACTTTGAAATCGTAGATGCCACGACGACCCTTAACATCCCTTAGGAATGGCTCTACTAGAGCAACGAACTGGGCTCTGGTGAACTCATCGTTGAACTCGAATAGAGAATACTTAGCAGCCTTGGTGATTGTCTTTTCAAGGACAATGAATAGGCGACGAACGTTGATACGATCAAATGCTGAAGGCTTGCGCTGCATGGTCTTATCACCATATAGAACTGTGCCTTCACCCTTGAAGGTGACAACAGGGTTAATGTTGTTCTTGTATAGATCGTCTCTCTGTGCCTTGGTTGGGTTCCAAGCAAGTTTAACAACGTTCTTAATCTGACCACGATTGAAACCAGCTGGTGAGAACCATGGGTCACGATCAAAGTCGGTGCGGGCACATAGACCAGCGATATCGCCGTTTAGTGGTACCCAACGATAGGTGTTGTTATACTTGTCGAACTGCTTCTTCCAGTTACCATCGAACACACCAAATGAGGTAGAGTTGTATAGATCAACCTTAGAAACGATGTCGGAAACTTCGTTACCAGCATTGTCTACAACGTCTGCCATATCAGGTGAAACGAATGCAACGCAGTCCTTACGAACACCAACGATGTTATCTAGAACATGTTCTGAAACAACCTGTGGTGAATCACCAGTCATGATTAGTGAAACATCAACTTCTTCTGCACTCAAGAATTTGTCATATGCTGTGTTTAGCTGTGCAGTAGTTGGTGCTGCAACCTTACCACCAAATAGTCCCATTGTATATGATGCATTTGACTGACCATATGCAGTTGCTACTAGGTGACCTGTTAGGTTCTGTGTTGAAGATGGGAGACCCCATGATAGTGTTTGTGAAACACCATTTGCGTCTAATGCATGGTTAATTGCCCATAGATAGTTTGATCTATCGTTAATGACATTAACCCAGAAATTAGATGAACCGTCATCATTAACGGCATCTGATGCCTTAGAAACGTATGAGAATCTTTCTAGAATGGTATTAGCAACACCATCAGAGAACTTACCAAGACGATCAACAACAATAATGTGCATTTCGTCGTTAGCACCGCCTCTTGAAGATATATAAGAAGATGTTCCTGTGACACCTTCAAACTGTGATGAATACTCCCAAGAATCGAATGATACTGAATCCTGTCCGCACCATAGAGAAACCTTTAGTGAGTTACCAAGGTCACTAGGATACTTAGCAGCAAACATACCATGTGTATTTGGAACTGTGTTTGCAGAACCAATTAGAGCATAGTTGTTTTCATAATCATCTTCGTTCTTAATAGTCAAACCATATGCGCCAGTTGTTGCGTTAACTGCACCATCGGTGATGGTATTAGCAGAACGAACGACCTTTAGGTTATTACCGTAAGATAGGAAGTTTGCAGCGGTGAAGAATGCTGTATATGTGTTCTGGCTTGGCTTACCGAACCAACGAACAAGATCAAGTTCATTACTAATGGTGACGATATGGTCAACTGGACCCCAATCAAAGTTTCCGGCAAACGCCCCTTCTGTAGTAGATGCGGCAGGAACAATGGTCGTAAGATCAACTTCTGACCAAGTCACGCCTGGGGAAAGTGAATATGCCATCTTTTACTCCTTTTATAGGTTAGAATGGTGTTTATTCCATCTTCACCTTATTTATCGTTTTTAGTGTTTTCAGATTTATAACTTACTGCGCCAATCGAAGTTTAGGTTATCGAAAGGATACATAGACTCTCTGTCACGTTGCCATAAATCACCATCCACATCTTGCTCCACATAATCATCCAAACCGTTATCAATGAAACCAAATGGTACGTTCTCTACATCTTGAAGGTAACCAAGTTCTTTCTGTAGAGTATATCTGATATCATTAGAAACTGTTTCTTTAAATAGTTTCTGTGCAGTCAACCACCCAAAATGAACACATGTCATTGCTAGGTCGTCGTTTGATCCTTCTTCCGCCATGAATGATTTCTTATTGGCAGAGAAAGAGAATAGTTCTGTAATCGTATCTTCGTCGTTAAGAATGAGTTTATCGCTCTCAACTAATGTCTTGAGGTTAGCGCAACCAATCATCTTAGATTGTGCAGTAATCTTTAGACCGAATGCTAGTTTGTTCTTACCAGCAGCAAAGCCACCAGAGGCTTGCATACCTTGTTTACCCTTGATCTGAAACTTTAACAAGTTTTCATAGTTCAACTCAAAGTGTAAGATATCTGCTACCTGTAGACCGATAGAGTTGATTTCGATAAGAACGAAAGCCTCGTTATACTTAGTAGCGGCAGAATAGATTACCGCTGGTAGTAGCATAGGGCTAATCTCGTTGTTTCTATATTTAGCGACCTGCCTGTAGGGTATTTCAGTAACGTCAAAGATAGAGAATGTAGAGTAATCTAGTCCCTGACCTTCTGCAACGTCAGCACATAGCACATATGTATGCTTAGGAATAGGATGCTCAAAGATATCCATACATTCGTTACGAGCAATAGGCTCTTTCCAATGCAGCGATGCTAGTTTAGCACCATTGATTAGTGTGTTAGAAGAACCTAAGAACTCACAACCAAACTCTTGGTCGAATTGTCTTTGACTAGTGTTTCTGATAGTTTCTTCTGCCCACTTGGCGTCACGACCAGGCACCATTGACCAATGAATTTCAATAGGAATATATGTGCTAGTCTTTTCGACTGCTTTTGTCCACATCTTATAGAATAAGTTCATACCGTTAGGAGTAGAAACGATAACAACCTTTGAACTTTGACCAGATGAAATGGTAGGATATGTAGAGTTAAAGAACTCTTCCGCAATATTGTTAGGTACGAACGCAAACTCGTCAAGAAAGATTAGGTTGAACGAGAAACCACGAACTGATGATCCGCTGGTGGAGTCAGCTAGAACTCTTGAACCATTAGCAAGATAGATAGAACCTTTGTTCCATTCTTTGATGCCTTGCTTGAGAAACATAGGCAAATACTCAAACGCCAGCTTTAGCTTCTGTAGCAACTCACGAGCGGTAGGAGCACGGTTAGCTAGAATAGCAACCACATAGTTTTCATTGAATAGAACCTGATGAAGGATATATGCCACACTAGTTGTGGATTTGCCAACCTGTCGTGGTAGTTTGCAGATAGAGAAACGATTGTCATGGAATGATTGAAGCATACGCTCCTGAAAGTCCCACATTTCAAATGGGATCAAACCACGATCAACGTTGATGATCTTAATATACTTCTTGGCAAAGTAAACAGGGTCATCAGCACACTTGATATATTCATCTAGTTCTGCTTGTGTAAATGCATGACGATACTGCTCATTAGGCAGGTTCGGGTTATTCTGATAACTAAACGGCGTCCTTGCCATCTTGCTCTCTCTTAGTCTTGATGGCGGACAATAGTTCGGCTGTAGAGCCTACAAAGACTGCCTGTTCCACGTTGATGTGACCCTCTGGATTCTTCTTACGAGGATCAGAATCAGGATTAGGTTCTCTTAAGTCTTTTTTTGTTTTCTGTAGTGCGTAGAGGTCTTTGGAAGTCTCGCCAACAGTTTTGATGAGGTTAGAAACAACCTCAAAACCCCTTGCACTTTCGTTCTGTCTGGCGATGGTGGCGATTTCTTCGATTGCATCGTTGCCCTTTACTATTAGATTACGAAGGGTCTTTCTTACAAGAATATAATCTTCATCTTCATCGGTCAAATCAGAAGGAGGTGCTTCATAAGGAATGACCTCCTGCTTTGTTTCAACCTTGTCGGCCTCATAAGGAACGCCCAATGCGTCCGATAGATTTTTCTCAACACCCATTTTATAATCTCACTTACTTGTTCTTAGATACTCAAGCATTGCTTCTGTTGAAGGTTCAATTTTACCTTTTTGAATTAGCTTGTCTAATGCTTCCATCTTCTCACGAGGATAAGAGGAAAATTCGTCTATTAGTTTTTGATGATCATCAAACTTTTTCTTTTCATCTTCTGTCATATCTCTTACGATATATCTATCATGCCAGCCATAGTTAGATTTATCATATACAACACCTTCTAAAACTTGATACTGGTCAAGTTCGGGTAAAGGCATACGGGTAAATCTTTCGAATCCATCTGGTATATTGTTTTCACTTGCATTAGGAAAGATCATACGCAAGTTCCATCCCGTTACTGGATGATCAACTGGCTTACCATTCTGCACACGAATATAAAGTTCTTCTTCCACTATAAACTCCTTATGACCAAGTTACTGTTACTTGGCCAGCACTACCTGGTGAGCCAGCTGGTGTAATACCTGGGTTTGTAGGACCTCCTCGACCAGCAGAACCAACTACAATAGTAATGGCTGCTTTCCATGTTAGTCCGCCTGATTCCAAATATGTATAGGACTTAGTTGTTCTGCCGCCAGCACCACCATCACCACCATAACCCTGTTCACCAGAGCCTTCGTTTCTATTAGCAGGACCGCCTTCACCACCAGCAGAACCACCGCCAACTGTGACAGAACCACCAGTACCGCCACCTTCCGCACCGTCTGTACCTCTATTCAAACCACCACCTGGCGAACCAGCTTCACCACCATATGCAATAACATCACCGAATGCTGATGTGCCACCACCAGTGCCCCAATTACCTGTCAAAGCGATAATCCATCCATATACAAACAATGCATTGAGCCAATAACCTCCGCCTCCGCCTCCGCCGCCACCACCTCTAACATCAACAGAAATTGATTCGTGAGCGGGGACTAGAAACGTATATGTTCCTGGTGTGGAATAGGTTGATGATCCTGGAGCAGGCTTGCTATAGAAATCAGAAAACTTAATCTGGCCTCGTTCTTTACCAACAAGCCATCTAGCGTCCCAGTTAGTAATACCAAACTGTGTATTGCTACCACGACATAGCGTTGATATAGAACTTATGGTCATTACACCATTAGCGGGTAATGTCATTTCTTACCTTCTAGTTTTTTTACTTTAGCAGATAGTTCTTTGATTGCTTCTACTAGAAGAGGTACTACCTTTTCGTATTGAACTGTCTTATAGTTTTCACCAGATAGTGAATACTGCTTTCCTTCATCGTCTACACCAAGATCAAATGGTGCTGGCTTAACTACCTGTGGTAATACTCTTTCTAAATCTTGTGCAAGTAGACCAACTTGTTGTGCAGTATCATTAAAGCCAAACTTAACAGCAATCTCATTACCTGTGTAGGTAACGCCTTTAAGATTTTCAACTTTTCTTAATGCACCACTGATAGGCTTGATGTTGGTCTTTAGTCTTTCGTCAGAATAGAAACCTGCTACTTCACCACTGACATACAATCCAGTTGAATCAAATCTACCCATCTGTGAGCCATTGACTTTAACAATGACAGGAATGTTAGTATTCGAGCCAACAGTAACCTCGGTGTTGTTAGCAGTAAACATACCGAGTGTGGCATATGATGAGTTAGTTAGTCTTAGAATAGATTGTGTGGTATCTGAACCACCACCAGGATAAATTCTAACACCAAAGTTAGATGTTCCTGTTCTGAATGTGGCACCTGATCCTGTAATGTTGTGGTGTGTATTGATTGTCACACTATCTTGAATAGTGAATGAACCTGTAGCGGTGCCGTTTGCAGTATTGATCTTTGTGTTAGAATTGTCGAATGCTGCATTAGCATGTCTATAGGCAGAGTTGGTTGTTATGTATGCAACGTTTAGAATATCATAAACGGTGTTTGTCAATACATAACTTGAATTTGTTACGGTAAAGTTTGAATTGACTTTAGCGTGTGCTGTATTCAAATAACCATAGATGCTATTCGCTCTACTGAATGATGCGGTAGTGTTAGCATCAACACCTAGTGCAAAACTATAAACCTGTAGTGATAGATCATAGGCATCGTTTGATCTTGGGAATACATGTTCTAATACAATTTCCTCAAGGTCTGCTAGATTTTGATTTGTTGTGTCTACTGTGTTAGCTTTAGCGAACGCTGCGTTAGCAACACCAAAGGTAGTATTGGTAAGATTTCTTGTTAGAACTGTAACCGCATATTGTGAGTTAGCATAGTTATAGGCAGAGTTGGCAATTTCACCGAAAGCATTGGCGGTCAGTGAAGCGGCGTTTGATCTTTCGCTTGCTGCTAGTGAAATGTTGATTAGGTTGTTAGCAAGACCATAAGCAGCATTACCTGTATCAAATGCTGTGCCACCTAGCTGTAGTAGGTCACCGTTATATGTCTCTACTTTTGTATCAAGAGTTACTAAGTTAGCAGTAGCATTGCTTGATGTAGAATACAGTTCTGCAAAGTTGTTATTGGTCTTACGGAAAGCAATACGAATAGTATCGCCTGTACCGTCGTTCGCTGCTGTACCAATATTGATTACTTCTTGTGACATTTTGCCTACCTGCTAGTGTTTAATTTATTTATACTTCTGTGTCTGGCCATTCTGTGATAGTAACATCATAACCATAATCGTCACCAGCTTGTGCTGTGAGAGGATCTGGTTCTATCTTGATTTCTGCTAACTTGATCGGGTCTACTATGAATGAATCAATCTTGCATACACCGTTTGTTGATACGGCGTGAATAGTGTTATTAACTCTAAACTGACCTTGAGTAGCGCCTAGAACAAGTTTGCCTGTGTTAGCACTATAGTTCATAACAATGCCGTATGCTGACGCCGTATTGTAAGAGTTACCCTGGAACACATAGTCATCTGCTTTGAATGTGCCATTAGCATTGATAACGTTCAAACGAGTAATGTAGCCAGACTTTAGTGAGTTGTCATCATAGATGTTAGTATAAACTGACTTAATGATCTTAGGATATGAGATTGCACCATAATAGTGTAATTTCATTGTAAAAGTTAAAGTCCAATTAACATATCTAACGGAATCATAGTTGCCTTCGTATTCAATATCATTAGCAACCGAATTGAGAACAATAGGAATATCTTTCAAGGCACCTAGATCAGGAATCATATTAGTGGTAACAGTAAAGTCAGGATTGAAGAACGGCATAATCTGTTCTACGATGTGAGTGCCGTCATCAATGTTACGTGCATAGATGTTCAATGCAAATGTAATGTCATATGGCACACCCATATAACTTGCAGATACGTTAGTTGCTGAATTAGTCTTAGCTGCCTTTAGCAGAGAGTTTTGTTTTCTCGTAGAATCATAAGAGATACCTGTGATCTCGAATGACATGCGTGGCAGAATAGTACCAACTGATCTTAGTAGATCAGGGTCGGATAGAATACGAGTAACCATCTTCTCCTTAGGAGCATAGATGATAGGTACAAGAAAGCGGCTAGTCTCTTTACCAGTCTGATCATTCTTTCTAATGATGCTGATATCATCAAACAAGCGACCGAATAGAATAACGGCCTTTCTTGTTAGCTGGTGGTAGAAATGTGAATTACCTAACATTATGGTGTTCCAAACGGATTAGTTTCGCTCAAATCTAGAATGATATTAGTTTCTGTTCTAAATTCTTCGTTGTCATAGTCATCATATGGATTGAAATCTGTTCTGTCATCATAAGAGATTGAGCGGAAGATTGCTTGTGATACATTACCATAGACGTTGGCGTTTGCTCTAAACTGTCCTTCAATGTTGTGTAGGAATAGAGCGCCGTTGGCTTTGTAGAACTCTGAAACTGTAGCAGAGGCAAAGTTATTAGCCCATGTACCATCGGTTGACTGATATACAATCTCGCCGTCATGATAGCCAATAGCTGCTGGATTATAGGCATAGTTTGCATTGACCATAAGTCTGGTTGTATATTGCACTTCTTCTGCTATCTCATCGATATCTTCGATGCCTGTATTGATTTCTTCTTCGCTGTAGCGGAACAGTTCGCAACGCATTTCATATACGAATGGCAGTCTCTTACCTAGAGAGTGGAACATTAGTTCCTGTTCAACGAACTTGATTTCAACCAAACTCTTGATAACAGGAATATAAAGTAAGTCACCTTCTTGCGGGCGCTGACGAAGGGTTGTTGGTATAAGTCTTTTGAAAGCCTTTAGTGAAATTATAAAATTAGATGTTTCTCTAATCTCTAGACCGAACTTAGAGAAGAAGTCATTGTCACCTTCAAAGCCTTCAAAGTTAGTCATGTAGGCCTCGATTAGGTATGCTTTGTCAAACTTTGATTTGCTATACTCACCAAAGATCATATCACCAGCGTCAAAGGATTCTCTAGGAATATAATAGACGTTCTGTCCCATGATCTGAATAGACTCAACAATAACATCCTCCATAAGGTGATGTTCGTTGCTCATTCTATCTTGTGATGGGGAGTTGTTGAAATACCCTGATACGGCCATCTTAACCTACCAAGAAGCCAGGAGGGGCCTCATATGTTTCTCTAATCTCTCGCTCGGCTGCTGTGATTTCATTCATAGCCTCTGCATAGATATCAGCACCACGCATTGTTACACCGCCTGGTAGTTGCATCTTATCAAACTTAGACATGTTCTGTCCCCACTGGCGCTTAACATAGGCAGTGGCTAGTTTCTTGAGCATACGGTTATTCCACACCGCAGTAAATTGTGTTGGATCGGTAATGATCATTCCTTCTACAATAACAAACTCACCAGTATCAACGTCATTCATCCAATCCATATCGATGTATAGACGGTTATTGACTTTGTTGAAACGAACTGGAGTTTGACCTGTAAAGATAAGATCAAGTGTGGCTAGATGCTGCATAGTCAATGAGTAATTAACATATGATGTTGATGACAAATCCCATAGATCGTTTAGACGCAACTGATATCTTAGATCGAACATACCCATAGAGGCATTAGTTCCTCCTACAGGGAAGATACGAACTGCTCCGATAATCTGATCTGATAGTTGAATATATCCGTTCGATTTATCTTGGGCTGAGATTTGATGCTTGACATATGTGCGTTCTGTGCCATCAAAGTGAAACTCGTTCCAGTATTCAAAGGCAAGTTCAACGGCATCATTGACCTGTTCATCATCTACGTTGATTTGGATAACAGGGTAACCCAACTGTCTCAAACAGAAGTCTTTTAGTTCTTCTTTATTTGCTGGTTTAGTAATAGACATTTAGGTTACCCTTGTTAGATATTTGTAGTATTTAGTTGATTACCTTATCTGACAATGGGCCTTCTGGTGCTGGCTGCTGTAACTGTGCGTTAGCCTGCTGGCGAATTACAGTAAAGGTATCAAGTGACTGTTCTAGTGGTAGCTTGGCTAGACCTCCTAGAACAATGTTTAGCTGATCAATGGACAATTCAAGTGTTACTTTATTCATGATGTTTTCACTCCTTATGGTGTATTAGCTGCTGGTGCCCATGGTAGGGTTGCTTCAACTACTGGATTCGATGAAGCGTCAATCTGTTCTTGGATCTTGTCATTAACGTGGCGCTCATAGTCACCTACGACAACGGCTTGAATCCAAGATAGGACTGTTTCTTCTGTTAGCTGTTCAAATGGAACGAATGTTGTTCCTGCTGGCATTGTATCGGCAGAGAATGGTGTAGCACCTGAGAATGTTCCGGTATGCTCACCGTCTGTACCAATCTTCTTCCAGTAGGTTTGAACAACTACGTTTGGTGTATTATTTAGTGTAGTAGTTTTTAGACCTGTTACTTCCCAGGTATATGTTACTGCCATGATTTCCTCTTATAAGTTTGATGCTGATCTAAAAAAAGTATTTATATCTTCTTCTGTCATTCCAAATGCTGTACCAATCACACTTGTTAGTGGATGATTTCTTTGAAACTCTGTTGCTCCAGACAAAAGCATCTGTGCATTGAACTTTTCTGTGGGGTCTGTGATTGTATCAACAATAACCTGTAGTGTAGCAGGAATGAAACCTGTCTTGACGGCCTGTAGAGCATCCTCTTGTGTAATGAAACCCTGAATAGCCGCTTGTTGAAAGAACTGACGGTCAGATATGAACGTAATAAGACGAGTATCTACTTCTTCATCGGCTTCTTCTAATGTATTGCCTTCGGCCAACCATGCTTGAAGGTCAGCCCAGGCTTCTGGCTTATCCTGTCCAATGATTTCCCAATCGGTGGTCCTCCAAAATGTTTCATTATCATCTTTATGTCGCTTCTTATATAGTTTCATTATTTTCTTCCATATACTTTGAGATAACCAGAGATTGTACCAGATGATGCATAAATTCTAATACCAGTAATCGCACCAGTGGTAGTTGATGTTCCGCCCCAATTACACTTGTTACCTGAGTCAAATGTGCTATCGTATGCACCAGAGATACCAAGCATATATGCAGGAACATCGGTTCTTGTTGGATAGATAACATCACCCCAACCAGCACATCCATAGTTGTTTCTAATACGACCACCGCCGTTGATATCAATATATGTAGATGGTGTATAGCCCTGCGAACCGCCACCGTTCCAGATAGCAGAGTATGTTCTATAGTTGGCAGTCTTCCAAGCACCACCTGTATAGAACTGTAGATAGATAGCGGCGCTCATTGTGCCAGGAACTACCTGAAACTCTATATGATATGCTTTATAGGTATCAGTAAAGCAGCCTGTTGAACTGATTTCAGAAGCACCAGATGCAGTAAGGTCAGCAACAATGATAGAGCCGCCATTGTTTGAGTTAGCATATCTAATCCAGCTACTAAAACTATTACCTGTTACGTTTCTGGTGTAAAGTTCGTGCGCTCTATCTTCCCAACCCCAGGCAACTTGAACACCCCAATAGTTACTGCTATTTGAATGTCTAAAGTTTTGTTGAATCCACCAACCAGTACCACTAGTTGGACCATTAGTACCAGCATTAAGATCACCACCATATCTGAACGAATCTGCCGGTGTATTTTGGAAGTCAGTGTCCCAGTTACCAGATCGACCTGTGCTTTGAATACCAGAAAGTCTAGAAGCACCTGCTAGATTGGCATAATACGTTGTATCGTCAGAATCATAGAAGATTGGTGCTCGAACATCCGCAGATGCTGTTGCTGTTCCATTAATGTTAACTGTGCCTTGCATCCAAACACCATAACCAGATGCATAATTTAGATACAATGTATCATTACCAGTATCAGAAGCGTTTTTGCCCCAAATATGACGAGTTTGTAGATATCCATCACCATTGTAACCAACAACCAAACCTGGTGCAGCATTCCAGCCTGAAGGATTTGCTGCAATTCTTATTTGGCCTGTTGCACCATAAATCTGGACTCGATCTGTATTACTATTGTCTCTAAACTTCCAACCTTCATTAGCGTGAGATTTGAAAATTGTCCAAAATCCGTCCAGATATATTCTATGCATATCTGTGGATGTACCATTGAGATTGATACCATATCCAGAATTAGCGTCGAAATAGATGTTTCTTGGTGAATAGATAGCTGAACCATTAATGGTTGTTAAAGTGCTTAGATTACCTAAGTTTAGTGGACCACCATCGTTTCTAATAGTTACAGTATTAACACCACCATCGGCGCTTCTTGAAGAACCATTGACAAACATAACAAGTTTACTACCAGTATCGTTTGCTGCGCCCATGATATAATTATAGGAAGATGCACCAGCACCATCAGCGACATAGAATGAGGCTGTCGTACCAGAATAAGATTGAATTTGTCCACCAAAGACAGATGTACCGGCAGGATCAACATAACGAGCGGTATTATCGGAATCATAATAGATTGGTGATCGGGTACTAACCAAACTTGTCAAATGACCATTGACATCAATATGAAGTCTGTTTGCTCCGGCACTAGCATCCCAAACTCTAATCGTATTACCTGATGGTTCACAACCTATGAAAAATCTATTTGTAGAATTTTGACCATCATACCAAATACCTGCACCAGTTCCGCTTGAATAGTTTAGATGAACAAGGCCATTAACGTCAAGTCTCATCGCTGTTGCTGCTTGTCCTACACCAACATTACCTGTTAATGATAGGTCACCGGCAAATGTACCTGAGGTATTCTGTAGTGCTGTATTGGCCTTAGCAAATGCCGCATTAGCCACACCATAACCAGAACTAATCCATGTGATAGCATTAGCCCCACCAAGGTTCAGGTTGCTTGTTCTCAAATCTGCATTTAGTACCGATAGAGTCATATTGTTGCTCATGGCACCAATATGGTTGTTTATAGGTTCTCTGTCATAACCTTGGAATAGATAATACTCTTTATCGGTATGCTCTCTATAAAGACCTGTATGGACGTTAGCACCACCGGTATTGACATAATTGGCAATAAAGCCAATGTCCACAATATCACTAGAATAGTTATTAGCAGCCAAATAGATCAACGGATCTGAGATCGACATGGTATTGGCGTTCAACTGATAAGTATTACCAGAAACCACCAAGTCGCCGACAATGCTTAGTGTGCCTGTGATAGTGTCACCTGACTTGGAGACTTTGGTGTTCGCCAAATCAAAACCGGCGTTAGCAACACCAAAGACCGAATTGACCGCACCATAAACTGTCTGAGAATGTGTTAGTGTAGTATTAGTATGTGCAAAGGCTGAATTGGCTACCTCATAAGAAGCATTAGCGGCAGCACCAGTTGGAACAGCAAGTGGTGTTCCATTCTGCATGACATAGAATGTCTGTGCCATGATAGCGGAATCTGTAATGGTGACCGTATTAGTACCGATATACAGATTACCACGCACACGCATGTCTGTAGCAACGTTGATAGAATTGGCATAGAGAGTATTAGCAGAGGTGCTAAAGTATAGTCCGTTTGAACCACCTGTTACATCATTGGCATCAAAGATTACTTGTCCGGTCTCTACAGTAGAATAGAACCCGTTGGCTCTTGACATCCATGTGCCAGCAGTAGCATCATAAACATAACGATTGCCACTGGTAGTATCAAAATATACTTGACCGTCAGACGGTGAATTTGGAAAGTTTATAGCCAACTCTTAATCCTTATGGTTTTGGATATTTAGCTTTTACAGCCAAACAAGCGTCAATATAGGCTTGAACCTGTGCCTGATCACCTTTTACGATACCATCAAGATAGTCTTTAAAGTCTGGGTATTCTCTCCGACGGTCAATCTTATACTGGTTGTCTAGTTCTTCCTGTGTTATGATACGATCAACAATAACAACCTTACCATCAACAAAGTCAATAAACTTATCTTGAGATTGATTGTCAATAAGATACTTGTGATGTTCGTCAGTAATTTCAATTACATCGCTTGGAATATTGTTTCCATGAAATTCTCTGTCATAGAAACCTTTTGTAGAGGGTGAATAATATTTCATCTTAGTATCCTATTGCAAACCATCTAAACGTGTTAGTAATACCAGTTTGATTCTGGAATGTAAAAGTTGTTGTACCTAGAGTCACCACTGTAGGTGCACACTGGCCGACAAGATTAACAGACACAGGAATATTAGTTGCAAAATAACCTGCGTTAGGAAATGCTAATGGGAAAGTTACGGTGGCTGTGGCGCCCGCACCTATAGTGCCTGTTATACCCCATTGCATGATCATACCATTAACAAGTCTTGTCCAACCATTGGTAGCAATACTCGAACCATTGACGTTAAGACGGAATAAGAGTGATGTGCCATTGGGATCAACATAATATGTTGTATCATTAGAATCATAGAAGATGGGTGATCTAACATCTGTATAGAAAGTAGAACTTCCTCCAGGCGCCATTCTGAAACGCTCGGTGCCCCAACTAGAAGTAATTGTAGTATCTTCGGAAATCCAGAGGCCGTTGTCACCAGCATATGGTCTTATGCCAAAACCCCATTCTTTCGCCGCTTGTTTTATAAAGTGAACCATTGGACCGTCTTGTGCGCCGGCGCCGTCAGTTCTTAGTGAAATAACCTTACCGTAGTTACTCCAACCACCAACAAAACTAGCTGCAACAGTGCCACTATTATAGACTTGGAATCTACCGCTATAACTAGTTGTGCCAATACCTAGAACATTTAAGAAAGATGTTCCTGCGCCATTGATATAGTAAGCGGTATCATCGGAATCATAATAGATTGGTGTTCTGATATCACCACTGACACCCCAAGTTCCATAACGATCTAGATATGCTGTGCCTGTCCACGATACTGTTGCACCAGGAACGCCAATTGGTGCTGTATAAAGATAAATGGAGGCATCGGCACCATCCATTGTCATAGTTATTGAAGTAGCGCCAGAGTTTGAGTCGGCCGTCCCTTTAATATATTGTAATGTGCCATTCATATAGGCACCAGCACGAATATTAAAGTTGCCACCGCCATCATTCCATGTGATGCGCTTATGAGCAGCATCATCAAAAAGTAAGTTACCACCAGCACCTGACCACCAAGTATAACCAGCTTGTTTTGAATCACCATTGGGATTTATATAATAGGCCGTATCGTCCTGATCATAGAAGATCGGCGCTCTAAAAGAACCTCTGGCGATAGCAATACCATTACCATCAACACCAAAGTTAGATGTCCAGCCAGACGACATGATATGAAAACAAGAGTTGCTTCCATTGAAATGGAAACCATGGCCAGCCTTACCGAAGAAACCTTTGGTGGTGTCATATTTGATTGCATAATCATCAAATGTTGAGTCTCTTTGGAAATTCAGAGGACCACTAGTATCAAGACCTGTTCCTGAAAATAGGGCTATACCACTCTGTAATGAAGTGTTAGCTTTTGCAAAAGCAACATTAGCAACACCAAAAACGGAACCAAACTGTGTTAATGTGGAATAGGTAGCCGATGTATAGTTGTTAGTGGAAGTTCCAACTGTAGCTGCATAAGTATTAGCGGCAGTTGTGGATGTATTAGTATATACTCTAGCAGTTACTAAGTTAGCATCAACAATAGTTTGTGTCCAGGCATTACCTGAATTGGCCATAGCACCGGCATAGTTATTCGCTGAGTCGAAAGAAGCCAATACATTAGAACCACCTACAGTAAGAGTGGGTGTTGAAACGTGAATAGCACCATTAGGTCTAAGCAACATATTATAAGATTGACCAATACCATAATACAGTGATAGAACATCACCAGTATTCATCGTCAACTGAGCAGAATTGGATAAAGTATTCTTATTGTCTAAGAAGTTGATATAAGTTCCACCATATGCTCCACCACGAAGTGAAAGGTCATACTCGTAAGAACCATTAGCATCTAACTTTGGATAATTAGATAGCAGAAATGTATTGGTAGAGTTGGCATAATCGAAAGCCGCATTAGCCACCACATACATAGCATTTGACTGGTCACCAGATGGAATAGCAGAACCAGCAACCATCACCGTGGTTACATTGATCATCTCCGCACTAATGGAGTTATTAGAGATAACTACCGTATTAGAACCAATATAAAGGTTACCAGTAACCCTCATAGAATATGCATTGATAGTATTCGCTGTGAGGGTGTTGGCACCAACGTCAAAGACTAATCCATTATCACCATCGATACTATTCTGATTGTTGAATAGAACCTGATTATTAGAGGTCGCAACAAACGGACTATTGTTCGAAGCGACCGACCATCTACCCTTGGCGGAACTATAGATATAACGGTTACCTGAGGTGGTATCGTAGAATATCTGACCGTCGGATGGTGAATTTGGAAAGTTGATTGCCATTACACTCTCTTGCTATTAATTCCTAATATTTATGCTTCGGTTGGTGTGGCTGCTAGTGCCTCTGCATTACGATCAGCGGCGGTTTTAACCCAACCATTTGTGAAAGCAGCGGCTACGATTTCGTCTTTAGAACCAGGAATGGACTGACCAGCCTCTAGGAACTTCTGAACGGCTAGAGCAACGATTTCATCAATGGCGATACGGGCTCTTTCATGAGCGGCGTTCTGGATCCAATCATTAACATCGGCTGCTGCGTAAGCCATAGCCTTGTTTTCGGTTTCTGTGTATTCTACTGTATAAGTTGTCATTGTTTTCTCCTTTTATCCTACTAAGTATCCTGAAAAATATCCTCGCCATCCTGTGTTTGATGGATTATTGGGTGCATATGTTCTATATGCTGTAACAGCGTCATTAGCTGCTAAGTATATTACTGCCGAAATGCCCAAACTTCTCCAGTTACTGGTACCAATATCAATGATAGTATAGCCATCGTTAGTGTATGATGTTCCATTGACTGCAATAGCAATATCTCCTGGTGCCGATGTTATCTGAACAGCAATAACGAAATCGAAATGGTACACACCCGCAACAGGTGCTGTGAATGTATATGTTGAAGCATTATAGTTACTAGTGATATGATTACCCATACTTTTAGTAAAAGGAAATGGTTGAACTCCGGCCGCCGATGCATAATTGTCAGAGATGTTCTTATAAGCAAAAAATGCTGGTTGATATTGCATAGTAACACGACCAGAACTATCAATACGCATACGTTCGGCACCATTGGTCCATAACGTCATAGGATTGGCACCAGTAACTCTTACACCACCTTCAGCCGCATAAGCACCAAGATAAGTAGCGATACCTGTTCCATATTGAGTAGCCAGTTCTGCGTTACCATAAACTCTATGATGAAAACCATAAGAAGGAGATGGTACTCCTATACCTACATTACCACCAGCAGGATTCAATAGCAAATCTTTTGAACCAAAGTCTGGTGTTCCGGGAACACTATTATCATATGATGCTTGAATCCAACCGTGAAAACTATAGTTCGAATCACCAACACCAAACTGCAAACTATTGGTAGCATTTGTACCGATTACTCTAAAAATAGCATTACTTGAGGTAAATTTTGTATTTGATGTTCCTATAGAACCGGAAATAACACCAGCACCTATACTATTTGTTCCACCGTCATTGCGAGCCGGTGTATTGACTTGAAATTTATTATATGGCGATGTTGTGCCTACACCAACATTACCACCTTCTAAAACCGACAACAAAGTTGATGCGCTACTATCTTCAATACTTACACCACCACCAGCAGAACGTAGTCTAGTGGCATTGGTGGCCATTCCGTTGTTCGAAACGGACAAAATTATTTTATTGGTACCAGAGGCATTTAAGGCGGTATAATAACCACCGGATCCTTCATTTGGAACGGATACACCTCCAGTAACGGATAAAGCACCGGCAAAAGTTCCGCTTGTATTCTGTAAGGCTGTGTTAGCCTTACCAAAAGCCGCATTGGCCACCACATAACTGGCTGATAATCTTGTAAAGTTGGCATTAGACTGAGTAAAAGCAGCATTAGCCACCACATACCCAGAGTTAGCCACACTAAAAGCACTCGCAAACGAGGTGTTGGCAAAATCGAAACTTTGAACGTCTTTGATTGTATTTACGCTTAGTGTGGACATTTATAATCCTAGTAGTTGTTTTAGTTCTTCTACAGTTAGACCGGAGTTGGCTAACTTTTGTTCTGGTGTTAGTTCTACTGGTTCTGATAAAGGGCCGGCAGGTTCTGGTGTATTGCCTTCTTCTAACCACTTTAGGTATTCTTGATAATCGATATTACCTTGATCTGATGGTATAGAAGCGCCGTCCGATAGTCTTATTATGTTTGTTCCTACGGATAGTTTATACATAATTATATCTCCGCCTGTGCTGTCCAATGAAATCTTACCCACTGATAGCTGCTCGGTGAGACATTCATACCACCAATAAAACCATCGTTGCCAATTAACTGTGCATCTCCTGTGATTTCAACGTTACCGGTAACAATGGCTTTTCCTGAGGAGCCATTACTTGGGTTATATGTTGTTATTGTTGGTGCAGTTCTCATAGACACTTTAAATGGTATATACTGATATTTGTATGCACTAGTCGCACCCTCAATTTGCACGGCGCCGGCGTCAGTTATAGAACCTGGGTTAACTGATACATTATAACTTTTACAAAAATATCTCTGACACAAAGCGAGTTCCTGACCATAAGGTCTCCACTCGAATGAAGTTGCCACCGGACCAGCTTCCAATTGTACCTGCGTAACATCATAATATGCCGAGTCAGCAGATGATGTGCTGCCAAGAGCGCCAAACTGAAAATTAACACTTATGTTGTTACAACCAGCCGGCACAGTAGCGGTTAGTGTATATTTTGTCCAGGTCGTTGGTAAACTTCCATTTGATATACCAACATAAGATTGAGAATCACCACCAACGTCACCTCCTGCGTCAGAGTCAGTTGATGTTGTATTAAACATTATTGTATAATAAAAATCACTATACGCACTTTGTCCGGTATTGCTTATACTTGAAATAGTGCCGGCAGAAAATTTGATCCAGAATGATAATGTAACAACCTGTCCAGATAGGTCTAGACAATTTACACTTTCTATTTTTTGTCTAGAGGCCATTCTGGTTCCACTGGCAACTTCTCCTGTTGTTGAAGATCCAACTCGTAAGGCATATCTTGATACTAGACCTGTGGGAGGGCTTGTTACCGAAACCCTTTGATGCCGTCCTTGTTGATAACCAGCCGCTGTCCATCTATCAGCTAACCATCTTAGTGTGTTAGGAACTAATGTAACGGATGATCCTCTTTGCCAAAATTCAAAGTTACCATTAATGATACGATTCTTCATACCAGCAAAGGGACTTATATTGTTGCTTCCTACTGAGAGTGTATTAGCGGAGATGGCAACATTACCTGTTACGGTTAAATTGCCTGCAAAAGTACCACTAGTGTTCTGTAGAGCAGTATTAGCTTTACCAAAAGCAGCATTAGCCACAACATAACCAGCATTAGCAGTTGTATATGCAACATTAAAAGTAACACCATCAGGCACAACCGCCCATGCACCTGAACCATATGTTTCCACCAACCCAGTGTCGGTGTTATATCTCATAAGACCTGTATCACCAGATGCTCTCTGTGCGGTCGTTCCAAAAGGCAACTGGAAACCACCGTTTGCTCTTACACGGATAACATTGTTACCTGTGTATTCTATACGGTTGGCACCGGTTGATTCGAAGATTACGTTAGCGACTGATAATGTGGACATTAGTTACCTTATGGTTTTGGGTATTTATCTTTGACGGCTTGTATCTCGGCTTTCCATGCATCATAACCACCATGGTATAATAGATCAAACTGATCAGCAAAAGATGGATACTCGGCAGCCCTTAGACGCTGATACTCTTTAGTATCATATTCTGTTTGTAGTCGGGTAATCTCTGCCTCACATTCTTCCAGTGTGGGTTTAGTTTGAACCTCGTCTAACCATTCCAACTTATTATAATCTTCATCGTGTATAATCCAAGTAGCACCAGGTCTTAGACTCGTAATAGCATGAGTAATATCAACCATTATGCAGCAATCTCCTTTGCAATTATTGTTGATGTCATTGTACCACCTAAGAAATTATCAGGATAATTAATTGATCTATTGAAATGATAAGTGGTACCAACGTCCTGACCAAACTGGATTCTATAAATTATGGCAGATGTGGTTGCTGGACTATGAACTAATTCCATACTACATGTGTTAAACTGATTGGTGTCACCATTAACGGCATAACCGAAATGGCCACGAGAACGATTGCTTACAGCATCACCAATTGGTGTTACATCGCTCCATGTTGATCCGCCATTGGTGCTGAATTGGAACTTATATCTAACTGTTCCCGTATTCTGAGCGCCTGTAATGTAGGCTGAGATTGCTATTTTACTACTACTGCTTTTTGGAGTAATAGTTACTCTAAATGCACTATCAAATTCGTTCCATTGATTTGCACCAACAGCAATACTTGTGGTGCTAGTCTTAGCAGTCGATTGAACTTGAACGACAGAACCTGGTGCATAAACATAACCGGTAACAGTCATATTACCAGAACTATCAACCGTTACCCTATCTGAGTTATTGGTTCTAATATAAACGTTTTTAGCATTAATTGAACCGATTCTAAGATTGCCTGGACCTAGCAACTGTAGGCCGACAGTAGAATCAGTTGATGTTTTTGGTGTTAGATTTCCATTATTGTCCCAACCATTGGCATTAACACCATTAAGTTTAAAGTTCCATATATTATCATTTGCTTGATAATCGGCGTCTCCAGGGAGACCAAAAGATAGCATAGTTTGTAGATAGAAGTCACCATATGATCTAAGAGATAATACAGGATAAGGCCAATCGGCGATTTCAGTTGGTGAAGCAGAAGTTCCACCATACTGATAGACTTTTAGTGGTGTATCAGCACCAGCGTTTTTAATTAACAAACGGTTGAAATATGATGATGTGCCAGGATCACAATAGTAAGTCGTATTATCGGAATCATAGAAGATGGGTGATCTTGTGCTATTTGGTATAGAAACATAACCATAGTTACCAAAACTATAGTTTGTACCATCATGATACAAATATCTAGAAGAACTATCACTACCAAAGTATATGACACCTGTTGTTGATGATCTAGCAGCAGTAATATCACCACCATTGATGTAAAGACCAGTAGTGATACCAGATGTACCTGGATTCAATGTTAGTTTTACAAAATTTGACGTGCCAGCAGCATCGACATAGTAACCAGTATTATCAGAATCATAGAATAACGGTGATCTAAACGAGCCGGCCGCCGATACATATGAACGAGGAAAATATACTTGTCCACTGTTGAAAATGATTTGACCGACTTGTGGGCCAGTAGCGTAACTATCAGTGGTGGCAAACGCCATGTGTGTGCCAGAACTAGAGTCGTTTCTAACCCATATACCCGCTTGTGCGGCCCAACCACCACCAGCAAAAGTTATGGCTCCTGTTACGGCATTAGCAGCAGGACCATTAGTATTGTTAAAAGTGATGGCACCCGCTACTGATCTATCGATACCAAAATTAGATGTATTACTTCCTAGACCTGTAGCATAATCGGCAGTAAAGATAGTTTTATATTCGTTTGAAGTTCCGGCAGGATCTAGATAGTAAGCTGTATTGTCACTATCATAATAGATCGGTGACCTGAAACTTGTTGTTACTCTACCGGCTCCTGAAACGTCTAGTTTATATGATGGTGATGTGGTTCCGATACCGACATTATCAGAAGTATCGACAGTTATTGCTTGTGTTACACCTTGGCCAGGTCCATAACCTCTACCAAATATGAGTTTGTTGCTATCATTATCATCAATACCCATATACCAGTTCTGAACACTGTCTTTGTCCATAAGTTCAATAGCAGGAGAATAACCCTTAACCCTGATACCAGCAGCAGTTGTTTCAACGTCTGTAGGCATATTTACTAATATACCATTTGTTCCTGATGTTGATTGAGTTACTAAAAATCTGTCAGGTATATTAAACCTACCAGCAAATGTTACATCAGCAGTATTAGCAAGAGCATTGTTAGCTTTACCGAAAGCCGCATTAGTGACCGCATAATCAGCATTAGAAGATGTATAGGCCGCATTAATGACAGCAAAGGCACTATTGACGGCGGCATAGATGGTATTGGAGAAAGTAAATTCCGCATTAGCGGCTGCAAAAGCACCGTTAGCAACACTAAATGCCGCATTAGCCACATTAGCAGTTGGCAAAGTCAAACCAGAACCATCACCAACAATGTTAGCAGTAAATCTTAGGGGTCCATTAAATTGAATATCGTTATTGCCTGCCTGTAATACAATCTGACCACCACCAGTATTACCAGTCTGTAGGATCAGAGGTGTTGTATTATTGACAGTTGTGATAGTTGTTACTTGTAATGTGGACATTATACGATAGCCAATCTTGCGCCAGTTTGAATAGTAAGTGTAGTGCTAGTACCGGTCACAGTAATAGGACCAGCACACAAGGCATTGTTTCCTGAGTATATAGTAACATTCTGTGTAAGGGTATTAGAATGGACTCGGAAGATATCACCGAGACCTGTAGCATTACCCTTGTCGCCGTTGTTACCAGCATAGTATGAATGATTATTTACTGTAGCATATGCAGAGTTAGCAACACCGAAAGCGGCATTAGTTACACCAAAGACTGAACCAAACTGTACCAATGTGGTGTATGTTGCCGAAGCATATGTATTGACACCATTAGATGATGTATATGCAGCATTAGCGGTGTCATATGATGCTTTGATCCATGTGATAGCATTAGCGCCACCTAGAGTTAGGTTGCTGGTGTTAAGGTCTGCCACCAACACGGCATTGACCATGTTATTGCCACCAGGAACAAAGGTGTTGTTAGCTGGTTCGGCATCATAACCGTTGAATAGGTAGTATTGCTTATCGGTAGCGTCTCTAATTAGACCAGTATGGACATTGGCTCCTGTAGTATTGCCATAGTTAGCAATAAAGCCAACATCTAAAATATCAGTACCAGAATAGTTGTTGGCAGCCAAATAGATTAGCGAGTCGCCTACAGTCAGTTGTGCAGACGAAATTACTGTAGAATTGCCCAAGAAGGTAAGGTTACCTGTAACTGCTAGATCACCAGTGATAGTTTGCTGGCCCGCAGTAAGTTTAACGAATGTGGTGTTTGCCCAAGTATTAGAAGCATTAGCATAGTTGTATGCCGCATTGGCTGTATTAAAGGCTGCGTTGGTTGTAGTATAACCAGCATTAGCAGTTGTGTATGCGGCATTAGCTGTGTTAAAGGCTGGTGCTACTTGAGGCGCCACATTATTAGCGGAATCAAAAGCAGCATTAGCAACCGCAAATACAGAATTGGTGGCATTATATGAAAGATTGGCTAATGTATAGGCAGCATTAGCAGTTTGAAATGCTGGAGCAACCTGAGGTGCCACATTGTTAGCTGAGTTGAAAGCAGCGTTGGCAACATTAAATGCTGTGTTAGTTATATTGTAGATATTGACTACGGTAGCCCAGTCAGCATCATTCTCTGGTGTTGCTGGTACCCACTGTGAGGAATCACCATCATTGTAATAGACATACATGGTGGCGTTGGTTTCATCCCACCATAGCGCACCAACTGTAGGAGAACCTGGCGCTGTGGTTGAAATAGTAACGGCAGCATTAGCCTTATCAAAGGCTGCATTAGCAACAGTATAAGCACCGTTGGCTTTGTTGAAGGCTGGACTAAAATCTGTTACCGCATTGTTAGCGGCATCAAAGGCTGCATTGGCTACTGTATAAGCACTGTTAGCCTTATTGAAAGCTGGTGATAGATCGGATGCCACGCCCGTGAGGAAAGCACCGTTACCATAGATATAGCCTGTGACATTGACTGTATTGGCATATAGTGTGTTGGATGAAAAGGTTAGACCAGTATTACCAGTGATAGCGCCCTGGCTATTGAATAGAATCTGAGTATTAGAGACGCCAGTATATGGGTCATTGTTGGCGGCATACTTCCACTTGGTTGCTGTAGCATCATAAACATATCGGTTACCACTAGTGGCATCATAAAAAATCTGGCCATCTACTGGGGATGCTGGGAACTGTAATGCCATTTCTTACCTTGTATTCGTTTTAGGTATTTATGCCTTATGGGCGTGAAGCCTTGTAGGCATCAAACTCTGCTTTGAGTTCTTGAATTGCTTTGACCAATGTGGCCACTAAGAATGAGGCATCAACACCTTGTGGGTTGATATTACCATCTTTATCAACCGCATCCTTTTCACCACTTACTGCTTCTGGAAATACTTGCTGTAGTTCATGAGCAATGAAACCTTGACCTGGCTTATCATCAATTTTCCAATCAAAGAGAACTGGATTCAACTGTGAAATCTTTTGTAGTGCGTCAGTCATAGGACGAACGTTTTTCTTCAAACGATAATCCGATGATGTGGCATAAGTTGTGGCTGAGGTCGAAACCTGAATACTACCAACAGTTGTGCCCGTACCACCAGCACTGGTATAAAATCTAACTCTTTGTGTCGTGGCGCCTCCCATTTCCATAAGCCAGTCTGTGCTACTTGATATATTAATACGACCTTGAGGTTGTAATTGGATACCGTTGCTTGAGAAATTGAAAGTGCCGCCCTGGCCGACAATAAAGTTTCCACTAGAATCGATACCCATACGATAAGTGTTATTAGTATAAAAATTTAATGGCCACGCACCTAAGGTGCCTAGGTTGACCTCTGTGCCACTAGTGTCCGATTGAATCCAACCAATAATCGATCCGTTTCTACACATTTGAAACGACGAATCGGTTGAACCGTCTGTTTTCACCAAACCTCTTCCTGCACTACAATAGAAATGAGCAACGGAAGAACTTGATGATGTGACATCTAACTTAAATGCTGGTGAGGTATTACCGATACCAACGTTACCATTATAGTCAATAGTAATAGCTTGATTGGTAATACCTGAGGCATAATTAGATGATGTTCCAAAACTCAAATATGAACCGCCGCCAGTAGAAAGAACAGCGATTCGAGCAAGTGGATTAGTTTGATTGTTTCCAATAAAATCTATACCACTATAATCTGTGGCTCCAGTAGAACCACGGGTTACCACACCAAGTTTAGTAGTTCCTGTGAAAGAAGTTACGGATGCTGGACCATTGATATCTAATTTTGTAGCAGGAGTAGTATTAATACCGAGATTACCACTGGCATCTAGTGTCATAGCATTGGTAAAAGTAATACCATTACCTGCTGTTCCGGAAGCAGCCTGATAAAAGGTATGAGCACCATCAGATGCTTGTGTATAATATGACGCAGCGCCTGTGTTCAGATATTTCCAAGCACCATCAAAATATGCGTTATTGGTTAAAAATATGAAGCCTGTTCCGGACGACTGACCCCATAATGCTAAATTGCCACCAATTTGTAAAACTTTTCTCGTGGCAGCCCAAGCACTAGGTGTAACACCTAAACCTAGATTGCCTGAGGAATCAAGATAGGCCTGAATATTTCCATTATTACCTAATGTCAAAGCCCCCACACCGGATGATGCTTGTAATGTTGGACCTAATGAACCTGATGAAAGTGTAGCATATTGTGATGATACTCCACTTCTCGAAACTCGAATACCATCAGATCCTGATCCAACAACTTCAAGTTTATCGGCCGGTGATGCCGTACCAACGCCTAGATTACCACTACCTTTCAGATAGACCAACCCACTTGAACCATTAGCAGTACCAGCATCATTGAAGATGATCTGTGTATTAGATGATACACTTAGAGGCGTAGCAACGTATGAGGTTAGCCAACTACCAATAGCAGAGTTATAGTAATACGAAACACCACCGCTGGTGAATGTCTGTCCGTTAGTTGGGTTTGGTGGAAAGTCTAAAGCTGCCATTTGTTATCCTAGTAAGTATCCGCCGAAATAACCTGAGTTATCGATACTGTTGGTTCCAGTATTTGTCTGTGTGAAAATCTCAACATAGTCATTCACATTCAACTGAACAATATGATTTACCCAATATTCGCTTCTTTGGTTATTGACCACATATCCCATAGTATGTTGAGATCCATTTTTGTAAATATAGACATATGTATAGTTTGCTGATGTGCCTATATTAACCTTAGTGTAGATATAGTAATATCCGGCAACCTGTGCTGTATATCGATCACTTGCATCTGACCATCCACCAGCATTATCATATTGAGTACCAGTAAAGTTCATTTTAGTTGCGGTCGTGGTTGCAGTCATACCAGCCGAACCGTTAATCCAAAACTTAGGTTGGTTTGAAACTGTTAGATACCCTAACGAGTTAAGACGCATACGTTCGGTAACAAGTTGTGTAGAGTTTGGTGTCGTATAAAAAGCAAGATAGCCAGATTCATTGCCGCTTGTCGAATTTTCTTTAAGACCGGCAATACCACCAAAGTTTCCTGTTCCTGTTCCTTTATCACCCTGAAATAGAATACCAGCACCGACACCGGCAGCCATTGGTGTAGAATCGTTTAATCTGGCCGTCCATTTGCCTACTGCGCCGCTTGTATCTACTGAACTAGAAGTAATAATGTTTAATGGTGAAGCTGGTTGTGAAGTACCAATACCAACATAACCAGTATCAGTAATTCTCATTCTTTCATTGAGATTATTCTGTAATACTGTACCAAATGTTAGATGTGAATTTGCTGTAGCAGCAGATGAATATGTACCACTAGCAACCGCATATAAACTACCAGCAACATAACCTGTGTCTGTTGATGACACACTATTAGCACGAAACTGAAAACCGATACCGTGACCTACGGCAGAAATACCAAAGTTTTCAACAAAGATATAGTTTAGTCCGTTGTTATCATATCTAAGATGTGTGGTTCTATCATTAGCGACTGATAGACCTCTAGCCATATCAGCACCAGCAACAAAGTAAGAACCTGCTGGAGGTGTGAAACCGGCACCAACATTTGCCGCAATAACGTTAGCGGCTACGGTAAGTGTGCCCGCAAAAGTACCACTTGTATTCTGTAAAGCAGTATTAGCCTTACCAAAGGCACCGTTAGCCACCCCAAAGATGACAGTCTTATCATCCGCAGGAGCAGCATCGACCCACTGTGAGGTATTAGCATCTTGATAATAAACTAGCAGACGGCCATAGTCCTGATTCCACCATAGTGTGCCTTGCTGTGGTGAGCCAGGTGCAGTAGATGAAATAGTTACCGAATACTGGAATGTAGAAGCAGATTTCCAAGCAGAGTTAGCGGAATCGTATATGTAACGATTGCCATTAACTGGATCCGTATAGGTATCATTGTTACTTGGGCTGTCTGGAAAGTTTATTGCCATTTCTTAGCCTTGTGGTGTTGCGTTTGCTACTTGTGCTTCATATGTGGCGATGACCTCTGGAGTCCAGGTGACATTAGCGATATCTTGAACATTCTGAGGCATTGCTGAAATATCAGCGCCTGGTGCAAATGACCATCTATGGAATGTCTGTGCGATTTGTTCACCGTCACGAAGAACTCTTGTGACTTCACGAACAAGAACAGTGCCATTCTCTGTTACTGTGATTTGATCTATTACTTTAGTTTCTGTTAGTGCCATTGTTTAGATTCCTGTTATGATGTGGCATAGGTTATCTGAAAAGTATAAGCATAGTTATTTGTCCAGGCTATAGCACCATTAGTTGTGTTGAATATAGCACCGGTTGACGAACCATTATTATTTAATATCAATTGATATACTAATCCTGTAAAATTTTGTTCTCTGACCAAAGATGGTATTTGACCATAAGTTGTGCCGGGCAGCGTAGGAAATGGAATACCTGAAATTGACAAACTACCAGCGGCTGTTCCTACGTTTGTTAATACGATAAGACCGTAAATATTTACCATATTACCAATTTTTGTATATCTTCCGGATGATGAATATGAGGTTAGAGAACCACCGGCAGGCGCTGCAACTGGAGTCCAAGTTCCTTCTTCATAATCATCAAGAGTGTTGGCGTCAGAAGATGCTATCTGCGTAGCCGGAAATTGAATTTGACCAGATGTCATATACAACTGACCGGTAGATTTAATTCTCATTCTTTCTGATATGCCATTAGAAGCATTTTTAACCAAGAAATACATATCAGAGGTTTGCTGTGCCGTATCAGCAGCCGACCAACTAGCAGTTCCTACTAGACCGATAGCGCCAGCATCCTTGACTGTGCCAGCTTGATCAGCCTGTCTAAACATAAGAACAGGATCATAACCACCATTAGTCGTATTGGTGATAGTTATTGCCTGTGGACGACTTGTATATGCTCCCGCACCAACACTCCAATATGCACCAACTGCCTTTGATATTTCAAAATGGGTGTTGGGTGTTGCTGTGCCTACACCAAAATTTGTTGAAGAACCAACAAGTCTAGCCAATTCTGTACCATTAACTTTATAGATGATATCACGGTTAGCGCCATTGGCGTTTAGCGAAAGGTCTGCGCCAGATGATGATTGAACTGTAGTAAGTGTCTGTAGAATGCCACCAGATATAACATCATTAGTTGTTGTAAGTGTGCCAGCAAACGTACCTGAGATATTCTGTAGTGCATTGTTAGCCTTACCAAACGCCGCATTAGCCACCACATAAGCCGAGTTATATGTATTAGCAAAGTTATTAGCAGTAACAAACGCTAGGTTAGCCTGAGCATACACTGGATTGGTATATGAAGCAATTAGGTTGGTATCTAATGTAGGTGATGGAGTTGTCTCAACCCACTGTGTAGATGTGCCGTCATTGTAACGGACGAACATTCTACCAGTATCTCTATTCCACCACATAGAACCTTCGGCTACATTAGAAGGTGGGGTGGATGTTACGGAGACACCGACATTGTTGGCTGCATATGACCATACATTGGCTGTGGAGTTAAACAGATAGCGATTACCAGTTACGGTATCGGTGTAGACCTGACCATTTGTAGGGTTTGCTGGAAATGATAGTGCCATTTAACTCTCTTATGTTTTCCTATTTATGTGTTATAGTTCAGCGTCTAGCACCAAGATCAAATCATTGGCATCGTTCTTTCTGAGAAGTTTACCTCTACCATCACCGTCGGCAGTGAACCATGATGTTACAGAATATGGACCTGAACCAAGTATGTTTGTTGAAGGTGTAGAGGCTGTCCAAACACCAGCGTAAGAATAGTATTGAACTGCCGCATTATTTACAAAACTAGCACTTGGGGTAGTTCTCATCCAGAACTGACCTTGCCAGATCAAACAACTTGTACCACCATAATAAGATGACGCACCATAACCAGCACCACCACCAGGTAAGACTAGTATTCTCTGATGATATCTTTTACATAAATCGAGTTCCAAACCATAGTGTCTAAACTCAAAAGGGGTGGCAACTGTGCCGGCTTCCAACTGGACTCCCGTAACATCATAATAATCTGCCGCACCGGCAGTTCCTGTAGCCGATCCAAAAAAATAGATTCCCATTTCTAAAGCATCAGATGGAACGGTTACCGTTTGTGAAAATCTTTGCCATGAAGATGTTAAAGTAATAGTTTGTGGAGTTTGTGTATAACCGGTCCAAGTTCCCGCATTAAAACCAGTGAAACCTTGATCGGCTGCCGTACCAAATGCTACAATAGAGGTTAATGCATTACTCGCAACAGAATAATTAGCCCCAGCCCTTGCATAGAATGATAGAGTGACTTTTTGTCCAGCCAAATCTCTCATGTTCAATGATTCGATTATTTGACCAATATACATTGAACCTGTTTGAGTAGAACCACTGTTTCTTTGATATCTTAAAGCAGAATAAAATCCTGTAAGTCCTGTAGAAGTAATTTGTGAAACTGTAGTATTAGAAGCAGGAACACCGCCGGTCATTTTGACCCATCTATCTGCTTGATAAGAACCTGCCGCACTTCCGCTAAACGAGGTTCCTCTCTGCCAAACATCCATTTCACCATTGATGATACGGTTCCTCATACCACCCGTAAGTGTACCACCAACCACTGTGCCTGCTACGGTCATATTGCCATTAGAGTCCAATACAAGGTTTGTGTTGGCTGAGGATGGGTGCTGTATGTTGATTGCTTTAATGGTGCTCATTATTTTATTCCTAATAATGTTTTTAGATCATCAATCGACAAACCAACAGATTTTAATTTTTCTTCTGATGTTTGTTCTGGTAAAGTAACTGGTTCTGGAGTTACAGATATAGGATATCCATTTTCATCTGGCACAATGATCTTACCAGATTCTTGACTCTTGATAAGACTTTCCCATTCTGTTTCGGATATTTCAACTGAGTCTGAAGGAATATTATCTCCATGAATCTCGGTTGAATAGAATCCTTTTGTTATTGCAGAATAAAACATTATATCTCCTATCTTCCTATAGCCATCCAGTAGACTTGACCAGAGGCTGCCGCATATCCCGAAACGTTTGTTCTTTGTGTGACATAAAAACTAGCAGTTGTTAAAGAAGATAACCCTATCCAATTTACATTGCTGCAACCTACAGTAACAGTGTATAGAGAATTTGGAAAGGTAATTGGGAAAGTTACCGTACCATCACTTAGCGATATTGATCCCCATTGAATATACAATCCATTTGGTAATTTTGTATATCCTGATGTTGCTAAACTTCCTGTCAAACTGGCTGTTAATATGCCGCTGATGGTTGTATTGCCGCCTGTATCCCATGACGGACCGCCAGTTGAAATCATTGCGGGTGTAACAGTACCAGAATCCGCAGAGGTGATAATGTTACCTGTTTTAGCAGGCAATGTAAGTGTGTTAGCGGATGACATGCTAGGAACATCTAGCGTTACTGAACCACCACCTGTTGAGTTTAGTTTAATTGGCATTGGTTATTCCTTTATCCTAATAAGTAACCAGAAAACCAATCATATGCACCTCCATATGATGAATTGCTGAGATTAATGTCTATGTAATCGCTGGCGTTAAGATTTACAACTAGGGTGATATTTGCTTCACCATAACCACCGGTTCGACTATCCTCTGCATATGCTATAATCGAACCGTTTTTACGCATTGACATGTTCATACCGGCACCTGATCTAGATAATATTCCTGTCATTAGAAGATATCTACCTGCAATTGGCGCAGTAAATCTTCCTGTTGCGGTTGAATATCCACTACCAATATTGTGATCGACATTAGCAAATATGTAAATTCCGCTCGGACCACCACCAGATGAATAATTTGACCACACAAAAAAACTTGGTTGAAACGCCTTAGTGACACGACCACCACTATCAATACGCATACGTTCAATGCCAGCGGTTTCCATATAAAGAGCATTGGTGCTGGATGCTCTGACAGTAGCACGTTCCGACGAAACGCCCATATATCTTAAAGTGGCATCTCCACTATCGTTGCTACGAAGATATATGTTAGCGGCACTACCGGAAACTTCAAGTAAGTTTGCTGGAGATGTGGTTCCTATACCAACACGTCCGTTGGCATCTGTATAGATGTTATTAGCAGTTCCAAGATAACTTGAATTTATGTAACCTGTACCGTCTATCTTAACTGGCATCTATATCTCCTTAAACCACTGTCCAGGTAGAACCTGAAGGAACTTCAACCGTTACACCAGAATTTACTGTAACAGGTCCAGCCGTCATGGCGTTTCTACCAGTAGTGATTGTATAACTTGTAGTAATGTTAGCAGAGTTTTCAATAAAGGCATCAACTGACATATTGCCAGCGACCTCAAGTTTTAGGGCTGGTGCGGTGTTGCCAATACCAACTTTACCGTTTGATTGTGATACACCAGCTGACCAACCACCTGCCCCAGGAGCCAAACCGTGATCATACATTGTCCAACCGCTATTGGCAATATTGATGGCGAAACAAACTTGATACTCATTACCAATAGCAAAAGCTGTTTTATTGTTGGCATTAATTGTAAACGTAGAATTAACATTTCCTGCATAACTGGCATCTGTGGTATTGATTGCTGTCGCACCATTAATATAGAGATTGCCTGAAAAAACAGCATTATGTGTATTTGGTAGAGCATTGTTAGCCTTACCAAAAGCTGCATTAGCCACCACATATGCCGCATTAGACATCGAATAGTCTGAGTTCTGATAAGCAAAGGCACTATTAGCAACTGTAAAGGCTGCATTAGCAATATCATATACTGGGTTGATATAACCAGTAACGATAGCACCTTCAATAGAAGCAGCCGTTGGTGCCGCTTCAACCCACTGTGAAGTATTAGCACCAGTGTAGTAAATATAAAGTCTACCTAAGTCGGTGCTCCACCACAACTGTCCAGAAGTGGCGGCCGCAGGAGCAGTCTGACCAACATTAGTTAGTGCTAAATTAGCCTTAGCAAAAGCGGCATTAGCAACTGTATATCCAGCATTTGTTGTATCGTATGATGACTTGACCCAAACGATGGCATTAGCACCACCTAGAGTTAGATTACTTGTATTGAGGTCAGCAACCAATACGGCATTGACCATATTGTTGCCACCAGGAACGAATGTATTGTTTGCTGGCTCGGCGTCATAACCACTGAATAGATAGTATTGCTTATCTGTAGCATCACGAACAAGACCAGTATGAACGTTAGCGCCAGTTGTATTGCCATAGTTAGCAATGAAACCGATATCTAAAAAGTCTGTGCCAGAATAGTTGTTAGCAGCAAGATAGATTAGGGAATCACCAACTGATAGGTTGTTTGATGAAATGATTGTAGAACTACCGAGTAGGCTTAGATTACCGGTAATTGAAAGATTGCCTGTGATTGTTTGTGATGCTGCGGTTAGTTTGACATATGTACCATCAGCATAACCATTGGCACTATTAGCCATAACACCAGCATAGTTATTAGCTGATACTGCTATGCTATTAGCACTATCAAAAGCTGCGTTAGCAGTATTGAAAGCAGGAGCAACCTGTGGTGCTACGTTATTGGCAGAATCAAAAGCAGCATTAGCAACCGCAAACACCGAGTTAGTGGCAGTATAGGCAACGTTTGCTAGTGTGTATGCTGCGTTTGCTGTATTGAAAGCTGGAGCAAGATTGGCAGCAATAGCACCACCATTCATGAGAACATTGGCGGCGTTGATTGTACCAAAAACGTCTAGTGTATAGCCTGGATTAGACGTACCAATACCGACATTGCCAGTAATGGTATTAGCCACCAAGACATTATTATTTACAACAAGCCCATGACGGACTTGAAATTCTTTATTAGCCACCGAGTTCCCTTTCCCTCAGTTACTTTCTATTTATTTGTTTGTAGTCCTTAGCATCTTAATAAATGTCACGGCATTTGTTGGGGCTACGTTTAGTCTCACGTTACCCGATGCTAGGCTCACAGTGAAAGCACCTAGGGTGTTACTGGTTGTAATTGTGCCATACTCGGTCATATAAGCAATGTTGTCATCATGGATGACTGAAATCTGTGTGGTGTGAAAGTCTGTCCCTGCGGTCAATGTTACTGTGTATTGAGCAGAACGTGTTCCTGATGTTGCGAATGTATCAATAATCTGATCATTAGTTGTGCTGGTGATTGTATTCTTACTTTGAATAGTAGAATCACCTACAACGATAACCGATGAACCATTCTGAACGGCAGAATTGGCAGTATTATATGCACCATTAGCAACTGTATAAGCGGCGTTGGCCTTATTGAAAGCAGGGCTAAAGTCTGTAACGGCATTGTTAGCAGCATTAAAGGCAGCATTAGCCACCGCATATGCAGCATTAGCAGTATTAGCACCATAACTGAAATAAGGAGCAACATTAGCGGCTAGTGACTCCGTATTAACTACACCACCGCTTGGTGATGTTTCTACCCACTGTGAGGAATCATCATCCTCATAATAGATATAAAGTGTTCCGTCTGTGGTATCCCACCATAGATTACCAACGTTTGGTGTTGGTGGTGCTGTATTGCCTACATTAACTCTTGAACTACCTGAACCACTATTTGCCTGATTATAAGCGGCGTTAGCAACATCAAAGGCTGTGTTTAATGTAGAATAGAAAAGAGCAGTATTAGCCTCATATGTGACATATACGGTATTACCTGTAGAAGAACCACCAGATGGTGAGGCTTCAACCCATTGACTGGAATCACCATCATTATAATAGACGAATAGTTTGCCGTATGTTTCTGACCACCATAGCGCACCAACAGTTGGGCCAGATGGTGCAGTAGCAGATACAGTAACCGCAGCATTAGCTTTATCGAAGGCTGCATTTGCTACTGAATAGGCTGTATTAGATTTATCGAAAGCAGTTTTGAGATTAGCACTGATGGTAATGGAATCTGTATAGATATTACCAGTGATTTGAATATTGTCACCAGCATTAAGTGTAAGAACATCATTACTAACCTCAGCCACGACCAGTGTGCCGTTGGCATTGACGGTACCAAAAGCAGGGCCGCCTCCGCCCCCACCACCTGATCCTGAGATTTCAGAGATAGCATTGGAAGAGTTCTTATAGAATAGTTTACCGTCAGCATAGTTGATCGCCAACTCACCGTATTCTAGGTCAGTTGGCGCCTGGTTCGGTAAACTCGATTTCTTTAACTTAATTACGGTGTTAGACATTAAAAGTCGTCAGTTTCTTCCGTTGGTGCGACAACTGAAACTACTTTAAGAGTTTCTTCTTTCAGTGGCTCCGGTTTAACGGGCACAGAATCCTCTATCTTAGTTACGGTTACCGTTTTCTTCTTAGGGTTCAGAACTTTTTTCGGAGTAGCTGACTTAGGAACTAATTTTTCTAAACTCTTAACTTCCTGACCAAGGTCGACCAATTTCTGGTCTTTGATGGCCATTTCATTTTTCAATCTTTCAATTTCTTCTTTAGCCTTATTCAGTTCATCATTCTTACCGATAAACTGATGCTTCATTTCATTTACTTGATTGGTCAAGGTATCCATATGGGCTACCTTACCTTTCATATTCTCAAGTTGTTCTTGCCATATTGTAGCATTTTGTTTAGCTTGTGTTAGTTCATTATTATCTTTTAATGACCTTTCTAGTTCCGCTTTTAGTGACTCAATAGTTGAGTCCTTTTCCGAGGCAAGTTCTGATGATACTCTTGCTTGTGTCTTAGCCTGTAAGACAACATTAACATATTCATGTACCATTGCAAGGGCGTTTTCGATATAATAATTTACATACTTATTAGGGTCACTCATAGTTTAATCCTCCACTATTATTATATTTAGAAGGCACCACCATCAAGGTGAGCGAACAACGGAACGCCCGATGAACTTGCCTGTAGCACTTGTCCTTCTGTACCAGCACCAGTAACCTGTAGAGGACCAGTTGCGTTACCGAATAGGACACCATTAGTGGTAAAGGTTGTGTTACCAGTACCACCCCACGATACGCCAATTGTATTAGCAGTCCATGTACCGATTGTTACGTTACCTAGACCGGTGATATTGCGGTAGTTACCAACAACTAGGTTCTCAGGAACAGTACCAGTGTTCATGTAAGAAGCATTAGCAGCATGTTGGTCAGCAACGTTGGCTGTATTGAAGGCTGCGTTGGCTACGGTATAACCAGCATTGATTGATGTATAAGCTGCATTAACGACAACGTATGCAGCGTTAGATGAAGTATAGGCCGCATTGGTGACCGTATAGTTCATATTTGCCATTGTATATGCAGCATTGACAGTATCAAAAGCGGCATTGGTTGTTGTATAATTCATATTGGCCATGACATATGCGGCATTAGTTACCGTATAGTTCATGTTGGCCATATCATAGGCAGCGTTTGTGGTATCGAAGTTTGTCTTGATCCAAACGTATGCGTTAGCGCCGTTAAGTCTTAGATTGCCAGTGATGATATCGGCATTAAGAACGGCTAGCTGGAAGCCGTTGGCTGTAGGATCGATATGATTGTTATCAGGTTCTTGGTTATAGCCTTGGAATAGATAGTATTCTTTAGTAGAATGCTCACGATAAAGACCGGTGTGTAGATTGGCTGAACCGTTATTATAGTTGGCAACAAAACCGATATCAACAATATCTGTCGTATAGTTGTTACCTGCCAAGTAGATCATCGAATCAGAAACTCTTAGAACTTCTGCATCTACTACGAAAGTGTTGCCAGAAAGTGTAAGGTCGCCGACGATATTAACATTACCAGTGATTGTACCACCAGCAGATGCGAACTTGGTATTAGCTAGATCAAATGCAGCGTTAGCAACCGTATAGCCAGCATTAGAGGAGGTGTATGCGGCGTTAGTTACAACGTAGTTAGCATTTGCAGAAGTATAGGCTGCATTGAGAACTGTAAATGCAGAGTTTAACTTATCGAATGATGCGTTAGCAACCACATAGTTGGCATTAGAACTTGTATATGCTGCATTAAGAACTTCATATGCAGCATTAGTTGTGGTGTAATTCATGTTTGCCATAGTGTAGGCAGCATTGACTACACCATATGCAGAGTTGATTACATCAAAGGCTGCATTAGACTGATCTAGGAAATACTTACCACCAATAGTGATAACGTCCAGACCATTAGCAGAACCAATGAAAAGTTTGCCAGACTGATAGGAATAGGCTAATTCCGCTTGCTGGAGCGAACCGCCAGGTGGCGTCCCGGTTGTGGTAGAACGCTTGATTTGAATGATGGTATTTGACATGCCTTAAAAATCTCCTCCGTTTACAATAGGCAGTTCTCTAATAATAAACTTTCCTGTTGCCTGGTCGTAAACAACTGTATTGGTGTTAGCTATATTTGTTGCATTAACATCTTTTAGTTCTACAAGTGTATCAATATTTGAGGGTAATGCACTACCACCACCAGTATTTATGGTGATCCTATTCTTAGGTGTCGTAGTGACGTTAACCTTAGTTTGCTTAGGTGTAATCTTGATTGTCATATAACTTATCCTGTGATGGATGGTGTTACATGGACAACGCCTTCAATCAATCTTGAATGAGTATTACCTACATTAGCAATAGTCAAAATGTCAAAGAAATACGTTCCAACTTTTAGATTGGCTGTATTAGCTGCTGACATTGAAATGAAAATCGTACCGTTACTATTTGCTGTATCAGTGGTGCATACGAATGATGCAGATGCATTGGGAGATACTAGAGACCTCTTGAGGCTTCCTCTAATAGTATAACCATTTAAGTCTTGAGGCAAGTTTGTGTCATCATCGGTGATATCGATGGTAGTATAGAAGTCTGCGCCTTTGTCTATGTATAGTTCTACATACTCGGACATTTGTTTCCCTTTTGCTTATTTAGACCTTCTCATAATAAGCAATTCCTTTAGTATTTATCTAAACTTGGGTCCCTCTACCCAGATTACTAGCGACTTTCTAACACCAGATAGTATTGGTGCCACTCTATGAGGAACAAAAGACGGAAACATTACAACAGTTCCTCGGCTCATATCTATCTTGATGGCATCTTCTTGTTTGCCAGCATTGATCAAAAACTCACCACCAGTAAAATCTTCATCAGGCTTATTGAGTAGCATAACTAAACTTAGTTTTCTAGTGTCACCTTCTTTAGTGTTACCAAGTTTGTCATCATACAACAAATCTGTGTGCCAATCAAAAGTTCCGTCTTTATCATATGTGGTATATTGAATCGACTCATAACCATAAAGATCGAATCCATAATACTCATGATTGGTTCTATTGATCACATAGTTAAACTTTTCAAATAGCCACTCGGTATTCTCATTCTTGTTCATAAAGGCAACTTTTGATATTCTCACGTTATTGACATACTCATCCGTGACAATCTTTCCGTCTTTCAACTCAAGTGAGTCACAATAGTTCTCAATGTTGTTAATTTCTTGTTCGTCGAAAACACCGTCAATCCAAAAGTTAGATGGTGTCATTCTTCTTCTTACGAATAGATCATTAGCAACTTCACTGTATCTCATAATGTATTCCCTTATAGAGGTATGGTATATCCCGAATGAATAGCATGAATAACAAGATTGGCAAATGCACCAGCAATCTTAGGATCACTGTTAGCGTAATCGAAAACACGACCTGCTTCTGTCGTGGCGTTATTGACATTTGCTGCTATTGCTGTATCAACTTCTTCACGCAATCTTATGACATCATCGGTTGTGAAAGTTCCTGCCTCACCAACATGATCTTTAAGTTCTGTTAGTTTGGTATCAACGGCTTTGTTTTTGATATCTTCCTGTAGTTTAAGCCAATCGAGTGGTGCTCTTAGAATGATATCTTTCTTAATCTGTTCATATGATGGTGCAGGCGTTTCGTAAATGCTCATGAACATATCAGTTCTAGTTGATAATGGATAACCATCAGCATTTACTTTAACAGAACCATCATCGTTGAATGATGTTGCCAAGTCTATTTCGGTTACTTTATCTGTAAAGTAACGAACGAGAATACCATGCTCTGCCGCATCTGCCTTAACTATTCTGTATCCCAGATTCATTTCTTATTATTCCTTTTTAAGCAACCGGCCCGTTTCTTGTGCCTTGATTGATATATCTAATGTTTGAGTTACCATTGATAGAATTGCCTTGTGGTCCTTGGGCGCCTGTTGGTCCTGTAGATCCTTGTGCTCCAGTTGGTCCTGTAGGACCTGTAGAGCCTGTTGGTCCTGTAGAACCACCACCACCGCCTGGGCCACCTGATCTTCCAGAGTGTGAACCACCTCCGTGACCTGAACCTCCATGTCCACCAGCAGTACCCCAATTACCACCATGACCACCAGTACCGCCTCTAGAATGACAGTGATTGTTATTACCACCATAATCACCGTGGCCGCCGCCACCGCCACCGCCGTAGTGACTTGTACCACCACCGCCACCTGGTCCACCTGCTCCACCGCCGTGTCCACCGTGGCCTGCTCCACCGCCGCCACCACCACCGCCGGTTGGTCGATGATCGCCGTGATGACCTACTGCGTAATAAACATAAACGTGGTGACTGCCCCAGCCGTGTGCAGCACCACCTCCGCCACCTCCGCCGCCGCCGCCTGATCCACCAGAGCCACCAGGACCACCTGTTCCACCAGGTCCGCCAGGTCCACCAGAGCCTCCTCCGCCGCCTGGTCCACCAGTACCTCCAGTAATTGTATTTTTGTTATTTAAAACAATTGCTGTACCGGAAGCGGTGTCTGCTTGAAACGAAATACCGCCCGTTCCGCCAGTACCTCCAGTACCTCCTGGTCCACCTGTACCTCCAGTGCCACCAGGTCCACCTGTACCTCCAGTGCCACCTGCACCACCACCTCCGCCATGCCCACCAGCGTATGATGTACCACCAGAAGAATGGCCGCCGCCACCTCCGTGACCACCATGCCCAGATGAACCTGTAGAACCAGTCGAGCCTGTGCTACCTGTAGAACCAGTTGAGCCTGTGCTACCTACACCACCTGTAGTACCAAGAGAACCAGTAATTGTTGCATTGTTCTCAATATACAACAAAGAACCACCACTCCATGATGAATTGGTCTTAAATGCTGGTGTTGATGGACTTGACGAACCGATGTTAGCATTGACAAAGCAGAGGACATTCAATGGATAATTTGGATTACCAGCCTGTGCATATAGATCAACATTGTTCGTAGCAGAACTGATGTTGATGATCTTAGTCGGTCTTAAAATAGGAAATACAAACATTCAATTATCTCACATCTGGCAAGAATGATCCGTAGAGATTTGTTCCATCACACACGAACGAAAGAACGTCACGACGGTTTGCTGTAGTTGTCAATACTGGCGCCACACCAGCTGGCCACTTAAATGCTGTGCCATATGCTAGGGTTCTAGAACCCGACGCATCTTGAATAACGTGTAGAATATATGTTCCTACTTTTAGATTAGATGGATTAGCTAGAGTTCTACTACCACCAAGTGTGACTGTTGCAATTGTACCTTGCGAAACATCCCATGAAATGGTGGCTGCGTCAGTCAACGTTTGTGATAGAATAGCAGCAGACGCCATATTGATCGTACCAGTAAACGTTGGGCTAGCTGATGTTGCACTGGAGTTTGCCCTAGCGAATGCGGCGTTAGTAACTGCCCAGTTTTGTCCTAGCTGTGTAACAGTACCATAATTGGTAGCTGCATAGTTGTTAGCGGATGAACCAACTGTCTGTGCATAACTTGTTGCATAACCGTTAGCACTATTAGCCATGAAGCCGGCATAGTTGTTAGCTGATGTGGCATTTGTGGCAACTGTAGTCTGTGTGGCAAATGTAGCAATAGCATAAGTATTAGCGTTGTTAGCAACTACACCAGCTTGGTTAGCGGCAGCCCAACCAGTATTACCTCTACCGAATGCTGTGTTAGTTAGTGCGAATACGGTATTTGTTACATCAAATGCAACGTTAAGGACTCCGAATGCACCGTTTGCTCTACCGAAGCCGGCGTTAGCAACTGCATAGCCAGCATTAGATGATGTATAAGCGGCATTAGTAACAGTGTAATTAGCATTTGACATTGTGTAGTTAGCATTAGTAACACCAAACGCTGTATTGAGTGTTCCGTATGCAGAGTTAGCAACATCAAAAGCAGTATTCAATGTGCTGTAGCTATTCTGCCAGTCAGCAAAGAATGATGCCTGATTACCACCAAGCAAGATAGCTAAGCCATAAGCATCATTAGCTTTATCAAATCCTGAATTGGCAATAAAGAATGATGCGTTATACTTTACGAAGGCTGCATTGGAGGTATTGTAAATTGAATTTGTCGTATTGAAAGCGATGTTTAGTGTATCGAAAGCACCAGTAAGGCGAACATTGTCGGTATTTGACTGTGTGTAAACTGCATTGGTGGTGTCAAACACCAAGTTCATTTGTAAATTCTGTTCGTTAGAATACAGAATGATCTGGTTTGTTTTGACTCTCCACTGATCAAAGGTGTCAGTAAGATTTACGTTTGCTAATCCCATGTTACTTTAAAACCTTCTTTAGCATTTCTTTAATTTCTGATATGTCGTCTTTCAGCGAGGACACTTCTTCTTTTACGGCGTCCAGTTCTCTATCTCTAGCCTTTCGTGCTTTATATGCAGCGAGGGCTTTATTATCTTTATTTATAAGAAATCCGTCAGGGCTTCTATAGATACCAGGAACGTCTGTTTTAGCTTCTTTGCTCATAATCCTACTCTAGCATTTAACAAATCTGTTATAATTTTTCTTTCATCATACTGATCAACATCTTCTTCTCTATCTGTGCAGTTATGAAAATCAGCAACATATCTTAGAGCCTGAACCCATTTGACTGCATCATCAGGATGATATCCCATCATTCTCACAATCTTCTTAGCAGTCGTTTCAATAAACTTTGGTGGTATAGTTACACAACCTAAACATACATGATGATCTGTGATCGTTACGTTATAGTCAAAACCATAACATGCTTTGGGCTTTCTAGTAACTACGCTATTGGAATATATCTTTAGCGAGTCGTATATATCAGCCCCACCATATACTTTAGCATAGTTCAATATCTCTGCGTTGTTCCGAACGATAGCGTCACCATAAACTTCCGCATAATCATATATCATGGCATTGTTTAGTATTCTAGCTTTACCATAAACCTTACAATGACCGCTTACTCTGGCTTCATTATATACTTGTGCTTCACCATATACCTGACAGTCGCCATATACTTTTGCTTTGTCATATACTTGTGCATTACCATATACTCTTGCATAATCATTGATGATAGCATTACCAGTTACTCTTGCTTCACCATACACCATAGCAAAAGGACCGACATAACATTCATCATCCACATGAGCGGTTTCAGCAACCCAGCCTCCACCTCTGATATGCTGATGGGCGGGAACAGGTCCCGCACCATCTTGAAAGTCTATATCTACTACTTCAATGAAATCACTTGCATCAAAACGAATATCCATTTTTTCTCCATTACATTTGTAGAGCAATAACTCTTAGGTCACCAACACGTGGAACAATAGCTGAATTGTAGCCATCGTTTAGCATACCGATCTTGATTGCGAAATACTTATATGTCTGATAAGTAACGCCGGAGTCAGTAGTATAACTTAGAACATTGGCGGTGCCACCGTTTAGTGCAACTGGACGACCGATTGTGGAAACAGTTGTGTTGCCAGTGACGATACCAGTTGAGTTAGAAACGTTTGCGGTTTCGCCAGTAGCGAATCCAGTGCCACTCATTACATAGATTGAGCCTTCGATGGCTGCTACTTGTGCAGAGTTAGCAGAAGATAGTCCAGTTAGAGTATCACCAACATTGATTGTTGTGCCAAGTGTGTTTGTTACAGTCAATCTATCAATTGTTGATGTAGGAACAAGATAAGTATATTCCAAGAAGTCATTTCTGTCATCGATTGAAGAATACTTAACATCTCCTGATCCTTCTTTATATAGTTCTACCCATGGTCTGTTATCAAATGGTGTAGAATCTTCGGCATTTAGTGCCTTTAGCCATACCTTGACATCTGTTCCTGGTGGACGATATGCTGCGATGATAACTTGAATATCTTCCGCATCTTGTCCTTCTGCTAGTGTAATAGTCTTTGAAATATACTTATTAAGTAGCAGACCGTGAGTTGGATAAGTTTCGCCACGGTAATCATTGTTGATGATATTGTCAAGAATGATTGAGTGGGTTCTGCTTGTATCAACTAGAGGTGAAACTGCATTAGATGATGAACGCATTGTTACTTGAACGTTCATTGATTGTCCACCAGATAGTAGAGCATTTTCGTTTGTTCTAGAAAGAACGCCCTGCTCGGTCTTGAAATAATGAACCTCTGATGGATCAACATCGATAAAGTTACCAGGAACACCATCGATAGATGTTGTCTTGACTTTGAACTGAATATCAGTATTCTTGAATGACAAGAATGATGGTTCAAAGGTCATTGATGAATATCTAAAGTTAGAAATACCTTCGATCTTCTCAATGTAGCCACGCTTGCTCCAATCGGTAGAAGCAATGATGTAATCGCCATTGACGAATCCACCACCAGAGCCAGATAGATGTAGCATTGATGTATCGCCATTGATGTAGTAGTTTAGGCTACCACGAGCATTAGTGATATCTGAGATTGAAGCTAGAACGCCCTTAGATAGTGAGTTAGCACCATAATAGACTGTGATTGATTCACCCTGCATATATCCTGTATTGGCACAATGAATCAATCCACCAGAGACATTGATAACGGCGCTGTTCTGGAATGATGTGTTACCATGAACAATGTCACCAACAGAAATAGATCCACCAGTCACACCGCTTAGTGTTAGCTTATCACCAGACATGAATGTTTCGCCATAATTGTCGTTGAATGTAATTGACTCATTCTTAACGAATAGTTTTTCAATTGGCTTATTGGCGAGATATGCAATACCATCGACGTTCTTAGCGAACTCGGCACGATAGAACTTACAAGTTAGATCGGTATCTGGAATAATATCCCAGTTGGTGTTATTGTTTGTCTGATAGAATGTACCAGTACCACGACGATCAACAACCTGACCGAGACCATTAACGTCAGTCTGTCCGAGTTTAGATACCCAAACATATAGATCAGGGTTAGCATTGATTGGGTGAATGATGAAAGCATACTGTGTATCATTATACAAGAACACAGGTGCCTGGAATGTCACACGGCAAGGATTGCTACTGCCGTTTGTTGAAATTGGAACTGCTGCTGGATCATTGAAGAATACTTCTGAATAAGGTACAGTATTTCTTGTGATTTGCTGTCCCGTGTCCATTTCACGAATTTCACACCAGAAGCCCTTTGTGCCAATGCGTGATACGAAGATATCAACGCTTGTCAAGAAGATACCTTCTTCACCATTTGGTGCCTTAGCCAAGAATGAGTAGGCAGCACAAGAATGTGAAGCAGGCGCTGGTGGTGGAGGTGCAGCAATTGATTCCCAATCAGAAGATGGGAAGTCTTGTGTGATCTTTTCAGTATGATAAGAAACAGTTTTAGTTGTTAGAATTGAACGCTGCTTCTTAACGGCTGTGCCAGATGCAGTAAATGTAGCAGCACCACCAGTTGAGATTTCATCTGGGATATCTGATCTAGTCTTTACTACGTTTGGATCAACTGGATAGCGGCTGTCGATGACCAACATGCTACGCTCACCAACACGGAACTGGCCCTGTGTAACCTGGAACTGGAAGTTTAGAGAACCGTTAGCGTCGGTTACAAGTTGTGTTCCAAATGGTGACCATGGGTTCAATGACGATGGTGCAGGTAGAGTTGTATTAGATGCGCTTGATGTACCAGTTGTTAGATTGATAACAGTATTTGGTGATAGACCAAACTGACCGTTCTGAATGATCCAGCCAAACTGATTTGCTGTCAATGGACGTGCATTGTTGGCTACTGAAATGTTATCAAAGTAAGGCCACATACGGGTAAATGGCTTCATACCGGTACAACGAACAGTGATCATCTGCGGACGAATATAAGGATAAGACTGAATATCAATTACCTTATAATCTGTCTGCACAACATCGGCGCCGCCGGCTTCCCAATACTGAGTACCAGAACGATTGTTGTTATATACAGTTTCAACAGTGACACCTGGACCACCAACTGGATTATTAGAGTTAGCAACACTTCTAGCTTGATCGTATGTTGAATATGTACCAACATAGGTTCTGCTTGAGCCAGTTCCACGATAAACTTTATAACCTGTAATCCATTTATTCCAAGATGCCCATTGTGTGCTGTTGAGAACATCGACAACACCTGATGTGGCATTTGCAGTAAATGTACCAAAGTTAGTTACAGTGTTACCAGAATAACCATATTTGTTTGTGGTATATGCATTTTTTAGATAACCGGATGCTTGTGATCCGTAAGTAACAATCGAAACAGACTTATTAGATAACTGTTCATCTGGCATTAGCGTAGTATCAATCCAGATATCATTGTCTGGATATAGATTGACTGTGCCTAGGAACAACCAAGATTGACGTTCAACGTTGATCTCAACGGTTGCTCTCTGTTGTTTCCAGTATTCTACCTCTGTATAGTTTAGAGTTACAACTGGGCTGCTATAACGAACATTCTCACCAGTCTTATAGTCATATGCAATTGTTTCCATCTTATACAATGGACGAATTGATTTTTCTTCATCGTCAAATGATACACGCTGCTCTGGATCATCGGTGTTAGATAGCGAACTATCATGGAAGCTATCGGTAAAGATACCATTCTTGAATCTATCGTTACCTGCTACGTCTTTAATTGACATATTTGTGGCAGAACGTTCGAGAACTGACAGTGAGGTGTAGTATTCAAGATTGACGATACGTTGTTTCAATACACCAATATCACGCATGGTGAAGCGAAGATTTGATAGTCTCTTAGATGAACATGCTAGTTCTGGACGACCAAGCGATACTGCATATTGTGGTGATAGTGATGGATATGGCTGAACTCTAATAGAACCAAGAGCCATTGTTCCTGGATAAATCTGTGGCATCTGTGGATTTAGACTTGGCGTACCCTTGATGATCTGGAAGTTGCCATCTTTATCGACTACAACTAGATCCATTCTGCCTAGGTAGTAATAGTAATCATAGGTGATCAATGATGAAGGCACAGGGAACTTCATACCAGCAGCAGGATAATTAAATGATGTTGTTACTGCTGGATTGACAGAAGCACCAACAACAGTCGTGGCATCAGATGCCGATGTTGCCTTGATTGGTCTAAAGTCTAGGCAGTTTCTTAGATCATATGTACCACCGTTGATGGGTGACTTAAAGATCGGAACATTTTCTGTTCTGATATTTGTTGCTGGGTTGAATAGAGCATCATTATCCTGAATTGGATATGAGTCAATAGAGAAATAACCACCACGGCTTGTAAAGTCTGGTGTGAAATAATCCAACTCAACTAGGATTCTTGTGTTTGAATCTAGTGTAACTATAGGTGTAAGTGTAGCGTGGTCATAATGAGTATCTTTCTGACCGTTGCTAAAGATAAATGATGATGATGCATTAGTACCATCAGTGTTTGATGTAGGATATGTTCCATCGGTTTTTACACGAATGTTTCTTACTCTATAAACGTCGGAGAAACCTAGATCATACGGACCCTGAACACCAGTCACATTATTAGCACAATTGATCTTGACATAACGGCTAATGTTCAAGTCTTTCTTGATCTCTAGTGCAGATGATCTTACAAGCGGATAAGAAACGGTAACATAGAATACACTTGGGAATGTTTCTTTTAGATCAAACTTTAGTGATGTATCGGTTGCTGTAACTGAGCGCTGTGATCCTGCGTCAGAACCAATACCATTTAGACTGATAATATCACCAGACTTATAAATCTTATAAATGGTATTTGTTGATACGGTTGCTGGTAGAGCGGAATCTACTGTTAGATATAGATTGTTGGCGATAGCAGTTACATAATAGAACTTGCTGTTACCAGATAGCTGAATCTTATCACCAACGTTTAGTCTCTGGAATCTAGTACCAAGACCAACAAGCTGTGTAGTGCCTGCACCAGAAGCGGCTGTACCTGTCATTGTAATAGCAGCAACGTTAGCACCACCAGAAGTCTGGTTGAATGTTAAATATAGACCCTGTGCTGATGCGGCAGATAGTGTGGTGTTACCGTATGGGAACTTTTCAATACCAGAAGAAATTGAAATAGTAAATACACCATTTGAGTTAGCCTGGACAGTAGATGCAACACCATCTGTCTGATTAAAGACAAATGATGTGTCAGTCTGGGATTCATCACCAACGCTGCGGATTGTCTTAGTGAAGTCTGATCCAGTTCTATAAAGTAGAGTCGATTCAGGAACTCTTTGTAGAGTTGCGTTACCATTTGTATCTAGAACAATGTCCGCACCCATAGCAGCAGAAACACCAGAAGCGGCAGCATAAATGCTACGAACATTAGAGAAGGTATTTGAACCAATCATTCTAATGTCACCGAGATATACGTTATACTTGGCGTCATATCCAGGTGTTCCACTTACATACTCATATGATAGTAGTGTAGCAGAACCAATACCACCACCAGTCTGTGGTGAGATAGACCATTTTCTTTCGCTAATTCTATTCTGAGCGGTATCATATAGACCAACATTCTTGGCTTTGTTTAATTCCCAACCACCTACAAATTCATCAACGGTTACATACTGACCCATTGTAGCGGCGGCATACTGTGCATTGACGTTAGAATAGGTCAAGCCTTTTTCTGTTGAAAGATCATAAGTTGATAGAGCACCGATCTGATAGCCCTGACAATATCCAGAACCAGGTGAAATACCAACATAAAGTAGTTGGTTATCACCTGACTCATATCTGCCGTAGTTAGAACCTGTATTATCATGTTCTTTAACTTGAATCTCAAGACCATTAACAACGTAGTCACCGGAGTTGTCGTATGTTCTTTTGGCCATAGCATCATTAATATATGAATACTGTGTGTTTGCCAGATATGTCTTAACACGCCCTTCTTCGACGGTAAATAGAGTTACGAAGTTCTGAACATCCACAGTATCATCGATACCGACAACCTGTAGTTCTGGGTTTAGTTTTAGACGGTCTGCGCCTGGTGCAGAGAAGTTTGATGCTTCTTGTGCAGGATCAAGTAGTGAGGTATCCTGTGATGATGTTATAATTTCTTCTGAAATATAGAAGCCAACTCTTGCAGTTGGGTTTGGATTATAACGATCAATAATAATTGACTGTTCTGGGAAAGCAACAAAGTGGTTCTTAGCGAAAAGAACACCAGATGTAATAGTAAAGCGAGAGCCGAGACCTGTATTGGCAACGGTGTCGGTGCTCTTAACAACGACGCTGTAAGTTGCACCATTTACGTTTGCTCTTAGTGTTTCACCAGGTAAGAATACCTTTTGTGTAGGATTAGTTGGCGAAGAAGAAGTATATGCAACGTATAGTGTCTTAGAGTTTGCTGATGACTGAACACCATCTAGTGTTTGAACAACCTGTGCGGTGATGTTTGATGTTTGACCAACAATTTCAAGGCGAGTGTTACCATTTGCTTTGCCTTGTTCAATTAACGTGTTCCAATCTGCAATGCTAACAGTATTACCAGATGAATCGGTATCATTTACCTTAACGTATCGGATAGCACGACCAGCATTTAGTCCGTCATTAGTTTCTAGGTAGAATGCGCCAGGGAGAACGATTGTACCATCTTTAAAGATGTTGCGTCCGAAACGCTGAATTTGTTCCTGTAGGGAAGTTTGAATCTGTGTTAGTTCTCTAGCCTGGACTGCATAGCCTGGCTTGAATAGGATTCTATAGAAGCCCTTATTGGCGTCATAGTCGTCATAATAAGGCGTAACATTAAAATCTGTAGTTAATGCAGTTGTGTTAGCAGTATTTGCCATTTTCTATTCTTTCCCTTAGAAACTTAGTAGAATTTTGAACTCGTCGTTCTGGTCGTCCGAACGATCTACAGGTACTATATTATCTATATATAATAGTTTTCCTGAATATGGAAGCATATCTGGATTTTGCAGCGAGTTAACATAACGTGCTGTGGTTGATGTATCACCAATTAGCAAGTCTGATGTTGGGTTGCCCTTGACGTTAGTTAGTTTAACTGTAACGTTAGGATAATCCCACTCGGACACAATACCTCTAAAATATGAATTAGCTAGACTAGATCCCTGATAGACCCATTCATCTTCGTAATAGTTAGTCGTTACAGAACTTTCAGCCATTGTTAGAACTGTTAGCTGTGATACCGCAGCATTAGATATAACTTTAGTGCCTTCATTGATAAGCGGATCTTCAATGATTGCGATTTGTCTGTAATCGTTTTGTGTTGATAGAACACCACCCTCTTTACTCTTAATGAGAGTATCAATTAATAGATACGATCCTCCCAATTCATATAGAGGATCGGCACCGTGACCACCTGGTGGGCTGATAATTGCTCTAGCGTTTGCACCAGAACCATGAGTTGATCTAATGCTTACGTTAGCATAGGTATACTTTGCACCCTTATTGTCGATAGTAATTGATTCGAGTTGATTTGTTGTTGTGTTACGTGTAGCGAAGGCATTAGCGAACAAACCGTCACCAGTAATATTTACGGAAATGCTGTTTGATGTATAACCAGTGCCTCTATTAGTCAGAATGATATTATGAACTGCACCATCAACAGAGCCGTCTTGAACTTGCCACTGTAGAGTGTTATCGTCTGCCAATAGTGTTCTAACTGGCATAAAGTCACTTGTCAAAAATCTTTGTTGATCTTCTGCACTCAAGCTGAACATATATTTCCAGATATACTTGTCAGAAGTTTGAAACTGACCAGTAGGGTTAGTAGATGCAGGCTTGGCGGTTGATACAGCGCCGTAGTTATTAGAAATACACTTATAGACGTTGAACTCATCCGTCAAAACATAGAATGCAGAATTGGCATGTTTCATATCCCTTGAATCAAGCAAAGGATCATATTCGACATAAGTTGTATTGGCAGTCCAATTAAATCTAGGAACAACGTGTCTAATGTCATTAGCTGTTAGTCTCTTACCACCAATCATATTGTTCCATATTTCATATATGGTAACGTCAGATGTATTAGCCTGTGGCGGATTAACATCGTTTGTCCAAGGTGTAACTTTACCAAATGTTAGATATAGATTAGCACCTGATGGTTCTGAAACAGACTCACGAAACTGCTTTGCTACGAAAATGCCAAAATCTTTTGATCGAACTGAAGCCATGTTTTCTCTCTTTAGATATTATTTATGCGCCAAATCTTTGACGATCTTTATTGAACAATACTTGAATTTCATTGTTAGATAGCAGCTTGTCGTAGATTTCGATAGATGCAATCTTACCGTGGAATGGCTTAGGTGTTGCACCTGGTAGTCTGCCGATCATTAGTGGTTGAGTTGTGTCTGACGCACCGTTAGCAATGCCGTCAGAAACGCCAGTGAATACACCATTTGAGTAACCACGAAGATTAACACCATCATATGTGAATGCAATAAACTGCCATGTATTGTTAGCAAGACCAGTGGCAATAGTTAGTGTGTTATTTGCAGTTGATGGGAACACATTGACAACTGGGTTGCCATTATTCATTCCCAATTCAAAGCCTCTACTTGAGCCATCATTCTTAGCAATGATTGGCTTATAGTTTAGAGTATTTGATGTCATTACCCATGCTGCTACTGTCATGATGTTTGATGTATTCAGAGTATTAGCATGTGCCATGATAGCACCGCCATTACTATAGATACCAAGAACGGCTAGACCAGCAGCGGTAAAATATGTATTAGGTCTGACGTTAGCGTATTGATTTGTATTAGCAGCATTGTACCATACGTTCTGTGTATCATAGATAACATTGCTTAGGTTTGCTGCGGTGTTAGTAGTACCTCTTCTGGTATCATATGTCAAGTATTCAAAGTTACCAGTTGGGATGAAACTTAGTGAATTTGATGTGGCAAATTTTGCGATTAGATTGACATAGGACATATCAGTGAAAACGTATGTATTGATAATGTTTGCTGGCATGTCTGTCTTTGCGGATTCGTTCAAATAAACATGCTGACCGAATAGCTTCATACCAGCTGGGTGTGAAAGTTCCTTGAGTGACTTTCTATACTTGTTCAATGATGTATCAGACTTGATGACATATGAATATGGCTGATAGTAATCACGATCCTGTAGGAAGTTATATGCTGACAAGTGACCGTCATCAGATATATAACGACCTGGGTAAGTATAGATACCTGTGATAACAGTGGCGATAGCCTGTGCGGTACCGTCGCCCTGTGATGATAGATTTAGAGTTGTGTTCTGTGCATATCCAGCGCCACGTGATAGAACACGCAACTGCTCAATACCACCAATAACATTTGATGTTGCTTCTAGTATCTCTCCGTCACCGATAATTGACGAAACAACAACATTAGCACCATATGCACTAACGTTCTGTGAAATGATATTGATAGATGGTAATGCAGACTGTAGATAACCAGAACCACCAATAACATATCCTTCTCTTGATGTAAACGAAACTTGTTGAATTGTTCCGTTGGCATCAACAGATGAAACAATACCGTTAGCACCTTCACCATAATGCCCATACTGATTGTTGAACTCTAGAATATCACCAGTAACGTAACCAAAGCCGCCGTTAGCGATTTCCATTCTACCGAGAATGCCCATAGAACGAACAAACGTATTGGACAAGGCGTCAACTGTAGGTAGTTCAATATAACCGAGACCTGGATTATTGATTCTAACTGATAGAATAGGACCGCAGTTTGCATACTGCCAATAAACTACGGAGTTAGCAATTGTTGTATTGGCGTTTGGCTTCTTATAGATATCAAAGCCTGCGCTGATATTGGCAGACAATTCTGGTGATACTGTAATAGTATTTGAAATTGTATTGCTGCTGGTAACTAGAACATATTCGCTGTTGCAAAGAATATAATCACCAGTCTCAAAATAAACATTTGAGTTACTTACCCAAAAATCTAGATTGACCGTTGTTGCAGGTCCTGTTCCTGTTGTGATAAGAAGATTTGATGTATTGATATAAACATTAACTAGGTTTGTATAGGACTCACCCTGACTAACGTTTAGAGTATTAGCAATAACATTGTTAGCAACATCGATAATTCTTGAGCCTACGATATCATAGCTTGAAGGATGATATGTTTCGTCCTGGTTAACAACTGATACCTCGCCGGCTGCGTCTCGACCACCACCGCCTGTGAATAGCATGGAATCATTTGCTCTAAAGCCAGCACCTTGGTAGATAACGTCAACTGACTTGATTTTACCTTCAAGATATGCTCTAGTAACCTTAGAAATAATAACAAGAGCACCTGATCCACTATTGCTGTTAATAGGAACAGTTGAACCTTCAATATAACCTGAACCTGGGTTGGTTACTGTAATGGTGAAAATCTGACCAGCGAATAGATTACAAGATAGTCTCTTGACTTCTCCGTTTTCGTCGAAGAATGTAAAGATTTCTTCACCGTTCTCAAAGTCCTGTTCAACACCAGAGATTTTTAGTTCTGTTACGAGAACACCGTTATCGAAATACTGATCGGCCGCTTCGACGCTACAGGTAGAGTTAGATGTGGCACCACGAATTTGTCTACCGACGAACATAGAATAGGCTGTGCTATTAGCTACGTTATTAACAGCAAAGTCGGTAACGTTTAGTGATTTTTCAATAAACCATTTACCGTCTGACGCACGAAGAATATCTCTCTTGGGATAATAGAACTCAATATCCTGGTTATACAGGGCTCGCATAAGAAAGCGAATTGACTGTTCTGAACCACGTGTGCGATAGAACTCCTTGGCATGTTTAAGCAACATGACCTTATCGGCAAGAATACTATCAGGTATTAGTGCTGTGAAGTTGTCGTATAGTTTCTGTAGAAAGGCATGGTAATCAGTTTCTTCTTCGAGGTAATGCTCCTCACCTTCTTGTGCATCATGATCGATATCCATTTTGATTTCATCAATGTCCAAGAAACGTGGAAAGTTCTTGGTGACATACTGTAATTGACCGTCTTGCTCAAGGAACTTATAATAATATTCCATGAACTCAACAAACAGTTGATGATCGGCTCTGACGAAATCAGGTACCTGTGACTTAACTAGTATAGATGTTTTGTTATCGATTTTATCGGTCATGCTGTTTCGGCTACCATGTCTAGCTGAATTGCCTGTATGTTGTTAGTATCAATAGCAAGAATACGGTTTCTCAATGGAACAATAACGCCCTGTTCAGGAACAACGTTGATTGTTAGAATGTCCTGATCATAAAAGTCATTTGCTGGCATTGAGACTGGTGTAAATGAATCAAGAATAACTCTACCTGTTATGTAGTCAATTGATCCAGCCTCAGCATTGACGATAACTTTTTCACCATTTGGTTTGTAGTAATATGTTCTAAGAGTACCTACTGTTGCTTTGAGTTTGACAGAAAGAACTGCACCAGAACCCTGGCTATCTGTAATATCAACGAACGCCCTGGTGTAATTGATACCTGGGTTAGTGACTTTAACAGAAATGAAACGACCATTGACGATTACTGGTTCAACTGTAGCGCCTGTACCGTCACCAGTAATTGTTAGAGTTGGCTTACTAGTGTAATTGATACCAGGATTCTGAATAGTGATCGAATCAATACCAGTGTAGGACTCTGGTGTTTCTTCAATGAAAACGTCACGCTGAATGCCTGCGGAATCTTTTACCTTGACTGTTGGGTATGAGTTTAGCTTGAACGCATAATCACCCTTACGAAGTGGTGTGTTAAAGTTAATAACATATGTATTAGTTCCACCAATCTCCATCTTAACACGGCGCTGTAGGAAGATATCAATATCAGAAGATGTGATAGATGGCTCTGACTGTTCAATATAATACTGCATCTTAGACAACTTAAAAGTTGACTTGAATGTGTATAGTTCCTGTGTAGCATAGTTATAGATGGACTCTTTAATCAGATTCAAAATCTGATTTTGTGTTCTAGTTGTCAAGTTAGGATTATATCTGATAGCACCACGAATAAGCACGAAAGCGTATTCAGGATCAACAATATCAGGCTCAACTGTTAGAACGTTGCGAGTAGTGATAAGGCTATTCTTAATGTTTTCTTTTTCAAGATTAGTTAGAGTATAATAGCCTCTTGTCTTAAGAGACATGAATACTCTACCATATACGATAGGATCATTATCTTCACCACCCCAAACAGAAACGGCTTCGATGTTAGGGAAGTCTTTAGTGATAAGTGCTTCGTAGTCACCAGCAGTAACAGCACGATTTTGTGAAGTATAATAGTTAGTAGAACGGAAACGAACCTGCTCGTTTGTTTCTTTATCAGATCCACCAGCAGAGGCTTGTGTTACGGTTACCTTTACATTGCTTCTAAAGCCTGCAACACCGTCAGCATCAGATAGACCCACTCTAACAATATTGTTACCCTTAGGACCTACTGTATCAACATAGGTGGCAATAACGATAGAACCATTTGCGGGTCTCTTACCGATATAATCGTCACCGAAATAAACAGTATAATATGAATCCTGATCTTCTTCCATAAAATACACAGTAGAGTTGGCATAAACCTGTGTAATGTCAGAAGCAAGGGTATATTCGGTTGTGGTAGTATTAGATGATGATTCCTGAACAGAAATAGTTAGAGTTGATGTATCAACATTAGATGAAGGAATCTGAAAACGTCTTGATGTATTATTAGCATATACTGGAAACTGCATTGTAACAGCTTCACCCTGTCTAATAACCACGTTACTGAATACGAATGAGCCGTTACTCTTATATGCGGTATTAGAATGCATAGCAACGAATGGATAATTTACCTGATCTTTATCAGCACCAAGAAAGGTTGTCCACTTGTCTAGTGTGATGAAAGCAACACCCTGATCTTCGTCTGGGCCTGGTGTAACAACTACATTGACCTTAGCCTCTGCACCACGCATAGACATAGGAACGTAGTTGATCAACTTGGCGTGTGATACGATATTCTTTCTGATCTGTGCGGTATCAAGGAAGGCTTCGTTAGCAACCATGTTCATGTAATATGAATTATAATATGTGTTGTATGCTAGAATGTCCAGCATAACAGACATACCCGAACCTTCAAAGTCATAATCCTGAAAAGTATTCTGACTGCGGAGATACTCTTTAAGATTATTGCGAATAGAGAAGAAGTCTAGGTCCGCAACTCTTAGTGAATTATTGGAAGTTGCCATGGCTCTTAACGGATCCTTTCAAGGAATATTGTTGCTGTTACGGGTAAGTCTCTATTTAAAATGATATATTGGAGACGAACATTAAAGCCATTGTTATCATTGTCAGCGGTTACATCAACCGTCTGCAATTTAACTCTAGGCTCATAGTTGTCAATACATAGCTTGATAGCCTTCTGTAACTGAATAGCAGTAAAAGAGTTCATTGGTTCAAATAGTAATCTTCTAACATCAGAACCAATATAACTCTGAAATGGGCGCTCATTATAGTTAGTCAATATTAGATTACGAACCGCACGTTTGATTGCCTCGTCACCCACCTTGCGGGTAACGTCGTTAGTTGATGGATTTCTGAAAAAATCCAAATCAAGGTCTGAATAATCTGGCTGTCTATTTACCTGATTGACTGACATAGAGGTCCTCTAGTTTATTATATTTATGCCGTTCTATCAAGAGCATTGATCCAAGACGATGCATCGGGCTCGGCTTTAGGCTGACTTGATCTGGTTACTGTCTGATCTGGTGGTGACTGACCTTCTTCTGCTTCCAGGAAGTTAAATGCCAACTGTGCAAGACCAGAGAATGGTATTCCCATACCACCTGCAAGATTTAGAAGTCCTGCTATTGGTTCGATATTAACACCAGCGCCACCACCTACGATATGAGTAACACCTGCGGAACCACCAACGTGTGTAGCTATCATACCTTCTAGTGCTGCGGTACCTGCGGCAGCGAGAGCATGTAGATCACCAGCATCGGCTTTTAGTTCTACATTACCCTGTGTTGCTCTTGTGGAGATATCGCCCATCTCCGCTTTATGTTGAATATTACCAGTGGTAGATTTAACTGTATGATCGCCAGTGGTTGTTTCTGTATGATCACCTTCAACCTTTTTCTTGAAGTCTTTACTATTATTGTGGCTCGTTGAACCATCTTTATGTAGAATACTTACTTTCTTACTGGCACCGGCGGCACCTACGCTCTGGGCTGCTCCTGAGGATTCTACAACTGTATTATGCGAACCATCAGCTACTTGCTGATACATGTCACCGGAGCCTTGAACGGACAGAGTAAGATTGCCATCACCAGGAACAGATGCGAGTAAGCCTTTAGCACCAGTAACAGTTGTTTGTGCGCCTTGTGATGCAAGTGTAGCAGGTCCTTTGGCGACCATAGCAACTGCACCTTGAGCCTGATAGTTAATAGAACCTTCAATTTTCTTATTAATGATCTTAGCCTGGGTATCCATATTACCACGAATATGTCTGTTCATATTCTTACCAGTGATATTGATATCACCCATAACAGCTAGATTGTAGTTCTTATGACAGGTAACATTATAATCACCATATACTCTCAATGATGCATCACCTTTAACTGTGATATCTTGAGCACCAGAGATAGTCATACGATCTTCACCGAATGTTACCTCATATTTACCGTTATGTGCGGTAATGTGGAGAGAACCATCGGGATGAAACTGGACTGCCGAGCCACCTCTGTGCTGAAGTGTAATCGACTCATTACCTTCAGAAGCATCAAAGGCTAGAGAGTTACCCGATCTGTCTTTATATGACCAATAATTAGGATATTCACCAGCACCTTTACGACCACGAGCATCACCAAAGACATTAAATTCATCTGGTGTTTCTTTGCCTGGGTTTGTATTCTTAGACTCTGGACCACTTGCCATTATTAATTACTCCAAAAACTGTAGATTGAATTGATCTGTGCCGACGGCTGATTGATAGTGTTGTTTATTGCCAGGGGTTCCGCCTTCGACAGTATCTTTGGCAATATCTTGTATTTTTTGTGCATCACCAGACTGATTTAGCTTCTCGTGCATTTTCTTGGCTTCTTTTTCTTGCTGAGGTGCCAATCGTCTAAACATTTCTTGCATGATCTGTGCAGACTGACCAAACATTTGCTGCATCATTGACTGCAATTGCTGTCCCTGACCAGAGCCAGAACCTGAATTAGATCCGCTTGATGGTGTTCCTGTACCGCTACTAGAAGGTGTTGAAGGACCGATACCAGGTGATGTTGTTGGGCTTGTAATAGTATTAGCCCAGGCATTCATGCTGTTCATTGTATTGCTGGTATAAACAGTCTCAATATGTCCGTCATAATACATATATTGAAATGCTGCACCATGAGCGGTGTCTACCTCAAAGACAACTGGTGATAATTTATCTTGACCGAATAAACTCTCGTCCCATTGTAGTCTCTGCATACCAATCATTAGATCGTCAATAGTAGTTGCTTGCGCTAATAGACCAGCAGCATTCTCCATAAAGATAGTATAATGAACAGCACCACCTGTAGGAAATTCTACACCGTTAGATGTTTCTAGACCCTGCACTAGTTTAGCAAGAGACTTAACGGCAGTTTGCATATGTGGTTCTAGCGTCTGTAGAACTTCATCCATATACGATACACCGTCAGGACCTAGACCAGCGCCTGTTTTAGATAAATCGACCTGTGTTTCTGTTCCTGTATTAGGGTTAGAAACGGTGCTCATCATACCAGAAGCAGAAGGAATACCACCAGCAGCCGATGTGCCGCTACGACCATTATTCATCAACCCTTGAAACATCTGCGCCATGGACATTACCTGTCCTTGTAGCTGTTGCATCATCTGGTTATTCATCATCTTGTCATTCTTCTGCTTGGCAGTAGGAATGCTTTTTAGTTCTGGCAATCTAAAGCCAGTCATCTGGAACAATGCACCGTGTAGAGGCAAGCCGTCGAGCATATCTAATGAATGTTGCTCACCCTTTTCTTTAATCTTTCTAATCTTGGCGCCACGTTCTGTCTTTTCTTCAATCTGTGGCGGAACATTAACACCGATCTTACGTGAGGCGAGATCCTGTAGAATAGAACCATCCATCAAGTTCTGGCCGCCAATAGAACCACCTGATGATCCTTTTCTAGTACCACTTGCAGCACCTAGAATAACACCACCTGGCTCACCTGCCTGCTTCAATACATATACGATTGTACCAGGATCAAGACCACCGCCGGTACTCATCTGTCCCATCTGTGTAGGACCTTGCATAAAGCCATTAAACCACAAATCGCTTAGATCATACTCTTGCTGATCCCAACGATTAACATCAAATACTTTCATTGATCCATCACGACGCTGTGCTGGGTCAGTCTTGTCACCACCAGCAATTACCATCGGCGTGATTTCACCATATGGGTGTGAAGGAAAATTCTTAGCCATATTATACTATCCCTTGTCCAACTGTATTTGAAACACAATCAAGCGTGGTTGTTGAATAACCACCCATCTGAACCCTATGAGTCATTGATGCTACTAGATACTCACCAGAGCCATAAAGTTCCTGTGAATTACCTTTATCTAGCCATTTAAGAGCGACAACATCACCTGCGTGAATATATGGGTTCCATGGCACGATCATTCTTAGAGCCACTTTATCTTTTTCTAGTAATCCCATTCTAGCTTGGCGCTTTAATAGATGTTGTTCAACGTCAGTAGCACAACCATTTTGTTGCTGTGCTGATCCTTTATTTGTTATTGATTGTTTAAAGTTGGCATTATTCATACAGCCCTGCATACGACCAGAACCACCACCTGTCAAGAAACCTGCTACGTTATCCATAATGTTCATGAATGATCCTGCGTTTAGATTTTGTCCATTAGGTCCGACACCATTTAGATAATCTGACAATAGATCAAAGTCGCAGGGGAACATGAAATGAATTGCCAATCTCTCAAATGCATTAGGTGATCTATACTTTTCATTATTATAATCTGCTGCACCTGTGACACCAGTTTCGGAATGCATATACACATATTTTGCAGGAACTCTAGCAAGACTTTTAAGTGATCTGAAATGATGTGTTGGCTGCCAGCCTGGTGATTGACCATATGTCATATAGTGAACAAATGATGGATCATCACCTTGATATAGAGATACGTTGGCTTGCTGTGCCACTACCTGAAAAGGATGGATCATTTCAGCAACATAATCACGAGAAGGTGTTGCTTTGTCCATATCGATATTCTGAATGTTCAAGCATGTACCCAAAACATATTGAACGATTTCACCAGGCGCTGTGCATTTCCACTGTTTGCTTACAATTTTCTGTGCGTCATCTAGCAATGACTTATCACAAGCATGAACGGTAAATTCTTCAATCTGACCGATGTTGACTGGCTGAAACTCTCTATTGTCCATTCTATACACTGTCTGATTAACCGACATTTGATTGCCGAAGCTATCATACATGTTAAGAACAACTGGCTGCCCTTTGATTGCATCCCAGTTTTTGAATGGATTATTTAAATAGATTTGTGACTGAAAGGTAACGGATGTTTGCAGACCAGGTGTCAATAAACTCTCGGTACAAGTTACCTCTTTACAAGTAACCTGATCATATCCATCAGCGCCAAGTAGACGTCCTTCAAGACGGACTAAGCCACGATCATAATATGGTTCTTCTGCTGCCATTAGAACAACTTTCTCAGATAGTCAGGTTTCTGACCGGTTAGATATCTAAACTCGTCCATGATTTGAATATAATATTCTGACTTGATGACCTTGATTGATCGACGGTCATCATTCTTTTTGTTTTCATATTCATAGCATGAGATTTCTTCACCACGAATAGTTACCTCAATCGAGTCATCACCAATATCATATGTTCTCGCACCGTAATATTCACCAGTGGTTGCAAGAGAACCACGATCTAGCGATGCACCAAATGGTTCACCATTATCTAGATCGGCTAGCAATACAGCGGATTCGTTATCGGACTTATAATCGATTGAGTCTGCGGTTCTATGTGTGGTAGATGTCCATGGGTGATAATAGCTATAAGGAACACCTTCAAGCATATCGTCGGTTAGTCTGTCACCGTTGATCCAGAAACGTGTCTCGTTGACAACGCCAGTTCTGGTATTGCGTCTCTCAATAACTTTTTCGTAATGATGAGGAGTAATCTGTGCGGTCTCTACTGAACCATACTTGTCGATAATTAGTTGTTGGAATGAGGAATAATCTAGAGGCCAATCGTGCTGTGCGTCAACGATATTATTGGCTAGTAAGATCATCCAGCCAGCACCAGCATCGTTATAAAATCTCTCGGCAAGTAATTCTGGTGTTTCACCATCTTCGATATCATACACAATGTATGATGAAATGTTGTTCAATGCGTTTTGAATAACACCTATGCGAAAGAAAATATCAGTGACAGTTTCATGTGAACCTGCCTGAAACGTCGTGGTGTTATTAATGTCGTATTTGACTTTCGGAAACGAATCGAAAAATCTGCTAACCGCCATTTGTTATCCTTTGATGACCCATTCGTCAATCTTTAGTTGAACTGCTTTGTCATATTCTTCTGGTAGTATTCTAATAAACTTTGACTTAGTATGGTCGCTTAGATACCTATGAACTGCCTTAGGCATCATTTTGTATATTCTCTTGGATTGCTCTAACATGGCAATCAATTCCGCATTGACCCTAACTCTATCATCATCTGATGTTTTCTTATACTCGTTAACACGCTTGATAAACTCTCTGCGTTCGCCCACTGGTAGATAATGCATATTCACACCCAGAAAGCCGTCACGGTATATCTTAATAGGAAACGCCATCGGATAGCGATCATATATGTTTAGTTTGTCTTTGTGTTTAGGATCATACTTAAAGAAGTATAGATTACCTATAATCGTTTTACTTCCTCTATCACTATTTAACAAAGTTTTATGAACGTGACCACTAGACAAGTCCATTGCCTTTGTGTTAATCCATTCAGTCAAATCTTTTTGTGAGTAGTCTACCATAACTAGTATTTATCTCACTTTTTGAACAGATCCGCCTCTGTGATTAATTTGAAAACCCAGCCTCTATCGGCACAAAACTCCTCTGCTGCCTTCCACTTAGCTTGATTGACACCCCATGTCACGACCTCTGTAATATATCTCTTGGTCTTTCTCTTTTGTGGTGTAGGCTCTTTAGTCTGTCCTTTGGGCTTTACCTCTAGCAGATATCTTTGTTTGTTGCCATTGCCATCAATAACCTCAACAAAAAAGTCCACAAAGTATCTGTGCGGTCTGTTATCTACTGGTGAGATATAGGGAATAACAATCTCCTCGGACGACCATGATATAACGCTTTTGTTTGTGTCACACCAGTCCATCACTCTCTTTTCCCAACCAGAACGATAAACTATATTATCAACGTCACCTCTATACTTCTTAGGGTTAGTTGGTTTGAATATTCCTTGTTTGTAATCGTAAGCCATAATATACCTCGCTAAATATATGTAGCATCTTCGGAGATATAAATGGCAGGTAACTCATATCGCTTTCCATCTGACTTATTGGATTCACCAGAATACGGTGCAATGATCCAATTTTCTGCATATACAGCACAATCGTCAATAGGAATGGGCGCTCAACCAACTGCACCTGGTCTATCTAATCTAGGTACAGGCATCAATATTAATGGTACTAGAAAGCTGCAAGATACCTTTCAGTTGTATATGCCAGGTGGTGGACAAAACAGTCTGACGTTCGCACAAAGACATGATTATGACGATGTTAAGATGTCCCGTATTGGTGCGGGTATTATGTCATCTATTGTCGGTATTGGTGCTGATAAGATTTCAGGTGCCAATGCATTGATGGGTGGGCTATTCAGAGTTCAAATCAATCCTGGTGTAGAAGTTCTATATCGTGGTACTGACCTTAGAGCATTCGTCTTTTCTTTTCTATTCGCACCACAAAATCAATCAGACTCCGATATGCTATACGGAACTAATAATGATGGTATTCTAAACAGATTTAGATACTATGCTGCACCAGAGATCGGCGGCACAGCTAATCTAGCATTCTTTAGCCCATCAGAATGGGAGATTGATTTCTGGATCAAAGACGCTAATGGTGGTTGGAGACAGAATGATAAGATACCCAAGATTGCTAAAGGTGTTCTAACTCGTGTCGAGGTTGACTATAACCCTGATAGTGAGTTCAGCACATTCGAGGACGGCAGTTCTGTAACATCTAGGTTGACTATGCAGTTTGTTGAAATGCAGATTGTTGATAAGAAACTAATCGGTCAGGGATACTAATGGCATATTCAGGCAATAATCCTCCAACACAAGTAGCAATCAATGATATGCTCTCTGCTCTAAATGGGCAGGATCAAGTCACTAAAGGCTGCCGTTTTATCGTCAGAATTAATCCTCAAGGTCTACTTGGTAGATTAAGCTACTTTAATGACATTAGCAAGAGTATGATCTTTGCCTGTGACTCCGCCGAGTTTCCTGGTCGTGGTTTTCAAACCTCAGAGGTTCGTTACTACGGCCCTAAACAAATGATGCCAGGCAACACCACATATGGTGAAGGTATCACAATGTCATTTCTAGTAAGAAGCAAGACTTTTGAGCGCCAGCTATTCGATGACTGGATGGACATTATCAACCCACCAACATCATTTCATTTTAAATATCCATCAGACTACTATTCAACCATCGAGGTGTTTCATTATGCCGAGTTCGGTAAGCAAGGCTCTGGTATAGAGAGTGCTGGTGGTAGTTATTGGGATCCTAATACAAATGGTATTGCGACACCTCCTAGAAACATTCCACCTGGAGTAAAGACATCAGCTAACCCAACGATTAGATATGAGCCAGAAGTTATATATGGTTGGCGTCTGCTTAAAGCCTGGCCTATGATGGTGAATCCTCAGCAAGTAACATGGGCTGATACAGACGTTCTAAGATTACAAGTATCATTTGCATTCAAATACTGGGATCGCCCAGGTGATCAAGAGAGAATTGCAGAAGCTATCGCAAAATAATATGGAGTTTAGATTATGGCATTGCCTAAGATTGATGTACCAACATATGAGTTGAAAGTTCCGTCTAGTGATAAAATTATTACAGTAAGACCTTTCTCGGTTAAAGAAGAAAAGCTACTGCTAATAGCACTAGAGTCGAAGGATCAAAACGAGATTATCAATACGGTTAAACAAGTGGTCAATAACTGTATTGTCAAAGGTGAGTTTAACGTAGATAAAGCACCATTCTTTGATATTGATTACCTATTCATTGCGCTCAGAGCCAAGAGCATCGGTGAGAAAGTTGGTGTCAAGCTATCTTGTAATAACGTATTAGAGGATGATGAAGTTTGTGGTGAGATATTCAATGCAGAAATGGATATCAATAACTGCGAGATACTAGAAGAAGATATATCTAACGATATCAAGCTAGGTGGTGATAAAGGCGTTAGAATGAAATATCCTGGCTATGGTGCTATGAAGCGCATAGATGGTGGTTTAGAGATTGACCGAAAGATCGACATGGTCATTCAATCAATCGATTTCATTTACGACAAAGACGGAACATATCCTGCAAGAGATCAATCTAAAGAAGAATTGCAGGAGTTCATCGAAAGTTTGACAGAAGAAAACTTTAGAAAGATGGAGGAGTTTGTAGATAACTTCCCAACTTTCGCTGTAAGAATAGAAGCAGACTGTCCTAAATGTGGCTTTCATCATAATGTGAGGTATACAGATTTCATGGATTTTTTTCTATAATCATGGCCTATGAAGGCTTGATGACGCATTTCAAAAACAACTTTAGTTTGATGCATCATCATAAGTGGGCACTGTCAGATATAGAAAGTATGATTCCGTGGGAGAGACAAATATACATTGAAATGCTCACACAGTTTCTAAAAGAGCAAGAGCAGAAGATGAAAGACCTAGAGAATGAGCAACGAGCGCAACTCCAATCTATGTTAAGAAAAAAGATGTAAATGGCTAAGAAAACTCAATTCAGCAAACTACAAAGAATGAACATAACAGATAGGCAACGAGCCGTATCTGCGGATTCTTCACTACTATATCAACTCACACCAACCGAGATTGCATTACTCTTCCCTGATTATTTCAAAAGAGGAAAGCCCGATGTTGGTGGCTTTCGTGAAGCTATTTCTAGAAACACGGCTGAACAACAGACGTTGTGGCAGAAAGGTGTTCAAGATAGACTAGCGCAACAAGGTGGTTGGCTTGAGCGTATGCGTAGCCAGTATAGTAATGGCTCATTCACTGATAGTTCTGCTGGTAGAGGTGGTAAACAGTTTCAGGCTCTAGCACCTAAAATTATGAGAGATTTACAGAGAGACTTTCCTGGTCTCTCTAAAGAAGATGCCGCAGCTATTGTAGGCAATCTCGGTGAGGAATCTGGCGGCTTCGGTCAAATGTCAGAAGCAGGTGGTAAGGGTCCTGGTAGAGGCTGGGCACAATGGACATCACCTGATAGAAAAGCAAAGTTCTTAGCAAATGTGCAAAAGTATGGTGGTGATCTCGCCAACTATCAAGCTAACTATGAAACACTTAGAGACGAATTAAGAGGCAACTATGCTGGCGCTCTAAGAGATATGATGGCAGCAAAAGGTCTGGATAATAAAACTGAAATATTCATGCGTAAGTTTGAAAATCCTGGCGTGCCTGCTTATGATGTTAGAATGCGATATGCTCAGAGAGCAATGAATGTTTATGAGACAGATACGACAACACCAGGTGGACAGCAAGCAGGAGCAACCACACCTTCACAAGGTGGTGGTCAGACTACAGGTGGTGGCACATCGTTTCAAGTCAAGAGTGGTTACGTTGTGCCTACAGATGGCAAACTATATGACCCAAGAAATGCCCAGCAATGTGCTACACTAGGTAAAGCATTCAATCCTAATATCGGTAGATCATCAGGCTGGACAGTCGTTGATGGTGATATCAAAGCAGGTCAGGTCGTAGCCACTAAGCAGTATAACAACAGCGGTGCAGACAGAACAGGATCAGGCTATCACACAGGCGTAGCACTAACAGCACCAAACGAAAAGGGTGACTTCTTACTACTAGAGCAATATAATAACTCTGGTGGTGCTAAGACAAGATGGGTCAATAAGAATAGTTACCCAACTGGCAAAGAAGGTGGTACAACATCATGGGGTCTTATCTCATCTAACGGTAAAGTCCATGACGAGGTATCACAAGAAGCATTGCAGTATGGTAAAAGCGTAGGTGGTGCATCAGAAGGCAAATCAATCGGAACTAATGCTGGTGCTCCTGGTGCAGGCGGAGATGTAGCGCCTGGTGTAGCAGGTACAGTAGAAGCAGCACCAGATGACGGTCAGACCGCCTCTCTAATGCAGCCTAATGGTATGATGCCTAATCTAATGGGCAGCCCAATGAATATGATGATGGGTATGATGGGTATGGGTGGTATGCAGTCAGCAACACCTCTAGGACTTGTCACAACAGCTATGGGCTTTATCATGCCTCTTATCGGTACATTCATGGGCGAGAGAATGTCAGGTGAAGGCATGGGCGCCCCTGTTCGTGGTTATCGCAGACATGGTAGATCACATCACCATCACGGTGCAGCATCAGCAAACAGATATAATCACACATCATCTAAGACAGCCACGGCGGCTCCTAAGCAGTCAGGTCCATTTACAGTAGGTGATCCTGCAAAGGCACAGAAACTATTGTCCTTTATCTCTAAGGGTGAGGGTGGTTATAACTCTATGAACCAAGGCACAGTCGGTAAGAGAATTGTTGGCAGCACAAACGATTCGTCTAAGAAGATCGGCAAGAACCTCACTGATATGACTATTGCCGAAGTTATGAAAATGCAAGAAGGTACTCTAAAGTCTGGTAGAAAACTATTCGCTGTTGGTAAATATCAGATTATTCCACAAACAATGAAAGCGATTGTTGCTAAGGCTGGTATAGATCCGAATAGCAAATTTGATCAAGCGACTCAAGATAAACTAGGCATGGCTCTCATTCAAAGTAGACCAAGGTTGAATGATTACCTAACTGGTAAATCTAATGACCAGCGTGGTGCTATGATAGACTTTGCGGAAGAATGGGCATCACTACCACACCCTGATACAGGCAAGTCAGCGCATGGTCATGGCAACAAAGCCTCACACAGTATTGAGTCAGTCAGACAAGCACTAGCCGCCACTAGAGCAGATATGACATCATCTGGTACACAGTTAGCACAGGCAACACCACAAGCAACTACAGGAGTGGTTGGTGCAGGCATTACTACACCATCAAGCGCCTCTGTTATCACACCACAGCAAATGGCACAAGCACCAGGCTTCGGCGAAAGACTAGCAAGTTTTGTTGGTGGTTCAAAAGGAGCACAAGCAGCACCAGTATCAGGAACTACACCACTCTCTACTGATAATCCTGTAACACCATCAACGACCGCAGCGGCAGGCAGTTCAATGAGTATTGCGGCTACACCAGCACCAACTAGTAAGTTCCCTGCGGCTTCAAGAAATGCTATTGGTGCATATAGCACACCAGCAAGAAATGATATCATGTATCAGTTTGCTAAGAATAAGGTAACTGCACCACCACAGATTACAGGAACACCTGGTGCATTACCAGCACCTGGCCCAGCACCTGATATGGCATCGGCACAGATGGGAGCAATGAGAACTGAAATGGCTGCTATTGCTCAACAGCAAAGCACTCCAGTAATGGCACAACAACCATCGATACAGTCTGCACCAGCACAAGGCTTTAATGCTGATCATGCTATGAAGCAAATCGGTATGCCTATGAACACTCCATCATTTCAACGTGCTATGTTCAATGTGAATGGTGAGACAACACCTGGTGAGGTAGGACAAAATCACTTTAGTTATGGTAACGCAAGATAAAAGAAAGGGGAGCATTTCTGCTCCCCGATCATATTAGTCAGCAATCAGACGGCGAAACTCCGCCAAATCTTCATCTTCATCATCCTCTACAACAGGCGCAGGTGCCTTTTTAGCAACTGGCTTGGAGTCGGTGAATGGTGTTTCATCAGCACGAGCCTTAGCAAGATTGCGTTCTAGCATTTCCTCAGTGTGTGAGGTTCTGCTAGAGGTGGCGCCGGCAGATAGACCGAGAACATCATCAAGACGAGCCTTTAGCTGTTCATATGTCTTGAAGTTCTTTGGATCGACAATCTCTGCAAGAGAGTATTCGTTCTTCCAAATCTGTTCTAGTTCGGCATCATCGTCTGACAATGGACCTGGTGACAAGAATGTTGATTCATCGTAGTTTGGATAACCAGACTGACGGGTCATCTTCAACTTGAAATGAGCACCTTCCCATAGATCAAATGGATTGATCTTCTTTTCCGATTCAAGGTCAGGGTTCATCATCTTTGTAATCTTATCAAAGATTTTCTTACCATACTTGAATAGGAAGACCTTGCCTTCATTCTCAGGATTCTTAGGGTCATTCACAACATAGATATTAGAAACGTAGTGTAGGCGGCGCTTTTGATCACGAGCCTGCTTGCGTTCTGGTGAAGCATCATCACCCGAAGCATTCCACAAGGTGGAGTTATATTCAGAAACAGGATCCTTCTGACCGATTGTAGTCAGAGAGTTCTCAATATACCACTTACCTGTTACCTTGTTCTGAAAGCCATGATCCCAATACTGTACCCATGGTAGAGCATCGTCACCATCAACGGCAGGACCAGGAAGAAAGCGAATAACAGCAAGAGCATTACCTGCCTTGTCCTGTGTTGGCTTCCAATAGTTATTGGTAGTTTCGTCTTTGTCGTAGGTGGGTTTGTTGAGTTCATCTACCTTCTTGAGTAGGGTAGAGAAGTCCTTGGATTGTTTCTTGAGGTTTGAAAAGTTCATCGTATTTTCTCCGTATAACGTTGTATAGTCGTCTTATCCACATTATCATAACAATAGAAGTATTATAACAGGGGCCGAAGCCCCTGTCAAGTATTATATTAGGTATCTTTCGGAACACGTTGGGAAATATCAAGGCCTTTTGTGATGTGACGGACAGTACCTTTGTGAATTTCATAGTCGTTGTGGGCCATCCAAAGACGATGAATATACTCGGCAGCGTCCTCAGGAGTATGTTTCTTGATTATGATTTCCATTGATTCAATAAGTTCTTCTCTCGTCATCTGACCTTTCTCCTTAAAAGATTGTCTTTCTATTTAGTGTCCATTCCAATCAAGGTCAGGGTCATTCAAATCTTCCCATTCGTGCATTGATATAGGATCTTTCCTCACATCTACAATAGCCTGACACTCAAACTTTACTTCCTGTAGTGTCTTTTCTCCAAAGAACTTGCGTGGGTTACCACACATAGCGCATTTAGGATCACCACAGTTTAATGCATGTACCTTATGCAAGCGGTGTTTGTTGTTGTCGTTATAGTATCCATGGTGATGGACTTTAGCGATATCAAACTGTCGTTCGATATGGCGATCTTTCTGTTGAAACCGTTTCTGTCTCTTAATCTTCTCTAAGTTGTTCATAGCCCCATAATACCTCCAAATAATATTCTACCTCTTGTGTGGGTAGATATAACGATTGTGTATCTTTATTCAATAGGACTATTCTTCCCCTTTCATCAAAAACTCTTTGATAGTGTCCTTCCGCAATGAGGAGCATAATATCAGAAGTGTTACCCTGTATTACCGGTACCATTGATCTTCTCCTTCAATATGGCTTTGAACTTGTCGGAGTCATATTTAACGAATGGCTTATACTTCCGCAACTTCAAAGCAATTCTGGACCAAATGATATCATCGTCTCCTAGGTATTTATCAAACTTGTCAGCGAATGGAACAAAGTCATTCAAAATAATTGCAGACTCAATAGTAATATCTCTACGCATAACCATACTGACAACAGAAGGGTAGTCACCATCGTTAACAGCGAAAGCAGATTTACAGCCATGCTCAAAGACTTTCTCCATGTCATTCTTGAATATGTAGGAGAGTGATTGTTGTCGCTTCTGTAGTTCATAGAATGAGCCATGAGCATCCTCCTCTAACATATCGGTTATATAATGCCGATCATCTAAAAGATTTGCAACGAAGAAGTTTTTTAGTTCTTCGGCATTATATAGTTTCGCCAACTTTTCAAAGAACGCCTTATCGTTACGCTTTAGATATGACTCCTTGTTTGCACGGAGTTTACCGTTCATCTGAAAGAAGTCATACTTAGCCTTAGTGAAATGAGTTCGCAAGGCTAAGAATAACAGATAGGCACCATATCCAGAAAAGTGTTTCATTTTGTCTGTAGGATATTATCAACTGTTTGTGCTATGAAACCTTGAGTCTCCATTGGTGGAAGTTGCTGCTTCCACCTCTGATATGCGTTCAATAGAACGCTACCCGAACCCTGCATTACTTGATCTACCTCTGGCGTGATATCCGTTTCAAGCACCCAACCTTCATTGAGGAACCTGTTCTTACGATATATCTGTTGTGGGTTATCAAGTTGTTTGTTGTTCCACTTAAGCACCTTTAGTTTGATACAGTCAAAGGTCTCACGGTTGATATAGAGTTTATCATCCTCAGGAACATATGACACCTTGCAATGCTTATAGTCAAAGTGTGATAGTAGTTCCTCACGGGTATTATACTTGGTGAGAATATACTGTGCCTGTGTCTTGGTGTTATTGATGACATCCACAATCTCTGTATTGTGCATATACGACATCATTTCAGAGCGGCGCCATTCACCCATCTTATTCATAGTAATCTGCTGTATCCCCGTGGCACTATGAAACCCCTCGGTCAGGTCATTATAGACACTAACATCATTGTTTAGGATAAAGATATCAATATCCTTAAACTTATTCAACTGCAAAGCATTTGTAAAGAACCCACCAGCAATCACAACATTGCGGGTGATGCCATTCCATAAAAGGTTACGGGTTCTGATTAGAGATTTGATATCGTTCTTTGCTTTCTCAATACCATATACTTCATTTTCACTAAACATCGTATCACCATATTAGAGAGGGAGTTGGGAGGTGTTTGACTTTTTGAGGAAGTGTAAATCTTCGGCTTCTAACTTGATTTTGGATTTGAGGACGCCTGATATGAGTTTAGCGGCTGTCTCTAGTTCAAATCCTGTTTCTTCACAATACATGATAACAGCATCGATATAAGGAATGTCTTTCATATAGACCATCTCCTCAATCTGCAAACTGAATTTCTGAATGTCGTCTGGTGTCATACGAACATACCAAAGATGCCAGAAAGAAGCGATATTGTAACTGCGGATGCGATAGTGATTTCGATTACTCCTGTAGCCCAGTATCCTAGAATAGCACCAAGGAACAAACCTGCAAAGGCACAGATATAGACGTTGGTGCTTAGAGCAAAGTTAAACTCACGCATACCAGTGTATTTGTCTTTCTCACTCATAATATAATCCTTTCATGGAAGCGGGCCCGTTCTGTTTCGAGGTGGAGCCCATACCCAAAGGATTACGCTGCTAGAGCGAAAGCCTCATATGCATTGTTGTCGTTTGCATTTACGATTTGCTTTCGATCTCCTTACGACCTTACTGAATCCTGTCGAACCTGAATCACCCCCATCAAAGATACACCCTAACCTCTGTCGTCGTTTTTGCTATGCTGGTAACGACCAAGACCTCAAAGTATAGTGATGTATCCATGGTGGAGGCGGTGGGAACTGCCCCCACGTCCAAGAAACCTATATACCGTCTCTCAACGATCTAAGCATACTATTTATTATATTGCTCTTTTGTGAGTTTGTCAAGCAATTCTTTTGACTTTAGGTAGGTTGCATCTTTAGTCATACCCAGCTTTTCCTTTGTCTCAACGATCTTCTTGAGACCATCTAGGAACTGCTGCTTCTTTTCTTCTAGTGTCTTTGGTTTATCCATTAATCTATCTCCTATAATGGGGCAAATGTCTTGTTATGTCCGTCTATTGATAATGTGACTGCACCAACATAGTGACATTCTTTTGTTCCTGGGATAGCGAACCCACCTGAACCATGCCAGTGAAATGCAGGAGCGACACACTCACCACCATTAATGCTGACCAACGAAACATCTATCACCTTCTTCGCTTTACAATGAACAATATGGCTATCTGCCACTTTCTTCTCACACGAGATATCTTCTGACGCCAATGCTGGTGTGCTAATTAGCATCAATAGTATTTTCAAAATCTTCAATCTCTGCACCTTGTATGCCTCCAGGTCCGTTACTGGCACGGCTTGTTAGTTGTGTCCCATACAATGCACTTACCGACGGCCGCCACCAAGCAACCAGACAAGCCCAAACTAAGAAACACCAAAGCGGCTGCTAGATATACTTTCTTCATTTGTATTCCCTCATTTCTTTCTTTGCTTCTTTACTTTGTTCCTTATCTTTAAGGTTCTGTAAAACACAACACTTACAGGAAAGGAGTTTATATTTTTTACCTTTTAGATCGATCTGTCCTGCTACGTTTCTAATGTGGAGAGATTTCATTTGAATACCTCCCAAAACTTGCTCATTGCCGTTTCATAATCGGCAATCATATCTACTGCTTCTTCTAATGTACCACATATCTTTAATAGTTTTATACCATGAATATCATTCTCAATATATGCGAAACGTCCATCATCAGACATTACACAGGCTACCTTACGATCATCAGAATGATAGATGGTATCAGATACACGTTTCATCCCTAAACTGCCTTATCTTTCGTGCTAACTCTGGTATATAATCTCTGCGGTTCTTGACAAACACTTGTGGCTGTTCATGATCGACTGATATCATCACCACGATTTGCTTGCATTGAACGCCTGTCATTTCTTCATACATGAGAGAGTAACAGGTGCATTGTTCGAAGTAGTTTAGGATCCAATCTTCTCTCTTAGGCTTTAAAGATGTTTTAAAGTCAATAATAGAAGGGACACCATCAAACTCGGCAATACAATCCACTTGACCAGCAAGACCAAGAACCTCGCTATAAAGCATAGTCTCCAAGTAATGGACATTATCAACCTTCTCTAGAATAGGAACAAACTGATTAAAAGCGTGACGCATATCAGGCATCACATCTTCGTCCAAGAACCCTTCCTGATTAGATATATAAGATTCCATAATAGAATGGAATTTTGTACCTCGGCGGCTTGCTCGTGCCGAGATTTTGTTCGCTTCTTCTTCCCCGACTCTTTTTCTCCATTTAGCAATTGAATCGCCTTTGAAGTGGCTGAGGAACGTAGTAACTGATGGAAGATGTCGGCCATTTGGCGAGACATAATATCGTTTTCCATTGTGTTCTTCTCTTTTCAATTCACATAGAACAGGATCGTTGTATAAGTGTTTAAATGTTTTCAACAGCCTGAGTAGTGGTCATCATAATCTTCGACCTCACCTTTCTTGCCTTCAATAGCAGATTTAGCCCAGTTGCCAAAGAAGCCATTAGCAAACTTCCAATCGTGCTTACGCACACGCTTGGTGAAGTCACCAGTGGTCATTGACACAGGATAGCGCATAGCGTCCTGGACGTTGTTGCGGATTATCACGTTGACATATTCTTTCAGAATAAGAACGGACTGTTCCTTCGTATATTCGCTCTTGTTTAGAGCATCCACGAGAGCATTGATTTCATCTTCCACATTACCAGCCATAATATAACCTCACTTTATTTCCGAGTTGTGAACGATTGCTTTCCGGCAAAGGAAGTGTCACCACCACCAGTTGATAAGGGCTTATTATATGCCAATTTACCCTGGCTGTCAACATCTTTCTTACCTGGATATCGGTATTCTGCCGATTTATCCGATTTTACTCGCATAATACTTTCTTGACCGTATCTTTTCCCTAGAGCGGTCATGATTTTTGGGAAATGTCTCTGCTTAGAAGCCTCGCCGGAACGGACAACATAAGACTTCTCTTTAGCTATTCCGCTTTCTCCTGCTTTGGGTTCCGCATACTGGTATCTACCACGGGCTGATTTATACCCACCGATAGCGCCTTTTGAACGCAATCTTTCTAGATCACCTCTTAGAGATTTGTCAGCAGAACTTTTCTCTTTATTAGACATACCACCACGTTCAGATGATACGGTGCCAACTTCTTTGCCTTGTGACAAAGGTTGCTCTACATTCTTATATAGTTTGTTTCCTTCGTCTAAGGATTCTGTGATAAACTCAAAAAATGTTAGCATTATCGTGTTACCTCTTCCCAGTCCATTGAACCAAAGCAGGTGCTAGTATCTGTGCCTGCTGCTATAGCTAGTGTAAGTGGTGTTGCCACTCCTGTAAATGAGTTTCTTTCCAACTGAAACTTGAATAGTGCCTCTTTGAGAACGTCAATAGATGGTGATGCTTGTGTGGATGAATTGACATAACCAGAAGCCAATACTCTACCACCTGTAATAGCGGTACCTGATGTTGTATATTCAACTGCGGAATCTGCGGCGGCGGAAGTCCATCCGCCTGTTGTAACGGTACCACCAACGATGACTTGCCAGTTAAAGTCCACACCATTACCACGACCAAGAATAGATAGTGCGGTCATAATAACAATGGCATCTAATGCTGTTGATTTAAGTCTTATAGACACAACTGGATAATATGTACCTGCTGTTGCTAATGCCTTTGGTGCTGTAATAAGTGTACCAATGCCTTGCTGTGTTCCACGTAGTTCATAACCACCCTCTGAAATAACAGTAGAACAAACTTGCTTGAATGTGCTATTAGAAGCAGTCACGCCCAAATTCTTGATCTCTTGACGCAACGGCAGTGATGCTGTGGTCATGTATGTTGATGTAATCTGATTGGCATGATGAAACGAATGACAGTGAATTAGTTGTCCATTGATAACAAAGCCAACACGAACAGTACCTAGACCTAGCCACTCAACATCAATGAATAAAATCTGTGCTTTTGAAATGTCCAGTGTTATCTTAGATGGACTTGAAGCCACATCACCAAGCAATGTATCTACATTCCAATCGGCCTGATTTACTCTTGTTTCGGTAATAGTGCCGGTGGTATTTGATCTCTCAACAAATGAAAGTGTATTGCCACTAAGTTCAAGAAAGATACCATTTTCGGCACCATAATAACCAACTCTCTGTCTAAGATTGGTTTTGCCAGTATCCATAACAAATGTGGTTAGGACCTGTAGTGACTTGCCTGGCTGATATGAGAATACTTTAGTTGTCTCTCTAACGACCTCGGCATTAGCAGCCGTTGTCACGTTTAGATTAACAAGACCCTCTGTAGATGAAAATGCAAATGATGAATTACCGGAGGTGTTTGCTGTGTTCCAGAGTCCATTATCTTTGAAACGATGACTGGAATCAAATAGAGTGAGAGGAGTAGACATTCTGGCTCGACCGAAAGCATCGACCGCCACACCTGTAGGATTAGCTGGGCCGACCTGATTACCATACTTGTCAGCAAGCATTACTACTTCAAAGAGGGTTTTCTCTTGTGGTAGGTATTGATGTGAGTCTATTCGAAACTGTGCCATAAGTCTACTCCTTTATTCTATCTATTTAGTCATAGCCCCATTTCAGTTTTTTGAATGATATACTCTTTAACGACACCACTTCTTACAATGTCCTCAATACCAAACTCAATATGATCAAATGAATCCATACGGCGAGTAACAGCCATCAACTCTTTAATGCCAGTCTTGTCGTGTGGCTTATGCAAGTCTGTCTGTCTGTAGTCACCAGAGAAGATGATACGAGAGTTGTTACCAATTCTGGTCATAACTGTATCGATCTCTGAAAACGTCATATTCTCGCACTCGTCAACAATGATAATTGAGTCGTTAAACGTAGTACCACGCAAGAAGGATGTGGTAGTAAATTCGACTAGACCCTTTATCTTCAATATGCGATATCCATCACCACGACCAAATAGATCGTCACAAATTTCTTGATAGGGTTGTTCATATACTTCCGCTTTTTGTTTCTCGGTACCTGGTAGGAAGCCCATGTCTCTGGATGGTACTACGGAGCGGATGATAACAACCTTTTTATATATGTCGGATGTTAAAACGTCATTGATTGCCAAATAAGATGACAGGAATGTTTTACCAGTTCCTGCATAACCATGTAGCATGAGATTAGCGCCGGCATAATAAGCATCCCACACTCTTTGCTGATTTACTGTTAGCGGACGAATGTGGCGTAGTTCAAAGTGGTTCTTTTCGGCATGGTTCTCATTAGGCTGGTTATTATTTCTTCTACTCTTGCGTGACATATATTTGCCTTTGTTTTTATCGTTAGGCACATCATCATAACAAAAAGAGGTCGCAGCCTTTTTACGGGCTCGACCTCTAAACTTTTTTGAAGGTGTCTGGTCTGTCAGGTTAAATCTCCTTAGGGATATCCCAACGCTTACTTGCGACGGCCGAAGCCTCAGGCACAGCACTCTTGATACGACCTAATACATACTTTTGGAAGTCGGCTGGGGGTTTGGTTACACCGATATTGACAGGATCAACCATTGTGAAGTTGCGAATGACTTGCTGCAACTGTGGGTTGTTCTTTTCGTATTCATCACGTTCTGCAATGGTCATGGTGTTAGTAAATTCTTCACCAGTCTCTTTGTTCATCCACGTATAGTTAGGCATTATACATTTTCCTTTGGGTCATATGCTTTGTTATTCTTGAGACCGCCATTCATATTAGCACCGAGAAAGTGTGGTGCGGATAGTAACTTTTCAAGATGTGGATTCTCTTCCATAAACTTGTCGAGTTCGGAGATAGACATAAAGGCGTCGAATGTCTCTCCTGTGTTCTTATCACGAAACGAATATGTTGGCATTATGCCTCCTTCAACCACACGGGCGCATTGCGTTTTTTCCACTTGTGCAAATGCGCCTTGCCATACTTGTAGTAGTTCCGATAGTTAGCAATCGGATCTTCTGATATGATGTATTTAGCATCCATAGCGGATGGAGGCGTAGTAAAGCCGATCTCTTGATTGATATTATTTGGCAGCTTATCAAGTTCGTCTAGCAGACCTTCGGCTTCGATCTTATGCACTTTGCCATAACGCATGGTGTATTCGTTGCAATACTCACGCATAAGAGACCACAGCCATGCATAGTTTCGTGCAGACTGACGGCACCATACAGCACACGGATGATTGACATGCGTGGCAGAGTATAGCACAGTGTCACGAGCATCGGGCAGACGCCAACGCTGCACATTACGACCTGTCTTAGTCTTGTCAGTGTATTGAACGCCATCAAGAATACGGTGGGCCGTTGATAGCAACTGTGCAGACTCAAGGATCATCTTGACACAATGCGAATCAACAGACCACTCGGCACACAGGCGAGGATCTTCTGATAGATAAAATACGTTCATAGGTCTCTACCATCTTTCCAAAATGCTACGACAACAGGGAAACGGAGTTTACCGTCATCAGTCTTATTCTGATACCGTACCGTCACCTGTTTATAACCTTCATCATTATACAACAGGTCATGCAACGTGTCAAACGACCCACGCACTCCTGCAAACTGTGTGGTTCCGTCTTTCAAACGGATTTCAATCCGCTTAACAGCATCGGCCCAGTTACCTTTACCTTCTTCCATAGAGACGATTTCAAATTCATCGTCCTCAAATTCCTTATGCTTGATAAGGTTTTTTGAACGCTTACCTTCATAAGGTGAGTCAGGAACACGGAGCATTTGACCCTCATATCCACTTTCAAGATATTCACCGAGCATCATTTGAATGTCATGTTCATCCTGAATATTAGAGGTCTTTACTGCTTGCACAGTCGGATAGTAACGACTTCTATAATCAAACTGATTTATAAAGCCAAGACGATCCATAAATGTTTGGTTATGCATATATGGTAGACCATCGACCAGATCATATACATGATACTGGATTTTCTCTGCCGACTCTGCCAGATCATCGGCAGTTGGCTTAGTCTTACGAACAAGCGAGATTAACTTTTCAAAGTCACTCTTTAGTTCATGATTATACAGTTCACCATCAAGAATAGCATCAGGATGGCACTGAAAGAACGGCTTCAATATTTCATGAATATGAGGTGCAGAGACAATAGGCTTGCCATTGCGTGACTGCATACCATCTTTAGAGATAAGGCAGCGAACACCATCTAGTTTAGGTTGTGAGAAATACGGGAATTTATTATGCTTCTTGGCATCATACTTGTCAGCCAACATACATTCAAAGAATTTAGCACCAAAGTAAATGGACTCACCAACAGAAGTGTGATACTTACCTTGGTTCTGTTTCTTTGTATATTCGGCTTCGACCTCTGCCTTCACCTGCTCGGCAATAGTCGTCGCATTAGAACGACCGACATTCTTAGCGGTCGGATACTGCCAACCAGAAACTACAATCTTGCCACCTTCGATGCCAGAATGTGTGCGATACTTTTCATGGTCATACTCCATCCACCATACACGAGTATTACCGTTGGAGTCAATCTTGTAGAGTCTGTCAGCGTTCATTGATTAGCAATCCTCTGATAAGATTTCACGACCGACATCCGGTCCCCAATTCACTTCTCCGTGGATTTGTGCTTCACGATGTTTCAAACTATCGTAAATAAACTCCAACTTTTTCTCGGTCGGTATGCCACTTAGATAGGCATTCTCACGGTCAAACATTTCTAGATATTCTTTTTCTGTAATGACACGGTGAGAAAAGATATCTTCGGCAATATGGTTCTGTGTAACGTCTGTTAGATTGTCATTGAGGTTATCAATACCACACACTACATCATCAAGCGCATAATCATTCGGCTCATTATCAGGCAACTTAATAACGTATGTGTGGCGGAATGTGGATACTGTTTCGACTAGGACAAGTTTGGACATTATATCAACTCCGTTCGATTAGGTCAAGTAGATTAGTTAGGAAGCGTTCCTCATGGCCACACTGACCGACAATACCTTCCCAAAGAGGATCAATCTTTGCAGTCTTGGCAAAATCATGTTTGATACGCCGCAGTTCACCCAGTCTATTATAAATCTTTTCTTTAATCTCGATTAGTGCAACGTCGGCACTTTTAGTTAGAAACTCTGTCATTCCACCACCTCTAGTTTATCTTTATTCACTTTCAATGTGACCTTCTTAGCAGCATGAATGTCACCAACAAGTTTGGTATAGTCACGACCACCATCAATAGCGACCGGACCGCACTCCCGATAATCGTGACGATAACGAGAATAATATACATCATCACCAATCTGAATACCCTCGAAAGGTTCAGTGGCAGAGATACCATTAGTAATCAGGAAACGGGGTTCATGAGTAATAGACATACGCTCATGATACAATGCAAAGTAGTTTGAACCTTGCGGGTGTGCTTCTTCTGTATAAAAGATGGCAGCGGGGAAGTTACACCAGCCACCATGCTTATCTTTCAGACAAGACTCCATAACGAATGTAGCCTTATACATGTTCTCAACTTTAGCGATACCATCAGGACGCAAAAAGGTACACTCATTATGGATTTTCATTTCAAGCCTCTCTTAACTTCATCTATATGATTACAGCGTTTGCGAAAGCCGAAACTTGTGCAATCGCATGAGAAACGTCCGAACGCACCGCTTGTAACCACATATTTTCTTTTCTCACCATCGACCAGATATACACCGTCAGGACGATTTGCCTTATCAAGTTTAAGATCCGTTACGTTAGTCTTGTCGATAATACGGACAGGTGCATCGATATCGCCAGTCGTTAGCATAAATTCATTTTCAGATAGCCATGACGGACGAGGTAGATAACGACCGATATACGTGTTAAAGTCAGGTTCGACACATGCATGAGAGCATTTCCACTTGTGAACATTCTTAACAGTAACCTTGATGCGTTTGCCTACCAGGTCCATCATGACACTCCTACGTTAAGCAATGCGCCAGCAACGTGCGCCCTGCTGGCGATTTTCAGTTACGGTACGAACAGCGTAACGACGCTCTGGGTGCTTCTTACGCACATAGCCAACAGCACTTGAAACCTGTTTAGCAGTTGCAGAGGGACGACACTGTTTCGACAACTTAGGAATAAAGAACGACTCACCAACTCGCAACATTGCTACGGTGTTGGTGGTGGCATTTGTGCCACGACCTTTGCCCGCACCACCAGCACTCGGGACAGGAATGTTATTGTCGATCTTGTAATGATTGCCATACATCATAATGTTTCCTTTCGTTTGTTATATCAGAGGAGGGACTTGAGGTCGAGACCTTCGGTGCTATCCCAGTCACCGTCAATGCTGAAAGAAGAAGCGGCAGGCGCTTCGTTAAGAACTTCGAGTTCAGTCTTTTCAGCCTTGAACTTAGCCCCGACAGCTTTCAGCTTGGCGAGATTAGCAGCCTTGATAGCAGCAACAGACTTTTTAGCAGTTGCAACCTTGCGAGGAGCAGACGGTGCAGCAGCCTTCTTCGGCACCTTCACCTTCGGGGTAACAGTCTTAGCCTTGCTAGCCTTGGCGCCGATTGCACGAATATCGGCAGCGTTCTTCGGCTCAACATTGCAGGTATAAGAAACGATCTTGCGACCGTCTTTCTGCACAGTGAAGTCGAAGCCGAGCAAACGAAGGAACGTGATATACTTGGCAGAATAGTTCTTGCTAGAACCAGCGGGACGCACGAGGTCGTCGATCTGTGACGGGGTGACTGCCTTGCCGACCTTGATCAGGTGGATGATCGGCTTGACACGGCGAGCCATGGTATCAGCGGAGCCAGCCCACGTCGGAATGTTTACATTAGCCATATTTGATACTCCTTTCATCATTATGTGTATATAATAGCACAAGTCGGAACATATGTCAAGAACTGTCGTATGTCAACCGCTGCGACAAGTTGTCGCACCTTGATTGTAAACGGTTGACATTCAGTGACAGGTCGGGGAGAGTTCATAATCGGTCGCCCATTCATCATTGAAAAACTTGTCCAGGACTTCCTCAACAAAATCCAAATCCACTTTAATGGGCAGCCGATCATTCACATAATTGAGGACATCGTTATCTGTCATAACGCCAGGTTCACCCATAGCATCATAAACGAGATTAACAGCCTCAATATAGATTTCGGACATCTTAGACATCTTGCAACTCCAGAACGAGAGTATATTTACCGTCTGACCACTTTTTCTGTTTTACAACATGCCAGCCGAGAGCAATAAAGCTATTTGCTACACGGCAGACATAACGAAAATCACCAGAGATTATCTTTTGCATATTATTCTCCTTAAATGCCAACGAGGTTATCAAGATAAGACTGGTCGACACTGCCGACGATGCCGACGTTACGGAGCCAGGCATTGATATGCTTGGACGTGGTGCGTGACCACTTGTAATTCGTGCGAACATAACCCGTGCCAGGCACATATGCAGCAACAGGGGTCTTGTAGGAGAACAGAATAACAGTTCCGTCCTTGAGATTGATCTGGGTCTGATTGGAAGCGAAGTTATTGAGTTTCATGATTTTCCCTTTCTCGATTATGTCTAATCATAACACAACGGAATGGAAGGTGCAAGGGAAATCGTTTGTAAACAGGTGCGACATGATGACGCACCCTTAGTCTATAGTTTTGGTAGTCTTTTGCGATTGTAGACAGACTTCTTGTCTACAATTACCTTTTGTCTACATTGAGGGCTTCGGAGTGCCTTCGCCACTGGATTTATCGTTTTGCGTTTCATCTTTCTTTCCTATTTCCAGATTGTGTAATTCGATAATGAGATGGATCGTTTGTAGTCTTAGACGATCCGCACCAATGCCACGATAAGCCTCACTCTTTTCTTTTGCTTCAATAAGGCGAATAAGAATTTCTCGTTCCTTATTGATATACTCAATTTGTTTAGGTGACAGTTTCATTATCGAGCCTCTACATTGAAAGTCGGATTGGTATACTCCGCAATATAATACTTTTTATATCGCTCAACTGCCACACGAGAGATACCACGAAATGTGATAGTCTTTCCGCCTCTTAATAAATCAGAGTCAAAAGGCAGATACACCGACAGATTGAAAGTCTTAACACTAGCCATTATATATCTCCTTTAGAAGTTAGCCGAGTCATCGAAAGCAAAAGGATTTACTGGTTGTGTTTCATCACCATTAGCAAATACCACAATGTCGTTTTCCTGCACCTCGCAGACTGCACGATAATCCCAGAACCTATGAATAAAGTCTGGCTTACCAAACACAGCAACCGCCGTATTAAAACGGTCATTGGAGAAACCGACGAAGTGGATTGCATTTGTCATTCAGGCACCATCCAGATTTGAACACCGTTAGCAGCAAACGCTTTACTATACACTACCACACCGACTTCACCCCACAGTTCGGTGTTATTCAACAACTCTATGGTAGGCAAATAAACAGTTTCATCGGTATGAGCATCAGCCATTATATATCTCCTACTTCAACAACTTCACTGATAGGCGCTGGACCTTCTACAGCAGGATTATCCAGCGTTCGTCCTTCAATACGATAGAACGGGTAATAAGGTCGACTCGGCCATGCCTCCCAAGCATCACGAGCCGCTTGAATAGATGAATACACACCTATAGCCCGATCATCGTCGGAGTGTGCTTCACATATCAGAAGATATACACGCATTAGTTCGTCCTATCAATAACGATCCACAGCAAAGTGCCGATAAAGGCAAACGTAGCAACCATACCGAGTGCGGCATATTGCATAACTTTAGTTTCGTCCATCATATGAAAATATCCTCCAGTTCGTCCATATCGTTTATAGTGCCAGGAACAATCCAATATGAAATATCAGTTTCAAGTAGTAGATTGCCAAGGTACTGTGTGAAGCAATACTCACGGGTACCACGTTCATCATAGATCGAATAAAACACCGTCATATCAATTCTCCATGTTAGTAAGAGCGATTAACGCAAACGCAACAGGCGGAGCAAACACTACTATAAAGAGAACGATATCAGTCATTATACCTCCAAAGTGCCAGGAACAATCCACCAACCCACACGATCCACAACAGTCATGTCAGTATTGACATTGCCAATATACATGACCATAAAACCATCAGCCGCCAGATCAGCGGGAAAAATAGTTCTCATATCAATCCTCCAGATTAAGAGTGCCGGGAACAATCCAGTGCGATATCACATGCAATTCTGTATGCAAATACCCACCAAGATATGAAACGAAAACCGGACCATCGAACGGCTCAAAACAGTATATCGTAGGCATATTATATTTCCTCTCCGCATTCACCGAATTGGTATATTTCGTCCAGTTGAACTTTACGGATATAAACGTCACTATCTTTCAGAGACAATACATACTCACGAGCCTTCACATAACTGGAGAATATGCCCAACAGCGTTTCGCCCTCATAGGCTATAGATAAGATTACAGCGAAAACTTCCATGATATTAACCTTTCACGTTTATAGATTTGCCACGATTGACGCCGCTTTTCGGACGTTTAGCGGGTCGGGCTACTTTGATGACACCCCCATTGTCAAAATAGTTAGTGAGGGCATTGAGTGTGGCCACGTCCAAGCTAAAGGACTTTTTCACGAAACGGGGGTTAGACATGTCAGATTCCTTTCATCGATTATGGACGTATAGTAGCACGGAACGGATCGGTTGTCTATGTGACAGATTGTCGCACCCCTGGTTTACATACGTTTGCTGGTAAGGCCCTGTTTAAGTTTGCGGAGTATCTTGGCTTCGATCTGCCACACACGATTGTCAGAAACACCCAACTCTTCCGCAATTGATGATAGATTTTGATTTTGATAGAAACGACGAACAGCCACAAGGCGCTGCCGAGGCTCAAGACTTGCGATTGCATCTTTTAAAACAATCTGCAAATCCAGTTCATGCATATTGATAAGGTCAAGAAAGATAGGATCAGACATTAGCGCACATCCGTATTAAGTTTGGGTTTACGATCACGAATCAATTCACGCTCACGCTCATGAGCCGCAGTCTTGCCACGCACGACCTCGAGGACAGAAACGTTGAAATTATCGGGGCCATACTTGCGAATGGCTACGCACAATTTCCAGTCTTTGCCCTCGGTCAAGGCACGGCGGACGTGCTTTTGCCAGCGACGGGTAAGAGAGGCATTGACACGGCCTTTGTCAACAAAGGTCACGCCGATATACTCTCGGCCGTTTATAGCCAAGCTATAGATTAGGTGCTTACGGTCGGAACGGGATTTGCGTTTTGCTTTAATCATGCTCACATTATAGCACAATGGACGGAACGGTCAAGCAAAATCGTATGTCAACAGGTGTGACAAGTTGTCGCACCCTTAGTCTATCAGGTTAGTAGGGTGTTTACATTAGGGCTGGAAGCCGAGTTTATCCAGCTTCAATCTGCCGGAACTGCTTCTTCTCTCAACCCCCTGCTTTGATCGTAGCTTGGCCTTCTTTTCTGCCATTCTAGGATTGTCGATTAGAAAAGAAACCTTGCCATTCTTGCTTAGATCAAACTTTAGAAAGAGAACGTTACCTTCTGTAACATCCACGAATAGTTCATGATACTTGGCGTCTTTCTCTGATTGCTTGATAAGTTGCTTTTCAAATAGAAAGTTTATCATTGAGCCAGTTACCTGCTTAGTCTGCTTATATCTCGCAGCGGCAGTAGGATCAGCAAAGACAAGGTCCATAAAAGGCTTGGGCACCTTCTTGACCACAACATCATTAGAACTAAGTTGATTGATTACGATATCATAATCTGCTTTAGAGATAGGTAGTATTTTGGGGTAGTGTTTAGCAATTGCTCTGATAGGGCCAGAGACAACATTACTAGTGTTTAGAATATCGAACACCTTATAATATTTGGTGTTCTTCCACTTTGTGGTGAGTGTCTTGTCTTTGTTGACAAGTGTGACAACATCACCAGGCTTTAGTGTGTTAGTGCCACCAGTCTTTTGCTTGTTAGATACGAGGATCTCTTGCTTACCTTTGAACACCTTAAAGTCATATAGTCTCTCGGTGTCAGAGGTAGAAAAGTAGGTATGGTCACTTAGTTTAAGCCCAGGTATGAGACCTCTTTCTGCTGCCCAGATAGGTCCCATAACCTCGGCAAAGTAGTTCTTGATATCGCCAAAGTCACCTGGACCTAGCTTACTAACATCAACCTGTCCACCAGATGGTGTTTGCATAATTGCAAGACACACCTCAGCAACATTCTTTTGCTTGCCTTTACCTTTGGCAAGAGAGTTTAGCTTAGTGATAACTTTCTTTTTATGGATAGCTATCGAGGTCTTGGCGCCAGTAACGCCCATCTGTGAAGGTTTTAGCATAGGTGGTTTCCCTGTTTCGACTATTTATCTTAACAGGAACCACAGTATCAGTGTTCGTAAAAGTCGTCAACCTCATCAAAGTCTTCCGTATGCTCCATCCACGCTTTCTTTAGATTGCGTAGTGGGCGCTTCTTAGAGACCTCTGATTGTGGTCTTTCTAATCGCTTGCCACCATACTTGCGATCTTCTTCTTGTAGTTCAGCGTAAAGTGGATCAATAGGATTGTGTGACTTATGCTGTTTCATATCATGCTACCTTGTAAAGTTTTAGTCCTTTAAAGCTAAAATTGTCACGCCACACCCAGAAGGATGGACCGTGACCTAGTGGTTCTTTGAATTGATGTTGAAATAGATGTATCATTTCATGTGCTAATATCTCCACAAACATCTTCTTGTTCATAAAGATTTTATCCATAGACAATTCTGGTGGTCTGTCTTTGTCTTTACCTGTCCAATAGTTGAAATATGCATGTGCATCTTTGTGTCTTTTGATAGCAATTCGGTGAAAAGGTTCTAGCTTATTACCAAAGAGTTGTTCATTCAATATGACAAACCAAGTTTCGATATCTTCGACCTTGGGCTTAAATCTTATCTTGTCATACTGCAACTCCTTTAACATCTTACGATTTTGGTAATAATCCTTCGAACGCTTCATTCACCAGTCCTTGTGTTAGATATGGAATTTTTAGATCCTTCTGTAGCATGTTGGTAAACACCTCAGCCTCCTGTGGCTCAAGAGATTCTAAAATCTGGATAAGGAGTTCTGTTCTGCGCTTATCTGTTAAGCCTGCGGGTGCCTTGGGGTTGCCTTCATGGAACAAATATACACGCTGCATTGCGCTTGTCATGTGATCATACGACATACCTGGCGGTACGTCAACCTTTTTATAGTCAGGAACTTTCGTATTGAATTTAATGTCAGGATGAAATGCGCCTTGTAGAACACTTTTCAATGCCCATGACTCATTCTTCCGCAGCACTCCAATACGTTCCTGCTTTGTCTTTACGGTCTTAAACTCGTTAAGAACCTCATAGATATTCTTTAGTGCCATAGTATCCTCAAAAGTCGCTTATTGACTCAATCATAACCTTGAGACCCTTGTCAATAAAATAGGTTAGCATCTTCTCTTTGGCCGCTGGCTTTGTTTCTTCGAAAGCCGAGACGATCTTAGATTGGATCTCATTAGGTATATAGTCAAAATCAACCAACATCTGATTACGTTTATAACCACGAAGCATATCATCCGTAGTGCAAAACTGATTGGCATCCTGCGTCACCCATACCTGTAGTTTCTTGCTGCTAATGGGCTTCTGACGCTCACCTGCGGCGAATGTATTGTCGGCAGATAGAAAGTTAGGAATGCCATCACCACGATCACCCTTGAGAATATGCTCACGGATAAACTGTGTTGGGTTGTCGATCTTGATGAAACGCTTTAGAATAGGCGAATACTGTGTAACATTAGGATACTTCTGTAGCTGACCAAAGTCCTTATCACTCGAAAGAATGAGGACGTTGCCATGTGCAGATAGACGGGCAGTCAAGACGGCGATAACATCGTCTGCCTCTGCACCTTCTACATTGAGGGTCTTGTATGGAAAGTTGTCACGCAATTCATCACGAATACGGTTGAGGACATCAAAGATCATTCCCCAATCAAGCCCAGAGGCTTCTCGGTCATGCTTACGCTGGCTCTTATAGAAAGCAAAGGCGTCACGGCGCCAGTAATGCTTGGAGTCACAGCAAAGCACAATGTTCGGATACTTTGACCGAAACTGTCTTACGTTTGAGCGGATGGTATTGATGCACATATGACGGATCAATTCCTCGGACATGGTCTGTTCCTTGGTGATCATCTTTAGATGCTGCATCAGATTAGAGATTAAGACCTGGTTGAGGTCAATAAGCATATAGTTCATGATATTTCCTTAGTGAGGATTAAAGTATAGCACTATTCCTCTTCGCTGTCAAGGTCATCCTTTGCGGCGGTAAGTTCCGCCATTACCGACTCAATCTTCTCTTTCAATTCTTCCTTAGTCATACCTTCCTTACCTTCAATCAACTTTACATTGTCATCGATAAAGTCATGTAAGTGGTGTGGCAAACCAAACGAGCGATACACGGCAGCCTTGAGGGCATCTAGAACGAGAACAAAGTCCTTAGTGAATTGCTTGTTCTCAATCTCAACATAATAGTTATCTAGTTCGGTAATAATCATGCCAGTGATTTCATCAACAATAGTGTCCGCCATCTTTTGATCAGCACGGCGATTTCGCTCCTCGATCACTTCACCAGGGACATCCCTGACTACCTTGTGTTTGGGAAACTCGATTACTTTCTCTGTCATTTTAACTCTCTTTATTGTTATGGAACACAAAGTTTAATACAACTCTAAAGTCATATATCCTTGGTGGGGTACCAGCATGTTGATATGTGGAATCAAACAAGACTGATTTACCTTTCTTCGGTCTATATCTTTCTTTGACTGTCAGATTGCTAACAAAATCACCACCGAACATTTCATTGAATAAGAGTGTGTCACCATCGGATTCATTCACATAGTATAGTAACGATTCTGTCTTTACGACCCCGCCGCCATCATAAGAGCAATCACAATGAGGTGAACAATAGTTATCCTCAGGATATGTTGGGTTCCTATATGTTAGATTTGCCTTGATACGAATGATCTTATCATGATATGTCCTGCCAGTCTTTTCTTCAAGACCTTTGATGAAAGGCTTAACATGAATAAAGTAATCGGACGTGACACTCTCGTTATTAAAGAACATATGGGTGAATTGTGGAATGTCAGTGACCTTATCAGACATGATGAAAGATCGATCATTCGGTGTTACTGTCTTAGTGCTAAGGTACCAAGGGAATGTTGTAGAGAGAAACAAACTCTCTATAATGTTTTCGTATTCCCTTGGCACTATGTTGCGTATGATTTCAGTCATTCTTAAAGTCTTTGAAGATGGTAACCATAACGATGAACCATGCCGCTACACCTACGATCATACCCAGATAGATACATGTCCATCCAAATGCTTCTGTATTCACTTGACCACCCTCAACAAGATTGTATCAACGTTGATACGACCAGTTGCCTTTGTTTCTTTAGTAGTTAGACATTTCATGATATTGCGTAGATCGACTTTGCCAGCTTTTAGAACTTGATTGACTTGTTCTTCTGGCTTACGGAGTTTCTTTGTAATCGAAACTGCCTCGTCAAATCCGATAATCGTAGTCCCTCTGACCGAAAGGCCTGAATGACCCACGGCATGATACACAGAAAGATTACGAGTTTTGTGATTGAACACCCAAAGTTGCGAAGCACCGATGATTCCTTTCGGGTCTATACTGGTTAGTGTATCGACAGAGGTGCAATAGTTCATCTTAGCAACTAGAACACCAGCAGGCTTAATCTTCTTCTTACGTGGCTTGCGAATAGCTTGACCAGCAGAGTCAAGTTCAATCATATGATCGATTATTCGCTTGATGAAAAGCCCCATGATTTTAAGAACAGGCTTACGCCACTTCTTATACGCTTCCACAAGGTCTGCGTCTTTGCCTTCTTGGGCTTCGGTGATTTCTTCGTATTGAGGACGGAAGTGTTCTGCAATCCTCTTCGCAATTTGCGGTTTAATTCCCTTCTCAAGGGACCACTTCTTAACGTCAAACTGTATTACTCCTTCTTGGAAGAACACATCAAGTTGTTCCTCAAGTTCGCCAATAAGATCGGACGCCTTCGCATTAATGCGGTCCTGTATTGATACGACTTTGACAACAGGTTCTTCCGCATCTTGCGTTTCTTCCACAACATCTTTTGTGAGGTCTTTAATCTTTCTTTCAATCTTAGGCCACGCATCGCCTGGTAGAGTGCTGCCGCCGAGTAGGAGTCGGCAGTTCCACCCAACATTGTTAAGTTCGAAGGCTTTGACGGAAGGAGACCTAAGTTTTCTAATAGTTGTGCTATCATACTTGATTGACTTTAGGTAGGCGATTGTGAATGACTTGGCGTCATCGCTTGTATAGAAATAGTTGAACCAGTTATAGGCTCTGGCGAGTTCTGATTGTGTAGAGTCCTCGGTCACCGTTGGTTCGGGACCGAGATACTTTTCGTCTGCAAACTGGGTGCGTCTGACCGTTGCTGACTTTTTCACTTTTTTCTCCTTATCCGAAGAGGTGCCCATAGTCCTTAAACTCGTTGATTACACAGATACCATCTTCTAGGTAGTTATAGTTCTGCTCCAATTCTTCGGCATAGTCAAGTGCTTCATTGATAGTATGAAACACCGGAGCCTCACCGAAGGTATCTTGAATGCACATTAGATCACCTTCATAACGGAAAGTCTGTTCATTAAACTTGCCGTAAATCGAGTCGATAGCCTGTGCGTATGTTACACGATACTCAGGTCCCTTTTTACTTTCAGTGAATAGGACGTAGATGCCATTATCGGCTGACATTATTCTTCCTCCTCGTCATCGCTAAAGAAGGATGCAACAACCAAACGAACGAGCCACATCAACATGAAAGGACCCCAAAGAGGTGCGAGAACCTCAACCCAAGTCCAGTGGTCAAGATGACCAGTTAGCTTCAAGCCAATGAACAGTAGAGCAAGAGCATCCATGAAGTTCACAGGATTCTGATTAGCCCCAATAGAGATAACCTTCACATTCTTTAGATTTTCCATTCGATCTGCTCCGATCCTTGGCGGTAAGTTGTTAGGCATTACTTCTTCTTTCCCTTGGTACGACGCATCTTGCGCTTAGTAGAACCAATCTTACGGCGACCTTTGCGAGGTCTATTCTTATGAGGCCATGCCATATATCACTCCTTCAATAGTTGTTTCACGGAATCATAACGAAAGGAGCGCCAGCCACCTTCATCGATATCCCATACTGCTTGGACATTATCATTCAACTGCCGAGTATTCTTCGGAACCTGTCCGTCATACTCAGATAGCATAGCAGGCTCGACCTGCGGAACATATAGATCGGAAAGTGTGGCCCGCATAGTGCGAGTTGTTCCGTCGGTCTTTTCAAAGACTACGGTAACGACACCGTTCTTCAAATCCTCACGCAACGCATACTTATCAATCATGACTATTTCCCTTCATTCAACATTTTTTCGAGTTCATTATAGCCCCCGATGAAGGCCTTGTCAACTGTTATTATCGGAAACGTTCTAGCCTGTGGGAACATTTCCAGAATGGTGTCTCGGTCAAAGTCCTTGCCTAACTTATAGACAACGTGATCCTTTGCCTTGAGTTTTAGTAATGTAATAGCCTTGTCACAATATGAACAGGCATCTTTTGAATATACTGTGATCATTATAACCTCATTTAGATTAGAAAGTCTGCGGATGTGGTAAGTGTTCGAAAGGCGATAGCGGATTCGGTTTCCTAGGACAGCAAAGTTCTATCAACTCTTGTTTATTAGAATCAAAGTCAAAGATGGTACGATACTTGTGTTTCTTTTCTATCTTATGTGGTGTTATCATAACACCTAATACCATCAATGTCAAGATAAGATGTTTCATTTCTTCACATGTGACTTTCTTACTCGGACCATGATCCACGAGTTGTAATAACTTTCCGATAGCAACGCATCCCTATCGAACTGCTCCTTCGCTTCATAATACGACGCTTCGCCTTTGCTCTTACATAAACGGATGACCTCTCTGGTGAACTTCTCCTTACCGAAGATTTCCACGTGGTGTAAAAGTTCTTTATTGCTGCCATAATAATCTAACCAATCGGAGTCGACCTGCTTCTTTACTCGCTTACCTTTCTTCTTGGTAGTGCGAGTGAACTTGAATAGCTTCTTACCAATATACTTACGACCTGTAGGGAGGCAGGTGATAACATATACGAAGGCCTGATAACCTTCTGGGATTTCTGTAAAGGGTTCGTTGTTATAGGTCCACATAGACCTATATAGTTATTCTTCGTATTCTTCTATTTCGGGTGGATACTTTTCGTTCCAGGTTTCATCAAATGCTGGATCGATATCGAGGTATCCTTCCATGCCTTTGACTTCAAACTCCTCAAGAACCTCTAGTAGAACACCATAGACAATCTCCCTCTCACCGGGACTTAGTTCGCTTTCAAACAATTGTTCTATAAAATGTCCAAAGATAGCCGCTCGTTCTCCTGCCATTACTCTTTTTCCTTTTTGAAATAGGACATATAGGCTTGGAACGATTCAACCATCAATTTGTATCCAATATTGGACGCTAACATAAAATTTCTATACCACTCATATGAGGTACTCCTGGCCAGTATGTCTGGATTTTTTTCTTTCTTCTTTCGTTTATGCTTTTTTTGTAATAGTGTTTTGTCATCAATCATAGTTTCAAAGAATTGTATTCTCTTTTCATTCATTCCTTGTAGAGTAAGCAAGGTGGGATCAGGACCCATCACCCGCCTTGCTTTTCGCATCTTCTTTGCTATGTGCCTAGCAACATGTAATTGTTCATGTAAGATTTCATCCAGTTCATTCATAAAACTTCCATAGTGAATAGCGCACGAGTGTAGAGTTCTGGATCAAATGGGATCTTCTGCCTAGCAAAGACAACAAAGCCAAGATCACCAGGCTTCATTACCTCACGCATAGATTTGCCAGTTGTCCATACATCATCTACGACAAGATGAATGATGCTGTTGGGTGTCCTATACTTCTCTAGTGCATTAGCAAGTTTTGTGCCTCCACGAGGAATGCCATAGACAGAACCAAACTCTGTCTTTTCACTAATCATCTTAGCAAGACAATCCCAATCTTCGTCGGTGAGTGCATCACACTCAATCTTCCAATCGAGTTCATTGCCAGCATGTGAGGTGAATTTGCCGAGTTGAAATAGGTTCACTGTGCTTCCTCCAGTTTCTTCTTCGCATCAAGAAATTCAATAACATTCTCATACTTGAGTTTTTCAGCATCCTCTTTAGGAAGAAGATCATATATGGGTGATTCCACAATCTGCTTTACAAGTTCTTCTCTTGACA